>Ga0070681_10002860_pt1 | contig 15954 bp, 13 predicted proteins | sample KBSC83BmetaG_FD_65650 | JGI IMG/M metagenome (GOLD analysis project Ga0070681, IMG submission 65650) | Corn rhizosphere microbial communities from Kellogg Biological Station, Michigan, USA - KBS C8-3B metaG | ecosystem: Host-associated > Plants > Roots > Rhizosphere | place: USA: Michigan...
TCACCGGCATGGTCCGCTACGGCGACGGCTATCTGATGGTCGGCGAGGACGGCGGCATCTTCAACTTCTCCAGCCTCGGCTTCGCCGGTTCGCTGGGGGCCAGCCCGCCGGCCCGTCCGATCACCGCGGTGGCCGCGCTGCCATAAGGACATCGGGCAGACCGTGTCCCGCCAAAGCCGTGGCGGCCAGCGACCACCGGCGGCGGCAGCTCGATCCTGCCCGGCACCATCGGCGACATCCTCCGGTCCCCGACCCGCCCGCTGGCTCTAGCCGCCGGGCCTCGGATACCCCGCCGCCGGCCTGGCGCCCGGCAGCACGATGCAGCCTTCGTCAGGCCCGCCGACCCAGAACCATGCGCCGCCCTCGGCGACGATGACGGCCATCAGCGCGGCCAGCGCCGCGTCGACCGCGTCGAGGGTCCGGAGCGGCCCGACGTCGACGCCGGCCCGGACGAGCACCTCCGTCCTCCACCGCCGCTTGGCGGCGGGTCGTCGCGTCGTCCCCGCGGGCGGAAGCCGCCCGTCCAGCGCGACGGCGACCCCGTGGGGAAAGACCTCCAGCGCCCGGCCCGACGGGCCGTCCGCTCCCCAGGAGCATTCGTACCCGGCCCGCTGCGCCGCCTCGAACGCCTCGTGCCCCACCTTCATCCACTCGTAGAAGGGCTCCTCCCTGCGGGCCTCGTCCGACGGCGTGTAGAAGCACTGCACTCCGAGCGTCCGCAGGTCCCGCTCGGCCTTGCGGCTGGAGCCCCTCACCCCCCAGCGGGGCGGGGAGTCGATGGCGACCACGTCGGGCTGCAGCCGCCGCAGCAATGCCTCGAGGTCATCGGGATGCTGCCGGCGCAACGGCGGCTCGACGAGCCGGCGGCGCCCGTCGAGGGCGACCACGTCGAGCCCCCGCCGCACCGACACGTCGACGCCCACTGCCACCGGCATCGGTCGATTGTCCCCCACAGCCGTGTAATTTCGAGGGAGATGGCGGCGACAGCGGGCGGGCGGGGGACGGCCACGAGCCGGTTCGGCGTCAGCCGCCGGGAGAGCCATGACGCCTCGGAGTTCTACGCCCGGTTCCGGGCGCCGGAGATCAGCGGCGACGACCGCCTGGCCGGCCCGGTGGACATCGGCGAGCCGCTGCGCTGTGCCGACGCCCGGGCCCTCGACCTTCCGGACGGGAGCGTCGCCCTGGTCGTCACCTCGCCGCCGTACTTCGCCGGCAAGGAATACGAGGCGGCGCTGGGCGAGGGGTCCGTCCCGGCCAGCTACCTGGAGTACCTCGGGATGCTGCGCGACGTCTTCGCCGAGTGCCGCCGGGTCCTCGAGCCCGGGGGGCGCATCGCCGTCAACGTCGCCAACCTCGGCCGCAAGCCCTACCGCAGCCTGTCGGCCGACGTCATCCGCCTCCTCCAGGACGACCTCGGCCTGCTGCTGCGGGGGGAGGTCATCTGGGTCAAGGCCGAAGGGGCGTCGGGCAACTGCGCCTGGGGCTCGTTCCGCTCGCCGGCCAACCCCGTCCTGCGCGACGTCACCGAGCGGGTCGTCATCGCCTCCAAGGGCCGCTTCGACCGGGCCCGGCCGGCCGCCCGCCGCCGGGCCGAGGGCCTGCCCCACCGCAGCACGCTGACCAACGACGAATTCCTCGACGCCACGCTCGACCTGTGGCGCATCCCGGCCGAGAGCGCCCGCCGGGTCGGGCACCCGGCGCCGTTCCCGGTGGAGCTGCCGCTGCGGCTGATCGAGCTCTACACCTACGCCGGCGACCTCGTCCTCGACCCGTTCCTCGGGTCGGGGTCGGCGGCGGTGGCGGCGGTGCGGGCCGGGCGGCGCTACGCCGGCTACGACATCGACCCCGCCTACGTCGCCACGGCCCGGGCCCGGGTGGAGGAGGAGCAGGCCCGTCTCCGGGCCCTCCCGGTGGCCGGCGACGACGGGGCGGCCTCGGACGCGTGGGGCCGGGCCGAGGGCGAGGGACGGGCGGCGGCGGCGGTGGCGGAACTGCTGGTCGAGGAGGCGGGGTTCGTCGTGACGCAGCGGAACCGTCCGCTGCCGGGAACCGGCCTCGCCGCCGACCTCGCGGCGACGGCGGCGGACGGGCGGGAGTGGTGCTTCGACGTCACCGGCGGCTTCACGACGCTGCGGGGCGGCCTGTCCCGGGCCGACGTCCTGTGGCGGGCGCTGGGCCGGGCCCACGTCCTGCGGGCGGCCGGCGTTGCTCCGCTCGTCTTGCTGACCTCGCACCTGCCCGCCGCCGGCACGCCGCTCGATGCGGCCCTGCGCGCCGTCGGCCCCACCGGCGTGTTCGACGTGGTGGCCATGGGCTCGCCAGTCGGCCGGGAGCGCCTCGCCGCCTACGCCGCCGGCGGCCACCAGCACCCCCTGCCCGGCTTCTGGACCGCCGCCGCCCTCGACCACCGGCCATGACCCGCCCCCGAAGCCCCGCCGCCGGATCGCTCCCCCGGCGCAACCGGCGTTCCTGGCCGCGGTGATGGCCCGGTGAGGAACGCCAGTTGCCCGGCCGGCCCCCGCTCCGGCCCTGCCCATCCGGCGTTCGATTTCCGCTCTGTCCCGGCAGACGAACGCCGGTTGCCGGCTTTGCCGGCCCCAGCGCATTCCGGCGTTCGATTTCCGCTCTGTCCCGGTGAACGAACGCCGGTTGCGGGGCGGGGGGCGGCCTAGTGCCGGCGTCGCCGTTCGTGCCCGGGCCGGTCGAGCGGCCGGGCGGGGGGCGCATCGCCGACAAGACGCCGCCGGATCCCGGCGACCTCGTCGTCGTGGACGGCTTCCAGCGGACGGTGCCGCTGCACCGTCTCGCCGCCGAGGCGTGGGCGGCGCTGACCGCCGCCGCCCGCTCCGCCGGCCACGCCGCTCCGCTGCTCCTGCCGGTCTCGGGCTACCGCAGCGCCGAGGAGCAGGCCTGGCTGTGGGACGCCGCCGTCCTCAAGTACGGCGATCCCGCCGTCGCCTGCCTGTGGGTCGCCCGCCCCGGCACCAGTGCCCACCAGAGCGGCCGGGCGATCGACTGCCACCTCGGCTTCCCGATCGAGAGCGAGTACGCCGAGGGGATGCGGAACCACCCCACCTACCGCTGGCTCCTGGCCAACGCCGAACGGTTCGGTTTCTACCCCTATGGCCTCGAGCCGTGGCACTGGGAGTACAACCCGCCCTCGGCCGAACACGGAGGGACATAGGGCCCGGACCTTCCCCGGTGTGGATTCCAAGAGAACGTCGGGGTCGTACGGTGCCTCTGCGAGACAGTGGGCCAGGGTTCGGGGCGGTGGTGTCGAATCTTGGCCTTCGACGCCTGAAGTCGCCGATTCGGCTCAGCCGAGTACCCCGGAGGGTCCGCTCCCATGAAGAAGCTCCTGGCGGCCGGTTCGCTGCTCACCGCGATCGTCCTGCTGAGTCCGGGCGTGGCGCCGGCGGCGGCCCCCGCCGACCACTACGCCAACCATCCGATCCGCGTGAAGCCCAACGCCTCGAGATCCCCGTCGGGGCTGATGGTCAGCGACATCAGGGCGGCCTACGGGTACACCAGCGACGTGACCGCCGGGACAGGAGAGACGATCGCCATCGTCGACGCCTACGACAACCCCAACGCGCTGAGCGATCTCAACGTCTTCAATAAAGCGATGGGGCTGAATCCGTGCAACTCGACCTCGTGCTTCGAGAAGGTCAACCAGATCGGCGGCAAGACGTATCCCCGCGTCGATCCCGGCTGGGCGCTCGAGATCGCTCTCGACATCCAGTGGGCCCACGCCATGGCCCCGGGTGCCAAGATCCTGCTCGTCGAAGCGTCCAGCAACAGCTTCACCAACCTGATGGCCGCCGAGGACTGGGCCGGGACACACGCCCAGTACGTCTCCAACAGCTGGGGCGGCTCGGAGTTCAGCGGTGAGAAGTCCTACGACACTCACTTCATCCAGCCGAACGTCAGCTTCTTCGTCTCGGCTGGCGATGCCGGCCTTCCGGCGGAGTACCCGTCCTCGTCGCCCAACGTCATTTCCGTCGGCGGGACGCGGCTCAGCAAGACGGGCACGACGTGGACGGAGACCGGCTGGAGCGACGGTGGCGGCGGCTGCAGTCTCTTCGAAACAGCCACGCCCGCTCAGAGCGCGTTTGGTGAGTACGGCGCGGTCAACTGCGGCGGCAAGCGGGCGACCCCCGATGTGTCGCTCAATGCCGACCCCGCCTCGGGCGTGTCGGTCTACATGAGCACGAAGTACCAGGGCCAGAGCGGCTGGTTCACGGTCGGGGGGACGAGCGCCTCCTCGCCCATGGTCGCCGGCCGGGCGGCCGCCGCCAGCGCCGTCGTCAATGCCGCCTTCGTGTACGAGCGGCCCACCGGCTTCTTCCGGGACATCACCAGCGGCAACAACGGCGCTCGCTGCCTCGTAGGCTTCGACCTCTGCACCGGCCGGGGCAGCTGGCTCGGGTGAGTTCAGGCGTGGGCGTGCGCCGTAATGTTCGGCGCATGGCCTACCGCGACTACACCCACCTCGGCTTCGAGTTCCCCGAGCCCGGCATCCTCCGGATCGTCTTCGACAACCCCAAGAGCCTGAACTCGGTCAGCCCGGGGCAGCACACCGAGCTGGCCCGGATCTGGGGCGACATCGACCGCGACCCCGACGTGAGCGTCGTCATCGTCACCGGGGCCGGCACGGCCTTCTCGTCCGGCGGCGACTTCGGGTTGATCGAGCAGATGACGGAGGACTTCGAGGGCCGCATCCTCACCATGCGCGAGGCCCGCGACATCTGCTACGGCGTCGTCAACTGCTCCAAGCCGATCGTGTCGGCCATGACCGGGCCGGCGGTGGGGGCGGGCCTGGCCGTCGGGCTGCTGGCCGACGTGTCGATCGCCACCCCGGCGACGAAGATCGTCGACGGGCACACCCGCCTCGGCGTGGCCGCCGGCGACCACGGCGTCCTCATCTGGCCGCTGCTCTGCGGGATGGCCAAGGCCAAGTACCACCTGCTGACCTGCGAGCCGGTGAGCGGCGAGGAGGCGGAGCGGATCGGGCTCGTGTCGTTGTGCGTACCGGAGGACGAGCTCCAGGACCGGGCGCTGGCCGTGGCCCGGAAGCTGGCCTCGCTGTCGCCGAGCGCCGTTCGGTGGACGAAGTACGCCCTGAACGGCTGGCTGCGCACGGCGGGGCCGATCTTCGACGTGTCGGTGGCCTACGAGACCGTCGGCTTCGGCGGTCCGGACGTGAAGGAGGGCGTGGCCTCCCTGCGGGAGAAGCGCCGCCCGGCCTTCAGCGGCCCGGCCGACTCGTAAGGTCGACCGGGCCGCACAGAAGCCACTCCGGGGAAGTTTTCGGGTTACCGGGCGCCGACCCTCCGGGAGCAGGCGGGCCACTGGCCCCAGCCGCTGCGGGCCTGGAGCCTCCGGGCCGCCAGGTCCTGGACCCCGGGCGGCGCCTGATGGGGCAGGCCCCCGTAGCCGAGGCTGTGCCACGTGCCGGCCGACATCTGGTAGGCGCCGTAGTAGCCGTTGCCGCTGTTGCGCTGGTAGTTCCCGCCCGCTTCACAGTTGCGGATGCGCTGCCACACGGCGTCGTCGCCGTTGGCGGCCGGCGGAGCGGGGGCCGGAGCCGCCTGGCGGGCCGGGGTGCGGACGCCGGCGCGCGAGGCGCGCTGCTGCCGCGCCAGCCGGCGGCGGAGGGTCGCCCGGTCGATCGAGCGCCCATAGGCCGGGTGCCGGACGAAGGCATGGGCCGGCAGGGCCATGAGGTCGGAACAGAGGAGGGTGCCGGCGGCCACCAGGCCGATGGCCACGTGCACGAGCCGGCGGGAGTCGATGCGCATCTTGCGCCTCCTTGAAGTCACGGAAAGCCGGAGGGCTTCAGGTGTGGCCTGGGAATGCGGGCGACGTCGGGAAGGAAGCATGCAGCTCGTGGAGCGCTCCGCTGCGCTCCGGACTTTCGAGAACGTCCGTGCGAGGTGCTGACGACAGCCCACGGGTGTGGGGTTTGGGCGGCCCCTTTCCTGGGGTACGGGGGCGGTCAGACGAGAGTTCCCAGCGGCGCCCCGTCGCGCCCTCCGTTCGATCCGCCCGAATCGAAGGCCGGACCCTAGCCTCCGCTCCGGCGGCGATGCCAATGATTTCCTGGGTTCTTCGACGGGGCGTGACCGCGCCGGTGTCAGTTGGCGGGATTTCTCGACGCCGAGCGCGAGAACACCCCCGGGCTCCGGCTCGGAATCCCGGGGGTGCCGCGTAACTGCAGTGGCCGGTGTGGCCTAAGCGGCCGAAGTGGTGACCTCGACGGCTTCGGGGGTGCCGGCCGAGATCTCCACCTTGCGGGGCTTGGCCTTCTCGGCCACAGGGATGTGCAGGGTCAGCACGCCGTGGTCGTAGTTGGCCCGGATCTTGTCGGGGTCGAGGCTCTCGCCGAGGAACAGCTGGCGGTTGAACCGGCCCTGGGGACGCTCCGACACGGTGATCTCGTCGCCCTCCTGCCGGGCGAAGTGCCGCTCGGCGGCGACGGTCAGCACGTTCTTCTCGACCGTCAGGTCGATCGAGGCCGGGTCGACACCCGGTACGTCGAAGTGCACCACGAAGTCGCCGTTGCGGCGGTAGGCGTCCATCGGCATCACCGGCCGGGAGTTGCCCCAGGGCGCCTGCGTCAGGCGGTCGAGCTCCCGGAACGGGTCGAAGCGCATCAACATCGCTATCAGTCCTCCTGTGTCCACCGAGAAGAAGCGGAGTCAGTAGCTTGGAGTTTACGAGCAGGGAATCTAAGTGTCAAGCACTCAGTTTTACTTACTGAGTTGCTACCATAGCGTCGGACCGGGAGGATGGAACCGCCAACCTCCCGCACAGGAGGACATGAACAAGATGGCCATGGCGTTCGACCCGAACCGCTGGACGCTGCGCACGCAGGAGGCGGTGCAGGCCGCCGTGGAAATGGCCCGCACCCAGGCGCACCCCGAGGTCACGCCCGATCATCTCGTGGCCGCCCTCGTCGGCCAGCAGGAGGGCGTCGTCCTCCCGATCCTCGGGAAGGTCGGCGTGGCGCCGCTGTCGCTGCGCAACCGGGCCGGCGAGGCGCTGGCCCGCCTGCCCAAGGCCCACGGCGGGCAGCCGCCCCAGATCAGCCGCGACCTGCGGGCGGTCATGGAGGCGGCCGACCAGGCCCGTGAGGAGCTCCACGACGAGTACCTGTCGACCGAGCACCTGCTGCTGGCGCTGGCCGACCGGATCGGCGTGAGCCGGGAGCAGCTCCTCAATGCCCTGCGGGAGGTCCGGGGGAGCCACCGCGTCACCAGCCAGAACCCCGAGGAGCAGTACCAGGCGCTGGAGCGCTACGGCCGCGACCTCACCGAGGCCGCCCGGGCCGGCAAGCTCGACCCGGTCATCGGCCGCGACGAGGAGATCCGCCGCGTCATCCAGGTGCTGTCGCGCCGGACGAAGAACAACCCCGTCCTCATCGGCGAGCCCGGCGTCGGCAAGACGGCCATCGTCGAAGGGCTCGCCACCCGCATCGTGGAGGGCGACGTCCCCGAGGGTCTGAAGAACAAGCGGCTCATCGCCCTCGACCTGTCGGCCATGGTGGCCGGGGCCAAGTACCGGGGCGAGTTCGAGGAGCGGCTGAAGGCCGTCCTCAAGGAGATCGCCGACTCCGAGGGCGAGATCATCACCTTCATCGACGAGATGCACACCGTCGTCGGCGCCGGCGCGGCGGAGGGCGCCATGGATGCCGGCAACATGCTCAAGCCCATGCTGGCCCGGGGCGAGCTGCGGATGATCGGCGCCACCACGCTCGACGAGTACCGCAAGTACGTCGAGAAGGACCCGGCGCTGGAGCGCCGCTTCCAGCAGGTCTACGTCGGCCAGCCCTCGGTGGAGGACACCATCGCCATCCTGCGGGGGCTGAAGGAGCGCTACGAGGTGCACCACGGCGTCCGCATCCAGGACGCCGCGCTGGTCGCCGCCGCCGTGCTGTCCGACCGTTACATCACCGGCCGGTTCCTGCCCGACAAGGCCATCGACCTCGTCGACGAGGCCGCCTCCCGGCTGCGCATCGAGATCGACTCCATGCCGACGGAGATCGACGTCGTGGAGCGGCGCATGCGCCAGTTGGAGATCGAGAAGGTGGCGCTGGACAAGGAGACCGACGCCGCCTCCCGGGAGCGCCTCGCCGACCTCGAGGAGGAGCTGGCGAACCTGCGGGAGCAGGCCGACGCCATGAAGGCCCACTGGCAGGCGGAGAAGGACGCCATCACCGCCATCCGGGCCCGCAAGGAGGAGCTCGAGGCGGCCAAGGGGGAGGCCGATCGCTTCGAGCGCGACGGCGATCTGTCCCGGGCGGCGGAGATCCGCTACGGCCGCATCCCCGAGCTGGAAACGAAAGTGGCCGAGGCGTCGGCCCGGCTCGACGAGCTGCAGAGCTCGCAGAAGATGCTGAAGGAGGAGGTCGACGAGGAGGACGTCGCCGAGGTCGTGGCCAAGGCCACCGGCATCCCGGTGTCGCGCCTCATGGAGGGGGAGGTGCAGAAGCTCGTCCGCATGGAGGACGTGCTGCACGAGCGCGTCGTCGGCCAGGAGGAGGCGGTGGCCGCCGTGGCCAGCGCCATCCGCCGCTCGCGGGCCGGCCTGTCCGACCCGAACCGGCCCATCGGCTCGTTCCTGTTCATGGGCCCGACGGGCGTGGGCAAGACCGAACTGGCCAAGGCGCTGGCCGAGTTCCTCTTCGACGACGACCGGGCCATGGTCCGCATCGACATGGGCGAGTACCAGGAGAAGCACACCGTGGCCCGGCTCATCGGTGCCCCCCCGGGGTATATCGGCTACGACGAGGGCGGGCAGCTGACCGAGGCCGTCCGCCGCCGCCCCTACGCCGTCGTCCTGCTCGACGAGATCGAGAAGGCGCACTCCGACGTCTTCAACGTCCTGCTGCAGGTGCTCGACGACGGGCGGCTGACCGACGGCCAGGGCCGCACGGTCGACTTCACCAACACCGTGCTGATCATGACGTCGAACCTGCCGGTCGACCCGATCGACTTCTTCAAGCCGGAGTTCGTCAACCGCATCGACGAGATCGTCCGGTTCCGGAAGCTGGAGCGGAGCGACATGGCGGCCATCGTCGGCATCCAGCTCCGGCAGTTGGCCGCTCGCCTGGCGGCCCGCCGGCTCACGCTGGACGTGTCGCCGGAGGCGGAGCTGTGGCTGGCCGAACGGGGCTACGACCCCGACTTCGGGGCCCGGCCGCTCAAGCGGGTGATCCAGAAGGAGGTCGGCGACCGGCTGGCGCTGGCGCTCCTCGAGGGCCACTACGCCGAAGGCGGAACGGTGAAGGTCGACGTGGAGGGCGACTCCCTCGTCCTGCGCTAGTCAGTCCTCGAACGGGTCGACGTCGAACGTTCCGCCGGCCCGCCAGTAGAAGCCGTCCCTCCGGTGCAGGAACTCGGCGTCGACGAGGTAGCGCCGGAGGGCGGCGTAGTCGGGGTGGACCTTGCCCAGCAGGTCGTTGACCTCGGTCTCCGGGTAGGCGCGGCCGGGCTCGAAGAGGCCGGCCAGCCAGTCGAGCACCACGAGCCGCTTGCTGTGGACGGCGGGGATCTGGGTGAGCTTCCCGTCCCGGACGAAGACCCGCAGCACCCGGTCGGCGTCGCCGCCGAGCCGAGAGTCGGGCGACGTCGGGGGCTCCGGGCGGCCGAGCGACTCGAGCGCCAGCCGGAAGGCGTCGGCCCGCAGCTCGTGGGCGTCGCCGGTCTGGTCGACGACCCCCGCACCGGCCAGGCGGCTGAGGGCCTTGGCCGCCCGCCGGACGTCGAGGCCGGCGGCCTCGGCCACCTCCGCCGTCGACGCCGCCCCGGCGTGGAGGACGAGGGCGGCGACGACCCGCAGCCGGTCGTCGTCGGCCAGGAGGCCGAGCAGGGTGGCGGCTTCCGAGCTCATGGGCGACGGCCAGGCTATTGCCCCGTCGCGAGCAGTGGTCCGCCACCGGCGGCCGCCGGCGTTGCAAGATGCCCGATCATGGACTCCGATCGGAGGACGTTCCTGGGGACCCTCGCCGCCGGCGTGGTGGTGCTCGGCGGCGGCGTGCTCCGCCCCGCCCGGGCGGAGAGCGGGGGAAGCGGTCCGCCGGGGGGCCGCGTCGCCGTCGTGCCGGTCACGTTCGCCGCTGACGGTGCCGAAGCGCAGGTTCGGCTGCCGTTCCCCGCCACCCATGTCGGGCTCCGGTGGCGGGGGAGCGAGGACGACGCCGTCGAGATCCGGTGGCTCCGGGCCGAGGGCCGGGGAGCGTGGCGGCGGCCCCCGATCTGGGACGACGCCGGCGATCCCCGGGTCTGGCTGGTGGCCTCGGGGCTGGTGCGCCCCGAGCCGGGAGTCGTCCGCCTCGCCGTCCGCCGGCCGGCGGTCGTCCACCAGGTCGAGGTGGTGGCCATCGACGCGGGGGGTCACCCGCTCCGCAGGCCCGTCGCCGAGGACGGGCGGCCGGCGGAGCCGCCGGTCATCGGCCGGCACCAGTGGGGGGCCAACGAGGCGATGCGCAAGGGGCACCCCGAGTTCGCCCCCATCTCGAAGCTGGTGGTGCACCACACCGTGACGCCGAACGACGACCCCGACCCGGCCCAGACCGTCCGGGCGATCTACGCCTACCACACCCGCCACAACGGCTGGAACGACATCGGGTACAACTTCCTCGTCGACCAGCAGGGCCGCGTCTACGAGGGCCGCTTCGCCCGGACGTACCGGCCCGGCGAGGCCCCCACCGGGGAGGACGTCGACGGCCGGGGCGTGATCGGCGCCCACGCCAAGGCGGTGAACCCCGGCACCGTCGGCGTGGCGCTGCTCGGCGACTACTCCGGCGGCATCGCGCCGCCGCCGCCCCAGCTCGACGGGCTGGTCCGCCTGCTGGCCTGGGACGCCGCCCGCCACGGCATCGACCCCAAGGGGACGGCGCCGTTCACGGCCGTCGACGGCTCCCGCCGCACGTTCCCGAACATCGCCGGCCACCGCGACGTCGGCGACACCGGCTGCCCGGGCGGGCAGCTCTACGAGCGCCTGCCCGAGATCCGCCAGCGGGTGGCCGACGCCATCGGCGCGCCGCCGGCACCGGCGCCGGCCCCGCCCCCGCCGCCGGTGGCCCCGGTTCCGCCCGTGCTGCCGGCCTTCCCCGGCTTCTGGGCCGTCAGGGCCGACGGGCACGTCGAAGTCTTCGGCGACGCCCAGGCCGCCGGCGACCTCGCCGGCCGGAGGCTCGGCGGGCCGATCGCATCGCTGGCCGCCACGCCGTCGGGGAAGGGCTACTGGATGCTCGGCGCCGACGGCGGCGTGTTCGCCTTCGGCGATGCGGCGTTCCTCGGTGCGCCGACCGGCCGGCTCCGCGGGCCGGCGGTGCGGCTCGAGCCCACGCCGACCGGCCAGGGGTACTGGGTGCTGTCGGCCGCCGGCGAGGTGGCCGGCTTCGGCGACGCACCGTTCCGGGGCCAGCTGTTCCCCGTTCCAATGGCGGCCGTGGGGATGGCGGCGACCCCGGGCGGGCAGGGCTACTGGATCGCCACGGCCGACGGGCACGTGCTGCCCTTCGGCGACGCCGTCCTCCACTCGGCCACCGGCGGGCCGCTGACCGACACGGCGTCGTCGGCGGTCGCCGGCGTCACCGGCGCCCGGCCCGGCCCCGGGACGGCCGGGAAGACGACGCCGTCGACCGCGCCGGTCGTGGCCATCGCCGCCTCGCCCGACGGCAAGGGCTACTGGCTGCTGGGCCGGGACGGCGGCGTCTTCTCCTTCGGGGTGCCGTTCCACGGCAGCGTCCCCGACCGGCGGCCCTACGCCCAGGCGGTCGAGCTGCGGGTGACCGACTCCGGGGCCGGGTACTACGTGGCCGGCGCCGACGGCGCGGTGTTCGCCTTCGGCGACGGCGACCGGCGCCGGGAACGCCCCTCCGGCGGCGACGGCGCGGTGGTCGACGTCGCCTTCCGGCCGACCGCCACGCGCTCGCCGCACCCCTCGCCGCTCGCGGCCGCCCCGGCCCCGCCGGCCCCGCCGGCCGCCCACTGACCTTGCGGGTCATGGCGCCTGCCCGCCCGGGCACCGCGATCTGTCGCGCCAAAGCAGCGTTGACGGCCGGCGGGGCCTCGCCGATTCTCACGATTCCGTGAAATCGGCCCGGTCGGGGCGGCACCCGGCGCCGCGGCCGTCATCATCTGGGATGTGAGCATCGGGAACGGGTCGCAACCCGTCCGAGTGGAACCCAGGCCGACGGCCCGCCGGCGGTACCGGTGGGCGGCGCTGGCGCTCGTGGTCCTGTCGGGCGCCGCCGTCTGGATCGCCGCCCAGGCCGACCCGTCGAAGACGGTCGCCGCCGTCGACGTCAACAAGCTGCCGGTCGGCCCGCCGGCGCCCGCCCTGCACGCCAAGGGGTGGCTCAACTCGCCGCCGCTCACCCCCAAGGACGTGGCCGGCAAGGTCGTGGTCTACGACTTCTGGACGTACTCCTGCGTCAACTGCGTCCGCACGCTGCCCTACGTCCGGGCGTGGTGGGATCGCTACCAGAAGGACGGGCTCGTCGTCGTCGGCGTCCACTCGCCGGAGTTCGACTTCGAGAAGGATCACGCCAACGTCGAGCAGGCCGTGACCCGGCTCGGCGTCACGTGGCCGGTGGCCCTCGACGACAACCACGCCATCTGGGACGACTTCAACAACCAGTACTGGCCGGCGAAGTGGATCACCGACCGCCAGGGCCGGATCCGGTACTTCCACCCCGGCGAGGGCAGCTACGACGAGACCGAGAACGTCATCCGCTCGCTGCTCGGCGTGGACCCGTCGTCACCCCGGGCCGCCGACCCGAAGCAGGCGAAGGCAGCGTCCGACGACGCCCAGCGCAACATCACCCAGGAGACGTACCTGGGCACCGACCGGGGGAGCGTCGCCCACGCCGGGCAGCACGACTACCCGGTCGGGAAGCTGCAGTCGAACCAGCCGGCGCTCACGGGCCCGTGGGACGCCGAGCCGCAGTTCGTCCGCTCGGTCTCCCCCGGTGCGACGCTGTCGTTGCAGTACTTCGCCCGCGAGGTCAACCTCGTCATGGCGCCGGCCGCCCCGGGCGCCTCCGTCGACGTGACCGTGCAACTGGACGGCAAGCCGCTCCCCGCCTCCTTCCGGACGGCCGACACCAGGGTCGACCCCGACGGGTCGACGTACGTCCGCGTGCAGGCCTCCGACCTCTACCGCCTCGTGCTCGGCCCGAAGGTCGAGCAGCACGCCGTGCGGCTCACCCCCCGCAGCCCCGGGCTCGAAGCGTTCGCCTACACCTTCGGGGCCTGAGCCGTGCTGACCCAGGCCGTGGCGCTGTTCGGGGCGGGGGTCGCCTCGTTCCTCGCCCCCTGCCTCGTCCCGCTGCTGCCGGCCTACCTCGGGATCGTGGCCGGCGAGGCCGTCGAGGCCCGCGACCCGGCCCGGGCCCTGCCGGCCACGCTCCTGTTCGTCCTCGGCTTCGCCCTCGTCTTCGCCGGCCTCGGCGCCACCGCCGGTCTCCTGGGGTCGGCGCTCACCGCCGTCCAGAACGGCGTCGAGCGCGTCGGCGGGGTCGTGGTGGCCGTGATGGGCCTGGCCCTCCTCGGCGTCGTCCGGGGCCCGCTGGCCCGGGAGAAGCGCCTCGTGACCCGCCTCCCCCGGCTCACCGGCCCGCTGCGGCCGCTGGTCGTGGGCGTGGCCTTCGGGGCCGCCTGGAGCCCCTGTGTCGGGCCGCTGCTGGCCGCCGCCCTGACCGTCGCCGCCCGCTCCGGCCAGGCCGGCCGGGGCGCCGTGCTGCTCTTCGCCTATGCCGCCGGGATCGGGGTGCCGTTCGTGCTGGCCTCGCTCGGCCTGGCCTCGTCACCCCGCCTGGCCGACGCCCTGCGCCGGGTCGGCCCCACCGTGGAGCGCGTCGCCGGCGGGCTGCTGGTCGTCCTCGGCGTGCTGCTGGCCACCGGCGCCTACGGCCACCTGACGTCCTACCTGGCCCGCTTCACCCCCCACGTCGGAGGGTTGTAACCGATCGCTAACAGCCCAGATCGTTGGCGTGGGTGGCCAGCTGGGCCACCAGCGCCCGGCTGAGCTGGGGCCAGTTCCCGGCGCCCGAGGAGAGCCCGATCGCCCCCTGGCGCCCCCCGACGAGGACGGCGGCGCAGCACACCTCGGGCCGGTACTGCTCCTCCTCGGTGAAGATCCCCGAACGGGCCGACACGGCGATCTCGTGGTGGAGCTGCCCCTCGTCGGTGATGGTGTTGCTCGTGAACGGCCGTAAACCCTGGTCGTCGAGCAGCGCCCGGCGCTGCGTGACCGGGACCGTCGACAGCAGGGCCTTGCCCAGCGCAGTGGCGTGGGCGCCCTCGTCGAAGCCGACGACGAGGTCCTCGAGGTGCGGCGAGTGCGGCCCTTCCACGAGGTCGGTCAGCACCACGCGCCCGTCGACCAGCTGGGCGAAGTAGGCGGTGTGGCCCGTGGAGTCCGCCAGCTGGCGGAGCACCTCGTGGATCTGGGGCGGGCGATGCATCGAGGCCACGAGGTCGCGGAAGCGGCTGGCGATCTCCATGCCGAGGGCGTACTGCCCGTTCGATCGCCGGATCAGATAGCCCTCGTAGGCCAGCGTCCGCACCAGGTGGTACGTCGTCGGCAGCGCGATGTCGCACCGGTGGGCAATCTGCTTGGCGTTCAGCCCTTCCGGGCTGTCTCCGACCTCTTCGAGGATCCGCAGCGCACGCGACACGCTCTGGATCAGATCGGTCGGCCTCCCCGACAACATCCTCAACCGATCTCCTGCTGCGATGGAAAGCTGCGAACTACCGGCTCAGTTGCGTCCGGATCTTAGTCCCGCCTGAGGGGACTCTCGTTCAGTATATGAAATGTCCTTGATCAGGCGAAATGATCGCACAAGGATCATTTCGGGCGGGGGGGCTTCGTTCTGCGTCCCCGCCGCCGCCGATGTGCTGCCGAAGGGGAGGGCCGAATGGCTGAGAAGTACAAGGACCACTATCCGGATCCATCTGAAGCTCCCGCCATCGACGTCCTGCCGGCGTCGAACGGCGAGTTCGTACCCCCGGACCCGACTCCCGCTCAGCGGAAGATCATGGCCCTCCAGAGCGAGAAGATCGAGGAGCTGCGCCGCCGCTTCGGGATGAGCCGGCGCCAGTTCGTCCGGACCGCGGCGGCGTTCGCCGTCGGCGTCTGGGCCGTCGACAAGGTGACCGGGGGCAACTTCGGGAGCTACGCCTTCGCCCAGAACACGAAGACGACGAAGGCCTGTGACCTGGAGAACCCCGGTGCCCAGCTGGCCAACATGCCGGGCGAGTTCATCCTCGACACCCAGGGCCACGCGCTGGACTCCAGCTTCAACGCCAAGTGGCGGACGCAGGACCCGGGCTTCTCCCAGTTCCTGATGCTGTGGACGTCGTCGTCGATGGGCGACTACCCCGGCTACAACGACGGCCAGATCCGGGGGACGGGCGAGGGCGAGATCGACCCGATCGAGAACCTCGGCCGGTTCCACTACTTCAAGGACATCTTCCTCGACAGCTCCGAGACGGTGAACCTGCTCACCGCCCTGCCCCACCTGCCCGACGAGATCAACATCACGCCGGCCACGTGGGCCGCCGAGACCCGCGACATGATCAACCACATGACGCAGTCGGAGCGCTGCTTCATCCACGCCTTCTCGCAGCCCAACCGGGGCTACCAGGGCCCGGGCAAGACGCCGGCCTACCAGCAGGAAGACTTCGAGTGGATGTCCAACGTGACCAGCCCGCTCGACATTCGGGGCTGGAAGCTCTACTGCGGCTGGGGCGACCCCGGCCTCGGTGCGATCGGCGGCGAGGGCCCGACGCACAACGGCTGGTTCTTCGACGACGAGAACGGCATGGCCATCGTCGAGCACATCCGCCGGATCCAGGCCAAGACGAACCGCCCGGCGGTCGTCTGCACCCACAAGGGCCTGGCCTTCAACGGCACGTTCGACTCGGCCAAGTTCTCGCC
>Ga0070681_10002861_pt1 | contig 15947 bp, 9 predicted proteins | sample KBSC83BmetaG_FD_65650 | JGI IMG/M metagenome (GOLD analysis project Ga0070681, IMG submission 65650) | Corn rhizosphere microbial communities from Kellogg Biological Station, Michigan, USA - KBS C8-3B metaG | ecosystem: Host-associated > Plants > Roots > Rhizosphere | place: USA: Michigan...
TCGCGTTCTGGATCGGCGAGGGCGTGCGCATCTTCCGCGTCGACAATCCGCACACGAAGCCGTTTCCGTTCTGGGAATGGGCGATCGCGCAGATCAAGCGCGAGCACCCCGACGTGATCCTGCTGTCCGAAGCGTTCACGCGGCCGAAGGTGATGCATCGGCTCGCGAAGGCGGGCTTCACGCAGTCGTACACGTACTTCACGTGGCGCGACAGCAAGCGCGAGCTCACCGAATACTTCACCGAGCTGACGCGCGGGCCCGGCCGCGAGTATTTCCGGCCGAACTGCTGGCCCAACACGCCGGACATCCTGCCCGAGCATCTGCAGGTCGGCGGGCGGCCGGCGTTCATCGCGCGGCTCGTTCTCGCCGCGACGCTTTGCCCGAATTACGGCATCTACGGCCCGGCTTTCGAGCTGGTCGAGCGCGTGCCGCGCGAGCCCGGCTCCGAGGAGTATCTCGATTCGGAGAAGTACCAGGTCCGCCATTGGGACCTCGAGCGCGATGGCAGCCTCGCGCCGCTGATCGGCCGCGTCAACGCGGCGCGTCGCGACAACCGCGCGCTCCAGCACGACGCGGGGATCGTGTTCTTCGCGACCGACAATGACGAGATCATCTGCTACGGACGCGTCGACGCCGAGCGATCGAGCGCGATCATCGTCGCCGTCAACCTCGACCCGCATCACACGCAGTCGGGATGGGTGTCGCTCGATCTCGGAGAGCTTGGCCTGACGGCCGAACAGCCGTTCCAGGTGCACGACCTTCTGACCGACGAGCGCTACGTGTGGCATGGATCGCGCAATTTCGTCATGCTCGATCCCGGCCGCGTTCCGGCGCACGTGTTCCGCGTGTTGCGGCGGGTGCGCAACGAACAGGACTTCGTCTATTTCGAATAACGAGAGGAACGCTTGGCCGCCGACCCCGCCACCGCCGCGCTCGCTGCGCCGGCCGATGCTCCGGAGCCCTCGCGCTGGTACAAGGATGCGATCATCTACCAGCTTCACATCAAGGCGTTCTTCGACTCGAACGCCGACGGCATCGGCGATTTCCGAGGCCTGACGGAGAAGCTCGACTACATCCGCGACCTCGGCGTCAACACGATCTGGCTGCTGCCGTTCTATCCGTCGCCATTGCGCGACGACGGCTACGACGTCGCCGATTACCGCAACGTCAATCCGCTGTACGGCACGCGCGCCGACTTCCAGCATTTCGTGCGCGAGGCGCACCGGCGCGAGCTGCGCGTGATCACCGAGCTGATCGTCAATCACACGTCGGACCAGCACCCGTGGTTCCAGGCGGCGCGGCGCGCGCCCAAGGGCTCGAACAAGCGCAACTACTACGTCTGGAGCGACGATCCGACGAAGTACAGCGGCACGCGGATCATCTTCACCGACACCGAGAAGTCGAACTGGGCGTGGGACGAAGTCGCGCAGGCTTACTACTGGCATCGCTTCTTCAGCCACCAGCCGGATTTGAACTTCGACAACCCGCAGGTGCTGAAGGCGATCTTTCGCGTGATGCGCTTCTGGCTCGACATGGGTGTCGACGGCTTCCGCCTCGACGCCATTCCGTATCTCTGCGAGCGCGAGGGGACGAACAACGAGAACCTGCCCGAGACGCATGTGGTGCTGAAGCGGCTGCGCGCGCTGATCGATGCGCAGTATCCGAACGTGCTGCTGCTCGCCGAGGCGAACCAGTGGCCCGAGGACGTGCGCGAGTACTTCGGCGACGGCGACGAGTGCCACATGGCGTACCACTTCCCGCTGATGCCGCGGATGTACATGGCGATCGCGCAGGAGGAGCGCCACCCGATCACCGAGATCATGGCGCAGACGCCGGACATCCCCGAGCGCTGCCAGTGGGCGATCTTCCTGCGCAACCACGACGAGCTGACGCTCGAGATGGTGACGTCGCGCGAGCGCGATTACATGTACAACATGTACGCGGCCGACAAGCGCGCGCGGATCAATCTCGGCATCCGCCGCAGGCTCGCGCCGCTGCTCGAGAACGACCTCGGCCGCATCAAGCTGATGAACAGCCTGCTGCTGTCGATGCCGGGATCGCCGACGATCTACTACGGCGACGAGATCGGCATGGGCGACAACATCTACCTCGGCGACCGCGACGCCGTGCGCACGCCGATGCAATGGGCGCCCGAGCGCAACGCAGGATTCTCGCGCGCCGATCCGCAGCGGCTCTATTTGCAGCCGATCATGGACCCGGTGTACGGCTACGAAGCGGTGAACGTCGAGGCGGAGTGGCGCGCGCCGTCGTCGCTGCTGCACTGGACGCGGCGCATGCTGGAAGTGCGCAAGGGCTTTGCGGCATTCGGTCGCGGCACGCTTGCGTTCCTGCGCCCGACGAACCGCAAGATCCTCGCGTACCTGCGCGAGCACGGCGACGAGATCATCCTTTGCGTTGCGAACCTCGGTCGCACTGCGCAGCCGGTCGAGCTCGATCTCGCGCGCTACCAGGGTCACGTGCCGATCGAGCTTCTCGGGCGAACGCCGTTTCCTCCGATCGGCGAGCTGCCGTACATGCTGACGCTCGCCGGACACGCGTTCCTGTGGTTCCGGCTCGCGTCGCCGTCGCAGGTGCCGGGGCACGACGAGCAGGTGCCGTATCAGGAGCTGCCGGTCCTCGTGCTGTTCGACGGCTGGGCGAGTCTCTTCCGCGACCGTGTCGTGCCGTGGCGGATCGGAATGTCGGAGAAGGTGCGCAACCAGCTCGAGACCGATGCGCTGCCCGCGTATGTCGCCGGACGCCGCTGGTATGCGGCGAAAGGCCGCGCGATCCGCCGCGTCGAGCTCGCCGACCAGGTCGAATGGAAACCGGCTTTGCGCACGTGGCTCCTTGCAATCGTCCGCGTCGAGACCGAAGGCGAGACGCAGCCGTACTTCCTGCCGCTGTCGCTTGCCTGGGAGGACTACGACGAGCCGCTGGTGCGCGCGCTGTCGACGTTCGCGGTCGCGAAGGTTCGCCAGCAGGCGCAGGTCGGCGTCCTCGCCGACGCGTTCGGCGACGAAGCTTTCGTCCGTGCGGCCGTCGAGGCGGTACGCAACGGCGCCGTGCAGAAATCGACGCGCGGCAGGATCGAGTTCCGTCCGACGAGCGCCTTCGCGGAAGTCGCGGGTCCCGACGTCGCGCGTCTCGCGTTCGCGACGCCGGGCGCGTTCAGCAGCAACACGGTCGTCGCGCTGGGCGACCGGCTGTTCGTCAAGGGGTACCGGCGCCTGTCGGTCGGCGTCAATCCCGAAGTCGAGATCGGCCGCTACCTGACGGAGGTCGCGCACTTCGCGCATGCGGTGCCGGTCGCCGGCAGCGTCGAGTATGTCGCCGACGACGGCCGCACGGCGACGCTCGCGCTCGTGCAAGGCTACGTGGCGAACCAGGGCGACGGCTGGGACTACACGCGGAACTACCTCGAGCGCTTCTTCGACGACGTCGCGCGGCAGGCGCCGCAGGCGATCGGCGCCGACGTCCACGGCGGCTACGTGACGCTCGTACGCACGCTCGGCGTGCGCACGGCGCAGTTGCACGCGGCGTTCGCGCAAAGCCGAGGCAACCCGGGGTTCGATCCGGAGCCGGCGACGCCCGGCGACGTTGCCGGGTGGACCGATCGCGCGCGCGACGAGGCGAACGCGGCGCTCGACCGCCTCGCTCGCGGACGCGAACGGTTGAGCGACACGCTCGCGCGCGACGCGTCGCGGCTCCTCGCCGAGCGCGAGCGCCTGCTCGAACGCATCGCACGGCACGCCTACGACCGCAGCGAAGGGCCGAAGACGCGTATCCACGGCGACTACCACCTGAGCCAGGTGCTGCTCGTCCAGAACGATTTCGTGATCATCGACTTCGAGGGTGAGCCGGCGCGGCCGCTTGCCGAGCGTGCACGCAAGGCGTCACCGCTAAGGGACGTCGCCGGCATGCTGCGTTCGTTCGACTACGCGATGCACGCCGCGCTGTTCACGCTCGGAACCGAGCGCGGCGACGTGCGCGAGCGCGTGGAGGCCGCGGGCCGGCAGTGGCGCGAGCAGGCGACGCGGGCCTTCATCGACGGCTACGACGAGACCGCGCGCGCGAGCGGGCTCGCGTCGCCGCGCGCCGAAGCGGGCGGACTGCTCGAGCTCTTCCTGCTCGAGAAGGCGCTGTATGAGCTTCGCTACGAGGCGGACAATCGCCCCGACTGGCTCGCGATCCCGCTCCAGGGGCTGCTCGGCATGCTCGACGGGTCGTGAGCGCCGCTACGGTCGGGCTTCGGGATCGCTTCGCGCTGTCGTCGATGGGAGAACGTCATGGATAACGTCAACATGCTGGTCGAGCCGATCCGCGAATCGCTGCATCAGATCGGCGCGTTCCTGCCGCGCCTGCTTCTCGCGATCGTCGTCCTTGTCATCGGCTGGCTGCTCGCGAAGCTCGTCCGTTTCGCGATCGTCAAGGCGCTCCGCGCGGTCAACTTCAACGTCGTGACGGAGAAGGCCGGCATCGACCGCTTTCTCTCGCAGGGCGGCGCCGAGATCGACACCGTTCGCGTGCTGGGCGGACTCTTCTACTGGCTCGTGATCCTCGCGTCGCTGATGGTCGCGTTCAACACGCTCGACCTCGCGTACGTCACCGACCTGATCGGCCGCATCGTGCTGTTCGTGCCGCGGGTGATGGTATCGGTCGTGATCCTCGTGTTCGGCGCTTATTTCGCGCGGTTCATCGCGGTGGCGCTGGCAACGTATCTGCGCAGCGTCGGCGCGCGCGAGGCCGCGCTGATGGGTCGCCTCGCGCTCTACGCGATCATGACGTTCGTCATCATGATCGCGCTCGACCAGCTCGGTCTCGGCGACGTCATCCGGGAAACCTTCCTCGTGCTCGTCGCGGCAATCGCGCTCGCGATCGCGCTCGCGTTCGGCCTGGGCGGCCAGCATCGCGCGGCCGAATTGATCGAGCGCTGGTCGCGCCAGGACGGCGACGACGGCGACAAGCGACCGCCGACGAAACCGGTGCTCTGACCCTCCCTTCACGACGATGCAATGAAGCCGTTCACGGCCGTCTGGCCCGGCCGCTCGTTTCCTCGCGGCGCGCACTGGGACGGCGAAGGCGTCAACTTCGCCGTGTTCTCGGAGCACGCCGAGCGGGTCGAGCTTTGCGTGTTCGATCCCACCGGTCGGCGGGAATTGCAGCGCATTCCGCTCGTCGAGCGCACGAACGAGATGTTTCATTGCTACCTCCCGGAAGCGCGACCCGGACTGCTTTACGGTTATCGGATGCACGGACCCTATCGGCCCGAGCAGGGGTTGCGCTTCAACGCGCACAAGCTGCTGCTCGACCCGTACGCGCAAAGCATCGCCGGATCGCTGCGCTGGAGCGACGCTCTCTTCGGCTACAGCGTCGGCAGCAAGCGGGGCGACCTCTCGTTCGATCGGCGCGACAGCGCGAGCGCGATGCCGAAGAGCAAGGTGATCGAGCCGGCATTCACGTGGGGCGACGACCGGCCGCCGAACGTTCCCTGGCACGACATGGTCGTCTACGAGCTGCACGTGCGCGGCTTCACGATGCAGCATCCCGACGTGCCGCCGGCATTGCGCGGGACGTATGCGGCGCTCGCGACGGCGTCCGTGATCGACTACCTGAAGCGGCTCGGCGTCACGACCGTCGAGCTGATGCCCGTCCACTACTTCGTCGACGACCGGCGGCTCGTGCAGGAGGAACTGCGCAACTACTGGGGCTACAACACGATCGGCTACTTCGCGCCCGACGCGCGCTACTCGGCGTCAGGCAAGGTCGACGAGTTCAAGACGATGGTGAAGACGCTGCACTCGGCGGGGCTCGAGGTGATTCTCGACGTCGTCTACAACCACACGGCGGAAGGGAACGAGCTCGGACCGACGCTGTGCTTCCGCGGCATGGACAACCGGGCGTACTACCGGCTCAAGCCCGGCGACGCGCGCTACTACATGGATTACACCGGCTGCGGCAACACGCTCAACATGCAGCATCCGCGCGTGCTCCAGCTCATCATGGATTCGCTCCGCTACTGGGTCACCGAGATGCACGTCGACGGCTTCCGCTTCGACCTCGCGTCGGCGCTCGCGCGCGAATTGCACGAGGTCGACCGGCTCGGCGCGTTCTTCGACATCCTGCGCCAGGACCCGGTGCTGAACCGCGTCAAGCTGATCGCGGAGCCATGGGACCTGGGCGAGGGCGGCTACCAGGTCGGCAACTTCCCGCCGGGCTGGGCCGAGTGGAACGACAAGTACCGCGACACGATGCGCGCGTACTGGCGCGGCGACGGCGGCCTCATCGGCGACTTCGCGCGGCGGCTCACCGGCTCGTCGGACTTGTACGGTCGCAGCGGCCGCGCGCCGCACGCGAGCATCAACTTCATCACGGCGCACGACGGCTTCACGCTGCGCGACCTCGTCTCGTACGACCGCAAGCACAACGAGGCGAACCTCGAGGACAACCGCGACGGCAGCGACAACAACATCTCGTGGAACGGCGGTGTCGAGGGCCCGACCGACGACGCGGCGATTCTCGAGCTTCGCGCGCGGCGCTCACGGAACATGCTCGGCACGCTGCTGCTGTCGCAAGGGACGCCGATGATCACGGCCGGCGACGAGGTCGCGCGCACGCAGGGCGGCAACAACAACGCGTATTGCCAGGACAACCCGATCTCGTGGATCGACTGGAGCCTGGACGAGCCGAAGCGACAGCTCCTTGCATTCGTGCGCCGCGTAATCGACCTGCGCCGGCAGCATCCGGCCTTTCGCCGGCGGCATTTCTTCGAGGGGCGCTCGCTCACCGGCAGGGACGACAAGGACATCGCGTGGTTGAAGCCCGACGGCACCGAGATGACCGAGCAGGAATGGAACAACGACTTCGCGCGCTGCCTCGGCGTGTATCTCGCCGGCGATCGCCTCGGCGAAACGGATGCGCGCGGCCGGCCGGTCACCGACGACGACTTCCTGCTGCTGTTCAACGCGCACGACGGGCCCATCCCGTTCACGCTGCCGGCGTTCGACTCGTGGGGCTGGCTCGTGCTGTTCGACACCGCTCGCGACGAAGGCCTCTCGCCGGAAGGCACGTACCGCGGCGACAACGCGTATCCGCTCGAAGGACGATCGCTCGTGCTGTTGCAGAAGGTCTCGCCGGCGTAATCGCGAGCGCGTTCGATCGAACGTAGCCTCATGAAGCGGGCCCATCGAATGCCATTCGGCGCCGAGTACCGCAACGGCGCGACGGCGTTTCGACTTTGGGCGCCGGGCGCCGCGCAGGTCGAGCTCGTGCTCGGCGTCGACGATGCCGACGGCATCGCGATGACGCCGCGCGACGACGGCTGGTACGAGCATGTGTGCGACGCCGCACCCGGCACACGCTATGGTTTCCGGATCGACGAGCGCATCGTCGTGCCCGATCCCGCATCGCGGTCCAACCCGGACGGCGTGCATGGTCGAAGCGAGGTCGTCGACGCGGCCGCTTATGAATGGCGGGACGGCGACTGGCGCGGCCGCGCATGGCACGAGGCGGTCATCTACGAGCTGCACGTCGGTGCATTCACCGAGCGCGGCACGTTCGCAAGCGCGAGCGAGCGGCTCGACGCGCTCGTCGAGCTTGGCGTCACCGCCGTCGAGCTGATGCCGCTCGCCGCCTTTCCCGGGACGCGCAACTGGGGTTACGACGGCGTGCTGCCGTTCGCGCCGGCGGCAAGCTACGGCACGCCCGACGATCTGAAGCGCCTCGTCGACGCAGCGCACGCGCGAGGCTTGATGATCCTGCTCGACGTCGTCTACAACCACTTCGGGCCGGAGGGCAATTACCTGCACGCGTACGCGCCGCAGTTCTTCAACCCGGCGCATCGGACACCGTGGGGACCCGCGATCGATTTCGACGGCGACGCGAGCGTGACGGTCCGGGAGTTCTTCTTCGAGAACGCGTTCTATTGGCTCGAGGAGTTCCACTTCGACGGCCTGCGGCTCGACGCGGTGCACGCGATCGTCGACGACTCGCGACCCGACTTCGTCACCGAGCTCGCGACGCGCGTGCGCGAGCGCTTCGCCGAGCGCGAGGTCCACCTGGTGCTCGAGAACGATCGCAACGCCGCGCATTACCTGCGCCGCGACGCGGCCGGACGGCCGCTTCTCGCCACCGCGCAGTGGAACGACGACATCCATCACGCGCTGCACGTGATCGCGACCGGCGAGCGGGACGGCTACTACGGCGACTATGCCGACCGCCCGCTCGAACGCTTCGGCCGCGCGCTCGCGGAAGGCTTCGCGTACCAGGGCGAGACGTCCGTCTTTCGCAACGGCGCGCGGCGCGGCGAGGCGAGCGCGGACCTGCCGCCGGTCGCGTTCGTCGCGTTCGCGCAGAACCACGATCAGACGGGCAACCGCGCGCTGGGCGAACGCCTTGCCGCGCTCGCCGATCCGGAGATGTTGCGCGCGCTGACCGCCTGCCTGCTGGTGTCGCCGCAGGTGCCGCTGCTGTTCATGGGCGAGGAGTTCGCGGCGACGACGCCGTTCCTGTTCTTCTGCGACTTCGGGCCCGACCTCGCGCAGGCCGTCACGCGTGGGCGGCGCGAGGAATTCGCGCGCTTTGCGCGATTCGGCGACGAGACCGTGATCCCGGATCCGAATGCCGAAGCGACGTTCCGCGCGAGCAAGCTCGACTGGCGCGATGCGTCGACGAGCGTACGGCTTGCGTGGCGGGCGTTCTACCGCGACTGCCTCGCGCGGCGGCATCGACACGTCGTGCCGCTGCTCGGCGGCATTCGCCATGGCGGAACGTTCGGCGTCGACGGCACGCTGCTGCGGGTGACGTGGACGGGTGACGGGGGAACGCAGCTGCATCTCGTCGCCAATCTCGGTCCCGAGGCGCGCGGCGGCGTCGCCGTGCCGAGCGGTGACGTCATCTTCGCGAGCGATGCGACGCCCGATCCCGGCACGGTCGGAGCGTTGCCGCGCTATGCCGTCGTCTTCGTCGCCGGGCGTTCCGATGGGTGAAGGCCTGAGGCGGCTCGCGGCCGCGCATGGTATCGCGCTCGAATACCAGGATGCGTGGGGGCATCGGCGCGAGGCGTCGGACGGCGTGCTGCGCGCGATTCTCGGTGCGATGCACGTGCCAGCGACAAGCGCCGGCGAGATCGACGATGCGCTGCGCGAGATGGCGCTTGCGCGATGCCGGCAATGCTTGCCGCCGACGAGCGTCGTTCGCGCGGATGCGCAGCCATGGCGCTTGCGAGTGCATCTGCCCGCGTCGCCGATCGGGCGGAAGTACGAGTGGGACGTGGTCGCCGAGGATGGCAGGACGCACCGGATTCCGATCGGAAGCGGCGATTTGCGCATCGTCGGGAGACACGCCGGATGCGTCGCCGTCGACGTCGCGCTCGACGCGCCGCTTGCAAACGGCTATCACGATCTCACGTTTCGCGCCGACGGCGAGCCGATCGGCCACGGCATTCTCGCCGTCGCGCCGCGCGCGTGCCACCGTCCGCCGTCGCTTCGAAGCGGCGGACGCGCGTGGGGCGTCGCGGTGCAGCTCTACGGCGTGCGTTCGCGCCGCAACTGGGGCATCGGCGACTTCACGGACCTCGCGACGATCGTCGACGCGTGGGGCCGCGAAGGCGTCGACGTCGTCGGCGTCAATCCGCTGCACGCGCTGTTTCCGCACAACCCGCTGCACGCGAGCCCGTACAGCCCGTCGAGCCGGCTGTTCCAGAACGTGTTGTACGTCGACGTCGAGGCGATCGCCGAGTTCGCGCATTGCCGCGAAGCGCGCAAACGTGTCGCCAGCTCCGAATTTCAGGCGCAATTGGCGGTGCTTCGCGCGGCCCCGCTCATCGATTACGCAGGTGTCGCGTCGCTCAAGCGGCCGATCCTCGAGCTCCTCTACGCACAGGCGCGCGACGACGCACAAAGCGAGCCGTCGCGCTGGTCGGCGTTCGACGCGTTCAAAACGGCTGGCGGCGAGGCGCTGCGACGCCAGGCGCTCTTCGATGCGCTGCAGGAGCACTTCCACGCCACCGATTCGTCAGTCTGGGGATGGCCGGCGTGGCCCGACGCGTACCGCGATCCCGCATCGCCTGCGATCGTCGCATTTGCGAACGCGCATGCCGAGCGCGTCGACTTTTTCGCATGGCTTCAGTGGCAGGCGGAACTGCAGCGCGGCGTGGTTGCCGAGTGCGCGCGACGCCGCGGACTCGCCGTCGGCCTCTACACCGATCTCGCGGTCTCCGTCGATCGCGGCGGCGCCGAAGCGTGGGCCGCGCAAAAACTGTACGCGCTTGGCGCCGGCGTCGGCGCGCCCCCCGATCTCTTCAATCTCAAGGGACAGGACTGGGGCCTGCCGCCGATGATTCCGCAGAAGCTGCGCGAATCCGGCTACGCGCCGTTCATCGCGACGCTGCGCGCCAACATGCGCCACGCCGGCGCGCTGCGGATCGACCATGTGATGGCGCTGCTGCGGCTCTACTGGGTACCGACCGGCGCGCCGGCCACGGACGGGGCGTACGTGCGTTATCCGCTCGACGACCTGCTCGGCCTCCTCGCGCTCGAGAGCGAGCGGCACCGCTGCCTCGTGATCGGCGAGGATCTCGGCACGGTCACCGACGACGTCCGCGACGCGCTCGTGCGAAGCGACGTGCTGTCGTATCGCGTCCTGTTGTTCGAGCGCGATGCACGCGGCAGCTTCCACCCGCCGTCGCGTTATCCGGAAGCCGCGCTTGCGACCGCCAGCACGCACGACCTGCCGACGCTGGCCGGATGGTGGGAGGGTCGGGACATCGCGCTTCGCGCCGCGCATGGACAGCTCGGCGCGCACGCCGACGTCGCGGCGCAGATGGCAGGCCGCGTGCGCGACCGTGGACAGCTTCTCGCGGCGCTGGCGCAGGCCCGGCTGCTGCCCGATGGAACGCCGCTCGACCCGCAAGCGGTCGCGTCCCTGACGCCGGCACTCGCGACGGCGCTGCAGAAGTTTCTCGCCGGCACGCGGTCGGCGCTGATGGTCGTGCAGCCGGAAGACGTGTTCGGCGTCGACGAGCAGGCGAACCTGCCCGGAACGGTGACCGAGTATCCGAACTGGCGGCGCAAGCTTCCGGTGGCGCTGGAGGATGTCGACGCCGACGGACGCCTGCACGCGCTCGCCGCGCAGCTCGAAGCCGCGCGCGTGAAAACCGCGCGATGAGCGCTGCAATGCCGCCGCCGCGGCGCATGACGCAAAGCCCGGTCGCGCACGTTCCGTTGCCGCTCGCGGCGATTCCGCGCGCCACCTATCGCGTTCAGCTCAATCACGATTTCACGTTCGCCGACGTGACGGCGATCGTTCCGTACCTCGCGGCGCTCGGGATCAGTCACGTTTACTGCTCGCCCTATCTTCGTGCGCGGCCGGGCAGTCTGCACGGTTACGACATCGTCGATCACGGCATGCTGAATCCCGATCTCGGCAGCCGCGAGGATTTCGACCGGATGGTCGACGCGCTGGCGCGCGCCGGCATGTCGCACCTTTGCGATGTCGTGCCCAATCACATGGCCGTGATGCGTGCCGACAACGCGTGGTGGATGGACGTGCTTGCGAATGGAGCATCGTCGCCTTACGCCCCATATTTCGACATCGACTTCGGACGCCGCGACGAGGCCCTCGCCGGCAAGGTGCTTGTCCCCGTGCTCGGCGACGCGTACGGGAGCGTGCTCGAGCGCGGCGAGCTCGTGCTCGCGTTCGATGCCGAGTCGGGAACGTTCGCCGTGCGCTACTTCGAGCATCGCTTTCCGCTCGATTGGCAGTCGAGCGCCGATATCGTGCTCGGCGCAGCGACGCAGGCGCGCGCATCGCGATCGGCTGTTGCCGGCGAGCTCGACGCCATCGGTCACACGCTGAAAGCGCTGCCCGCGTACGACGAGGAGGCGCCGGCGCGCGTCGCTGCGCGGCGGAGAATCACGGGCGATCTCGCGCAGCGCCTCGCCACGCTCGCGCGCACCGACGCCGCCGCGCTCGCGGCGATCGCGCGAAGCGTCGCCCAGTTCAACGGCACGCCGGGCGATGCGGCGAGCTTCGACACGCTGCATGCGCTGCTCGAGCGGCAGCCGTTTCGCCTCGCGGACTGGCGCATCGCGTCCGACGAGATCAATTACCGCCGCTTCTTCGACGTCAACGACCTCGCCGCGTTGCGGATGGAACAGCCTGCGGTGTTCGAGGCCACGCACGCGTTCGTGCTGTCGCTCGCCGGCGCCGGGCGGATCGGCGGCCTTCGCATCGATCATCCCGACGGCCTCTACGACCCTGCCCGCTATTTCGGGGCGGTCCAGGCGCGCTATCGCGACGAGGCGAAGCGCCAGGGCCGGGAAGCGGAGGCGATCTATCTCGTCATCGAGAAGATCGCCGCGCCGCACGAGCGCGTTCCCCGCGCGTGGCCGGTGCACGGCACGACCGGCTATCGCTTCGCGAGCGTCGTCAACGGTCTCTTCGTCGATTCAAAGGCGAAATCGCGGCTCGATCGCATCTGGCGGACGTTCGCCGGCGACGATGCCGAGCCGTTCGAGCAAGCCGCGTATGCCGGCCGCCGCGCGATCATGGAAGGCCCGCTCGCCTCCGAGCTTCGCATGACGACGCTGCGGGCGCTGCGTCTCGCGCGGGCCGATCGGCGCACGCGCGATTTCACGTTCAACGCGCTGCGGGAGGCGATCATGGAGATCGTCGCGCGCTTCCCCGTCTACCGGACCTACGTCGACGGCGACGGCGCATCGGCGCAGGATCGGCGCTACATCGAGTGGGCGGTCGCGCATGCGCGCGCGCGAAGCCGCGTCAGCGACGTGCGCGCATTCGACTTCCTGCATCGCGCGCTGCTGGGATCCGCGGCCCACGGCACCGACGAGGCCGTGCGAATCGCCTATCGCGACTTCGCGATGCGCTTCCAGCAGTTCACGGCGCCGGTCACCGCGAAGGGCGTCGAGGACACGGCGCTTTATCGCTTCAACCGGCTCGTCTCGCTGAACGACGTCGGCGCGGATCCCGAGCAGTTCGGCATCGGCGTGCGCGCGTTCCACGCCGCCAGCGCGGACCGCGCCGCAACGTGGCCGCACACGATGCTCGCGACGTCGACGCACGACAACAAGCGCTCCGAGGACGTGCGGGCGCGGATCGACGTGATTTCCGAGCGCGCGGGCGCATGGCGTGCCGCGGTACGGCGCTGGAGCCGGATGAACCGCAGCCACAAGACGCTCGTCGACGGGATGCCGGCGCCGGCGCCGAACGACGAATACCTGCTTTACCAGACGCTGATCGGCACGCTCGAACCGGAACGCAAAGAGCGCACCGCGTATCGCGAGCGCATCGTCGCGTACATGCTGAAGGCCGTTCGCGAGGCGAAGGTGCACACGAGCTGGCTTTCGCCGAATGCCGGGTACGAGGACGCGCTCGCGCGCTTCGTCGCGACGGTTCTCGACGATGCCCACCCGTTCCTCGCTGATCTCGCGCGCGAGTGCGCGCCGTACGCGTGGTTCGGGATGCTGAACAGTTTGTCGGCGACGCTCCTCAAGCTCGCGTCACCCGGCGTGCCGGACGTCTATCAGGGCAACGAGCTCTGCGACTTCTCGCTCGTCGACCCCGACAATCGGCGCCCTGTCGACTATCGGGCGCGCGAGGACGCCCTCGCGTCGCTCGCCGCGATCGACGATGCGCGTCCCGACGCGCGCGGCGCGCGCATACGCGCACTGTTCGACGCGCCGTTCGACGGGCGCACGAAGCTTCTCGTCGTGCGGCAGGTGCTTGCGCTGCGCCGGATAGCGCCGGCGCTGTTCGCCTATGGCGACTACCGGCCGCTGCGCGCACAGGGCGCCGGCGCGGCGCATGTCGTCGCCTTCGCACGAATGCACGAGCGCGAAGCGATCGTCGCCGTCGCGGGGCGGCTCTTCGCGTCGCTCGGCGTCGCGACCGGCGTCGTGCCGCTCGCCGACGCGTGGGGCGATACGAGCGTCGATCTTCCGCGGGTCGCTGCCGGCACGCGGATCGCGAACGTGCTGACGTCGCACACGCTCGTCGCCGACGGCGGTCCGCTTCGCCTTTCGCGCCTGTTCGCCGACTTTCCGGGCGCCTTGCTGCATCTGACGTCGGCTTGACGGATGGCGCGCGCGGCGTTCTGGCTTCTCGCGCTGATACCGGTCGCGCTCGGCGTGCACTATCTGCTGGACGCAGCGCCGATATGGACGTTCGTCGCTGGCATCGCTGCCATCGTTCCGCTGGCCGAGTGGATACGCCGCGGCACCGAGCAGATCGCGCATCGCGCGGGATCGGCGATCGGCGGCCTGCTCAACGCGACGTTCGGCAACACCGCCGAGCTCATCCTCGCGATCTTCGTGCTGCTCGCGGGTCACGCCGATGTCGTCAAGGCGCAGATCACGGGCTCGATCATCGGCAACGGCCTGCTCGGCTTCGGGCTCGCGATCACCATCGGCACGTGGGGCAAGCGCGAGCTCGCGTTCAAGCCGGAACGCGCGTCGCTGCTGTCCAGCATGCTCGTGCTGGTCGTGATCGCGCTGCTCGTTCCCGCGCTCTTCCACTACACCGAGCGCGGCGTCTTCGCATCGGCCGACGTGGCGGCACAGGACGAGAAGCTGTCGCTTTGCGTCGCGATCGTGCTGATCGTCATCTACGGCGCCAACGTCGTCTACACGCTCGTCACCGACCGCGACGTGTTCGCGCCGAACGAGCCGCGGGAGGCGCGCGAGGATGCGTGGCCGCTGCGTCGCGCGCTCGCCGTGCTGGTAGCGGCGACCGCAGGCACGGCATGGATGGCCGAGCTCGTCTCGGGCGCGCTCGAGGCGACCGCGAAGACGATCGGCGTGTCGACGTTCTTCCTGGGCGTCGTCGTGCTGGCGATCGTCGGCAACGTCGCCGAGTACGTCTCGTCGATCTACTTCGCGCGAAAAGGTCGGCTCGGCCTCGTCGCGACGATCACCGTCGGATCGACGATCCAGGTCGCGCTCGTCGTCGCGCCGATTCTCGTCCTCGCGTCGTACGTCGCCGGCACGCCGATGGACCTCGTGTTCGCCAACCCGCTCGAGCTCGTTGCCATCGTGAGCGTCGCGCTGGTCGTGAACGCGATCACGCGCGATGGAGAGGCGACATGGTTCGAGGGCGTGCTGCTTCTCGGCGTCTACCTGCTTCTTGCGTTCGCGTTCTTCTTCGCGACACCGCCGCCTTCCGGCTGACGAGTGAACCCGGTGCAGGTCGCGCAGTCAGACCAGAGTCTGTGAACAGGTTCTGGGCGCAAAACCGCGGAAGGAGCAATCATGGCGAACGCAACGAACAGGTGCGCGCATGCCGGCTGCAAGTGCTCGGTCGGCGCCGGGCAGACGTACTGCAGTCCCGCGTGTCAGCAGCAGGCGCAGCAGGCAGGGAGCCGGCAGCAAACCCAGCAGGGCGCCTCGTCGGGCGCGCTGCAGTGCAACTGCGGCCATCCGGCCTGCCGGCAGCAGGCCGGCTGAGCGCCGTCGACGGCCGCGACGCGTCAGCGGCCGGCCTCGACGAACTCCCACGGCGACTTTCCGCCGTGGTGGAGCCGGTAGTAGTGCTCGTGCAGCGTCGCGAGCTCGCTCGCGATCGCGAGCGGGAATCCTTTGCGGCCGCCGCGGCGATCGGTCATCAGTTCGTCGAGCAGGCGACCGCAGCGTGCCGGGTCTTCCCATAGCTCGGCGATGCGATTCGCGAGGCGCGCGTAGCGGAGCGCGAGCTGGCGCGGGCGTACCGCCTCGGGAAGCTCCGCCATCCACGCGCTCGCCGCGTCGGACAACGGTTCGTCGAGCGACGCCGATCGCTTCTCTTCCCAGTTCTCGGGTTTCTTCGGCGCCGCGTAGGCGGCGGGACCGGTTTCCTCGAGCGCCTTGCGCGCATCGCTCAACGAAACCTTCTCGAACTCAAGCGAGTCTGAATCGCCGGGGCCGGGCATGACGCGCTCCTTTCGTGACAGCGTC
>Ga0070681_10002862_pt1 | contig 15945 bp, 15 predicted proteins | sample KBSC83BmetaG_FD_65650 | JGI IMG/M metagenome (GOLD analysis project Ga0070681, IMG submission 65650) | Corn rhizosphere microbial communities from Kellogg Biological Station, Michigan, USA - KBS C8-3B metaG | ecosystem: Host-associated > Plants > Roots > Rhizosphere | place: USA: Michigan...
CCCCCGGCGGTCGTCCCGGCGCAGCCATCGGTCCTGGTCCAGGCGCCGGTCCTGCCGCAGCCACCGGTGCTGGCCCAGGGGCCGGGCCCGGCGCACCGGCTGGTCGGCCGGGCGGTCCCGGGGGACCCCCGCAGCCGCCAGTCATTCTCAGCCGCAATGGCAAGGAGTTCACCCTGACCGGTCAAACCAACATACGCGCCGGCACCGAGATCAAGGTGACCACCGAAAGGCCGTCCGTGGACCTGCGCCTCAGCGAACTCGATAGCGGCTCGTGGGTGATCTTCGAACTGCCGGGATTCGCCACCGCAGCCTCGGGTACGCCGCAGGACAGCCTGGATGCGCTGCGCAAGGCCGGCGCCACCTCGTACTACAAGGGCAAGGACTCACTCTGGGTCAAGGTTGTGTCCAACGGTGAAGGCGCCCGCATCGCTGGCCCTGGCGCCGGAGGGACCAGCGTTCAGGTCAGCCGGTGAGCTGACTGCGGCTGTTGATCTTCATCACCCCACACGGCGGCTCCACCACTCCACGTCGACCCAGAGGCAGGTCGGCCGGAAGTTGCCTGGGTCAATCCGAAGAGGTTGCCGCAACTGGCTGGGCCCCAGTGTCCTGCGAGTAGACTTGCTCCACATCCGCAGTGGAGCAGGTATGGGGAAGGGGCGGCTCGAAGCGTTCAGCGATGGCGTGATCGCCATCATCATCACGATCATGGTGTTGGAGCTGAAGGTCCCGCATGGTGAGACGCTGTCGGATCTGACCTCCTCGACGCCGGTGTTCCTGAGTTATGTCCTGAGTTTCGTGAACGTCGGGATCTACTGGAACAACCACCACCACATGCTGCACGCCGCCACCAGGGTGACGGGCGCGGTGCTGTGGGCGAACTTGTACCTGCTGTTCTGGCTCTCGCTCTTCCCGTTCACCACCGCCTGGATGGGGGAGAACCACTTCGCCGCCGCGCCGACTGCCATCTACGGCGTCGTTTTGCTCATGGCAGGCGTGGCATACGTCATCCTGCAGGCCACGATCATCTCAGCGCAGGGAGCGGACTCACTTCTGCGGCGGGCCGTTGGCATGGACTGGAAGGGCAAGGCTTCGGCGGTTGCCTACATGGTGGCGGTGGCAGCCGCCTATGCGCGGCCCTCGGTTGCCCAGGCGATCTACGGGCTGGTGGCGATGCTGTGGTTGGTGCCGGATCGCCGTATCGAGCGCATCCTCGCCGCTAACGGCGAGCCCTGAGTGGTGGTCTGTGCTGCGGATCGCCGATGCGGCCGGGCGGCGGCAGAGAGCGCCGGACCTGCGTCCCCGCGCGACCTTTTTGTCTTCTGCCGCATCTAAGTCTCCTGTGAGCAGACTTGTCGAAACCGCGGTCCCGGATGACGTGCTTAACGCAGCGCGTCAGGGAGATCAGCGCGCACAGGCGCTGCTCTATGAGGCTGTGGCGCCTGGAGTTTTTGCCCTGATCCGGCGGCTGACCGGGGGACGTGCCCAGGCGGAGGACCTTTTCCAGGACACCATGATGACCGTCTACCAGAGACTCGCCGACTTCCGCGGCGAGGCGCCGGTAGGGGCCTGGGTAAGACAGATCGCGGTCACCAAGTGCCTGATGTACCTGCGCTCGCCGTGGCATCGCGCCCGGATGAGCCTGGATCTGACGGGACCGGACGAGCCGGTGTCCGATCGGCTCATGCCGAGCATCCAGGGGCCGGTGGCGGAGACCCTGGATGTGGAGCGGGCGATGGCCACCCTGGCGCCGACCGCAAGGGCAATCGTGTGGCTCTTCGAGGTGGAAGGGTATTCCCACGAGGAGATCGCGAAGGCGTTCGGCCGGTCGGTGAGTTTCTCCAAATCGCAGCTCGCACGCGCTCACGCGCGCTTGCGTGAGTGGTTCGAGCCAAACGTGGATCGCCAAACATGTACCCTGATATAGATCGCCAACAGCAACAGCGGATCGCCGATCAGCTGCGCCGGTTGAGCGGGGACTTCCAGCAGCCGTACGGCTGGGAAGAGTTTCAGCGGCGCTCGCGTGAGCAGTCGGACGCGCTGCGCCAGGGCAGGCGCTGGGGCTTCGCTGCTGCGGCGGCTTCGCTTTTGATCATCGTAAGCGGCATCGCCGCATTGAGCCGCGCGTCGCGCGTGCCTGCGCTGGTCGATGCGCGGCCCAGTCCTGTTGTGGACAACAAAGCGTCCGCTGCGATCGCGAGTGCGGACCCTGCGGTCGCGAGTGCCGCCCCCGCAGTCGCGAGTGCCGCCCCTGATTCCCGGGCCACGGGCTCACAGGTCAGGGCGGCCGGTGAGCCGAAGGCCGGGGGTGCGGATTCGCACGTCAAATCCGCCGAGCACTGGCTGGCTAGCCTGCCACCCGAGCCGATCATCGTGAAGTTTGGAACGCGCGCCGCCGTGACCGGTCTCGAAGATCGCATCGCGCAGCTCGACGATCTGATGACCGCCGCCAACGCAAGGCATGTGCAGCCCGCGAGACTCAGTGCGCTCCAGCAGGAGCGCGGGCGGCTGGTCGACTCGCTCGTCCAGGTGCGCTATGCCGAGGCGCTCGCGGCGGAGTGAGCAACCGATGAATTTCTCAACTTGAGACGCCAATGATGCATTCCAGCAAACGCTCCGTGAGAACGCACGGTGTTGGGTTGACAGTTCCGATGGCCGTCGTCGCCTGCCTGGCCCTGCCGGCGGGCAGTGCCCTGGCGGCTGCGAACGATGGTGAGGCCGCCGGGGTGATGCGGATTGCGGCCGCCCCGGCTCCGGTGACGACCGAGTTGCCTCCCGATCGGCCAGGATCGAACGCCAACACCAACACCAACAGCAACGTCAACAGCAACACCGACACCAACACGACGGCTACCGGGACGGATTCGACGGCGCACGCGGACGATTCGTTCCGGTCTGAGGACAGATCCGAAGCCGAACGACGGGAGCAAGCCGAGCGCAGCCGCGAGGTGGCCGCAGAGGTCAGGGCGGAGGCGGAGCGTGAGCGCGCCGAGGAGCGCGCACGCGGCGCCGCGGAGCGTGGGGCAGCAGCCGGGGAACGCGCCGCCGCGCGCGCGCGAGCCGCGGCCGAACGTGATGCTTCCAGCCGCGAGTCCGACGAGCAGCACGCGAAGGTCGAGGCTCAGTTGAGGGACGCGCAGGCGAGGCTTCAGGCGGCTGCGCAGGAGGTGTCTCGACTGTCCGCCGAGGTGAGCCGATCGGTGATGCAGAAATTCAACGTGAACTGGTGGCAGCACGCGGTGATCGGACTTGTCGTTTCGTACGACAACGATCCGGCGGGTGCGCACGTGGTCGAGGTTAGTCCCGGAGGCGCCGCGGCGGACGCGGGGTTGAAAGCCGGAGACGTGATTGTGTCGATCAACGGCGTCGGGATGGGTGGGCCCGCAGCCGCTCGCAAAGTCGTGGATGCGGTGCAGTCGGCCGGCCCCAACGGCAAGCTGAAAATGCACATCCGGCGCGACAACAAGGATCAGGACTTCGTGGTGGTGGCGCGGGCGCCGGCCGGCTTCGGCACCGTGCCCTTCGTTTTCACTGCTCCCCCGGCGCCGGCAGCGCCAGCAGCGCCAGCGGCCCCCCCGGCCCCGCCGGCGCCGGGGGCGCCCAACGTGACGTACGGCCCCTTCAACTTTTCCTACGCTTTCCGCGGTCTGGGGAGCATGGAGCTGGCGACGCTCACTCCCGAGCTGGGACACTACTTCGGAACCGACAAGGGAGTTCTGGTCGTGCGTGCGCCCAAGGATTCGAGCTTCAAGCTGCAGGACGGCGATGTGATTCTCTCGATCGACGGGCGCGACCCCATCAGCGGCAGCCATGCGACGCGCATCCTGGCTTCGTACCAGCCGGGCGAGAAAGTGGTTCTGCACATCATGCGCGAGCACAAGGCGATGAACGTCGAAACGAAGCTGCCGGACTACGGACAGGGCATGCACCGGCCGGCGCGAAGCGTGCCTCACCCGGAGGCAAACAGCTGACCGGGCAGGCAGCTGACTGAATGGGCACACGCGCGTTCGTTGCAATACCATGCGCGCGTGCGCCGCGACGACTTCACGTACGAACTCCCTGAAGAACTGATAGCCCAGGCGCCGCTTGCCGAACGCTCGGCCAGCAGGCTCCTCGTGCTCGACCGGGACTCCGGCAATCCCGCCGACCGGACCATGAAGGACTTTCCGGATTGGCTCGAAGCAGGCGACCTCCTCGTCTTCAACGACACGCGAGTGATCGCCGCCCGCCTGACAGGCGCCAAGCCCTCCGGCGGCCGGGTCGAGATTTTTCTGGAGCGCGCTCTCGCCGACCGCCGGGCGCTCGTCCAACTGCGGGCCAGCAAGCCCATTCGGATCGGGCTGCGTGTGACTACCGCGGGGGGCGAGGTATCCGTGCTGGAGCGCCGCGACGATCTGTGGTTGGTGGAGCTGCCCGAGGAGGCGCTGGACTTCTTCGAGCGATGGGGAAGCGTTCCCTTGCCGCCCTATATTCATCGGGAGGCGGGCGCGGAAGATCGCGAGCGCTATCAAAGTATCTTTGCGCGGGAGAGTGGCGCCGTAGCGGCGCCGACCGCCAGCCTTCACTTCGATGCGGCATTGGCGGAAGCGATCGCGGCGAAGGGGATCGGTCGTGCCTTTGTCACGTTACACGTGGGCGCCGGAACGTTTCAGCCGATTCGGACAGACGACATCGAGTCGCATACGATGCACGCCGAGCGTGTGTCGGTGAGCGCGGAAACCTGGAATGCGATCGAGCGCACACGGCTCGCAGGGGGGCGAATCATCGCGGTCGGGACCACCGTCGTGCGGGCACTCGAATCCGCAGCCGCGGTGTCCGGTGGTGCTCGCGCGTGGGCCGGCGAAACTCGCCTTTTCATCCGGCCCGGGTTTGATTTCAAGGTGACCGACGGTTTGCTGACCAACTTTCATTTGCCTCAGTCCACCCTGCTCATGCTCGTCTGCGCTTTTGGGGGCCGAGAACGTGTGCTCGCCGCTTACGAGCACGCAGTACGCGCGCGCTACCGTTTCTTCAGCTACGGCGATGCCATGTTCATCACTCCCCGTCGCCCGGTGCATCGATGAGACCAACGCTGCGTATTCTCGCGACCGAGGGTGCAGCACGGCTCGGCCAGCTCACCACCACGCACGGACTGGTTGAGACACCGGCGTTCATGCCTGTCGGCACCTATGGCACCGTGAAGGCGATGTCTCCTGAGGAATTGGAAGGCCTCGGGGCGCAGATCATCCTGGGCAACACGTTCCATCTGATGCTGCGGCCCGGCCCTGACATCGTGGCGGCCCACAAAGGGTTGCACGGATTCATGCACTGGCAGCACCCCGTCCTCACGGATTCCGGCGGCTTCCAGGTGTTCAGCCTCAAAAGCCTGAGGAAGATCACCGAGGAAGGCGTGCGCTTCCGATCGCCCATCAACGGCAGCGAAGTCAGGCTGACGCCGGAAGACTCGATGGACGTGCAGTTGAAGCTGCGCTCCGATATCGCCATGGCATTGGATGACTGCACACCCTATCCGGCGACCGAGGCGCAGGCGCGCGAGTCGATGGAGCGGTCGATGCGCTGGGCTGAGCGCAGCTACCGGCGCTACTACGGGCAGAGCGGTCTGGAATCGCGCACGGGTGGCGATGCCGCCAACACAGGGCAGCGCGTCGAGGATCTCCCATCGGGACCCCCGGGGGGCCTGTTTGGCATCGTCCAGGGCGGTATGCACGGTGCGTTGCGACTGGCGTCCCTGGAGGCATTGCTGCGCTTCGATTTCCCGGGACTGGCCGTTGGCGGCCTCGCCGTAGGCGAGCCCGAGGAGGAACGCCTGCGGATTCTGGAGACGGTCGTGCCCCACATGCCAGCGGATCGCCCCCGGTACCTCATGGGGGTGGGCAGGCCCGAGGACATCGTCGCGGCCGTACTACGCGGGATAGACATGTTCGACTGCGTTATGCCAACGCGCCATGCCCGCAACGGTCACCTCTTCACGGCGACGGGTGTCATCAACATTCGAAACAGCGTCCACGAAGCCGACCTTGGCCCGATTGACCCCGCCTGTACCTGCTATACCTGCCGGCACTTCAGCCGGTCCTACCTGCGCCATCTCGACCGATGCAATGAGATCCTGGGTTCCCGGCTCAATACCCTCCACAACCTCCACTTCTACCTGGAGTTGATGCGGACCCTGCGGACCGCCATCGGCGAGGGGCGGCTGGCCTCCTGGGCGCGGGGGTATCTGGCGCTCCGGTGGGAGGAGCGTCGCCGGTCCGGGCGCGGTGGGGAGGCGGCCGGGGAGGGACGGGCCGACGGAGAATGAACGTATGGCATAATGCGCCCCCTTTTTAAGCCCGCCCGGAACTCCCGCAGGGGTCTCGGGCCCAACAGGTACCTCGAATGAATGCGTTGATACCCGAAGCCTGGGCGCAGGGTGCGCCGGCGCCGACCGGAAGCCCGTACGGATTCATGTTCATGATGGTCGCCTTCGTGGTGATCTTCTATTTCATGCTGATCCGGCCGCAGCAGAAGAAGGCGAAGGAACATCAGGCCATGCTGACCAAACTCGCCTCGGGCGACGAGATCGTGACCACCGGCGGCATGCTCGGCAAGGTGATCGAAGTCGGTGATTCCTTCATCACTCTCGAGGTCGCCGACGGGGTGCGAGTGAAGGTCCAGAAGTTCCAGGTGGCCTCGCTCATGCCCAAGGGCACCCTGAAAAGCGCCTGACCATGCTCGAATACGCACGCTGGAAGTACATCCTCGTCAGCCTCGTTCTGGTGATTGCGCTGGTATTTGCCCTGCCGAACGTGTTCGGCAGCGATCTTGCGCTGACGGTGGCTACGAAGGACCACACGGACGTCACTCAGGACGGGGCGAAGTCAGTTGAGGACTTTCTCAAATCGAAGTCGATTCCCTTCAAGGGGGCGGACATCGAGGGCGGCCGGCTGATCGTTCGTTTCGACACGGTTGCGCAGCAATACCAGGCGCGCGACGCCGTGGCCGAGCAGTTCAAGGACAAATACATTTCCGCGTTGTATTACGCGCCCCGAACGCCCGCTTTCCTGCGTAAGTTGGGCCTGCGCCCCATGTCGTTGGGGCTGGATCTGCGGGGCGGCCTGTCTCTGTTATATCAGGTGGACATCAACTCGGCCGTCACTCAGCTCCTGGACGGCTATGCGCAGGATGCGCGCAAAGTGTTGGCGGCCGCGAAGATCCCCTACAAGGACGTCTCGCAGGTCGCCGTCGACAGCGATCGTCCCAACGCCGTTCGGGTCGTACTTGCACCCGAGGCGGATGTAGACGCCGCGCGCAAGGCCCTTGCCCAGACTTTTCAGGACACGAAGGTTTCCACGGAAAGCCTGGCGAGCGGATCGGCAATTACCGCGGCGCTGACGCCTGCGCAGATCCGCCAGCGCCAGGACTACGCCATTCAGCAGAACATCACGACGCTCCGCAACCGGGTGAACGAGCTGGGGGTCTCGGAACCGAGTGTGACGCGCCAGGGCCTGGACCGCATCAACGTCGAGCTGCCGGGCGTGCTGAATTCCGCGGAGGTCAAAGACCTCCTGGGCCGCACCGCGACACTCGAATTTCGGATGAACGACGAGACTCACAGCGCCACGGAAGCCAAGCTGACGGGGCGCGTGCCGCTCGGCTCGAAGCTCTACACGAATACCCGGATGGGCGTGCCGATTCTGCTGAAGCGAGAGGTGATCGCGACGGGTGATCAACTCACGAGCGCCACGTCGTCGTCGGGACAAGAGGGCCCACAGGTCGACATCAAGCTCGATTCCCGTGCAGGGGATGCGATGCTCAAAGCCACGCGGGCGAACGTCGGCCATCACATGGGCGTCGTTCTGATCGAGAAGCGCCGTGAAACAATCGATGTCGACGGCAAGAAGGTCACGCGCGACGTCACCGACGAGCAGGTCATCAACGACGCCACGATCCAGGGCGTCTTCGGCAATCAGTTCCGGATCGTCGGACTGGGCGCAGGTGAAGCACGCGATCTAGCGTTGCTCCTGCGGTCCGGATCGTTGGCAACGGTGATTTACCTCGTGCAGGAGCAGGCCATCGGGCCTCAATTGGGCGCCAAAAACATTGCGAGCGGCGTGCTGGCGCTGGAAATCGGCATGGCTGGCGTGTTCCTGTTCATGGCGCTCTACTACAAGGTCTTCGGGCTCATCGCCGATCTCGTACTGCTCGCGAACGTCGTCCTCCTCACCGCATTGTTGTCGATGATGCACGCGACGCTTTCGTTGCCAGGCATTGCAGGTATTCTGCTGACCGTCGGCATGGCGGTCGACGCCAACGTGCTGATCTACGAACGCATTCGCGAGGAGTTACGCAAGGGCGTTTCGCCCCAGGCCGCGATTCGCGCCGGCTTCGAGAAGGCATTTTCGGCAATCGCCGACTCCAACATCACCACCCTGATCGCGGGCGTCGTGCTGTGGGTGTTCGGCACCGGGCCGATCCGCAATTTCGCTATCGTGCTGACGCTCGGTATCGCGACTTCCATGTTCACGGCGCTCATGGGTAGCCGCGCCGTCATCACTTTGCTGTACGGTGGCCGCCGCAAGGTCGCTCACCTTCCCATCTAGGCGGGTCTTCGACGTGGAATTCTTTCATAAGCAGACGAATTTTCCGTTCATGGCCACACGCAAGGTGTGGTACACGCTCTCCGTGGTGCTGATGATCACCTCGTTCGCGTTGCTCTACTTCCGCGGGCTGAATCTGGCGATCGATTTCACCGGCGGCGTGACGGCACAGGCGAGCTTCTCCCAGGCTCCCAACGTGGATGCCGTCCGGTCGAAACTGGAGCAGGCCGGCTTCCGCGATCCCCAGGTGCAGCTCTCCGGCTCATCGCGCGATGTCGCAATCCGTCTGCCCCCGACCGGTCAGAACGTCAATGAGATTCGCGCCAAGCTCGAAGAGGCGCTGAAGTCGGTGGACGCGAGCGCCCAATTGAGCAACCCCGATGTCAGGGGTCCCCAGGTGGGCGGGGAGCTCAAGACCAGCGCGATCTGGGCGCTGTCGTTCACACTGGTGCTGATTTTCCTGTATCTCGCCTTTCGCTTTCACACGTGGCGGCTTTCGTTCGGCGCCATCCTGGCCGTGCTCCACGACCCCATCCTGGTGCTCGGATGGTTTGCTCTCTCTCAGACCCCGTTCGACCTTGCCGTAGTGGCCGCGATTCTGGCCGTCGTCGGTTACTCACTGAACGACACCGTCGTGGTGTTCGACCGGATACGCGAGCGCTTCGAGTCCAACCGCCGCCTGCAGCCGGATATCGCGCTCGACCAGTCGATCAACCAGACGCTCTCGCGGACGATCATGACGAAGGTGGTCACCTCGATCGTGGTCGTCGCCCTGCTGATTCTGGGCGGCGCCGCTCTCAAGGGTTTCTCCGAGGCGCTGATGATCGGCATCCTCGCCGGGACGTACTCGTCGATCTACATCTCGAGCGCGATCGCCCTGGACTGTGGACTGACGGCCGAGCACATCTTCCCGACGGTCAAGAAAACAGCAGTCGATCACCTGCCTTAGCAAGCGCCCGTCACCATGGGTCCGACAGGCGCCTGAGGTCCGACCATGCTGGATCTCATCTCCGATCCACAGAACTGGCTGGCGTTCCTGACGTTGTCGCTGCTCGAGATCGTTCTCGGGCTCGACAACATCATCTTCATCTCGATTCTCGTTGGGAAGCTGCCGCCGCCCCAACAGGGGCCGGCGCGGATCACGGGCCTGGCGCTCGCGATGCTGACACGCATCGCGCTGCTGTTCTCGATCGTCTGGCTCACGCGACTGGTGAAGCCGCTGTTTCAGGTCAATGACCAGTCGGTCTCCGGACGGGATCTGATTCTCTTGCTGGGCGGACTGTTCCTGCTCGGCAAGAGCGTGTTGGAAATTCACGGCACGCTCGAGGGCGCGAAGCAAATCGAGGCCCGGCGGCGTCTCTACTCCAGCTTCGTGGCGATCGTCATCCAGATCGCCATCATCGATATCGTCTTCTCGCTGGATTCCGTATTCACGGCAGTCGGGCTCGCCAAGGACCTGCCGATCATGGTGGCCGCCATCGTCGTCGCCATCCTGGTGATGATGTGGGTGTCCGGGTCGTTGAGCGTGTTCATCGAACACCATCCGACCATCAAGGTGCTGGCGCTTGCGTTCCTGATCCTGATCGGCGTGGCGCTCATCGGCGAAGGACTGCACTTCTCGATACCCAAGGGGTATCTCTACTTCGCGATGGCCTTCTCCGTGGGTGTCGAGATGATCAACATTCGGTTGCGCAAGCTCGTGGATGCGCGTGCCAAGCCGGATGAAGACGAGGGCGGGTAGCGGGCGTTAACCCAAGCGGCGGGGCTCAACCCGTAGCCGCGGGGCTCGCGTGCGATCCATTGCCCGCTGCGGCGCCCGCGCGGCTGTGTCGGTACCCGTAGAGCGCATACACCACTGCCCCGATGATCGTCCAGACGATCAATCGCAGCCAGGTCTCGACACCCAGGAACACCATCATCGCGAAGCAGACGAGTGCTCCGAAAGTGCAGGTGAACCAGGGCGCCGGGGTGCGGAACGGGCGCGGAATGTCGGGCCGCGTGTTCCGGAGTATCAGGATTCCGATACAGACGGTCACGAAGGCCGCCAGCGTGCCGATGGAGACCACTTCGCCCAGCAGCTTGACGGGGAACAGACCCCCGATGATGGCGCTGAAGATGCCAGTAATCGCCGTGCTGAAACTCGGAGTATGGAACCGCGGGTGAACGCGGGCGAAGGGCTTGCCGATGAGCCCATCGCGGGCCATCGCGAGAAAGATTCGCGCTTGGGCGAGGCACATGACCAGCATCACCGAGGTCATGCCCGCGACGGCGCCGAATTTGACGGGCAGCCCGAGCCAGCTGAGGGAGGGATACCGGTCCAATGCCAGGGCCACCGGAGCTGCGACATCCAGGTCCTTGTAGTTCACCATCCCCGTGAGCACCGCCGAGACGATGACATACAGGATCGTGCAGATGATGAGGCTCGCCAGAATGCCGATCGGCATGTCGCGTTGCGGATTGCGGGTTTCCTGCGCAGCCGTGGAGATCGCGTCGAATCCGATGTAGGCGAAGAAGATCACGCCCGATGCGCCCATGATGCCGGTGATTCCGAAGCGGCCAATCTCACCGGTGTTGGGTGGAATGTACGGGTGCCAGTTGGCCGTATCGATGTGACTGACGCCGAAGAGGATGAACAGCACGACCACCGTCACCTTGATGGCGACGATGACGGCATTGAACGTCGATGTCTGGCGGATTCCGACGTAACAGATCGTGGAGACGATCCCGACGATCAGCACGGCGGGAAGATTGATGATGGCGCCGGTGCGCACGATGGAGAAGTGACCCGGGCCCTGGGTGAGCGGCGCATTGGCGAGCGCTGCCGGAGTGTGAATGCCTATCTGGTCGAGGAAGCTGACGACATAACCCGACCATCCGACCGACACCGCGCCGACGGCGAACAGATACTCGAGAATCAGGTTCCAGCCAATGAACCAGGCCACGCCCTCGCCGAGGGTCGCGTACGAGTACGAATAAGCGCTGCCCGAAACCGGAATCATCGCCGCGAACTCGGCGTAGCACAGCCCCGCGAGAGTGCACCCAATCGCTGCGACGATGAACGCGAGCGGCAATGCCGGCCCAGCGTGATTCGCCGCGGCGGTCCCGGTCAACACGAAAATGCCGGTGCCGATGATTCCGCCTATCCCCAGCGCAGTGAGCTGCGTGGCGGACAGGCAACGGTTGAGCTTGACGCCGGTTTCGTCGTCAGCCTGCAGGTCGGCGATGGACTTGGTCGCGAGAAGCTGGTTCGGCATACAAACGAACCCCGGGAAAGATATTTTGGCGGCGACTCTACAGTAACGGCCAGCAGGTGGCACGCGCGCAAAAACAGTCGTCATGCGCTTCGCGCAACCTTCTCAGCGGCACGAAGCGGCCCGCTACCTGTAGCGGCACGAAGCGCGCCGGGGCCAGCACCGGTGGGCGACTTTGCGCCAATCAACTAAGGTTCGCGCAAGTCCTCGGTCACGTGGGGCGCGAAGGTTTCCAGCAGAGCCTCGTAAACCTTCGGGGTGCCCGCGAGCACATTGCCGTTCTGGCGGAATTCTCCCCCCGTCAACGTCCCGATACGACCCCCGGCCTCCTGGATCAGAAGCGTCCCCGCGGCGGTGTCCCAGGGCGCGAGCCCGATCTCCCAGAACGCATCCGCACGCCCTGCCGCTACATAAGCCATGTCCAGCGCCGCGGAGCCAGGCCGGCGAACTCCGGCCGTCACCAGCATGACACTCTTCAGCATCCCCATGTAGGGCTCGATGTAGCGGGTATTGGCGCGATAGGGGAAACCCGTGGAGACAAGCGCCCCTTCCAGCGTGCGCTGTTTGCTGACTCTCATCCGGCGGTTGTCCAGATGAGCGCCGCCACCGCGACTTGCCGTGAACAGCTCCCCTCGCATCGGGTCGTACACCACGGCATGCTCGAGACGGCCTTTCTGCTCGCAGGCGATCGACACCGAAAACACCGGAAAACCGTGCAGGAAGTTCGTGGTGCCGTCCAGGGGATCGATGATCCAGACGGTGTCGCTGTCGCCGGACTTGCCGCTTTCCTCGGCCAGGATGGCGTGATTCGGATAGTGCTTGCGAATCACCCCGATGATCTCGTGCTCCGCGGCCTGGTCGATCTCGCTGACGAAGTCGTTCCGGCCCTTGGAGGTCACGGTCAGGGATTCGAGGCGATTGAGACCGCGGATGATGACTTCGCCTGCGCGGCGCGCGGCGCGAACCGCGATATTGAGAAGAGCGTGCACGATACTTAAGCTGGCCTGGGACCCAAGCGCGGTCAGTCCGGCGCTGGCCTTAGAGTTGAAAACGTATAGCCTAGCAGATGCAGTCCATGGACATCCGGATCGTGCTGGTCGAGCCTTCGCACCCTGGCAACATCGGGGCGAGCGCACGGGCCATGAAAAACATGGCGCTCGGGGACCTGGTTCTCGTGCGCCCGAAACAGTTTCCACACCCCGAAGCCATTGCGCGTGCCTCCGGGGCGGATGACGTTCTCGAGCGCGCGCGGGTAGTGGACTCGGTGAGTGAGGCAATTGCCGGGTGCGGCTTTGTCGCTGCAACGACCTCGCGCGACCGCGATCCGGGTATTCGGATCGCCGCTGTTCATGAGGCCGCCGAACGAATCGTGAGTGAGGCCCGGAGGAGTCCCGCGGCCGTGCTTTTCGGAGCTGAGCGCACGGGGCTGACCAACTCGGATCTCGAGGGGGCGCACCTTCTGATCCGGATCCCGGCGAATGAGGCGTATCAGTCGCTCAATCTGGCGATGGCGGTGCAGCTCGTCGCTTACGAATTGTTTCGCGCGCAGGGCGCGCGGGTTTCAGCGCCAGTCCGTGAGGTGCCTCTGGCGACTCCCACGGAAATGGAGCGCCTCTACAATCACCTCGCGGAGGTGCTGGAAGAAGTCGATTTTCGCGACCGCACACAGAGCGGCACTCACCTCATGTCGCGCATCCGTCGTTTTCTGATACGTGCGGAGCTCGATCAAAACGAGGTGAATATTCTGCGCGGTGTGCTGACGGCTGTTCAGAACCGGCGCCGTCATGCAGGGCAGCCTGCTGATCCACCGCCCAAGGGGAAGGGCACATGACGAGTACTCGCGTCGTGTATCTCGACTACGCTGCAACAACTCCCGTTGACCCGTTTGTTGCGCGTGCGATGGCCGCCTCGCTTGGGGTCGATGGAGATTTCGGCGACTTCGGGAATCCAGCTTCCACAACTCACTCCTTTGGCGTTCGCGCCGCAATGCACGTCGAACGTGCCAGATCTCAGGTGGCGACCCTGATCGGTGCGGATCCGGATGAGATCGTCTTCACCTCCGGCGCCACCGAATCCATCAACCTCGCGATTCTGGGCGTCGCGCGCGCCAACACCGCTCGCGGACGCCACATCGTGACAGCGCGGATCGAGCACAAGGCGGTGCTGGATTCCTGCAAGCGTCTGGAGAAGGAGGGATTCGCTGTTACCTATCTGACACCGGATCTCCATGGCAATCTCGATGCGGAGCAGGTGCGGGAAGCGATTCGGGCTGACACGGTCCTGGTTTCCCTGATGCACGCGAACAACGAGATCGGAGTCCTGCTGGACCTTTCAGCCGTAGCTGAAGTGTGTCGGGAGCGTGATGTGCTGTTTCATACGGACGCCGCGCAGTCCGCGGGGAAGGTCGCGATGAACGTCCATGCTGCTGGCGTGGATCTGCTCTCGCTCACCGCTCACAAAATGTACGGGCCCAAAGGTGTGGGCGCGCTGTATGTCCGGCGCTCCCGTCGCGGTTACGTGGAGCCGGTAACCTTCGGCGGAGGGCATGAGCGGGGGCTGCGGTCCGGTACGCTGGCCACCCATCAGATCGTGGGCTTCGGGGCGGCTTGCGAAATAGCCGGCCGAGTCAGCGAGGAGGACTTCGCGCGGATCGGCCGACTGCGGGATCGGCTCTGGGCGGGAATCGAGGGGCTCGGGGGCGTCCATCTGAACGGCGTACGCGAGACCGGATTGGGAGCCAGTGGCGCAGCGCAGCTGAAGAGCGCCGGTGCCGGAGCGCGGCTGAAGAGCATCCCGGGCATCCTGAACGTCTCTTTCGAGGGGGTGGAGGGCGAGAGCCTCGTCACTTCGCTGCCTACGCTGGCTGTGTCCACTGGATCAGCATGCAATTCGGCCTCCGGGGACCCCTCGTACGTGTTGCGCGCCTTGGGCCGTGATACCCAATTGGCGCAGAGCTCGCTGCGGTTCAGCTTGGGGCGGTTCACTACGGAACAGGACATCAGCGAGGCAATTGGTGCGGTGCGACACGCCGTGCTCCGGCTCAGGGCGGTTTCACCCGCGTCCGGGGCAGGCTCAAACCGGGGGCCTGCTAGGAAGGACCTCCCCAGCGCCACCGCTGCGCCCGACGACCGCGGCGTCACCGCCGGCACGCTCGACGCGGACCGGGGTGTCGATTGCCCGTGCGAAGCGCCGGGTTTGGCGTCCTTGAGCCCTCTGGCGCGGGGGTACTTCCTCCAGCTTCCGCTGGGGGGCGACCTGCCGCCAACGGCTGGGGCATCGCCGTCGGCGGATGTCGACGGACCGACTGTAGTCTCGGGGGAGGCTGGCCGACCGGGGGCGGAAGCCTGGGTGCGGTTCGACCTCCTCATCGCCGATGGCATTGTGAAGGACGCACGTTTTAAGTCGTATGGTTGCCCCCATACTCTGGCTGTGGCCTCGTGGCTGACGGGTCAGCTGGCGGGGCGCCGCAGGGACGAACTGGTTCCGGGCTCACCGGCCGATTGGGCCGCGGCCCTGGCCGTTCCGGCGGAGAAACTTGGCCGGCTGCTCACGGTCGAAGATGCATTGCGTGCATGCGCTCGAGAGTGGCCGTCGTTTAAAATCGCAGGCACTGAAGTTCCCACATCGAGCGATGTCCATTTCCCTGACTGAATCCGCCGCACAACGGGTCAAGACCTTCCTTACCGCCCGCGGCCGTGGCTTGGGATTGCGCCTCGGAGTCCGCAAGACGGGATGCTCCGGGTTCGCCTACGTGATCAATTACGCCGACGACGCCAATCCGGATGACCTGGTCTTCGAGGACCGGGGCGTCAAGGTGTTCGTCGATCCGGCGAGCCTGTCGCTGATCGACGGGACGATCGTGGATTTCGTGAAGCAGGGCCTCAACGAGGCCTTCCGGTTCAAGAATCCCAACGTCAAAGGCGAGTGCGGCTGCGGAGAAAGCTTCTCCGTCTGAGCCGCTCGCGGCCGGCCCCGGCCCTGCAGCGCCCGCCTTACCGTACCGGGCTGCCGTCCGACGTACGCCGGCTAAATCCCTTCCACGTCAAAATCCCTTACAGAACGGGCACTTCCGGGGCACCTCAAATTGCCGTGATGGCACCTCCCGGGTTAGACTTTCCGGC
>Ga0070681_10002863_pt1 | contig 15941 bp, 11 predicted proteins | sample KBSC83BmetaG_FD_65650 | JGI IMG/M metagenome (GOLD analysis project Ga0070681, IMG submission 65650) | Corn rhizosphere microbial communities from Kellogg Biological Station, Michigan, USA - KBS C8-3B metaG | ecosystem: Host-associated > Plants > Roots > Rhizosphere | place: USA: Michigan...
TGCCGGCTTAGCTCAGTGGTAGAGCAGCGGTTTTGTAAACCGTTGGTCGGGGGTTCAAATCCCTCAGCCGGCAGGAATCCAATCCATTCGGCGGGCAGGTCATGGGCGATCCGACGACGCGCGAAGCGGCTAACCCTGTGAATGCGGCTTTGCTCGCGGAATTGATGCGCTTCGAGATCGAACTGCACTCCCTTGAGACGCGACGGAACCGCGCGCGCATGGAAATCCTGCTTCATCCGGGCTTCGTTGAGTTCGGTCGGTCCGGATCGCGCTATTCGCGGGACGAGGTGCTCTCCGAATTCCAGGGAAGTGCCGAGCTTCCGACCATCCATTCCTGGCGCTACGAGCTCAGCGTTCTCGCGGAAGACGTAGCTTTGCTGACATACGTTTCCGCCCACGCGGGTGCAGACGGAACGTTGCATCGACATACGGTGAGATCGTCCGTGTGGGTGCGAAACGATTCGATCTGGAGGCTGCGATTTCATCAAGGCACTCCGACGGAGGATGCCTTGTGCAAGTGACGATCCTTGCATTGCCACCTCAAGCTGTGGGGTGCCCGTGTTATGTTCCAAATCCCGCGCAAAGTGAAATTCACCCTTCGCGCCATTCATGAACCTCTCGTGAACCACGCCACGATCCGTGAAACGCGTCATGTGCAGTGGTGCGACGCCGAATACAGTTCACACATCGCGCGATGATCAGTTCGGTCCCTGATCATCCTCACACGGATGCGTCGAAGGTGTGGAGGTTCAATATTATGGGAAATCCGTACGACACCGCCGCCGAGCGAACCTCGGTGCTGGGTCCAACACTACGTTTCAAAGGAGAATTGCACGCAGACGAGGAACTGCTGATTCGGGGACAGGTTGAAGGCTCGATCACTCACACGCAGCGCATCACCGTGTGCGCAGAGGGCATCGTAAAGGCGAACGTCCGCGCGCAAGTCATCGCCGTTGAAGGAACGGTGGAAGGCGACTTGCAGGCGGAGAAGGCGGTTCACGTCAAAGAGACTGCCCGCCTCAAAGGCAACATCCACGCGCCGAGCGTAAGCATCGTGGACGGAGCCCAGTTCAACGGTAGCGTCGCGATGGATGTCGCGAAGCGGGCCGCCGCTCAGCGTCCGCAAGAGGTCGCCGTGCAGGCGCCGAAGGCCGCTGCGCCTTCCAAGTGATCTTCAGGAGATGCCCCTATGTCCTCAGGTAATCCGCCGAACGATCGATCTCTCTTTCCGTCGGAGCGGCGCGGCGCGCTGCAGCCATTTCCTCCTGCCCAGAGCCCCACGGGGACCCCCGGTGAGGCCCCGAAGCCTTCCGTTCTCGGGAAGACCCTGGTTTTCAAGGGCGAGCTGTCTGCCGATGAAGATCTCATCCTGCAGGGCCGAGTGGAGGGATCCATTCACCACACTCAGAGCCTCACGGTGGGCGTCGATGGTGTCGTGATAGGTGACACGCACGCGCGCAGCATCGTTGTCGAAGGGACTGTAGAGGGCGATCTGGTGGCCTCCGTCTCCGTTCTCGTCATGGCGACGGCGAAAGTTCGCGGGAATATCGCCGCGCCGAGAGTCGGAATCACGGAGGGCGCGAATTTCAATGGTTCTGTCGATATGAGCGGCGCCCACGCCGCCGCGCGAGCGCCGAATCCGAACTTGAGCGACGGTTCGGTCGAGAAGATTCTCAACAACAGGTCTTGAGCGCGACACCTCGGGACGTCGATGAGCCGGTCTGGCTCATCGACGCCCCGGGCCTCAGTAGGCCGAGGTCTTTCGTTTCGCCGCGGGGCCTTCGCCGCAGCACTCCGCCAACGCGGCCCGCAGCTCCCGAGCCTTGGGCGGCTTCCCCAGCACCCGATCCACGTGCAAGAGCGACTCGCCATCCGGCCCCGCTCGCTGCCCCCATCCCGTAAGCAGAATGACAGGCGTACCGGGCGAGGCCTCCTTCACCGCCTTCGCTACGCCGCGCCCATCGAGGTGGGGCATTCCGAGGTCCGTGACGACGACTTCGAACGGCTCCTTGTCTCGAGCCGCATGAAAGGTATCCACCCCATGCCGGGAGTCGGCGGTGGAAACGACGACATGCCCCTCAGCCTCCAGAGTCTCCTTGAGCGCATCGAGCACCAGCTGATCGTCGTCGATCACGAGAATCCGCAAATTGGCCGGAGGCGCGACCCGCGCTCCGTTGGCCGACACGTCCGACGCAGCGCCCGACGAGTCCGACAGGGGGAACACGATCCGAATCCGCGTCCCCTCACCCGGCGCGCTGTCGATCTGAATCTCGCCGCCGTGCCGTTGAACGAACCCGTAGACCATGGCGAGTCCGAGTCCCGTGCCTCGCTCGCCTTTGGTCGTGAAGAACGGCTCCAGACACCGCTGCCGAGTCGCCGCATCCATTCCGACGCCCGTGTCGCCTACCTCCAGGCACGCCCGCCCGTCGACCGCCAAAGTTCGCAGACTCAGCGTGCCCCCTTCGGGCATTGCATCCACGGCGTTGAACACCAAATTTGTCAGCGCCTCGCGAACCTCACTTTCGACTCCCAGCACGACCGGGAGCTTGGAGCTGAGGTCGGTCGACACCGAAACCACAACGCCGCGCTGCAGCGGCATGTCGCTCCAGCGCGCGCGAGTCAGCTCCAGCACCTGCTTGACGAGCGATTCCAGATCCAAGGGAAACAGGATCAGCTGGGGCTCTCGCGCCCGATAGAACTCCCGCATACGCGCGACCGTGGCCGCCACGTCATCGATCGCCCTCAGGACGATCGGCAAACACTGGCGGGTGCGCTCGCTCAAAGCGGGATCCGACTCGAGCAGGCTCTCTACATACAGCGAGACAGGAGAGATGGCATTGTTGATGTCGTGTGCGATTCCACTGGCCATCTGACCAAGCGCACTCAACCGCTCCTGCTGCAACGCCGCCTGCTGCGCTTGCCGAAGTTCCGCGGTGCGCTCCGCAATTTGCCGCTCCAGCTCCGTCTCCCAGGCTCGCCGCAGCCGACCGAGGTCTATGTGAGTCCGCACCCGAGCCAGCAGCTCGCGGGCCGAGAACGGCTTTACCAGGTAATCGTCCGCGCCGGAATCGAGGCTCTTCACAGCCGACTCTTCACCGGCGCGCGCCGAAAGAAGAATGACGGGCAGCGTGCGAGTCCGCTCGTCGGCACGCAGGGCCCGGACAAGCGCGAACCCATCCAACCGCGGCATCATGACATCCGACAACACGAGATCGGGCGGGGAAGCTCTCGCAGCGTCGAACGCTTCTTGACCGTCGGGGACTGCACGGACGTCATAGAACTCACCGAGAATGCGCGTGATGTAATTGCGCATGTCGGCGTTGTCGTCGGCCAACAGAATACGAGCTCTCAAGCTCCCCTGATGCGCAGGTACGCGCACATCTCCCGCATCCTGCGAATACCACTGCTCAGTGGAGGCAGAGGAGGCGCCCGCAGGCAGCCAGTGCAGAGCTTCCTGCACGTACGCAGACGAGCTTTGATCTCGCCCCGGGGCGCCGGAAGCGGCCCCTGCGACCTTCTCTGCCGGCAGATGTCCCGTACCTGTCTTGAGCGTTACAAAGAACCGGCTGCCCTTGCCGACCTCACTCTCGACATCGATGGCTCCCGAGTGAAGCTGGACGAGCTCTCGCACGAGCGACAGCCCGATCCCGCTCCCTTCATGCGTGCGCGATGCCGCACCCTTGACGCGATGGAACCGTTCGAACAGCTTCGGAAGCTCTTCCCGAGGGATCCCAACACCGGTGTCTTCGACACAGAGCCGGACCGCGCCGTCCCAGGAATCGAGGCGTACCGTGATGCCGCCTTCGAACGTGTGCTTGAACGCGTTCGAGACGAGGTTGAGCACGATCTTTTCCCACATCTCCTGGTCCACGTAGACAGGCTCGCGCAGCGGTGGGCAGTCGATCTTCAATGCAAGTCCGGCGCGCTCCGCCGCCGAGTGAAAGTGACTGGCCAGCTCGCCGGACAGTCTCGACAAATCGGTCGGCTCGAACAAAGCCTGGACGCGTCCGGCCTCGATCCGCGAGAAGTCGAGGAGCGAGTTCACGAGCTTGAGCAATCGGAGACAGTTCCGATGAGCGGTCTCCAACCGGACCAGGCGAGCCGATCCGCCGGCTTCGCCGGCGCGCGCACACTCTGCCAGCTCATCCTGAAGAGGCCCCAGCATCAACGTGAGCGGCGTACGAAACTCGTGGCTGATATTGCTGAAGAACTCCGTCTTGGCGACGTCGAGCTCGGAGAGTTTGGCGTGCGTGCTCCGGAGCTCGCGGAGAGCGGCCTCGAGCTCGTGACTTCGTTTCAGGACCTCGCGCTCCATCTCCCGTGTCTTCCCGCGCAGCTCGTCGCCAAGCTCGCTTGCGCGCACGAGCTCAGTCACGTCCTCGACTCGATGGAGGATGTACCGCACTTCACCTGAAGGAGACAGCACAGGGAGATTCTTCGGGCTCCAGTGCTTCGCCTGGAACGTGCCGTCGGGTCCGCGAATGTCGTACTTCTGCACCGGCATGGTGTCCGGTTGCCGTGTCTTCAGTACGCGTTCGAGGGACGCGCGCAGGTTGCTGGTGCCGCTGGCGGAAGGGTCGTCGGGATTGTCCGGAAAAACCTCGAACAGCCCGCGCCCGAGAGTTTCGGCACTCGTGTGAGTCGCCCGCCAGCGAGCGCCGGTCGCGGCGACCATCGTGTATCGGGGCGCGTCGGGAAGCAGCACGAGCAGGATGTCGGGCGACTCCTCGAAGAGCAACTTAAAGTCGAGCTCACTATCCATACGGCGAGCGATCCCAGGTCGATTCCCGGCAGTCGAGGGGCAAGACTACAAAACCGCCGCGGGTATGACCGTGAACCCCGGCTCAGCGGACCTCATGCTGCACTGCGCAACCGTCACGCGGCCACTTTCGCGAGGGTGTCCCACGTGCGGGTCGTGATTTCCTCACCGAAGGTTTTCGCTATGAGGCTCATGAAGACCGGTCCTCGCGGGCTGGGGAGGTAGGCACTGAAAACCTCGCAGCCGCGCACGCACAGGATGCGTGCGCCATCCAATTCCGGAGGCAACACGAACGTTGCCCCAGGTTTCTTGCGGAGCAGTGTCACGACGCGCTTCGAGCCCTTCGGGAGCCCGAAGCTTTCGTAGGGGTTGGAGGCGAGGAGTGCACGAAGGACCGCGATGGGACGGACGATTGTCAGGAAAGTGCGGTCGAGGTGCCTTTGCATCGCCGCTTCGATCTTACGTTCGAGCGCCGCGGGGGAGGTTGTCACGGAAGTGAACACAACGTTGCCGCTGGCGAGGAGGGTCCTCACGTTGGCGAAGCCGGCTTTTTCGAAACATTGCTTCAGCTCCGCCATCTTCACATTCATAGGGGTGACACCCCTCAGGAATGCCGCGTAGCTCGTCTGTGGCACGAGAAACGTCCTTACCGCTCATCGGTTCCTGACGATGAAAACTACCGTATTCGCCGCTGGTCTTCCACGGGACAAGGTAGCGCGACTGCGCGGCAGACGCCTTTGGGAGCTCAGGAGGTCGCCGGAGACTGCGACCGCACATAGGTCCGCTCGCGGTAGAAGTAGGCCACTGCGATGAACAACAGCGCAGCCGCAGTCATCAGCTTCGCGAAGAACATGAAGTAGGCAGGCCCCACGAGCGCATAGGTCGACACCTGGGCGTGCTGCGCGTCGAAAGACCCGCGAGTAACGGTCGGTGAGCGGTCCTCGGCGTTGAGCAGACTTACCCGGCCCTTGTCTGCCTCCACGCTGCCGACGAGATATGTGCCGGCAAGCGGCTCGCTCGTCCCATTCGCTTTGACGACGTACACACCCGTGTTGCCATCGAAGTCTATCTTCTGACCGGCTACCAACGCGCTCGCATTCGGCACGTCCAGCCAGGTCTGCGACCCGACCTCGATCGTGGCGGCTGGAATCGGACGGACCATGTAGTGATTCACGGCGGCCGTGAACAGATTGCCGAGGCCGATGGATAAATACCACAGCGCCATGATGAAGCTCTTCATCGTCAGCGGCGCCTGCTTGTAGGAGAACTCGAGCGCGGTGATGGACACGAGCACCTCACCGCACGTGAGGAAGACGTACGCGAGGATCTGCCACCAGACACTGACCGCATGGCCGTGCTGAATACGCGACTCGATCCAGGCGATGATGAGGAAAGTGCCGGCCGTGACGAACAGTCCGACGGTGATCTTGCGCAGCGGCGTCACCACCATGAGCTTCGCCCACAAGGGATACACCACGTAGCTGAAGAACGGCGTGAGGATCAGGATGAACACGGCATTCACGAACTGGATCTGGGCCGGCAACAGCGTGATCCCGAATCCGACATCCTTGTCCATCAGCGAAGAGCGCGCCTGCAACGCCCAGGTCGTGCCGTTGCTCTGGTCCCATAGCGCCCAGAAAACCGTGGTGAATACGAAGATCAGGCACAGACGCAGAATGGTGCTCAAACCGTTCCAGCTGAACACGTCGCGCAACCAGGCCATCCCCGCCGCGGGAACCACCGCATAGCGATTGCGGCCGAGCCAGAAGACGATGGTGGCGACCAGCATCATCGCAGCAGGCAGGCCGAATGCGACCGTCGGCCCGTAGGCCGGCAGCAGCAACGGACACAGCAGGATGGAGATGGTCGAGCCGGCGTTGATCGCCAGGTAGAACCAGCTGAACGCTCGCTCGATGAGATGCTGGTTCGCCTCGGTGAACTGGTCGCCTACATTGGTGGCCACGCAGGGCTTGATGCCGCCGGTACCGAAAGCCACCAGAAACAGGCCGATCGCCAAAGCGTGCGAATCGCGGCTCAGGGCGAGGGCGACGCAACCGACGACGTACACGAGCGAGAAGGCGAGAACGGTGCGGAACTTGCCCAGGAAGACGTCCGAGACGATCGCGCCGAGCAGGGGAAAGCTGTACGCGCCGAACTTGAACAGTGAGCCCCAGGTGGCGCCCTCGGCCTCGCCGAAGTGCAGGTACTGGACCAGGAACAACGTGAGCATCGCGTTGATCCCGTAGAAGCAGAATCGCTCGGCGAATTCGTTGACGACGATGAAAGGAATGCCGGGGGGCATTCCGGTCGACGCGCCGGTCCGAGGGGCGGCCTTGTCAGCCTCGAGGGCTGCCGAGCTCCGATTCAAATCCCCACCTCATGAGTCAAAGCCCGTAACGCTCGGGCGGCGTCTGGGGCGAGGCGGAATGTACTCGCATTTGCGCCAACAGGCGACCGACTGGCGGCAGCGGCCACGGTCGGGGAGTGCTACCCTCGGGCCTTCCGGCTAGGCTGGACCGGCTACGCTGGACGATAAGAGCTACGAGGGGGGATAGAGCCTGTGAACACCGATCCGCGCGAAACATTGGCCAAAGCGCCGATGTGCTGGCTGCAGGTGGTGGCCGTGATCGTCACCATCGGCCTGAATGCACTGGACGGGTTCGACGTCCTCTCGATGAGCTTTGCCTTGCCCGGGGTCGCCGCTGAATGGGGTGTGAAACCCGGCGCTCTGGGAATCCTCGCGTCCATGGGCCTCGCCGGCATGGCCGTGGGCTCGTTGTGTCTCGGCGGTGTCGCAGACCGGCTGGGGCGTCGCAAGACGACACTGGGCTGTCTGATTGTCATGACCTTCGGCATGTTCATGTGCACGACGGTCAAGAACGTGACGGAGCTGTCGGTCTACCGCGTGATCACGGGACTTGGGATCGGCGGGCTGCTCGCGGCCATCAACGCGATCGCGGCGGAGTTCTCCAACGCGAAGCGGCGCGATGTCTCGGTCGCGATCATGTCCATCGGATATCCGGTAGGCGCGGTGGTTGGCGGCAAGATCGTGGCGACGCTGCTCGTGGGTCACGATTGGCGTTCGATCTTCTACTTCGGCACGGCGATCACGGCGGTGTTCATTCCGCTCGTGTGGGCGTTCGTCCCGGAATCGGTTCACTGGCTGGTTCGCAAGCAACCTCCAGGAGCGCTCGACCAGATCAACAAGACAATGGCCCGCATGGGTCATGCCACCGTCACGGCTTTGCCTGCGATCGCGCCTGAAGTGCGCAAGCGCTCCTTCACCGACATCTTTGCCCCTGGACTTCTTCCCATCACGGTGCTCGTAGCCGTCACGTATTTCTTCCATGTCACGACCTTCTACTACGTCGTCACGTGGGTCCCCAAGGTCGTCGTGAACATGGGCTTCACGGCAGCTCAGGGCGCGAGTGTTCTCGTCTGGGCAAACGTCGGCGGTGCGATCGGTGGCATCGCTCTCGGCTTCCTGTCGCAACGCTACGCTCTGAAGCCGCTCACGATCGGGACGATGATTCTCGGCTGCATCTCTGTCGTCGTCTTCGGCAGATCTCCGCACGATCTGGAGTCGTTGTCGTTACTCGTGGCCATCTCCAACTTCTTCACCAACGGCGCGATCTCCGGCATGTACGCCATCTTCGCGAAAGCCTTCCCGACTCATGTGCGCGCTTCCGGTACAGGCGTGGCCATCGGTTTGGGACGCGGAGGGTCCGTGATCGCGCCGATCGTCTCCGGCTATCTCTTCGAGGCCGGGATGAGCTTCCCCACGGTCTCCGCGATCATGGGTATGGGTTCGCTGTTGGCCGCGGGCGTCCTGTCGATGCTCAAGCTCAGGCCGGACGAGTCCGAGCACCTGGTGGCGGCCGACGGCTCACCGGTACGCGGCGCCACAACGGCCTGACGCCCTGTTCGCGAGGCGCTTGATCGGATCCGGCGCCTCGCTTTCACGCACCGCATGAGCCGCACGTCGTGGCGGCTCGCCCTCGTTGCGATGAAGCTCACCCTTGCACCCGCAATCGTAGCCGTTGCGCAACAAGGAACTTTCTCCGTTCTCCGTGATTCTTAAGGCCGACTGAAGCGCGTTCCCGTACATCGTTGCGGCGCAGCGACATCAGCAGTACGCCACTTCGATGCCTCAGGAGAACGGGAATGACGAAACGATGGTTGGTCTGCGCCGCGGCCCTGCTCGCTCCGGGTCTGGCGGCCGCCGGCGATGAGGTCGGTCACTGGTATCTGGAGCCGCAGGTGGGAGCGATTGTCACGGACTACAGGCGCGACACTCACGATGCGATGCTTTTCGGAGGAGCGCTCGGATACAACCTCACCCCGTACTTCAGTACCGAGCTCAATGTGAATTCCACGAAAGTCGGAGATCGCTTCGACTCCGGGAATCTGAAGTTGCGCGGCTTCTCCATCGATTTCCTGGGTGTCCTCAATCGCGGCAACGTGTTTGCGCCATTCATCTCCATCGGCGGTGGCGTGGTGCAGGAAGCACCCAGCGGCTTTCCGGTTTCCGACCGGGCGATGGGACAGGCCGGTATCGGAGCCTTGTGGAAGCTCTGGGAATCCAGCGACGAAGGCAGAAGCGTCTCCCTGCGACCGGAGATCAAGGCGCGCTTCGATAGCGTCGGTCGTTCTCATACGACGGACTACATCGGGCTGCTCGGATTGCAGTACTCGTTTGGCCCAGGCAAACCGCCTCCGCCGCCGGCGGCTGCTCCTCCGCCGCCACCTCCACCGCCTCCGCCACCACCGCCTGTCGCCCAGGCGGCGCCTCCTCCGCCAAACGTCCACTGCCCGGGCGGCGCGCCGCCGGGAGTCGCGTTGGATCAGTATGGGTGTCCGCAGAAGGGCTCGATCACGCTGGAAGGCGTGAACTTCGAGACCAACTCCGCGGTCCTTACCACTGACTCGTATCCCGTGCTGGATAAGGTTGCGGCGGGTCTGGTGGAGCATCGCCGTCTGCGTGTGGAAGTGCAGGGCCACACGGACAGCACAGGAGCCAAGGCTTACAACATGACCCTGTCCGCGAAACGCGCGGACTCCGTTCGGGAGTACCTGCTGCACAAAGGCGTGGATTCGACACAGATGGTGTCCAAGGGTTATGGACCCACCCAACCCGTCGCGGACAATGCGACGAAAGACGGTCGCGCGAAGAATCGACGCGTTGTCATGCAGGTCCTCGAGAACCCGGGCGACGTGGAGGTCAAGGGCGCGGGGACGTCCGAGCTCCAGTAGACCGATTTCGACAATTGCCTGCGCGTTGAGGCGAAGCCGCGGCTCCCGCGAGGGGGTCGCGGCGTTTTTATTTCATCCAATCCAACGACCCGATCACCGCGTAGCCCCGATGAGCGCCGCGGCCGCGCAAGCAGGGATCGCGGGCGAGCCGGCGTCCGCCGCGAGGCCGCTATTGCACCGTGGCCTTTCATCGAGTGACGAAGCGTCGGCGGGCTGTGCTACCTTTCCGTCCCCGCGTAGCTGAGGTGCACGTTCATGCGCATGTCCGGTTCGCAGTCGAGAGGCTTGCTTCCCATTCTGGCCTTCATCGGAGCGTGCGCGGCCAGCGGCCCGGCGATGTCGGCCGATGCCCCGAATGCGAATGCATCCGGCTCCAGTGCCTGCGCCCAGAATGACAGCGGGTTGAAGCTGATCCCGGGCTTCTGCGCGACCCTCTTCGCGGACAAGCTCGGACATCCGCGGCACATGGTTGTGGCTCCGAACGGTGTTGTGTACGTCAACACCTGGAGCGGCGTCTATTACGGTAACGACAAGCCGCCTGCGGGCGGATTCGTGGTTGCCTTGCAGGATACGGCAGGCACGGGCAAGGCCAATGTCGTGAAACGGTTCGGGGAGACGGTGCAGACCGGCGGCGCCGGCGGCACGGGCATCGCTCTGTACAAGGGAGCTTTGTACGCGGAGATCAACGACCGGATCGTCCGCTACGCCCTGCCCAACGGCGCAATCGCTCCTACTGGAGCGGGTGAAGTCATTGTCTCGGGTATGCCGCTGGGCGGCGATCACCCCATGCATCCCTTCGCGATCGACGCGGACGGCAACCTGTTTGTCGACATGGGAACGGCCACCAATGCCTGTCAGCAGGAGAACCGGCAGCTGAAGTCTCCGGGCATCAAGCCGTGCACGGAGACTCAGACGCGGGGCGGTATCTGGCGCTACGACGCCAATAAAACAAATCAGAAGTTCTCACCCGCGGAGCGTTACGCGACGGGTATCCGTAATGCCGACGGCATCGCCATCGATTCGACCGGGCACGGTGTGTACGCAACTCAACACGGTCGGGATCAACTCGCTGAGAACTGGCCGGATCTGTATCAGCCGGAGCAGGGCGCGACGCTGCCGGCAGAGGAGCTGGTGAAGGTTCAGAAGGACGGCGACTACGGCTGGCCGGAGTGTTACTACGACCCGGTGCAGAAGAAACTCGTTCTGGCGCCGGAGTACGGCGGCGACGGTGGCAAGGCTGTCGGCGAGTGCGCCAACAAGATCGCGCCGGTGGCTGCGTTCCAGGCCCACTGGGCGCCCGACGATGTGCTCCTCTACGACGGCAAGGAGTTTCCGGCTCGCTTCCGTGGCGGTGCGTTCATTGCGTTCCACGGCTCCTGGAATCGCGCACCGTTTCCGCAAGCAGGCTACAACGTAGCCTTCCAGCCTTTGGCCGATGGCGCGAACGCTCGCTGCGAGGTATTCGCCGACGGGTTTGCCGGGTCGAACGCAGCCAAGAGTTCCGGCAAAGCTCTGCATAGGCCAACGGGTCTTGCACTGGGCCCAGACGGAGCGCTGTATGTATCGGATGACGCGCGCGGTCGTATCTATCGCATCACGTATGTCGGCGGAGAGAGCGGCGACGCGCACGGCACACCGTGTCCTGCTCCCAATGCCTCTGCCGGCAAGAAGCTCGCGGCCGCCGCAGCTCCTCCGGAGGGCTTGAAGAAAGACGCGGGGGCCGCTGCGCTGCCGGTTCCTCCGGGATCGAGTCAGGAGACGGTCATTCAGGGCGACCGCGTCTATCACGCTCAGACGGGCTCAGCCACATGCACGGGATGTCATGGCGCCGACGGCGGCGGCACGGCCACCGGCCCGAGCCTAACTGCCAACAAGTGGGCGTGGAGCGACGGCAGCTTGGCCGGCATCAAGAAGACGATCACCGAGGGTGTTGCCAAACCGAAGAACTACCGTGCACCGATGCCACCGATGGGCGGCGCGCAGCTGACTCCCGATCAGGTGTCAGCGGTGGCTGCGTACGTCTGGGCCATCGGGCACGCGAAGCGGCAGTAACGTTTGCACGACACGCCGGCGGTTCGCGCCGGCGTGTCGTTCAGACAGCCGCAGACTCGTCGACATCGGCGGTGGTCGTACGCCGCAGCTCTCGAGGCTCGTTCAAATCCCACTGCCGACCGCGGTGCAGGACTGCCCGGTTGTCCCAGATCACCAGATCGCCGGACTTCCACGAGTGCCGATATACGTACTCGCGTTGAGTGGCGTGCTCCAGCAGATCCATCAGGAGCATGCGTCCCTCTGCGATCGTCATCCCAACAACGCCGCGAGCATGGGCGCCGATATACAGGAGCTTGCGACCGGACCTCGCATGGGTGCGCACGATGGGCCAATTCACGGGCGGGAATATCGAACGCACTTCTTCGGAGTAGGCATCATCGCCGAGCAGAATGCGGGAGTGCAACGCCCAGTGCTCCGCTTCCAATCCCTCCAGCCGGGCCTTCGTGCGCTCGTCGAGTCCGTCGTAGGCGGCACGCAGATCGCAGAATTCCGTCTCGCCGCCCCAGGACGGGATTCTCACTCCGTATAACAGCGAGTACCGGGCGGACGGCTTCTGGAACGAGCTGTCGCTGTGCCACAGCTGGTTGGCGATGTTGCCGACGATCTTGCTGTGAGTGCGGGCCACCAGCTGACCCTCGGCATCGAGATTCGACATGTCGGCCACTTCCTCGTAGCCGGTGCGCACCGCGGCCCCTCCAGTGCGGTGCCGTGCCACGACCCGCGCGAATCCCAGCTCGAGCTGTCCGAACTGCAGCGTCATCGTCCGCTGCTGCTCAGGCGTCAGCGACTGATCGTGAAAGATCAGCACGGCATGGCGGTTCATGCCGGCATGAATGGCAGCTATGTCGGATCGCTCCAGGGGCACGCGCAGGTCGACGCCGCCGACCTCTCCGCAGAACGGTTGCAAGGGGCGAATGGAGAGTGCCATGCCTACATTGTATCGAAGAAGCGCTTGACCGCGCTCAGGCAGAAAGGAGGAACCAGGCCGGAGTGATACTCCTGGAAAACGGCGTCGACGCCACCGTCCGTCGCTCCGCCCGCGATTGCTTTGGTGGCTACTGCAGCTTTGGCGGCCGCGAACCCCACCTTCAGATCCGAGTCGGGGTCGCCGATGGAGTCGATGTCCACCACCGTCACCGGCGCGCTCGGCGCAACCCCTGCCCAGTAGGTGTGCATCAGCTGCGTGTTTAGAAAGAGCACAGTGGGATCCGCGTTCCCGCCGCACAACAGCACCGGCGTGCTCGGAGTCCAGTTGCGCAAGTCGTTCTTCTTGAGATCCTGACGAAAGGCGCTGGCCGGTGCGCTGGGCGGGGCTCCGCTCGTGGCGGAGGGGAAGCCGCCGTCGGGATTCGCGGCCGCGTCCGTCAGGTAGTTGAGCCGATACGCGTTGGTGATGAGATAACTGGAGCCGAATCCCTGCGCAAAGACCGGTGCGAGGTTGGTGGGAGAGGTGGCCGGTGTCATGGACGCATAGCTGGCGTTGGGCGGAGTGCTGTTGAAAAGCTGGTTCTGCGGCAGCTTTCCCTGGGTATAGAGGTCGCTCGAGCCGGAGGTGCTGGGCAGCAGCGTGCCGATTCCCGTTGCGTACGTCGACGAGAAGACGTCGGTGGCCGCTGAATAAATGTCCCCGTACACCTGTTGATAGGAGTCGATCAGGAACGTGACGTTGAGCGGTGCACTCGTGGGAACCTCGCCCATGAAGATCGCATCGCCGAAAGCCGACAACGCATACGGTCCTGACATGGGACCTGAAGCGGTGGGCGGCGTGCCGGCTGCCTGCATGGCGGAGTGTGTCGCCATGGCGACGTATCCGCCTTGCGAATAGCCCGTCACGAACACTTTCCCATTGCTCATGACGTTCTTGGCCGTCGCTACCGGCAGGGCGCTCTTCGCAGCCGCCAGCGCGTCGATCATGTCATTGGCTTGGGCTGACGCGACCAGATACGGATGGTACGCGAGCGTCGAAGTGTCATAGCCGGTGTAGTTGGGCGCCACCACGATATAACCCTGAGCGGCAAACACCGCTGCGAGAATCAGTCCCTCGCCGTTGTCCGAGGAGCTGAGCTGAGCGATGTTGAATGATTTGTTTACGCTGGTGCCGTGGGCATAGAGCACGATGGGTAGATTCCCCACGCAGTTCGAGGCGCCCCCCGTGGGCACCATCAGCGCACCGGAGGCTGTCGTCATCTCGCCCTTGCCGCCGACGGTCTCGTACTGAATCTGGTAGACATCGATCGCGCACGCGGGACTGTAAGCCAACGCAATCAGTTCCAGGCCGAGGCTGTCGGCACCGAGCAGGCTCAACACGTCGGAGGTGCTGTACGAGGCCACCTTCGTGGGTGGATTGGTCAGCAGCTGACCCCGTGCGGGCGAGCCGCTGGGGGGATTATCGGTATTCTTGCTGAAGGGGTCGTTCTTGCAGCCGATGAACAGGCATGCAGCAACGAGCGCTGCGGCCAGCGCAAAGGGCGATTTCTTCGGGCGCATCGTCGTCTTCCTTTCCGTGATCGTCGCCCGCCCGGGCGCGGGCCTTGCTGCGTATAAGAACTCGCGAGCCACGCGGGGGTTCACTTCTCGCGCAGCATCCGCATTCCGTTGAGAGTGACGAGAACCGTAGCGCCCACGTCGGCCGCCACAGCCAGCCACAGAGTAGCGAATCCGGGAACCGCCAGGGCCAGAAACGCCAGCTTCAGCCCCAGGCTCAAGGCGATGTTCTGCTTGACGACACTCCGATTGAGTCGCGCTACGCGCAGGGCAACGGGAACTCGACGCAAATCGTCCTGCATGAGCACCACGTCCGCGGTCTGCATCGCCTGCGCCGTGCCCGCGCCCATCGCGATTCCGACGTCGGCGCTCGCAAGAGCTGGAGTGTCGTTGATTCCGTCTCCGACCATGGCGACCGCGCCATGATTCTTTTGCAGATCGTGAATCGCCGCGAGCTTGTCGGCTGGCAGCAAGCCAGCGCGCACGTCATCGACCGACCCAACGCTCTGCGCGACTACCGAAGCCACGCGCTCGTTGTCGCCGGTGAGCATGACAGTGCGTACGCCAGGTTTCGCGTTGCGAAGCTCAGCCAGCGTTGTGCGGCTCTCCTCGCGGACCACATCTTCGACGCCGATCGCGCCCATGATCCGTGAATCCCGAGCTACCAGCACCACCGTGCGGTGTGAATCTCTCAGGGCCGAACTGGCGAAGGCTGCGTCCTCGCTCGCCGCGGCAAACTCTTTGATGAATGTCTCCGTGCCCACCGCGATGATACTGCCGCGAACATCGCCCTTGATTCCGCGACCAGCGACGGCTGACACGGACTGAGCCGCGGGAAAGCGGTGCTCGAGCCCTCGAGTCCGAGCCGACTGCAGAATGGCATGCGCGACCGGGTGTTCAGAGCTGCTTTCCAACGATGCTGCGAGCGCGATGACTTCATCGCATCCAGCGCACTGGCGCGCCTCATAATCGGCGTGATCGCACACGCGGCTCTGCACTGAGGTCACTTTTGGACGACCCAGCGTGAGCGTCCCCGTTTTGTCGAAGGCGATCACGCGTACTTCTGCAAGCCGGTCGAGCTGCTCGCCGCCTCTCACGAGTACGCCAGCGCGCGCAAGTCGAGTCAGAGAGCTCACAACGGTGACGGGTATGCTGATCACCAGCGCGCACGGACAGGCCACGATCAGCAGCGCAAGGCCTCTGTAAAGCCAGCCTCGCGAGCCATCCGCACTGTCGAGCAACGGCTGGCCGAAGACGAACACGGCTCCAGCGACGAGCACTACCGCAAAGACGATCACAGCAGGCGTGTACCAGCGGGCGAAGCGATCGATGAAGCGCTCGGCGGGCGAGCGCTGCTGTTGGGCTCGCTCAACGAGTTGAGCGATGCGCGAGA
>Ga0070681_10002868_pt1 | contig 15929 bp, 16 predicted proteins | sample KBSC83BmetaG_FD_65650 | JGI IMG/M metagenome (GOLD analysis project Ga0070681, IMG submission 65650) | Corn rhizosphere microbial communities from Kellogg Biological Station, Michigan, USA - KBS C8-3B metaG | ecosystem: Host-associated > Plants > Roots > Rhizosphere | place: USA: Michigan...
ATCGTCAACACTCACGATCTTGCCGACAAAGCTGCACACGGCCGTCGCGTCGGGCGCGATCGCCTGCCACTCGTTTAGAGAACCGCATTCGTCCGCCTCAAAATGGCTGAATCCGACCCATCGAAGCTTTGTCGGGTCGATCAGTTTTCCTACCGCTTCGTGAACGAGAGGAAACAGACCGCGCATGCCGGTGTGAAACAGCAGCGGCTCGTCGTCGCGAACAATGAACTGGCTGAAGCCCAAACGAATCTCAGGAATGAACGTGTTAATGCGATAGATGTCCGGTGCGATTTCGGTGATGCTTGTCATAAATAACCTCCGCTCGACCTTAACGCGTAGCGACGCGTGAAAAAGTGTTAATCTTCAAGCTCGCGGCCCTTGGTTTCGATGACGAATGGCATCAATAGGAGGCCGGCGATCGGCACCGCGCCAACCCAAAAGAGGATGTTTATCGCACTCTCGAGCGCGTTTGCGCCACGCGAAGCGATGCTGCCAACCAAAAACGGCCCGACCGCCGCGATGAGCCGACCTGTGTTATACGTAAAGCCTGAGCCCGTCCCGCGCAGCCGCGTCGGAAACAACTCAGGCAGATAATATGTAAAGCTCCCAAAGACACCAAAGACCGTCAACCCGATCGGAAAGTAAAAGTACAGCCGCGTCCTCGGATCAAGTTCTAATCCAAATGCCCCTAATAGAGATGCGGCGGCCGCCGCGTAGTAGATAAAAAACATCTTTTTTCGGCCGAGATATTTTGCCGCCGGTATCGTCAACAGCGTCCCGAGCAGACCGCCCAAGTTAAAGCTGTTTGTCGCGGTCTTGATCCACTCTTGTCCCATCGCCTCGGCCGCGGCGCCGCCAATGCCCGCCAAGGCTGCTTGCTGCGCTGCCAGGCCTTTCGCGACGACGGGTATGAATGCATTACAGCTCCACCACGCGATCAACGCCGTGACCGCCATGCAAAAACCGCTGATGGTCAGCCGAATATATTCCGGGCTAAACAGCTCTCTGATCTTTGCCGCATCGACGGCACCCGCTACCTTTTTCCACCGCTCGGGTTCCTTGATGAACAGCCGAACGAAAAAAGCCGCAGCAGCCGGAAGCAATCCGAAAAGAAAAACATATCGCCACGAGACCGCCGGATCTGTGAAATAAACGGTCGTGATCTGAAACGTAATATAGGTCGCAAGGAAGAGACCCATCGGCGCCGATGTGTAGAGTATTGCACCGGCCTCGACTCGCCGCCGTTCGGGCACGACCTCGGCGACCATCGCCGCGCCGGCCGCCCATTCGCCGCCGATGCCGAGGCTCGATACGATTCGAAATACCATCAGCACCCAGATATTCGGCGCCGCGGCACAGGCCGCCGTGCCGAGCGCATAAAGCAGCATCGTGAGCAGCAGCGTTCGCGTCCGGCCGATCCTATCCGCAACCTTGCCAAAGATAATTCCTCCGACGGCCCAGCCGATCAGCAGTACCGATGTCAGAATGCCCGTCCACTCGAGCGTCGCCGCCTTTGCCGCGGCCGACCCAAGCGGCAGATTCAAAAGCGTCGGCACGCACGTCGGCGCGATGTAATTGAACAGCAGCCCGTCAAAAACATCAAAACCCCAACCCAACCACGCGGCAAAGATCACCGTCCATTGGTAAGAGTTCATGTCCCAGAACGTGCGTTGACTGGTCGGCGCCGGATCCATCAGATATAAGGTTTCAGAAAGTCGATTAAATTTACGACATTTGATATTAAATACCAACTTTCCCACATAACTGATAACTGTTATCTGAAAACCGACAACTGTTATTTATCGGTTTTAGCCTTGAGCACCTCAAGATTCCGCTTGTGGCGGATTGTTGCTAAAGTATGCAAAAGATGGAAAACGGACTTTCACTTCAGGAACGGTACTCGCCTAATGGCGTTTGCTTTGGCTGCGGGCCGGCAAATGAAAAGGGATTGCAGATTCGTAGCTTTCCGGAGAACGGCGAAGTTGTTGCCGAGTGGCATGCGCAAAAGTATCACGAGGCGTTTCCCGGTATGTTGAACGGCGGCATCATTGGCGCTTTGCTCGATTGCCATTCAAACTGGACCGCCGCCTATTTTCTGATGAAACGTGACGGACTCGGTCATGCTCCCTGCACCGTGACAGCGGAGTTTCATGTAAAACTCCTCCGTCCGACACCGACCGACGGACCGATCACGCTAAAGGCCCGCGTCATCGAGTCATCCGAAGACCGCGCGACCGTCGACGCCGAACTCATCGCCGGCGGCAAAGTCTGTGACACCTGCCGCGGCGTTTTCGTAGCCGTCAAAGAAGGCCACCCGGCATATCATCGGTGGTGAGAATTGTTCAGAGTGCAAACTTCAGCTTGTGTTTTCGTGACCATTCTACGAGCTAAAGCCCGCACCCTGAATCTTTCGCTCACGTAAACGAAACATTTGATCTTCCGAAAAGTGTAAGGCTTATAGTTAAGTCCGCGTTAAGCTACTATGCATACCGCTCGAATTTTCTTTTTCGCATTCACTTCGATCTCATTTATTTATTCAGTATCGGCGCAGCAACCTGAATGGTATTCGAAGATTAAAGAGCTATCTTTGTTGAACAGTAACTATGAGGATGTGATCGGGGTTTACGACCTGGCGTCGAAAGTGGAGAATCAGCAGGACCTGTTTCACCGCTATCTGTGGGCGATCGACTCTGATGACGGCGTTGTCGATATCAGTCTGAAAGAAGGCGAACCCTGTTCGGACGGGTCGACGATGCGCCCAGGCTGGAACGTACCGGAATGGACAGTAGTTGGTATAGTTTTCATACCGAACTGGAAAAAGCAACCGTCGATCAACCAGCCTCCGTTTTCACTGGCGGGATTTGATGAAGGAACTGACGAGAATGGTCGATCCTACTATTGGAGCCATTCTCAGGGCATCCAAGTTTCGACTGAATCTAATAAAAATGTTTCTGAAATAAGTTTCTTCCCGCCGCTGAGTATGGCCTTTATGCATTGCAAAGAGTAGAAAGATTCAAGGTAGGCTACGATTTCGCGAATCTTATATACCGACAGCGCGCTCCATTTGCGTAAGAAATTCATCGCCTAATCCGAGCTTCTCCATCCACTCTCGCTGCTCACTCATCAATCGCGGTAGGTGTACAACATCCGATAGTGCGTAGTCGACCAGCTCATCGGTCCAGATCCCGTTCCAGTTTTTTGTAAACTTCGCCCGGTGCGATTTTTCGAGGTCGACGGCGAAATAGCGATATAGAGTTTCGGCGAGCGAGGCTGATTGATTCGCTCCGCGCGTAAGGACCTTTTCGGCGATCATCGTGTCGAAGACATTCTTGACCGCGTGTCCCGCTTCGCCTAAAAACTCAAGATCAAATTTTGCGTTGTGAAAAATTTTTGTAATGCGCTCATCGGCGAGAACTTCGGCAAGCGGGCCAAGCTCGATTTTTTCGCTTATCGGAACGAGGACATTGAACGCGCCGTCGGAAAATTGAATGCTATATAGCCGGCCGTACTTTGAGCTGAGGCCCGACGTCTCAGTATCGCATCCGAGAGCTTCCGCGGCGGAGAGGCGCTCATATGCAAGTTGAATATCATCAGACGTGCGGGCAACGAGAATGTTCACTACACTGATTGTAAACCGCTAAAACCGGAACCACGAAAACACACGAACAAACACGAATGTGAATCGTTGTTTCGTGTTGTTTTGCGTAATTTCGTGGTCCCGATTTAATAAAACATGAGAACGCAACGTAAACTTACTGACGCGAGCTTAATATGTTCGATCTTTTGACTGAAACTGAAGTCCGCGTCCTCGGCAGTCTTGTCGAGAAGCAGTTGACCACGCCCGAGTATTATCCGATGACGCTCAACGCGCTCGTCGCCGCATGCAATCAAAAGAGCAATCGCGACCCGGTCGTCTCGTTTGATGAGTCGACGGTAACTGCGACACTCGATTCGCTGCGGGACAAAAACCTCGTCTATACTTTTCACGGCTCGACCAGCCGCGTCGTTAAGTACAAGCATATGCTGCCGAACGTGTACGAGCTCGACCCGGCCGAGACCGCTGTTATTGATGTGCTTATGCTTCGCGGCCCGCAGACCGTCGGCGAGATCCGCGGCCGGACAGATAGGCTGTTCGATTTTAGCGGTCTTCCCGAAGTGCAGGAGACGCTCGACAAGCTTGCCCGCCGCGATGAGCCCCTGGTCGTGCGGCTCGAACGCCAGATCGGCCAGAAAGACGCTCGATACGCTCACCTGCTGTCGGGTGAGATCGACGTTTCGACTTTGCCCGTCCAGCGCGAACGCCTCGCCACAGCTTCATCAAATGACCAAGTAGAGCAGCTGCAATCGGAACTTGATGCGATCAAGGACGAGATCGCTCAGTTAAAAGAAGAATTTGCAAAATTCAGACAGCAGTTTGAATAACCGCCCAGCGTCATATGCCGGTACGCGTCTGGTGAATACACCGGCACGCTCGTACAGGTCGTGACTTTCCACGGAGGTTGTGGACAGTTTCGGGTTATTAACTCATTGCATCTCAGGTAGTTACAGCCATTTTCAAAAAGTGCTGCAATTGTTGTGGACAGTGGACATAGCGGGAAACCGAAGACTGGTACACCTGTACAGCCAAAATCAAAAGGCCGCCACTCGGGACGGCCTTCTCTTATCTATCTCAAGCCGTGCCTAATTATCGCTTCGGCGATAAACCCCTATCTTCATCTTTACCATATCCTCGACGGTCACATTCGGGTTTTCGGCCTTTGCCTTGCGGATGAAATCGGTATCGATGTTAAAGATACGAAACTTAACAACCTCCTCGGGCGAGAGGTTTGTAAATCCTTCGTTCTTCAGGTCGGCCAAAAACTCCGGCGTGACCTTAAAGATGCGAAACTTTACGAGGCCTTCGAAATCCTGCTTATCAAAACCCATGTCGTTGACCTGGCGGACATAGTCAGCGTCGATCTTGAAGATGCGGGCCTTTACGAGATCTTCCATTCCCAGGTTCGGAAAGCCCGTTGACTTCATCTCAGCCATGAACTTGCCGTCGATCTTAAAGATGGCTGCTTTGAATAGATCGTCAACGCCGAGCTTGCCAAAATTTGCCGACAACAGATCATCCGCCAGTGCGGTGGTCACATTTACGGCGGCGGCGGTAAACAGGCGGTCGTTGATGTCGTCATCGCCGCGATTGTTCATCGGCTTTGTAAAATCAAAGCCGCGGCTGCGCATACCGTCGATAAAGGCCTGATTCGGTGTGAAAGTAAACGTGCCCGAACCGTTGCCGTTGACAAAATTGCCCTCGCACTGGATGGTGCCCGCCTCGCGGGCAAGCTGAAAGCTGACCCTACCGTTCTGAGTTTGCGCGGCAGAGAGCCCATTCAGATCGGAGTAATCAAACGATTCACCGGTCGAATGATGTCCGTTGCCGCTCCCGCGTATCTCGAACTGGATGTTGATCTTGCCATTCTTCTCGTCGCGCGTGTTCGCGGACCAGGTTCCCGTCAGCGGCGCCTGAGCTACGATGACGTAGTGTCCTACGACGATAACGATGAATAAAAATGAAAATAGGCTGAAAATTGTGCCTTTTCGCATGCGAGTGCCTCCGGGAAAAACCGAGAATTTACGCCTCATTGACGCGTTGTACAACCATAGAACCCCATACAGGAACCGTTTATGACAGAAACTTTATTTTTGCGCGTGTAATTCGCGAAAAGCAGCGTCCGAAAACTTGAAATGACGCTCGTCATCATTGCAAACCGCGCCAAGCTTTTTGTAGAAAGCGATCGCCGGTTGGTTCCATTCCAGCACCTGAAAATCGATCCGTTCACAGCCGCGTTCAACCGCAGTTGCTGCGACCGCTCGCAACAAGCGCTCACCTATGCCTCGGCCGCGATGGTCGGCAGAAATATAAATGTCCTCTAAATACAAACCTCGCTGCCCTCGAAAGCTGGCAAAACACGGATAAAACAAGGCATATCCGATAAGTGTCTCGCCGTTGGCCGCCACAAGCATTTCCGCAACCGGCCGATCGCCAAAAACCGCCTCCCGCAGCCTATCGACCGTTACCTCGAACGAGTCGAGCAATTCTTCATATTCGGCAAATTGCCTCATTAACCTCATCACCGGCTCAAGATCTTCTAAAAGTGCCGATCGGATGTCAATGTTCATAAAAAAGCCGGGCGACGCACGGCCCGGCTGAGAAATTATCACAAAGTTGGCAAAATTACCCTTTGCCTTTTTTGGCCGGGGCCTTGGTCGGCTGGGCCTTAAGTTTTTGCTCGGTCGTTAGATATTGAACGGTGTCTTTAACGCTCTGTTTAAATTCCTGCGTACCTTTTGAGTCCGTCGGTAAGATCTGTACTGTGTCGGCATATTTTTGCATATAGTTCAGACCTTCCTGCAGTTGTTCCTTGTTTGGCGGATCGACCGACGTGCCCTGTGCCACGAGCGATAGACCAAGCGACGCCATTACCTCGAGATTATCTGGAGACGTTTCCAGGACGGACTTGTAAGTGACGATCGCTTTGTCGAACTGCCCGGCGTTCCGGTAGATATCTCCCAGAGTCGTAAGCGCCTGTTGCTTCTTTGCGGCGTCGGTTTCGATCGCGGCATACGCGTTGATCACCTCTGCCGCCTGATCATATTTTGTCATGTCGATACCGCCCACGGCCTTGAGTCGGTGGACCTCGATCGCGTCCGTCATCAATTTGAGTTTCGACTTATCGCGTCCAGCGCCCTCTTGAGGTGTCTCAGGCGCCGGGGCGGCATTATAGATCTGCATCGCCTGGTCATATGCCTTGAGCGCGTCGTCAAAGTCATGGTTTGCCTCGTCGTACTTTGCCTTCCTGACGGCAAGGTCCGTTTGCGACGCACCCTCGCGATATTTTTCATAACCTCTGGCCTTCAACGCGACGAGTTTACCATCGAGCATGATCGGTGTGCTGCCAACGAAGTCGGGAACGGCCGTGATACCCTCGTCGAACTTAGAGATCGCCAGATCGTAATTCTTTGCATTGAGAGCCTCGACGCCCTCGCTGGTCGCCTTTCTCGCGGCCGCATCGCCCGCCTGGATCGCGGCGTTCTTCTTTGTGATCTCTGCGTTTTTCTTTTCTAGCTCTTCCTGTTCCTTTGTCTTTGCCTGCGGTTTACCACTCTGGGCATTTGTACTGCTGGCATTCGTGAGCACCTGGCGGACCTCCGCTTCGGTAAGCTTCCGGCCATCACCCTCGGATGTCACGATCGTGATATCTTCGCGGCCCGCCTTTATATTAGGTTCGACCCAAGGCGCGATTCCTGTGCCGCTGACTGCGAGCGCGTAGGTCTGACCAAGTTGGAAGCCCACGAAGCTGAATTCACCTCGTTTATTCGTCTTGGCTGACGGTAAGTTTCCCTTGCTGATGTCGGTACGAAATGGTTCGACAACAGCGTCTGGTACAGGAACTTCCGTGCCGTCTGCCTTGTGCACCTTGACGACGCCGCGAACGGCCGCGGTCTGTGAAAACACCGCTGAGGCGCCCAAGGCAAGCACAGCCAGAGCCACAACGAGAGAAAAATATTTTGATGTAGACATTGGATCCTCCGAAAGGTATCGAAAACGCTCTTCTAGGATGCCGGTCAACCTCGAAGAGTTCGAACTTTTTAGCTCATTTTACTGCAAGCGAGCCCAAAACATAAAAGGGACAAATGCTTCCGAAGCCAAGCCTAAAATTCAGCGAGCAGATCGTCTGTGCTAATGTTCTTGTTTTAGCCGTCAAGATGAGCGAACGCGTATTTAACTTTAGCGCAGGGCCTGCCATGATGCCCGAACCTGTTCTGGAACGCGCCCGCGACGAAATGCTCTCGTTCGGTGGCAGCGGGATGGGCATCATGGAGATGAGCCACCGCTCCGGGCTGTTCGGCGAGGTCCTTGGACGGGCCGGATCGGGGCTGAGAACGTTGCTCGAACTTCCTGCGAACTACAAGGTCCTCTTTATCCAGGGCGGCGCGACTCTTCAATTTTCGATGGTGCCCATGAATCTGCTCGCAGCCGGCGCGACGGCACAATATGTCGTCACTGGTCAGTGGGGCAAAAAGGCTGCGGCCGAAGCGGCGAGGTTTGGCACCGCGGAGGTCATTTACAATGGCGAACCCGAGGGCTTTGTAAGCGTCGCAGACCAGGACGAACTGCGCCTTAGCTCAGCGGCCGCGTATGTTCATTACACGTCGAACGAAACGATCGACGGCGTCGAATTCGACTACGATCTCGACGCGGGCGGCGTCACCGTCGTGTGCGACGCGTCTTCAAACATACTTTCAAAGCCGATCGACATCGAAAAATACGCGTTGGTCTATGCCGGGGCGCAGAAAAACATCGGCCCAAGCGGCGTGACGGTCGTGATAGTTCGTGATGACCTGCTCAAGCGAACGCTGCGTGAGATGCCGAAGGTGCTAAGTTACGAGGCGATCGCGGCAAACGATTCTATGCTCAACACACCGAACACCTGGGGCATCTATCTCATCAGTCTTGTTTGTGAGTGGCTGCAAGAGCAGGGCGGCGTCGCTGCGATGGAAAAGCGAAATGCAGAGAAGGCGGGAATTCTTTACGATGCGATCGACTCAAGCGACGGGTTTTACCGTGGTCACGCAGAGCGTCGGGCTCGATCGAGAATGAACGTCACATTTCGTCTGTCTTCCCCGGAGCTCGACGAAAAATTTTGCGCGGAAGCCGAGCTGCTTGGCATGAATGGACTTCGCGGTCATCGAACTGTCGGCGGTATACGCGCTTCAATTTATAATGCCTTTCCAAGAGCGGGCGTTGAATACCTTGTCGAGTTTATGAACGATTTTGCCGCTCGAAACTAGACCTTGTTGAGCACGGCGATCAGATCACGTTCCTCTTCCGCGCTCACCGTTCTTAGATCGATCACAACATTGTCGTCGGCTATTCTCGCGATGATCGGCGGATCGGATTCCCGCAGGCGTTTCGCAAGTTCGGATGCAGACCGGACCGCGTGCCGCAATTCGATAAGCGCGGTTGCGGGTTGAGTCAGTGGAGCAGCACCACCGCCAACGGCGGAATTTCCATCGGTCACTTCGGCGCTTAGACTTGCGTTCTTCAATGCCTCGACCAACGATCGGGCACGCTCGTGTATGTCTGTTTTGGATTCCGCAAGCATGACCAGTGTCGGAATTTCCTCGATCGCCGCGTCTCGTTGAAATGCTTCTAGCGTCGCCTCAAGGGCCACGTATGTGAGCTTGTCGACTCGTAGCGCGCGGTACAACGGATCATGTCGAAGACGTTCGATCAGATCGCCTCGACCGACAATTATTCCGGCCTGCGGTCCGCCGAGCAACTTGTCACCGCTAAACGTTACGATATCCGCACCGTCGGCAAGGGAATTCCCTATAAGTGGTTCATCCGTCAGCCCTGCGTTAGTGAGATCAGTGATAACGCCCGAACCGGCGTCTTCGTACAGCAAGATGTTTCTCTCGCGCGCGAGCCCCGCCAGCTCAGGGAGTGTCGGTGCGGCCGTAAACCCGACAATGCGATAATTCGACGGATGAACGCGCAGGATCATCGCCGTGTTTTCGTTGATCTCTGCCTCGTAATCGGCCAGTTTGGTTCGATTTGTCGTTCCGACCTCGCGTAGCATCACGCCGGCCCGCGCGAGCACGTCGGGAACGCGAAAATCGCCGCCGATCTCGACGAGCTCGCCGCGCGAAATGATGACCTCCCGGCCCGCGGCCAGAACCATCAGTACAAAAAATGCCGCCGCTGCACAATTGTTCACGACCAGAGCGTCGTCGGAGCCGGTCAATTCACAGATCAGGGTTTCGACACGCTGGCCACGTCTGCCGCGAAGTCCGGTCGCGAGATCGAATTCGAGATTGCAATAACCCGCGGCTTCGAGGACTTTCTGTCGCGCCGCGTCGGAAAGGCTCGATCGTCCTAGATTGGTGTGCACGACAACACCCGTCGCGTTAATGACGCGGCGAAGGCCCATGTTCAGCGAACGGCGCCATTTTTCCTTAAGCCTCGATGCGGCTTCGGCGAGCAGCTCTGCCTTCTCGCGGTCGGGCCCATACTGACCGCTTGCGATATCTAGTCGCAGATCACTTACCACCAGCCGTGCAAGTTCGGTCGATCGTTTGTGACCCGCGTTTTGCACGATCGCCAGGCCGGCATCCGAACGAAGAAGCTCATCGACGGACGGCAGCGATCTCAGGGCCGACGCGGACGAATGATTCATATGGTGATGATATTCAAAAAGTTGAGTTCCTGGAAAGTTGCTCCGATCGCGCGTTTATATTAAATGGTTGAAGTGTCTTTCACCCGCCCGATCCACACAATATATGCCTATCGCAACCTCAAAGTTCAATCGCAACCAACAGACAAAGCGAGAGGAGTCTGTTGAGATCGATAAACATCTCTCTCGCCTCGAGGATGACATTCGCAAGCTGAAGATCGATTTCGATATATATTTCAACGGCGGCTCAAAGCGTCCGCCACTCGAAGCACGGGCCAGGCTCGATGCTTTCATGAAACGCCTGGCCGACAATCGGAATTTCACTTTCGCACAGCGTTATCTCTTTAACACTTTGGTCGCCCGCTTTGTCTCGTATCGCGAGCTTTGGCGCCGGACACTCAAAGCAAAGGGCGAAGATCTTATTTAACTTCTGCACTCCATCAAATCCAAAAGGCGAACCCCAATGTTGTGGTTCGCCTTTTTTGATGCTACTGTCCGGCACTTGAGGGAAACCGGCAGCGGCCAAACTATGCGTTGCCGGATCACGCAACCTTAGCAACGTTTTCGGCCTGCGGCCCCTTCGGTCCGTTGATCACCTCAAATTCAACTTCCTGCCCCTGGATCAACGTCTTGTAGCCATCGCCGGAGATCGCGCTGTAATGCACGAAAATATCCTGCTCACCGGGTTGCTCAATAAAACCATAGCCTTTGGCGTTGTTAAACCATTTGACCTTACCGACAGTCTTAGACATCACTACTTTGATTCCTCCTGAAAACTTCAAAAAATTCAATTTAAATTTGCGCCGCCCAAGCTGCGAACTCGGACCGACGGACGGAGAACCGATCCAGAGGCCAAGGTGAAACCCCGACACTGAGACTCAGTCCCCAAATCTATTTATTACACCAGCATTTCGCAAATAAACGCCAGATCTTAAACGGCAAGATCACGAGGGTTACTCTTGTGTGTTCGATAGACGAACGCCAATTTATCTAAAACAAAATATTCTGTCAAGACTATTTTTGTTGTTTAGCGCGCCGTGACGCAAATTGACACGAGCAGCTATAGTCAAAGAAGATCGAGACTATAAATTTCCTGTATACTTAGTTTACAGATGGTACAAGAATACGGAGAAGGCGCGCCGCTCTCATATAACAAATATCTCAAGGTGCGCGAGCTGCTCGAATTGCAGCAAACACTTTCCGAGCCTTTAAGCCACGATGAGTTGCTGTTCATCATCATTCATCAGACGTATGAGCTGTGGTTCAAGCAGATACTCCATGAGATCGACGCGACTATCGGGTGGCTCGACGAAAGCCGTGCTTTTCGAGCGAATCATTCCTTACGCGCTATAACGGCTATCGAGCGCGTTATCATCTCTCAAATACATATTCTCGAGACAATGGCGCAGATAGGCTTTCTTGAGTTTCGCGAGAAGTTGAATCCGGCCAGCGGCTTTCAATCAATGCAGTTTCGTGAGCTGGAATTTGCTTCGGGTTCAAAGGACGAGCGCATCATCAATACGTTTAGGGACGATGAGTTCGCCCGCGACAGGCTCCGGCAACGACTTAACGAAAAAACACTCGCCGATGCGTTTTGGGAACTCCTCGGACGGAACGATTTTGGGGTCGGCTCACACGATGCTCGCGTCGGAACTATCATCAAGATCCTCACTCAGCCCGAAAAACATCCTGACTTCTTCCTTATGCAGGATCTGCTGATAGAACACGATGAAAACTTCGCTCTCTGGCGATCGCATCACGTTCTGATGGTCGAACGCATGCTCGGAATGAAGCCTGGAACCGGCGGCTCTGAAGGCGTTAAGTATCTACAAACAACTCTGAATAAGAAGTTCTATCCAGAGCTATGGGAAGCAAGAACGCACCTTAAAGTTGATCCGTTGTGAAGCGCCGCTCGTTTACGCGGCGCGCTTTAATCGAGTTCGCGCCCCATCAGCGACCTTCGCTCGTGATCGCTGAGAGATCGGCTTTTTGCGCTTGGACGATGAGAGCTTGCTGGCGCCACCGCGATCGACTTTCGGTTTTAACTCCGGCAAACCGCCTTTTTTGATTTTTGGTCCCCTCGTCATCTCGGCAGCCTCGTCGGCCGGTGATACTTTACGGCCGCGAATCGATCCGGCATTCTTACTCTGTGACTTATGGCTCAGCGCCCCCTTTGCAGACGCGTCTTTTCGTGCGGAACTAATTGGAATTATTTTCGCTTTTTTTGATCGCTTCGCCCCTTGAGACGGTTTAACCGGGTCAAATTTCCCGTCGACACAGCTGAAAGATCGTGCTTCCGAAATATCTCTGACCAGATCGGCCCGAATATTTGGGTCTGCTTCCTTTAAAACGCAGATGACATTTGCATCACTTCCTTTAATGCATTTTGCACGCCTATGCCGCTTGATCTCCGTGACGAGCGATCTGGCCTGGCCGACGCAGCTTACGGCGTGATGTGCGCGCCCGCGCTTATCAACGAATCGACGCGAAAATATAAAGACGGCGGGCGCGTCCGTGATCGAGGGTGAGATCGGAAAGACATCAAAGCTGTACTCTGAACGCGAGCCGCGAAAAACGGCTGTAGAGAGCTTTCTGATCCTCTTTCGGATGTGTGTCATATAATACAGTGTATCATAGGTGGCACGCACCGCAAAGGAAATTAGCCAGCTAATTTCTTGGAAGGACTCCTTTCAGCGGGTAAGGTCTGCCGACCTAAAAATTGGTTCCGACCGCAAAATCAATTGAAGCTTGCGTCCTGATGATAGAATATTGAACACTTCAGTTCCGCATTTAAGGAGGCTTATATGGGTGATTTTGGGTATCAGCCGCACATCAGATTACTTGACGCTCAGTTAACACTAGATCCGGATATCGTAAGAATGATGGCCGATATTGAGGCCCAGATGGCGACCCGCCGCATTTTGCAGGATATGCTGCGGCCAAATTGGAGCCTTATCTTGCCGAGTTTCCAATCGATCGTCTCAAACCCTCAGTCAAACATTTTTTCAATGCGGATCCCCGCGCCAAGTTCACAGATGTCTTACACACCCGGCGCCGGTCCGTCGACGCCACGAGCGGGCGAACTCTCCGATATTACCGGTGCGATCTACCAGTTGCCGGCGGTCCAGCGGCTTGTCACGCAGGCCCATGACGAGGGCATGCGGCAACTAGGCGTACTACGGAGCGAATGGAATGGTGCGTCGACGGGCCAGCGGATCACCATGGTAACGATGGCCACGGTTTTTGCGGGCGCAATGATCACGCCGATCATGGCAAATCAGCAGACACGCGACCTCGCCTTCGGCTTGATCAAAGGCCGCGATATTCCCATCCCGGGCGTTGACGGCCTTTCGTTCCAGATACTCGATAACGGTGCAGCCGTGACGACGCCGCTCGGGATACCCGGGCTATCAGCCCATGGTCGCCTGCAACTTCCCAATTCGGCCGCGCCGAATTATGAGGTAACGGTCAATTTCGACGTGATCGCATTTGTGAGGTCGCGCTCGTCGCATTAGCGCGGCCACTAAACAAAGACCGCGAAGACCTCGTTGGAAAAAAGCTTTCCTTTCGGGGTGAGCCGCAGGCTGTTTCCCGAGATCTCAATAAGGCCGGCATCAAGCAAGCGGTCGAGATCGGAGCTATGTTTTGTCGGTAAATCGACGCCGAATCGCTTGCTGTACTCTTTGAGATCGATACCTTCCTCCATGCGCAAACCCAGAAACGCATATTCCGAGGCGATATCGATCTGCTCACGAGTCACCCCAGCCGTGCGAGAATTCTCGATCTGCTCAACATACCTCGCTGTATCTCGCTCGTTTGAATATCTTCGCCGGCCGTCAAAAGAATGGGCCGACACGCCAAAGCCGTAGACCGGTTCTAACCGCCAATACTTTGAGTTGTGCCGCGACTCAAAACCGGCCCGGGCAAAATTAGATATCTCGTATTGCTTATAGCCGGTCGCCGTCAGCCTTTCGCACATCATTTCATACATCCGCGCGGCAAGATCTTCATCGGGTCTGGGCTGCCGGCCGCTGCGGACCTGCTCTGCAAGAGGTGTTCCTTCGTGTATTTCAAGCAGATAAAGTGACACGTGCTCCGGCGACATCCGAATAGCTTCGTCGAGGTTACGATTCCAATCATCCAGTGCCTGTCCCGGCAGCCCCGCGATAAGATCAAAGCTGATATTTTCAAATCCGGCCTCGCGGAGCATCCTGAACGTCTCTCTAGCGTCGTTCGCATTGTGCCCGCGCGAAAGCAGTTTTAACGCCCGATCATTGAAGGTCTGAACGCCAAAGCTCGCACGGTTAACGCCGAGCCGTCCATATTCCCGCAGCGATTCCAGCGTGACGGTCGCCGGATTCATTTCCATTGTGATCTCGCAATTCGCATCGACCGAAAACCGATCTTTTACGGCAGATAAGATCCGCTCGACTTGCCGCGGCGTGAGCAGCGAAGGCGTGCCGCCACCAAAATAGATCGTGTCTATGTTTTGAGTTCCGCCTTCAGGCGGAGCGTTCGCGGAGATCTCGGCGACTAGTGCGTTTACATATCGCCCAACGCTATTCGCGTCGCGGTAGACATCCGTCGCGAAATCGCAATATGAGCATCGCGATTTACAGAATGGAATGTGGAGATAAACTCCGGAGGACATACAGCATCGACCACTAGCAAAGGGAAAAGTAGGAGGTGAGAGTTCGTTATACTTCTCACTTATTCCTTTTCACTTTTTCGTTTTTTCGGAGCGGGTTCCAACTCGCGTTGCAAAGACCCATTCCATACAGATTCAAGCTCTGAAACAGGCGTCGAAATAACTGGTAAAGCATCAACATCAATTCTCAGGGCCTGACCAGTGACATTTCCGATAGTCTGAAACGGACAAGTCCCAACTAACTCGAGAACTTTTTCGACACCGTCCGCTGCAAAGCTAATGACAATTCGTGACGCGGTTTCGCCGAACAACAATGTTTCCGTTGGAAGCTCGTTTGAGTCGAGCCGTATAGTCGCGCCAACTGCATCACGGCCCAGACTTGAAAAGCAGCACTCCGCGATCGCGACGGCAAGCCCGCCGTCGGAGCAATCGTGCGCAGATTTGAGAAGTTGTGCGTTGGCCAATTTCAAAACCGTCTCCTGCACTCGTTTTTCAAGTTGAAAATCGAGCTCCGGCAGACAGCCGTTTGCGATCATGTCATGGGTCGAGATGCCCAGAATTGTATGAGCGAATTCGCTCACCGAGAGATCGTTTTTTGTCACGCCAAGCAGAGCAATGATATCGCCTTCGTCCTTGAAACCCTGGGTGATAATTTTGCGCGTGTCTTCGATCAGACCGATCATCCCGATGACGGGTGTCGGCAAGATCGTTTTGCCCTCGGTTTCGTTATAGAACGAAACGTTGCCCGAAACGACCGGCGTTTCAAATGCTTCGCATGCCTCGGTGATGCCGTCGATTACGTCCGAAAAGGAACGCATGACTTCGGGCCGCTCAGGCGAAGCAAAATTGAGACAGTTCGTGACGGCGATCGGTTTTGCACCGACGCAAACGACATTTCGCGCGGCCTCGGCGACGGTCAGCTTTGCGCCCTCTTTAGCGTTGACCGCAACGTAGCGGCCATTGCCGTCGAGGCACATTGCGATCGCGCGCCGAGTTTCCTTAACGCGAATGACCGCGGCGTCCGCTCCCGGCAAAACTGCCGTGTTCGTTCGAACCAT
>Ga0070681_10002869_pt1 | contig 15928 bp, 14 predicted proteins | sample KBSC83BmetaG_FD_65650 | JGI IMG/M metagenome (GOLD analysis project Ga0070681, IMG submission 65650) | Corn rhizosphere microbial communities from Kellogg Biological Station, Michigan, USA - KBS C8-3B metaG | ecosystem: Host-associated > Plants > Roots > Rhizosphere | place: USA: Michigan...
GTCGTCGGCCTCGAGATCAAGCGCGAGTTCGCGATCGGCCGGCTGTCGACGCGGCGGCTCGCGGCGCTCCCGGTCGCCGCCGCGCTCGGCGGCATGGCGGTGCCGGCGGCCGTCTACCTCGCGGTCATCCCGCAGGGGCCGTGGACGCACGGCTGGGGCGTGCCGACGACGACGGACACGGCGTTCGCCGTCGCGCTCATCGTGATGCTCGGCCGGCGCGTGCCGGTGGAGCTGCGCGTGTTCCTGACGGCGGCGGCGATCGTCGACGACCTGGGCTCGATCGTCATCGTCGCGCTGTTCTACTCGAACGGGCTCGACGTCATGTACGTCGGGCTCGCCATCGCGCTGACGCTCGTGCTCGTTGTGCTCAATCGATCCGGCGTCTATCGCGCGATGCCCTATGCGGTGACGGGCGTCGCGCTGTGGGCGGCGGTGCACGCGAGCGGCCTGCATGCGACGCTGTCGGGCGTGGTGCTGGCGATGCTGATCCCCACGCGGCCACCGCCCAACCTCAAGGCGTTGAAGGCGCAGGCCGGCACGATCCTCGATGCCGAGATGAGCCGCGGCGCCGAGGCGCTGCGACGCGGGCCCGCGCGTCCCGCGCTCGAGGCGATCGACGCGATCGCGAGCCGGCTCGAGTCGCCGGCGGCGCGCACGCTGCGCGCGATCGAGCCGTGGTCGAGCTTTCTCGTGCTGCCGCTGTTCGCGCTCGCCAACGCCGGCATCGCGTGGTCGACGAATGCGCTCGACGGGCGCGAGCCGCTCGCGCTCGCGATCGCGCTCGGGCTTTGCGTCGGCAAGCCGATCGGCATCCTCGGCGGCTCGGCCCTTGCGGCGGCGCTGCGGGTCGCGCAAAAGCCCGACGCGTACACGTGGCGGCAGCTCGGCGGCGCGTCGCTCCTCGCCGGCATCGGCTTCACGATGTCGCTGTTCATCGCCGGCGTGTCGTTCCCCGATGCGGGCGACCTCGCCGCGGCGAAGCTCGCGGTGTTCGGCGGCTCCATCGTCGCCGCGGCGTGCGGCGTCGCGCTCTTGTGGAGCCCGCGCCGCGGACCTCGCGAGTCCGGCGAATACGCGGCGCGCGGCGCGGCGCAGGAAGGCACGCCTGTTTAGCGCATGGGCGCGCGAGTTTGCTTCCCCGCTGGACGCGTGATCCAATCAAGCTTCCCTGCTGACGATGACCGAAAGGACTCCCCGATGCAAAAGCCCACGCCCAGGAAAGTGGTCGCGCTGAAGAGCGGCCGCAAGGCGCCGCTCGCGACACGCACCGACCTCGGCCGCGACGCCGCGCGCGACATCGCCGGCGCGATGAACGCGGTGCTCGCCGACGTGTTCTCGCTGTACCTCAAGACCAAGAACTTCCACTGGCACATGAGCGGCCCGCATTTCCGCGACTACCACCTGCTGCTCGACGAGCAGGCCGACCAGCTCTATGCGATGACCGATCCCATCGCCGAGCGCGTGCGCAAGCTCGGCGAGACGACGCTGCGCTCGATCGGCCACATCGCGCGGCTGTCGCGCGTCCTCGACAACGACGCCGACTATGTCGAGCCGGAGGATATGCTCGCGGAGCTCTGCGAGGACAACCAGGCGCTGTCGGCGCGGCTGCGCGAGGCGCACGACCTGTGCGACGAGCACCGCGACGTCGCCACCGCGAGCCTGATCGAGAACTGGATCGACGAGGGCGAGCGGCGCGCGTGGTTCCTGTTCGAGGCGACGCGCCGCGCCGATTCGTCCGGCCGCTGACGCGCGGCCCGTGGGCATTCGGGCGACGCGCGCGACGTGAACGCCGTCGAGCTCGTCGTCGTCCCGCGCACGAGCGACCTCGGGGACGGCTTCCACGTCCATCGCGCGCTGCCGTCGGCATCGCGACGGATGGTCGGGCCGTTCGTGTTCCTCGACGCGTTCGGCCCGACGATGTTCGAAGCGGGCCGCGGGCTCGACGTGCGCCCGCACCCGCACATCGGGCTCGCCACCGTCACCTACCTCTTCGACGGCCAGATCCTGCATCGCGACAGCCTGGGCTCGACGCAGCCGATCAGGCCCGGGGAGCTCAACTGGATGACCGCGGGCAGCGGCATCGTGCACTCGGAGCGCACGGCGCCGGCCGAGCGCGCGCGGGGCGCGACGCTCGCCGGCATGCAGGCGTGGGTCGCGCTGCCGCAGGCGGACGAGGACATGGCGCCCGCGTTCGCGCACCACGCGGCCAGCGAGCTGCCGCTGATCGACGAGGCGGGCGCGCGCGTGCGGGTGATCGCGGGGGAGCTCGGCGGCGCCGTGTCGCCGGCGGCCACGCGCTCGCCGCTTTTCTATGCCGATGCATCGCTCGCCGCCGGCGCGTGCGTCGCGCTGCCGCGCGAATACGAGGAGCGCGCGTTCCACGTCATCGACGGTGCCGTCACGGTCGACGGCGACTCGGCGCGCTACGACGCGGGCCGGCTCGTCGTCGTGCGACCTGGCACGGCGGCCGTCGTGCGTGCCGCCGATGGGCCCGCGCGGATCATGCTGCTGGGCGGCGCGCCGCTCGACGGCCCGCGAATCGTCTGGTGGAATTTCGTCGCGAGCTCGCGCGAGCGCATCGAGGCCGCCAAGGACCAGTGGCAGGCACGCCGCTTCGCGAGCGTGCCGGGCGACGACGTCGAGTTCATCCCGCTGCCGGCCGACCGGCCGGTGCCCGACGTCACGACTCCGTGACGATGGGCGGCGGCGCGTCGCCGCCCGCCGCGCGCACGCGGAAGAGCGCCGCGCGCGCGAGCAGCGACGTCGTGATCGGTGCGGTGATAGCCGCCAGCACGACGATGAGCCAGGGGTAGAGCGCGAGGCGCGAGCCGATCGCCGAGAAGTAGGCGATGGTCGCGAGCGCCGCGGCCCACGTCGCCAGCGTCGACGCGAGCGCCGGCGGGTGCATCCGCTGGAAGAAGGTCGGCAGCCGGAGAAGGCCGATGGCGCCGACGAACGACAGGATGCCGCTGGCGATGACCAGCAGCCCGACGATCGTCTCCATGACGAGGGAAGGGGCGGCATTCACGGGACTCTCCTCATTCGATCACCTCGCCGCGCAGCAGGAACTTGGCGAGCGCCGCCGACGCGACGAAGCCGAACAGCGCGACGATGAGCGCGGTGACGAAGTACATGGTGCTCGCGTAGCGCACGCCGAGCGTCAGCATCGCCAGCATGCCGTTGACGGTGATGAAGTCGAGCGCCAGCACGCGATCCTGCGCCGTCGGGCCGCGCAGCATCCGCAGCAGCGCGCCGGCCATCGCCAGCGCGTAGAGCGCGAGCGCGGCGTCGAGCGCGTGTGTCAGGAACGCGCTCACCGGACGGCCCGCCGCGCGCCGTGCGCGCCTCGACCCTCGAAGATCTCGGCGAGCGGCCCCTCGTAGCGCGACTTGTAGTCGGCGACGAAGGCCGCCTCGTCGTCGAGGTCGAACACGTGCAGGCGCACGGCGCTCGCGTCGCGCGCGAGCTCGCACCAGACGGTGCCCGGCACGACGGTGGTGATCATCGCCAGCGCCGCCAGCGCGTTGGGATCGCGGATCGCGAGCGGGATCGACACGAACGCCGGGCGCAGCGGGCGTCCGCCGGTGCGCATGATCGCGACCGCGACGCCGATGTTCGACATGACGACGTCGTGGCCGACGGCGAGCACGAGCCGCGCGATCGTCCAGGGGCGGCGGATGCGCACGGGTGTCGGCCGCAGCGGCGCGACGACGATCGGCACGACGATCGCGAGCAGCACCGCGAGCGCGACGTTGGCGCCCGTGAACGACGGCTCGAGGACGAGCCACAGCAACGCCAGCGCCACGGTGAGGAGCGGCGCGGGCAACAGGCGTCGCAGCGCGGCCTTCATCGGCGCGCCTCCGCGGGTGCGACGCGTGCGGCGTCGCCCGCCGACGCCACCGGCGACGCCGCCAGCACGGCGTCGATGTAGCGCGCGGGGTCGATGACGCCGCTCGCCGCGGCACGCGTGTAGTCGACGATCGGTCCCGCCCGCGCGGCCATTGCCGCGAAGATCACGAGGAACGCCGCCACCGGCAGGCACTCGATGGCGCGCAGGTGCGGCGTCGCACGTCCTTCCGGCGCCCAGAAGAGGCGCGCGCCGCTGCGCGACATCGCCACGATCGCGGTGAAGCCCGCGCCGACGAGGAGCGCGACGAACAGCCAATGCGTGACCGGAATCGACGTCGACGCGCTCGTCGCGTCGAGCGCGCGCGGGTCGAGCAGCACCGCGAGCATGGCGAACTTGGCGAGGAAGCCCGACAGCGGCGGCAGCCCCGCGATCACCAGCGCCACGGCGAGGAAGCTCATGCCGAGGAAGGCGGTGGCCGCCGGGATCGCCTGGCCGATCAAGAGCGTGTCGCCGGTGTCGTCGAACGCGCTCGATTCGCCCTGGCCCGGCACGTCGACGTAGAACGGCAGGTGCGGTGCGGCGACGTCGACGTCCGGCGGCGCCGCCTCCACCTCGCGCGTGCGCTCGGCGAGCTCGGCGACGAGGAACAGCGTCGCCACCGCGAGCGTCGAGCCGGCGAGGTAGTAGAGCGCGCCGCCGACGAGCGGCGCGGTGCCGAGCCCGACGGCGGCGAGTACCGTGCCCGACGAGCTCACCACCGCATAGCACGCCAGCGCGCGCAGGTTCTGCGAGGCGAGCATCGCCACCGCGCCGAACGCGAGCGTCGCGAGGCCGCCGGCGACGAGCGCGTCGCCGCCGTGCACGACGAGCGCCGACGGATCGACCGAGACCAGCAGCATCCACAGCCGCAGCACGACGTAGAGGCCGACCTTGGTGAGGATCGCGAACACCGCGGCGGCCGGCGGGCTCGCCGCGCGGTAGGCGGGCACGAGCCAGAAGTTGAGCGGCCATATCGCCGCCTTGGCGAGGAACGCGACGCCAAGGATCGCCGCGCCGGCGTGCAGCAACCCGCGGTCCGCGTGCTGCACGTCGGCGATCTTGCGCGCGATGTCGGCGTAGTTGAGCGTGCCGACCGTGCCGTACACGATCGCCACGCCGATCAGGAACAGCGACGACGCGGCGAGGTTGACGGCGATGTACCGGAGTCCCGCGCGGACGCGCGCGCGCCCCGAGCCGTGCAGCAGGAGGCCATAGGACGCCGCCAGCATCACCTCGAAGAACACGAAGAGGTTGAAGAGATCGGCGGTGAGGAACGCGCCGTTGACGCCCATCAGCTCGAGCTGCAGCAGCGAGTGGAAATGCGCGCCCGCCTGGTGCCAGCGCGGCACGGCGAACAGCGCCGCAGCGAGCACGAGGACCGCCGCCAGCACCAGCATCATCGCCGACAGGCGGTCCGCGGCGAGCACGATGCCGAACGGCGCGCGCCAGTTCGACGCGAGGTAGACGCCGACGGCGCCGGCATCGCCGCGCGTCGTCCATGCGGCGAGCGCCACGACGACCGCGAGGTTCACGACGCACGCGGCGATGTCGAGCGCGGCCTTGGCGCGCCGGTTCGATTCGCGCATCAGCAGGAGCAGCGCCGCCGCGGCGAGCGGCACGAGGACCGGGGCGATGACGAGCCCCGGCATCGCCTTGTCGATCCACGTCGTCACGGGGCGACCCTCCGCGTTACGCGCTTCGGGCCCGGTTCGCGCTTGGGGCGGCCCGGCGCGCTCATCGGTCGGGCTCCGCGCCGTCGACGTGGTCGCTGCCGGTCAGCCCGCGCGACGCGAGCAGCACGACGAGGAACAGCGCGGTCATCGCGAAGCCGATGACGATCGCCGTCAGCACCAGCGCCTGCGGGATGGGGTCGGTGTAGTGCGCGAGGTCGGCGGCGACGCCGGGCTTCACGATCGGCTCGTCGCCGAGCGCGAGGCTGCCCATGCTGAAGATGAAGAGGTTGACCGCGTAGGAGATGAGCGCGAGCCCCATGATCACCTCGAACGTGCGCGGCCGCAGCAGCAGGTAGACGCCCGACCCGCCGATGACACCGATGGCCAGCGCGACCACGACTTCCATCAGTCGAGCTCGACGGTGGCGTCCGCGCGCCGATGGCTGCGGATCGACTGGTGGGCGAGGGCGACGAGGATCAAGAGCGTCCCGCCGACGACGACGGCGAACACGCCGGCGTCGAACAGCGTCGCGCTCGGCACGTGCAGCTCGCCGATGAGCGGCACCGCGACGTCGAACGTGCGCGTCGTCAGGAATGGATAGCCGGCGCCCTTGGCGGCGAGGCCGGTCGCGAGCGCGATGAGGAGCCCGGCGGCGATCCAGCGCACCGGACGCAAGCGCAGGTGCTGCTCGACCCAGGCGGCGCCGCCGACGATGTACTGGACGAGGAGCGCGATCGCGACGGTGAGCCCCGCGACGAATCCGCCGCCGGGCTCGTCGTGGCCGCGCAGGAACAGGTACACGGCGACGACGACGGCGATCGGCAGCACGAGGCGCGCGAGCACGGCCGGCACCTCGAGATAGCCGGGTGTGGCGACCTCGGCGCCGGCCAGGTCGCTGCGCGGCGCGCCGGCGACGACGCGCTGCTGTCGCGGCGGCGCGATCGCCTCCTGCGGCGGCCGGAAGCGGCGCAGCAGCGCGTACACGGCGATCGCGACGATCGCGAGCACGGTAATCTCGCCGAACGTGTCGAACGCGCGAAAGTCGACGAGCATCACGTTGACGACGTTGTGGCCGCCGCCACCCGGCAGCGCGTGCGCGAGGTAGTAGGGCGCGATGCTCTGCGGCGCCGGCCGCGTCAGCATCGCGTACGACAGCGCGGCGAGGCCGGCGCCGGACACCGCCGCGATGGCGAGGTCGCGGCCGCGGCGCACGAGCGTCATCGCATCGGCGCGTCGCCGTTGCGCACCCCGCACAGGCATGGGCAGCCAGCGCAGGCCGAGCAGGAACAGCGACGTCGTCACCACCTCGACGGCGAGCTGCGTCAGCGCGAGGTCGGGCGCCGAGAACCACACGAACGTCAGCGCCGTGACGAGGCCGACGACGGCGAGCAGCATCAGCGATGCGAGGCGGTGCAGCTTCGCCTGCCACGCCGCAGCGATCGCCGCGAGCATGCCGATCGCCCAGAACGCGACGAGCTCGAACGACGGCGGGACGCGCGCGCGATCGCCCCAGGTGATGCCGCCGGCGGCCAGCGCGCCCGCGGCGCCGACGATCGCCGCGACGACGATCGCGCGGAGCTGCGGCTGCAGCCTGCGGGTGCCGGCAATCGCGAGCGCACGGTGCGCGACTTGCGCGAGCATGACCATCGTCACGTCGAACGCGCGGCGGCCGTCGAAGCGGTCGGCGAGCGGCGCGCGCTGCAAACGGCCGCGCGCCCACCCCCGCCGCATCGCGAGATAGGCAAGCGTTCCGGCGACCAGCGCCACGACGCTCATCACCAACGGCGCGTTCACGCCATGCCACAGCGCGAGGTCGTAGTCGGGCAGCACGCCGCCGACCACCGGGCGCGAGGCGGCCGCCAGCGCCGGCCCGATCGAGCGCGCCGGCACGATGCCGACGACGAGGCAGGCGAGCACGAGGATCTCGATCGGCACGAGCATGAAGCGCGGCGGCTCGTGCGGCGCGCGCGGCAGGTTCGCCTGCAGCCGGCCGAAGAACACGCCTATCGAGAAACGCAGCGAGTAGACGACGCCGAACGCGCCGGCGACGGTTGCCAGCACCGGCAGCCCCCACTCGACCCACGGCGACGACGTGATGTAGACCGTCTCGGCGAAGAACATCTCCTTCGACAGGAAGCCGTTCAGGAGCGGCACGCCGGCCATCGCCGCGCTGGCCACCAGCGCCAGCGTGCCGGTGATCGGCATCGCATGGATGAGGCCGCGCAGCCGCTGGATGTTGCGCGTGCCGGTCTCGTGGTCGATCACGCCGGCGGCCATGAACAAGGACGACTTGAACGTCGCGTGGTTGATCATGTGGAACACCGCGGCGACGGTGGCGAGGGTGCTGTTGAGGCCGAGCAGCAGCGTGATGAGCCCGAGGTGGCTGATCGTCGACCACGCGAGCAGGCCTTTGAGGTCGCGCTGGAACATCGCCACGAACGCGCCGAGCACCAGCGTCACCGCGCCGACGCCGGCGACGCTCCAGAACCACGCGTCGGTGCCGGCCAGCACCGGCCACAGCCGCGCGAGCAGGAACACCCCCGCCTTGACCATCGTCGCCGAATGCAGGTACGCCGACACCGGCGTGGGCGCCGCCATCGCGTGCGGCAGCCAGAACTGCAGCGGGAACTGCGCGCTCTTGGCGAACGCGCCGGTGAGCACCAGCGCGAGGATCAGCGGGTAGTACGGCGACTGGCGGACGATGTCGCCCGATGCGAGGACCCGGTCGACGTCGTAGCTGCCGGCGACGTGGCCGAGCAGCACGATGCCGACGACCAGCGCGAGGCCGCCGCTGCCGGTGACGATGAGCGCCATCCGCGCGCCGCGCCGCGCGTCGCGGTCGTGGTGCCAGTAGCCGATCAGCAGGAACGACGCGAGGCTCGTCAGCTCCCAGAAGAACGCCAGCATCACGAGGTTGCCCGACAGCACGACGCCGAGCATCGCGCCCATGAACGCGAGCAGGAACGCATAGAAGCGCGGCACCGGGTCGGCCGCCGCCATGTAGTAGCGCGCGTAGATCGCGACCAAGAGGCCGATGCCGGTGACGAGCACCGCGAACATCCACGCGAACCCGTCGACGCGCACCACGAAGTCGAGGCCGACGGCGCTCATCCACGGGTATTCGTCGCGGACGACGCCGCCGTCGCGCACCGCGGGGAAGAGCATCGCCGAGCCAATGAGCGCGACGAGCGCGACCACGCCGGCGAACGTCGCAGCGCGGTTGCGCGCATGCGTCGGCATCAGCATCGCGATGACGCTGCCCGCGAACGGCAGCGCCAGGATCAGGGTCGGCGACATGGCGCGAGTGTAGCGGACGTCGCCGTGCGCGCCCGCAACGGCGGCACGCGGCGAGGGTCAGGCGTCAGCGGTGTACGCGCGAGAGCGAGAGCGCGCGATCGTCAGCCGTGGCCGTACACGGGGATCGACGCGCCGTGCACGAGGTCGGCGTCGTCGCTCGCGAGGAACAGCACGACGCGCGCGATCGCCTCGGGCGTCGGCCAGCGCGAGGCATCGGCGTTCGGCATCGCGCGGCGATTGGCGGGCGTGTCGATGATCGACGGCAGGACCGAGTTGACGCGCACGCCGGTGCCCATGAGGTCCGCGGCGAGGGCCGCCATCATCGCAATCGCGGCGGCCTTCGACGCCGCGTATTCGGCGGCGCCGGCTTCGGGTGCGACGCCGGCGCGCGCCGCGACGTTGACGATCGCGCCGCGGCGCGCAGCGAGCATCGCGGGCACGACGGCGCGGGCGAGCGTGTACCCGGACGCGGCGTTCTGCGCGAGCATCCGCGCGAGCACGTCGGGCGCGTTCTTCCACAGCGGCGTGCCGCCGGCGTAGCCGCCGATCGCGTTGACCATGACGTCGAGGCGGCGATGGCGCGCGACGATCGCATCGGCCATCGCCTTGACCGCGGCCTCGTCGCCGGCGTCGACGGCGTGGCCCTCGATGGCCGGCGCATCCGCGCCCGCGCTGGCGACGAGCGCTTCGAGCTCGTCTGCCCGGCGATAGGTGACGACGACGTGCGCGCCGGCGGCGGCGAACGCCCGCGCGATGGCGGCGCCCAGCGCGCCGGTGCCGCCGGCGACGAGCGCGACACGCCCTCTGAACGATCGATCCACGGCGACTCCGCGCAAGTCGCCGCGCGAGAGAAGCGGCGATGACGAAGTCTACCGCGTGAGCGGCGTTGTCCGGCGGGCGGGGGCGCCGCCGCCACATGAGCCGCGGCGCGGACTGCCGCGGCCGTGGCGATCTTGCCGCCGGTCAGGCCGGCGCGCGCCGCATCAGGTGGCGAACCTGGTGGCCGATCGAGCCCGCGCCGAGCATCGCGCGAAGCCCTTGTTCGGCGGGCTCGAGCACGAGGTCGGCTGCGCCGAGCGCGCGCGCGAACGCGACGATCGCTTCCGCCGCATGGCCGACGACGACGTGATCGTCGTGCGGCACGCCCGCGAGGTCGAGCGCGCGGATCGCCGGCGCCAGCACGTGCAGGCCGGCCTCCTGGTGGAACGCGCGGAGCTCCTGCCGCGGGAAGAAGCGCGCGACGTGCCTCGGCAGCGGCCGCTGCACGTTGAGGAGGTGCACGCGGCCTGGCGCCGCCTGGTAGCGGGCGATCGCGCGCTCGGCGGCGCGCGCCGCCTCGGTGGCCGAGGCGATCGGGACGAGGATGTCGTTCATGGGGATGCCTCCGTTGTCAGGATGCGTGGCCGGCGGGCACGTCGCGGCCGTGCGCTGCCGCATGCCCGGCGATCCGCGCGGCGAGCGCGCGCGTCTTCTTGCCGGCGAGGAGGCGCCCGACGACGATCACGAGCACGGCGCCGGCGATCGGCGCGACGATGTCGAGCCAATGCGCATGCGCCTCGATGCGCGCCGCCACGGCGATGTCGCTCACCGCCATCTCGCCGGCAACGTAGCCGAGCAGCGCCGCGCCGAGCGTGACGACGACCGGGAAGCGTTCCATCAGCTTCATCAGGAGCGCGCTGCCGAACAGGATCAGCGGCATCGTGATGGCGAGGCCCACGAACAGCATGCCGTAGTGGCCGCGCGCGGCGCCCGCCATGCCAAGCACGTTGTCGAGGCTCATCACGATGTCGGCGACGATGATCGTCTTGACCGCGGTCCAGAAGTGCGCGGTGGCGTCGACCTCGCCGTCGTCGTCCTCGGGCAGCAGGAGCTTGATGCCGATCCACAGCAGCAGCACGCTGCCGGCGAGCTGGATCCACGGCAGGCTCATCAGGAGCGCCGCGCACGAGGTCAGCGCCGTCATCAGCACGACGATGCCGACGGTGCCGACGATGAAGGCGTTGCGCTGCTGGCGCGGCTCGAGCGACCGGCAGGCAAGCGCGATCACGACCGCGTTGTCGCCGGAGAGGACGATGTTGATGACGGCGATCTCGACGAGCGCCCTCCAGGTATCGGGGTTCGACAGCAATTCGAGCATCGGCGCGGCCCTCGGGTCATGCGTGACGTGGAGGACCCAGCCTAGTGGCGCGCGCTTACCCCTTGCTTGCGCGCGTCTTGCGATGCGATGAACGCGATCTTTACGCCGGCTTACCGCAACCTTGCGGCAACCTTACAGCTGCGGTCGCACGTCGTACGCGCCGGTGTTGAAAGGCGCGCAAGAGCGACGAGGGCGCGTGCCGGGGGTCAGGGCGCGGCGGCGTGGTCGCGCGACCAGAACGCGCGCGCCGCCTCGCTCGCGAGGATCCGCTCGACGCGCGCGGCGAGGTCGTGCAGCGTGAACGGCTTGGTGATGAGCTCGACGCCGGCGTCGAGGCGGCCATGGTGGACGATCGTGTCGCGTGCATACGCCGTCGTGAACAGCACCGGCAGCCCCGGCAGGCGCCGCATCGCCTCGTCCGCGAGCTCGCGGCCGTTCATGGCGCCCGGCAGGCCGATGTCGGTGAAGAGGAGTCCGATCGCCGCATCGGCGTCGAGCGCGCGCAACGCCGACGCGCCGTCGTGCGCGACGCGCACCGGGTAGCCGAGCTCGGTGAGCCCCGCGACCACGAACGTGCGCACGCCTTCGTCGTCCTCGACGACGAGGATCGGCCGGTCTTGCAGGTCCGCCGCGCTCGCAGCGCCCGGCCGCGCGGCGGGTGCGGGCTCGACGTCGGCCGTCGCGCGAGGCAGGTACAGCTTGATCGTGGTGCCTTCGCCCGCCTCGCTGGCGATCCGCGCGTGGCCGCCCGACTGGCGCACGTAGCCGTAGACCTGCGACAGGCCAAGGCCCGTGCCCTTGCCGATGCCCTTGGTCGTGAAGAACGGCTCGAACGCGTGCTCCTGCACGTCGCGGCTCATGCCGGTGCCGGTGTCGCTGACCGAGATCATCACGTACTCCCCCGGCGTCATTCCATGCGCGTCGGCCTGCGCGCCGTCGAGGGTCATGTTGGCGGTCTCGATCGTCAGCTTGCCGCCGCGCTCCATCGCGTCGCGGGCGTTGACGACGAGGTTGACGAGCGCGTTCTCGAGCTGGTTGGCGTCGGCGTGCACGCGCCACAATCCCGCCGCGAGCACGGTCTCGACGAGGATCTGCTCGCCGAGCACCCGGCGCAGGAGCTCCGACATCCCGGTGACGAGCGCGTTGACGTCGAACGAGCGCGGCGCGAGCGGCTGGCGGCGCGCGAACGCGAGGAGCCGCGAAGTAAGCGTCGACGCGCGCTCCGCGCCGCGCGCGGCGGCGTCGATCATCCGGCGCGCATCGTCGCCCAGCGCGAAATCGCGGCGCTTCAGCATCTCGAGGTTGCCGCTGATCACCTGCAGCAGGTTGTTGAAGTCGTGGGCGATGCCGCCGGTGAGCTGGCCGATCGCCTCCATCTTCTGCGACTGGCGCAGCGCCGTTTCCACCTTCTCGCGCGCGCCGGCCTCGGCGTGCAGCGCCTCGTTGGCGCGCGCGAGCTCGAGGTTCTTACGATGCAGCGAGCGCTGCGTGCGCGCGAGCACGATGAATGTCAGGATCGCCATCAGGAAGACGACGCCAATCGCGGCGTAGCGCTCGAGGCGCCGCGACAGCGGCTCGATCACCGAGCGGACGTACACGGTGCCGATCACCGACGGCCCGCGCCGCACCGGCAGGACGCTCAGGATCCGGTTCGACGTGATCTGGTGGCCGGCGCGCGCGAGGTCGGGCGGCGTCGGGCGCGCGCCGCTGCGCGCATAGCCTGCGACGAGGTCGCCGGTCGCGTCGTAGACGGCGGCTTCGTCGATGCCGCCATCCGAGGCGAGCGCGTTGACGTATTCCTGCGCGGCCTTCGCGTCGTCGAACTCGAGCGCCGGTCCGACGGTCGAGGCGAGGATCGCCGCCTGTGCATCGATCTGCTGCGCCTTGGTGTCGCGGTACGAGCGCTCGTTGTGGAACACCATGTAGGTGCCGGCGAGCAGCAGCAGGAACACGCCCAGCGCGACCACGATCGGCAGCGGCGGCGCGTCCGCTTCCGGCACCGTCGGCGGGAGCGGCGACGATGGGTCTGCGGCACTCACAGCTTTGGCCGCACGCGCACGGCGAGGTTGAGGAGCTTGGAGCTCACGGCCAGGCGATTCTGCGCCGCAGCGTCGAGGTCGATGTCGAAGCGCACGCGATTGTCGACGACGGCGAACGCGATCACCGCGTGCAGGTTGCCGACGACCGGCCCGTCGCTGACGGTCAGCACCGGCTGCCCGCGCACCTCCCGCAACGCTTCCTGCTCCGATTCCTCGCGCCGGGGCGCGAGGTAGAGGATGTCGCAATCGCGCTCGTGCGCGAGCGCGACATGGCGCACGGCGATGGGCCGGCCGTTCTGCAGCGTGCGGCCCGCCGCGGCGGCGTCGACGAGCGCGGTGATCGCGTCGCTGCCGGCGACGCACAGCGTCAGCGGGTCGGCCGGCGACGAAAAGCGGCCGGCCGGCCACTCGATGTAGTCGGCGAACTTGTAGAGATAGGTGGCCTTGACCGCGGCCTCGAGGCCGGGGTCGTCTGGCGCGGCCTGCGCGAAGCCCGCCAGCGTGGCGAGCGCCAGCGCGAGCGCACGGATGCGCATCGCCGGTCGCGCCGCCTTGCGCCGTGCCATCGCTAGAAGTTCCAGCGCAGGCCCGCGTAGACGCTGCGCGGTATTTCGTGGATCGGCGGCGCGCTCGCCTCGGCGTGGAAGCGATGCACGAGGTTGAGGCCGGCCAGCGACAGCTCTAGGTTGCGCGTCGCGCGCCACGCGAGCCGCACATCGGCCTCGAAGTACGCGGGCACGTCGACGTCGTCGAGGCCGCCGATATGTCGTAGCCCGACATAAAGCGTCGTCGCATGCGGCAGGTCCATGTATGACCGCAGGAAGACCTGGTGGCCCGGGTCGTGGCCGAGCACGGTCTGGATGCCGGCGATGTCGGATTGCCCGGGCTTGAGATGAAAGTCCTTGCGCAGCAGCGTGACACCCGGGTCGATGCGCCACCACGGCAGGACGCTGACGCTGGCCCAGGCATCGACGCCGTAGGTGTGCCCCTCGAGGCCGTTGCCGAAGCTTACCGGCAGCACCGTCACCGGCGCGGGCGACGTCGTGCGCAGGTCGTCGTAGTCGTTGTAATAGAGCGACACCGACAGCGTCGCCGTCGGCGCGAGCTGCGTTCGATAGCCGGCCTCGTACGCGACGAGCTTCTCCGCGCCGAAGCCGGGCGAGGTGTCGACGATGCCGGGCGCCGTCAGGTCGCGCTCGAGGCGCGACGGCGGCCGCACCGCGCGCGAGATCGCCGCCCACAGGAAGTTGTCGTCGTCGGCCTGCCAGCCGACGCGCGCGCTCGGCATCAGCGCCGAGCCGCTGAACGAGTTGTACTCGTACTTCGCGCCGAGCGTGAGGTCGACGCGGTGCGGCAGCGCGATCGTGTCCTGCGCGAACACGCTTGCGAGGTCGAGCGTCTGCGCCTGCGGCACCAGCACGAACGGGTTCGCCGTGTTGGTGAACTCGTCATCCCAGGTGCGATACGCGAGCCCCCAGACGATCCGGTGCGTGGCGCCGATCGCGAACGCATGCTGCGCCTCGACGTCGAGCGTGCGCACGCGGTCGCTCGATCCGCCGCCGGTCGCGGCGACGTCGGACCGCGATTGCTGGTCGTAGTACGCCTGCACCTCGACGTCGCCGCCGTTGTCGAGGCGCCGCGTCCAGCGGCCGAGCACGTTGCCGCCGCTGCGCCGGCCGCCCGGCGTGTCGACGAGGTTCTCGTAGACGTCGCCCTGCAGCGTGACGCTGCCGGCGAGCGCCGCCAGGTCGGCGCGAAAACCGGCCTGGCGCGCCTTCCACGCGTCGTCCGCGCTCGCCCCGTCGGCGAGGCGCGTGTCGCCCTCGCGATCGGCGAGCGCGTAGACGCGGTAGTCGCCGACGCCGCCGAGCCGACCGCCGTAGCGCGCGTCGGCGCGCTGCGTGAAGTCGCCCAGGCGCGCGTCGACGAGCCCGCCGGTCGTCGCGGAGGCCGGCTTCGTGACGATATTGACGACGCCGTTGACCGCGTTGGCGCCCCACAGCGTGCCGCCCGGCCCGCTGATCACCTCGATGCGCTCGATGTCGGCGAGCGTCACCTGCTGCTGGTCCCAGAACACGCTCGAGAAGAACGGCGTGTAGACGCTGCGGCCGTCGATCAGCACGAGGAGCTTGTTCGACGCGTTGACCGAGTTCATGCCGCGCGCCGAGATCGCGTAGTCCTGCGAATCGACACGCGCCACCTCGAGGTTGGGCGCGAGGCGCAGTGCCTCGGGCAGGCTCGTGACGCCGGAGCGCCGGATGTCGTCGGCGCTGATCACGTACACCGCCGACGCGGCGCTGGCGAGCGGCTCGGCGCGCTTCGACACCGACGTGATCTCGATCGCCGCGAGCTCCTCGATCGACAGGCTGCCGAGCTGCTGCAGCGATTGCGCCGTCGCTAGCTGCAGCGATTGCGCGGCGGCGAGCGGCGTGAGCGTCGCCGCGAGCGCGGCCGCCAGCGCGGCGCACGAAGCGGTGCGCCGCCGGCGCGCATGCGCCGCGACCGCGTTTCGGGGATCCATCGCGTTCCTCCTCGGTGCAGGCCCCGGTCTTGCGGTCGGCGCCCGCCGCGCAGCGCGCGCGGACAGTCGATGCCGGGTCGGCGTATGGTAGTGGCTCGCGGCACGGGGGTCGAGCGCCCCAGACGCGCGGACGGGGCCGCGGATTGGACACGCGTTCAGATCAGGCACACTATCATCCGCGTCGAACTCGCGTGGACCGCGGGCGCACGGCATCGGCGACCTCGATCGCCGATCGTCGCCGGCAAGGCCATGCGGCACCTCCGAAACCCGATCGCAACGTCCGATGAGCATCGACCAGCCCGCGCCGTACACGATCCTCGTCGCCGACGACGAGCGCGACGTCGTCGACATCACCGCCGACATGCTGGAGAC
>Ga0070681_10002870_pt1 | contig 15924 bp, 16 predicted proteins | sample KBSC83BmetaG_FD_65650 | JGI IMG/M metagenome (GOLD analysis project Ga0070681, IMG submission 65650) | Corn rhizosphere microbial communities from Kellogg Biological Station, Michigan, USA - KBS C8-3B metaG | ecosystem: Host-associated > Plants > Roots > Rhizosphere | place: USA: Michigan...
GGCACCGATCGGCGGAACGATGGCGGCCGAACGATCGCGAGCCCGGCGGATGGCACGGCAGAATTCTTGCGCCGGCTCGACCGCGACTTGGAGCATTTCGGCGCGACGCTTGCCGCGGATCGCGCGGTACTGGGCCAAGCCGTCGGGGCCATCGACGCCGAAATCCGGCGTGCCCGCATGCAGCCGCTTGCCGAGGTCTGCCTTGGCCTCAATCGTGCCGTGCGCGATCTCGCCCGAGCCAGCGCAAAGAACGTGCGGCTCGTCGTCACGGGCGGAGAGGTGGAGCTCGACCGCTCCATTCTCGATCGATTGAAGGACCCGCTCCTACACCTTGTCCGCAACGCCATCGACCATGGCATCGAACCTCTGGAACGGCGGCGAGCGATGGGCAAGCCCGCGCTGGGCGAGATCAGGATCGCCGCCTCCCTCCACGGCAACACGGTCGAGATCGTCGTTGCCGACGACGGCGCCGGCTTGGACCTGTCTGCGATTCGCGACAATGCTCGCCGACGCGGGCTGTCCGATACCGAGGACGCGCAAATCGTACAATGCATCTTCCTCCCAGGCTTCTCGACTTCTGTCACCCTGACCAACCTGTCCGGACGGGGTGTCGGGCTCGATCAGGTGCGATCCAGCGTCGAGCAGATGCGCGGATCTGTTAGCGTGACGTCCACCCCTGGGGAGGGCACGATCTTCACCCTACGGATGCCACTGACCCTAACCACGCTGCGCGCGCTCCTCGTGCGGGCCGGAGCGGAAATTTTCGCTCTCGACAGCACCAGCGTCATCGAGGTGCGGCGGGTAACGGTCGATTCGATCCGCTCGGTCGGCGGTCGGGATATGCTTTCGGTCGGGGACCGGCTCGTGCCAATAGCACCCTTGGCTTCCCTGCTCGCACTCGATGCCGCCGATCAGCGAATCGCCGCCGGCAAGCTACCGGTGGTCCTCCTCGCTGCCGGGGGATCGGATGTGGCACTTGTCGTCGACGAGCTGATCGACGAGCAAGAACTGGTCGTCCGAAACCTCGGATCGCGGTTACGACATGTCCGGCACATTGCCGGGGCCACGATCCTCGCGAATGGCCAAGTTGCGCTCATCCTGAACAGTGGCGAGCTGGTGGCAACGGCGCTCGACCTCGGCGCGGCCATGTCCTTCACCTCGCCGTCGCTGGAGACCGCGGCGCCGGCGCGTCGACGGCTGCTGCTGGTGGAGGACTCGCTGACTACACGAACGCTCGAATGCAGTATCCTCGAATCCGCCGGGTATGAGGTCGCGACTGCCGCGGACGGCGTCGATGCGTGGTCGCTGCTCGAGGAGCACGGTGCCGAGTTGGTGGTCAGCGACGTCGATATGCCTCGCATGGACGGATTCGCCCTGACCGAGAGGATACGCGGCTCCCAGCGCTTCCGCGCATTGCCCATTGTGCTCGTGACAGCCCGTGAGACTGAAGACGAGAAGGCGCGCGGACTCGCCGCGGGCGCAGACGCTTACCTGGCGAAGAGCGGCTTCGACCAGCGAGTGCTGCTCGAAACCATCGAGCAGCTCTTGTAAGGCCGATGATCCGTATCCTCGTCGCTTCCGGCGCCAGGCCGACCTGCGAACTCCTTACCCGGATGCTTCAGCCCGACTCGTTGCTGACCGTCATCGGCGAAGCGAGCGACGGGGCACAGGCCGTATCGATGACGCGGCGCTTGCGACCAAGCCTCATTGTCATGGATTCGCAGATGCTCCGCCTGGACGGGCTCGAGGCGATGCGTCGAATCATGACCGAGATACCGACGGCGATCGTCATCGCTTCCGACGACAGCGACGCGGAGCGCCACGAGAGGGAGATGAGCGCCCTGAAGGCAGGTGCGCTCACCATCGTGCGCAGCCCTCGAAGCTGGCACGAGCAGGATTTTCCGGAGGCGAGTCGCGAAATGATCTCGACAGTGAAGGCCATGGCGCCGATCAAGCTTGTGCGGCGCTGGCCTGATCGTCCGAGCTGGAGCGCCAATCGGGCAAGGCTGCCCCCGCCGCTTCCCTCGCTCGGCATTCGAGCGGTGCGGCCGCGCCTCGTCGCCATGGCCGCTTCAACCGGCGGCCCCGGCGCGCTGCTGGAGATCCTTCATGGATTGGCACCGGACTTCCCGCTGCCGATTCTCGTCGTGCAGCACATCGCAGGCGGGTTCACGAACAGTCTCGTTCGCTGGCTCAACTCGGGATGCCAGTTGCGCGTGAAGATCGCCGAGGACGGCGAACAGATCCTTCCCGGCAATGTCTATGTCGCCCCCGATGGCCGCCATCTCGGCATCTCCGCCGCGTCGGCGATCGTCTTGTCGGACGCCCCGCTGATCGGCCGCTTTCGTCCGTCCGCGAATCATCTCTTCGAGCGTGTGGCCGAGGCGTTTGGCGCGGGCTCTGTCTGCGTGATGTTGACCGGAATGGGGGAGGACGGCGTGGCAGGGCTCGCCTCCGTACGCCGAGCGGGCGGATTCGTCATCGCCCAGGACGAAGCGAGCTCGGTGGTGTTCGGCATGCCGGGGAACGCGGTCGCGGCCGGGCTGGCCGACATGGTTTTGCCGTTGGCGGACATCCGTGCCGAGCTGGTGCAACTCGCACTGCTCCCGAGGAGCTAGACAATGCCTGATATTCTTATCGTCGAAGACAGCGCCACCCAGGCGGAAAAGCTCGCGGCAATCCTGGAAAGAGCCGGCTACGTCATCACCGTCGCCCACAATGGCGAGGCGGCATTCGACGCCTTCGTGAAATCCTCCTTCGATGCGGTGATCTCCGATATCGTGATGCCGGGAATATCCGGCTATGAGCTCTGCCGCCGAATCAAGGCCGAGGCGACGGGCACGAACGTTCCGGTGATATTGCTGTCGACCCTGAACGAGGCGATGGACATCATCCGCGGCTTGGAGTGCGGTGCTGACAACTTCCTGATCAAGCCCTGTTCGCCGGATCTTCTGCTCGCGCGATTGAGCTCGATTCTGGAGAATAGGATCGTGCGGGCAGCACGACGAGCAAAGCTGGGTGTCGAGATTGCCTTCCTCGGGCAGCGCTTCACCATCGATTCGGACAGGGAACAAATCCTTGATCTGCTGATTTCGACATTCGAGGACACTGTCCGTGCTAATCGCGAGCTTCAGCACAATCGCGCCGAACTGGCGGAAGCCAAGGCTGTATTGGAGGAGTATGCGGCGACGCTGGAGGAGAAGGTACGCGATCGCACTGAGGAGCTGGTCGCCGCCGGTGCGGCAATGCAAGCGGAAATCGCGGTGCGCCGGCAGGCTGAAGCAGAGCTGCGCGAGGCGCGCGCCTTCCTCGATCTCGTCATCGAGAACATTCCTGCAACTGTCATAGTCAAGGAGGCGAGTTCGCTTAATATTGTGCTGGTCAACGCCGCCGCCGAAAAAGCTTTGGAGCTGCCGCGAGAGCAGATCATCGGCAAGAATTCACATGACCTCCTCCCGAGCGAAATTGCGGAGCGCATCATCGACCGTGACCGGCAAGCGCTTTGCACCGAGGGCGCCACCACCATACCAGAAGAAATCATGCAGCGCTCTGGTAGGCCGGCGCGCCATGTTCGCACTCGGTTGGCGCCCGTCTCAGGCGACGATGGAAAACCAAAATACCTCATCATCATCGCTGAGAATGTCACCGAGGTTCGGAATTTGGAGCAACAGCTCCGCCAGGCCCAGAAGCTCGAAGCGATTGGCCAACTGACGGGCGGAATTGCACACGACTTCAATAATCTTCTCGGCATTATGTTGGGCAATCTCGACCTGTTGAGCGAACAGCTCGAACCTGGCTCGGATCAGGGGGAGCTTGCAAAAGAGGCGATCACGGCCGCTGGCCGGGGTACTGAGCTGATCCAGCGCATGCTGGCTTTCGCCCGCAAGCAGCCACTACATCCGCGAGCCTTCGACATGAACAGTGTGGCCACCGGAATGGAGTCGCTATTGCGCAGGACGCTGGGTGAGGACATTGATCTTCTCGTCGCGCCTGCCGACGATCTGTGGCCCGTGATAGCGGACCCGTCACAGGTCGAGGACGCCATCCTCAATCTGGCGGTGAACGCGCGCGATGCCATGCCGAAAGGCGGCCATCTTGTGATCGAGACCGCTGCGGTACGACTGGACAACTCCTATGCGGCCCAAAATGCCGAGATCACGCCCGGTGACTATGTGATGATAGCGGTTACCGATTCCGGTACTGGCATGCCGCCTGAGATCGTCGACCGGATCTTCGAGCCGTTCTTCACGACCAAGGAAGCCGGTCGCGGGACCGGCCTCGGCTTGAGCATGGTCTATGGCTTCGCCAAGCAATCGGGTGGCCACTTGAAGGTGTACAGTGAGGTTGGTCATGGCACGACCATCAAGCTGTACCTACCGCGTGGGACAGGTCCGTCCGATATCGCCGAGTCGGAGAAGGAGGGGGCAGCGGCTCCGACCGGCACCGAGACGATCTGCGTGGTGGAGGACAATGAGGCTCTTCGCCGTGTGACCGTCAGAATTTTGATGGAACTCGGGTATACTGTCCTGGAGGCCGAGAACGGGCCTGCTGCTGTCGGGCTTCTCGACGCCAGCGGCAAAATGGATCTCCTCCTCACCGACATCGTCATGCCGAAGGGCATGAGCGGCTACGATCTCGCCGAAATCGCCCGGACGAAGCGGCCGGATCTCAAGATCCTGTTCATGTCGGGTTATTCCGAGACATTCGTAAGGCAACTGGATCTGGCGGGGCCACCTGCCCACTTCATCAGTAAGCCCTGCCGCCAACAGGACCTCGCGCGCAAACTGCGCATCGTGCTCGACGACGCCTCGCCATGACAGCTGTTCTTCGCGTACGCGGGCTCGTCCGCATCCACTCAGCCATTGGCTGATCTCACATCCGCGCTCTCAACGATCGCCCACGCGTCACCATGCAGGGTGGCGAGGCTCTGCTATACGCTTTGCAAAATAAAAGGGCAGATCATGTCCGGCGAGCCCATCGAATTAGCCATTATAGATCGAGCAGCGTTGCTTGCGATGACGAGCGATATTGGCGCCGCCTATGTCGGGCATAATGAGCTCGACGTGCAGCAGATCCCGAGCGTCGTCAGATCGGTGTTCAGCACCCTCGAAAAGATTGGCGGACCTCAACCGCCGGCTCGCTGACACCCGCTGTTGCTATCCGGGGTTCGGTCACCGAGCAATCGTGGAATTTGCCGGGAACTACCCGATGGTTGCGTCCGCCTATGCCGCAACTCGGAGCGAGCTTGCCAGGCGCATCGGTCTCTCGGAAATATGCGGCGATTGTCCGCGGGGAAGGTCGCAGGAAGTCGACGAAGGCATAGGGCAACGCATTATCCCCTCGCCGGTGAATGAGGGTCAGGGATCAGTGCTGATCACGCAGCCCAATTTGATGGCGAGCCGGTGCCAGCTGCCATGCGTAGGTCGCCATTAAAAGTTGCTCATCCTAGAGTAATAACCCGCCGTGAGACGAGGACGGTAGCGCATCACTTTACATAAAGTGTGCAGAATATTCCATGACCCGCGCTCTGTGTTTTGCTCTCCCGCGCGTTAGCTGCAGTCAACTAACCCGCAATCTCTGAATACTCATCCGGCCTCCTAGGCCAGTAAAAGCATATACGGCAATAAGCCTAATACTCCTGGAGACTATGAGGCCCGGTCCTTCAGGAGTTGCTAACCAATTACTTGAATGCTGCACTTCTGGTGGCGAGCGGCCTCGTCGCAGTGTACAGATACTGGGCGCGCGCGCCTTCGGGGCGGTTGATGCGGATCCGAGTTGCCCGATAGTGCTCGTCTCCGAGAACAAACACGAGGGGCGCCAGTGCTTGCCCAGTCCGGAATCAAGGGGGGCCGCGCCAGCCATGCGGCGCCACCGCACTTTTTCGCGGCGCTTCCGGGCATGTCCGGCCGATTGCCGCTTGGCGAGCGCCATGCTTACGGCATCGGCGGTGTGTTCCTGTTTCTAGCTCGGGCCGCGAACGTACAGTTCGGGCGGATCGATGCCTTCATCCCAGAGCCCCGCGATGATGGCCGGTGGTGCGGCCCACGCGCTGGGCCTGCTCAAGCATGGGACAGCGTTCGATCTCTTGTTACTCACGTCGTGATGCCGGGCGGCATGGATGGGCGTGAGTTCGCACGACAAGCCCACCAGCTGCGGCGGTCGATGGAGATCCTCCTCACATCGGGCTTTACGCCGGCGGCTGCTTCGCTGGCATTGATCGACGATTTCACCGCGAACCTCCGTAGCAACCCTTATCGCAAGGAGGATCTCGGCCGCCATGTCCGGCTAGCACTCGACAGCCATGTTCTTGGGAGCGTCTAATGCCTACAGGTCTTCTGGTTATCGACGACGAACCTTCCTTCCTCGCGATCATCGAGAGGACTGCTAAGGCCGCGAACGTGCCGGTACAGGCGACCACCGATCCCGAGGAATTCAAGCGGGCGGTACTCCAAGCCTGCCCACTTCTCATTCTGCTGGATCTGCAAATGCCTGATTCAGATGGGATCGAGCTGCTGCACTTTCTGGCCCACAGCGCCTGCCGCGCCAAGATCGTGTTAATGAGCGGTTTCGACACTCGGGTTTTGGCGCTGGCCCGGGGCATGGGCGACGAGCTGGGCCTCGACATGGGCGAGCCGCTGCAGAAGCCGGTACGTCCCGCCGATCTCCGGGAGCTTTTCTCGAAGTTGCGGGTGAAGAGCTTCGCGCCAGACGCGGACTCGCTGCGTTGTGCGCTCGCGGAGGATCAGCTCGATCTCTATTATCACCCGCTGGTCAGCCTAAAAGACGGAATGACCGTCGGCTTCGAGGCCCTGGTGCGTTGGCGCCACCCAGAGGTCGGCCTGGTCATGCCCGACCGCTTCATCGGCCTCGCCGAGCGCGAGCAACTGATCGGGCCCTTGACCGATCGGGTGATCGAAATGGCCATTGCGCGGCTGGGGAGCTGGCGTACCAAGGGATTCGCTCCCTTTCTCTCCGTCAACTTCTCGGCGGCAAACATAGTCGATGCGCAGTTACCAGACCGGCTGTCCCAACTCTGCAAGAAACACAAGGTGCCGCCCGGCCAATTGTGCATTGAGTTGACGGAAACCGCCGCTATGGGCGATGCCGCCCTTATGCTTGAGGTGCTGACGCGCATCCGGCTCAAAGGTTTCAAGCTCGCCATCGACGATTTTGGCACCGGCTATTCCTCGCTGCTCCAGCTGCATCGCTTGCCCTTCTCCGAGCTGAAGATCGACCAGAGCTTCGTCCGCACCATGGCCAGGTCGGAGGAGGCGGCCGTAATCGTCGGCGCGATCGTGAGTCTGGCGCATGCGCTCAAACTGGAGCTCATCGCAGAAGGCATCGAGGACGAAAGCACGCTCATGCGCCTCGCCGCGCTCGGCTGCCAGACGGGCCAAGGCTATTATTTCACTCGTCCGTTTCCTGCCGAAAATGTGCCTGAATGGATGGCGGGCGATCCGCGGCCGATCCGTGCCGCTGGCGTCGCATCGCCGCATTCACGTGTCGCGAAGACTAGAACGCCGTAGAATGAGCAGAGGAGGTTTCGTTGGTGGATTTCAGCACCCCGATCGCCATCGTCGACGACGAAGCCCAGATGCGTCGGATGATGCGCGCGATGCTGCGCAAGATAGGCTTTCAAGACATAGCCGAGGATGACGGACGCGATCCTATCGGGCTTCTGCGCTCCCGTCCATTCGGGCTGATCCTCTCCGATCTCATGATGAAGCCCACCAACGGGCTTCAATTGCTAAAGCGCATCCGCGCCGACAAGGACCTCTCGTCAATACCATTCATCATGGTCACGGGTGCCGCCGAGGTGCATCTCGTCACGACGGCGCTGGAGCTCGGCGTCGACGCTTATCTGGTCAAGCCGTTCAACACCCGCACCTTTGAGCGAAGGATTCGGGATGTGCTGGAGCTCGCCGGCACCGATGCGTCGGCATCCGGAGAGAAGCCACACGCGATTGCCAGCAAACTGGACGACCTCACAAATCAAATCACGACGCTGCTGGGTTTGATGCGAGTACAAATCGACAAGGGCGGTCAGGTTCCCTCGCATGACGTTTTCGCGCTGATCCGCGGCTACCTCGATAGCGCCGTGGCGCTCGGGATCGGCGAAAGCCGCAAAAACGAGTTTGAGAGCTTGCTGGCCGACCTCGGCGATGGGCAGCTGGCGCGAACCCCCAATCTCAATGCGGTGCTACTGACTGATGCCGAGCGCCGGCATCACGCCTTGGCAGCATCCGACCGCCGAGCCGGCGCGCAAACAGCCGGCGCGGAGCGGCGATCCGGGGCGGAACGTCGCTGCCACATCCGTTTCGCATCACCCGTTTTGCATATTGGCGTGGCGGGACGTGTCTACCGCAGCGTCAACTGGTCCATCGGGGGATTTTGTATTGCGGGCTTCGGGCAAACAATTGACCCGGGCCAGGAAGTTCACGCGACCTTCGCGATCGAAGGCGCCCAGGACATTGAAGCCGTTTACAGCGCCCAATCGGTCATTATGCGCTGCGATCCGATGACCGGAACGCTGGCCGGACGCTTCAAATCGCACGTATCGCCAACGCTGAGGTTACTCGAATACATGACTCGGAATCGCATCACTCCCGTGGCAGCCGGGCCGGATGTGACGCAGGTTGCCTAACTCTGCGCCGAGGGATAACCGATCAGCGGCCGTTGCTCTCGGCCCGATCCTTGTCATGTCGATACTGAATCGGCACGACAACGTGCCCCTGCCGACGCGCTGCGCTACCCTCGAAGCGGCACGGATGACGCGTTGTGCCGGCGACTGAACCCGCTGCTTGCCGCGCGACAATCAGGGTGAGAATCGAGCGTCAATCAGGGTGAGAATGCTGCTGACCTCGTGACGCCGGGAGGGCGTAGCCCGACTGGCGTCACGAGGTCAGCAGCAAGGCGTCCTTTTTCAGGGGCGCCGTCTGGCGGTCGCGGCCGGCCAGGTATCGGGTTGTTCTTCATATGGATGAAGGACTTGCTCGTGCCCGGCCGATCAGTAACCGACCACCAGGTGAGGCTTTATATGAAGTTGCGTCAGAGCAAGACACTAGCCGTTGCCGCGGCCAAGGCCGGGTTCAGCACGGCGACGGCCTACCGATTTGAGGACGACCCGCAGCTACCCTCGACGCGCAAGGCGCCGCGAGAGCGGCGCCGCCCGGATCCGCTGAGCTCGGTCTGGGATGTCGAGATCGTGCCAATGCTCGAGGCGATCCCCGGCCTTCGTGTCGTTGCCATTTTCGAGGAGATGGTCCGGCGCCATCCCGAGCTCGGGGCGGGAATCCGCCGGACGCTGGAGCGCCGGATCCGAGCCTGGCGCGCCGTTCATGGCCCGGAACAGGAAGTCATTTTTCGCCAGGTCCATGAACCCGGCCGGGTCGGGTTGTCGGATTTCACCATGGCCGACGATCTCGGCGTGATGATCGCCGGCCAGATCCTCGATCATCGGCTCTACCATTTCCGCCTGGCCTATTCGGGCTTCGAGCATGCCCATGTCATCCTGGGGCGGCGAGAGCTATGTGGCGCTCGCCGAAGGGCTGCAGAACGCCCTCTGGTCGCTGGGCGGCGCGCCCCTGGAACATCGCAGCGACAGCCTGTCGGCGGCGTTCCGCAATCTCGATCGTGAGGCCCGGGACGACCTGACCCGGCGCTACGACGATCTGTGCGCCCACTATGGCATGGCCCCAACCCGCAACAATCGCGGCGTCGCCCATGAGAACGGCTCGATCGAGAGTTCTCATGGCCATCTCAAGAAAGGCCTTGGCGATGCGCTGCTCTTGCGCGGCTCGGTCGATTTCGACGATCTCGCGGCCTATCGCCGGTTCCTCGACGAGATCGTCAGCCGGCCAATAGGCTTGCGGCGAGTCCACCTGACCTGCACCAAAGACGGCCGCAGCGGCGCTCTCGACACGTCATTCACGATGAAATGACGCTGGCTCTGGCCGGGGGGTCGAAACGTGCCTGAATTGCCCAGCGCCGGGCCGCCGGCAGATTTGGACGGGCGCAAAGTAGGAAATAGGGTGGTCGCAGATGCAGTCCGTCGCGCTGGGGCGGCAGCCCGTCAGAGAGGCAGCCGGCTGCCGGAGAGGCGAAACACTGAAGCGGCAGGGCGGCCGCCCATCAGCAGCGGCAACCCATCGCGATGGTCGGTCTGGACCTAATGGGAACACTTGCCGCACTATTATACTTGACGGTACTAGCCGCTGAATCCGGGAGCGCGAGCGCCATGGGATCACCCCACCGTGCGCCCGACACCAGAGAACCATCCATCAGAGGGCAGGGCTTCCTTCACCCTGCGTTTGCGGTATCCGCACAGCGGATTGATTCAAGATCAGGAGTTCTGGAGCGCGAGTTCGGCGATACGGGCCGCCTTCGCGCACTTCGCCTCCTTTCCCGCTGGCCTGGCGCAGAACGACCACGACCTTCTGAGGCACGACCCGATGATGGCGGTTCTGGCGGGGCAAGCTGGCGGCCAAGCGCAAGGACTGCGCGCCGGTGGCGGGCAAGAGCACCTTGAACCGGTTGGAGCTGAGCCGGCCCTTGCCGACGCTGTATCACAAGATCAGCCATGATAGGGCAGCGATCGAGGGGTTGTTCGTGACGCTGTTCCTGGAGGCGCACGCCACGGCGCCGGAGGAGATCATCCTCGATCTCGATGCTACGGACGATCCGCTGCACGGGCATCAGGAGGGGCGGTTCTTCCACGGCTTTTACGACGGCTACTGCTATCTGCCGCTGTACGTGTTCTGCGGTCGGCATCTGCTGGCGTCCAAGCTGCGGCCGGCGAACATCGACGGCTCGGCGGGCGCGACCGAGGAGGTCGAGCGGATCGTCGGCCAGATCCGCGGGCGCTGGCCGCATGTGCGGATCGTCCTGCGCGCCGATTCGGGCTTTGCGCGCGAGCATTTGATGGCGTGGTGCGAAGCCCATGGCGTCGAATATTTGTTCGGGCTTGCCCGGAATAGGCGGCTGGTCGGCGAGATCGAGAGCGAGCTTGCCGAAGCGGGCGAGGAAAGCGGGCTGACCGGCAAGCCGGCGCGCCGCTTCAAGGCGTTCCTGTGGTCGACGCGGAATAGCTGGAGCCGCCGGCGGCGCGTCATCGCCAAGGCCGAATGGACGCATGGGGAGGCCAATCCGCGCTTCCTCGTCACCTCGCTCGATACCGCCGACGGCGATGCCCGCCATCTCTACGAGGAGGTCTATTACGCCCGAGGCGAGATGGAGAACCGCATCAAGGAATGCCAGGCCGACCTGTTCGCCGACCGCACCTCGGCGGCGACCATGCGCGCCAACCAGCTCCGGCTCTGGTTCGCGTCCATGGCCTATGTCCTGCTGACCGCGCTGCGCCGCATCGCCCTCGCCAAGACGCGCTTCGCCAACGCTACCTGCGGCACCATCCGGCTCATGCTGCTCAAGATCGGCGCTCTTGTCCGAGTAAGCGTCCGGCGCATCAAGATCGCCATGCGCTCAGGCCATCCTTGCCAGGCCGAGTTCCGGATGGCACACGCCTTGCTCACCCAAGCCGCGCGCTGACGAACCAGACAGCGCAAAGCCACATAGGTCCCGCCAACGCTGCCACCGCGGCGACCGAGCCCTATGCCCAATCCTCGCCGAAATTGCCCCATCCCGCCCAAGCCCAGCGCGCGAACCCCAAACAGCTCCCTTCGCACTCTCAGCGAATCGCGTTTAGAAATCCGGGCTAGCTCGTCCGCAGATCACCTTTGGTGGAAAGCAGCACGAGCGCGACATCGCGTTCGGAATAGCGCCCTTCCTCAACGCTGCGTTCAATTGTGGAACTGGTGAAAGCTTCGGCGCTTACCCACGGTTGCTTTCAGCACCAGTCCTCGTCGATCGCGAGCAACAAATCTGGGTATGGTAGATCCGAGCAGGCGTCGCACAGCGTGATGTACCAACCTTCGTGATTGCGCATTGTCCCGGTATCACCGCACGCAGCACACAAGCTGGCGCTCAGCATTCCCGCCGCCATCGCGGTGGAGGTTATACGCGGGAAATTGCCTTCCAGGTACCAGCGGAGTGTGCCGAACTTTTCCTTCAATTGGGCGGTCCGCAGCTTTGCGAGCTGCTCCCGTGGGGCAATGGTCACTATGTGGCCGCAGGCCTGCTCCAATAACCCGAGCCATCCATTTGGGCAGGAAGCCGTCCACCCTGATAGAAAAGGATAGGCCCGCTGGAGCTCATCAATACGGCTGGTCCGCGCGACCAGTGGCGGCGCCGCACGGCGCGGCTGTTTCTCGAGCTCCATAAGCTCTCGTGCGTCCCCTATAAAGCTTTCCAAGCCCCATTCTTTCAGGCTTTCTTCAAAGCCAGCATCTTCGATCAATTTCCGAACCAGACCGGCGGTCACGTGCATGTTACCGGCGCGAATCTGCTCGGTGATGATTCGAAAGAGAGTGGAGCTGTCTAGGGACTTACCCATGTATATCCCTCCCATTCATCTCATAGCCGGACTTGCTCGGCCGCAAAGCTGCCGTAGCAGCTCGGCATTATGCTGCGCGTCAGGCCCGGCGCGGTGTAGGACGGGAAAGGCAATGCGTGTAGCGATCTCCGCTTTTCGGAACGCGACATGCGGCAGGCGCCCACTGACTCGCACCACGTGCCACGCATAGACTTCCAACTCCTCGAGCACAAACGGAGGGTTGGCAACTCCCGCCGCGGCATAAAGCTGGCGAAGCCAACGCGTGTCAAAACCAACGTTGTCCGAAAGAACACGCTTTCCGGCAAGGATATCCGTTAGCTCTTTCGCAACCCGTGCAGGAGCCATACCGCTAGACTTGAGTTCCTCACGCGCAATTCCATGAACCGCCTGCGATGCATCGTCCCAAATGCCAACATCGTGCCATTCCGGCGTCGGCTGAATGAGCCAGGCCAATGTTAATCCGCTTTCGACTTCGGCAATTCCAACTTCGATCGGATATCCCGTCGCATTGAGGCTGGATGCCTCGAAATCCAGACAGAAGACGCCTTTGAGGATATCGACAGGGGCCGTCGATTCATTTCGCCCTGTTGGTCCCATGTGGCGACCCTCGCCTAGCGTCCGATATCGGGAGAGCCGTCACCGAGGCATCCGGAACCCCCATGACTGCTTCCGACTAGATATCAGACTTGTCAGCGAGTCGCCAAGCATCCTCCTCTCACTGCGATACATCGCTGAGGCCGTGTTGCTTAGCTTTTCCCGCATTTAGGCGATGGAAAGTTCTTCTCCATCAGCGCGCGCCATCTCGAGCAGATTCGAAGGCGGCCGCACGCGGGCTGCGTGAACACGCGTCCAATCGAGCCGTTCGACCAATGCCTTCAACTGTCCCGGCGTGATACTATCACCGGCGCAAAGGACATCGGTTCAATCGCCGGAACCGCGCCACGACTCTTCGCTTCGCGGCGCCAGGCTAAAAGCTGTTGCGGCGAAAGCCCGTGCCGGCGCGCAACTCCGCACACCGTGTCGCGGCCCCGCGTAGCTCTCCGCCACGATCAGCTCTTGGTCCTCGGCCGACCACTCTCGTCGTCGTATCAAGCGACTTCCGGAACTGGTCCCTGGCGACAGCTAAAACTGACCCCCGCTGGTTGATGTGTTGCGGCTCGTCCGCGGAGTCCACAGAGGGGACCCGCGCGCCGCGGAGCGCCCCAGTGCGCGGCTGGCGGAGCGGCGCGTGGGGAGTAGCTGTGGACCCCCCGAGGGCGAGCCGCGGGGGTGGGGTCCGGGGGCGGGGGTGAACGGAGTCATGTGACTTGCTCCGGCTGGAGGGCAGCGGCCTTGACCAGGCCGGCGCGGCGCTTTTCGCGCAAGCGGTAGCTGTCGCCGCGGATAGTGACGACGTAGCTGTGATGCAGCAGCCGGTCGAGGATCGCGGTCGCCACCACCGGATCACCGAACACGGTGCCACGAAGCGATCCAAGTCAGCCGCTTCAAGCATCACAGCTTGGGGATCAGAGCGGAAGGCGGGGGGACGTCACCGCTTACGACCCATCAGAACCATAAGTCATTCAAAGTAAAAGCGAACTCTCACGATGCGACAACCGTCCTTCGTGGCGGCGGCATTCCTCGTTCGATCAGCCGGGCAAGAGCTACGCTGCTCGTTTCCTGCGGTCCCACCAACATGGGTGTTGGTCCCCGTAGAGGGTGCCGGGAAGACGGCCGCTTTTGGTGGCCGGGCGAGTGGGGATTTGCGCTATAGCGCAAATCCTCACTTATGTCCCTTAGCGCATTGAACCGGAAATGCGCTATAGCGCAGATCTTGAAAAATGCGCTATAAGACATATATGCCCGGAAGAGGAGGTGGTCATGCGCGTCAAATCGCCTGCCGATATCGGCGCCCTCATTCGCTCCGCACGCAAACGTGCCGGCCTGTCCCAACACGATTTGGCGCAAAAGCTCGATGTGGGCACACGGTGGATCTCGGTGATCGAGAATGGTCATCCGACTGCCGAGATCGGGCGCGTCCTGCGCACCCTGCAGACGCTCGGCGTCGATCTCGATGCCGACGTGCCAGACGCGCCTCGAGGCGCGTCGAGCAAGTCGCCGCCGCGTACCGCGTCGCCCGGGCTCGACGATCTCGACTCCATTATCGCGGCCCATAAGCCGAGCGTCCGCCGATGAGCCTTCCCCGTCGCGAAAAGCGCCTTGTGGTGCTGCTCGATAGCGCGCGCCTCGGCGAGGTCGTGCAGGAGAGCACTGGGCGTCTGCACTTGGAATACGACGAGGAGTGGATCACCTCAGGGCCAGGAATTCCCTTGTCGCTGTCGATGTCGTTGGGCGCTCGCATCCATCCGCACCGCGCGATCAACCCATACATGTGGGGGCTCTTGCCCGACAACGAGCAGATCCTCACCCGCTGGGCGCAACGCCACCAGGTCTCCGCCAATAGCGCCTTTGCGCTGCTCGGCGCGGTCGGTGAGGACTGTCCCGGAGCCGTGCAGTTCGTCAGTCCCGATCGCGTCGAAACGCTGACACAAGCCGGCGACATCCAGTGGCTCGATGAGGCCGAGATCGGCCGGCGCATTGCGGAGCTGCGGACAGATGTCGGTGCTGCTGGCCGCGTCCGGGTCGATACGGGCCAGTTCAGCCTGGGCGGTGCACAGCCAAAGACCGCATTTCTATTGGACGGCGCGCGGTGGGGAGTTCCAAGTGGCCGAATCCCCACGACCCACATCCTGAAGCCTCCCATCCCCGGGCTCCGCGGCCACATCGAGAACGAGCACTTCTGTCTGCGGCTGTTCGCCGCCATTGGCATTCCAACCGCACATTCCGAGGTTCGCAGCTTTGCGGGCGAACGGGTCATTGTGGTGGAGCGCTACGACCGCTTACGCCGCGGTAACATCGTCCGGCGCGTGCACCAGGAGGACATGTGCCAGGCGCTCGCCGTGATGCCGAGCCGGAAATACGAGAACGACGGGGGGCCGGGGATTATCGCCATCATGACCCGTGTATTGGCGAATTCGTCGCGCGCGGACGTGGATCGCCGGATGTTCATGCACGCCATTGCGCTGAACTACGTGATCGCCGGCACGGACGCGCACGGCAAGAACTTCTCCGTCCTCCTCGGCGCCGACGGGGCCGTGCGCTTCGCCCCGGTGTATGACGTTGCCAGCATCCTGCCCTACGCACCGGACCCGGTTACGCTAAAAATGCCCCTCCGTATCGGCAGCAAGTACTATCTCGACGACATCATACCCCGGCACTGGGAACAGACTGCGGCCCGCTGCGGCTATTCGGGGAGCGAGATCCTCGAGACCATCCAGCATTTCGTTACGATCGTCCCCGATGCGGCGGCCGAGATTGCTGGCGAGTGCCGCGAGGATGGTCTCGACCATCCTGTCCTCGGCGACTTGGTCGACCTGATCGCTCAGCGGTGCCGGAAACTGGCGCCGACCTACGGCATCCACTAGGCTTAGGCTAGG
>Ga0070681_10002873_pt1 | contig 15920 bp, 13 predicted proteins | sample KBSC83BmetaG_FD_65650 | JGI IMG/M metagenome (GOLD analysis project Ga0070681, IMG submission 65650) | Corn rhizosphere microbial communities from Kellogg Biological Station, Michigan, USA - KBS C8-3B metaG | ecosystem: Host-associated > Plants > Roots > Rhizosphere | place: USA: Michigan...
AGGTCGGTGTGTTGATCATGGATGTGGCGGCAGGGTTTTCATCGTGTGGTCACGATTGTCCGCTACCCAGGGTTGTTTTTCATCGGGGCCCGCTTGGGAAGGGCCATACTATTATGCGGGCTGACATGTCAGCCATGCATGCGGTACCGGCGGCCCAAGGCGTCGCGGCTGGAGCCGTGCAAAGGAATTCGCCCGGACAGCGAGAGGGGGCGTGGCGCGCGACCCCTCTGCTGGGCTTCAGGAAATGGTCGTCTATTTCGCGCCCGCGGGTGCGGGGCTGCGATATCGGCCGACGTAGGCGGCCTTGGCGACGGTCTTGCCTTTCATTGCGGCGAGAAGCTCGGCCCGGCTCGCAGTCTCGGGCAGGTCGAGTTTCGCGTTGAGGGCATAGAGCTCGAAGACGTAGTGGTGATAGCGCGGGCCCGGAGGGGCGCCCGGGCCCATGTAGGCGTTCGTGCCACGGAGGTTCTTGCCGGTCACGGAGCCTTCCGGCAGTTTGCCCTCCGGGATGCCATCCGCGGAGGCCGGAATGTTCCAGGCTATCCAGTGCAGCACGTCATCAGTGCCGCCGCCGATGGCGACGTCGATGTCGTGGAGGATGATCGCATAGGTCACCGTGCCCTCCGGCGCATTGGAGAACTTGAAGCCCGGTTGGACCCCGTTCATCCCGGCATACTTCTGCGGGACGATGCCCCCGTCGGGGAATGCAGTGGTCTCCATCAGCAGGGGTGGGAGTTTGAATCCGCCACCTCCGCCGGGTCGCTGTGCGTACGCCGCGCCGCTGCCAAGTAACACGAGTGCCAGAAGGAAGGAGAGCGAACCGGATAGCCTGGTGCCCATGAGATCTCCCTGAGTGGTTGTGGAATGGCGGTGTGAGGGTAACTTGAATTGCGTGCGGCTGCCCGCTGCCCCCGGCCTCGCCCGCGCGGGTGGCCGAGGAGCGGATGCCGTGCCCGTGGGCCGCCGCCTCGGTAGTCGCCATGCCCCTGTGAGCGCGATGGCTCGTGAGGCGCGATGCCCCCACAAGTCGCGATGCCGCGCGAGCCGCCACGCCCAAGATGGGCGCGGTTTACCGGACCGCCTGCCTCGCTTTTCCAGGTCGTCGCAGTTCGTCAGACTACGTGCGGTGGATACTGTCGCACGATGTGTCGGTGAGCGCTTTGGCCCTGGCGCATTGTGACGCCGCCTCGGTCCGTTGCATCGAGGGCTCCACACCCGCTGTGCACCCGCGGCTGGTTTTGGCTACAGCCGTACTGGCCTCGAGCCTCGCGTTCATCGACGGCTCCGTGGTGAATGTTGCGCTGCCGGTCATCGGCCGTGCCCTTTCCGCCGACGCGGACGCTTTGCAGTGGACGGTCAATGCGTACCTGTTGCCACTCAGCGCCTTGCTGCTGCTCGGCGGAGCCGCCGGCGACCGCTTCGGTCGCCGCAGGCTGCTCCTTTGGGGAACGACCCTGTTCGCCGCAGCCTCTCTCGGCTGCGCTATGGCATCGCAGGTCTGGATGCTGCTGGCCGCGCGATTCGTTCAAGGTGTCGGTGGCGCGATGCTGATGCCCAACAGTCTCGCGATCCTTGGGCAGACCTTCACTGCCGAGCGGAAGGGGCGCGCCGTGGGAATCTGGGCCGCGGCGAGCGGGATCGCAGGGGCCCTCGGGCCGGTGCTCGGCGGCTGGCTCATCGATCTCGGGAGCTGGCGCGCGATTTTTCTGATCAACCTGCCCGTGGCAGCCGTCGCGATCGTGCTGGCGCTGCGTTACGTTCCCGGAGATCGCGTGCGGCGACAGGACCCGCTGGATGTGTCGGGTGCAATTTTGGTCACCGTGGGACTCGGCGTGCTGACCTGGGTGCTGACCCTGGCAGGCGGCCCGAGAGGGCCGGGCAGAGTCACCGCCGTGATGGCCGTGGGCGCGATCGGGTTGCTCCTTGCTTTCGTCGTCGTCGACGCACGCAAAGGCGATCGGGCTCTGGTACCGATGGCTTTGTTCGCCCGGCGGACAGTCGTCGGCCTGAACCTCGTTACGTTATTGCTCTACGGTGCTTTGGGTGCACTGCTTGTCCTGTTGCCCTACGTGCTGATCCAGGCGCTTCGCTATTCAGCTGCGCGAGCGGCCGCCGCATTGGTCCCCCTTCCCATCGTCATGGTCCTCGTGTCGCCCGTGGCGGGATCGCTCGCGGGGCGCCTCGGTCCGCGGATGCCGATCGCCATCGGCTCGGTCGCAGTGGGTGTGGGCATGCTTCTGACACTTCGCATCCATTCTTTCATCGGCTACTGGACGGAACTCTTACCTGCCGTCGTCGTCGTGGCGCTGGGTCTGTCCGCAGCCGTCGCTCCGCTCACGACCGCCGTGCTCAGTGAGGTCGAGGGGCGCTATACGGGCGTGGCTTCGGGGTTCAACAATGCAATCGCCCGCACGGGCGGGTTGCTCGCGACGGCGTCAGTCGGGTTTGTATTCGCGTCCCACGGAGAGGGTCTGTTGCACTCCTTTCATACGACGATGGTGATTGGTGCCGTGGCGTGTTGGGGCGCGGCGCTGGGCGCGCTTGCGCTCATTCGGAGTGCACACGCTCAGCGGTGAGCTTCGCGCCGGGCTGGCAACTCGCTGTCCCGGTACCGGTGCGCGGCTCGCTGGAGAGGTGCAAGGGCGTGCGTGTGATTTTGTCCTGGGCCGTCCGTTTTTGAGGGATTCCCTCAATCTCGGACGCTCAGACCCAAAAGCACAGGCACGTCCGCGTGTCCGTTTGCCAACCGTGACCTTCAATGGTCTGCGCAACTACATGATTTAAATAGATGAGCGCGGCGGATAAAGGCCAGCCCCCTTTCCTGGCACCTATAGTGCGAGGAACCGCGATGATGAATCCCGAGCCGCTCGTCCGCCGCCCGCCAGGGTGATGTAAAAGCCTTCGTGGAGCTCGCCCAGGGCTACCAGCACCTTGCCTTCGGCTCGGCACTGGCGCTCGTCCGTGACCTGCAGCAGGCCGAGGACGTGGTGCAGGAAGCGTTTCTTGCCGCCTGGTCGGCGCTCCCGAAGCTGGCCGAACCCGCGGCGTTTCCAGCGTGGCTGCGGGGCATCGTCAGGCACCAAGCTCATCGAGTATTGCGACGGCGGCACCTCGCAGCGGCGACGCTCGAGGAAGCGTCCGAGATCGTCAGTGAAGAGCCGACACCGGACCGCCGACTCGAACAGTACCGCGAGGCTGCTACAGCGCTTGCGGCGATCGCTGAGCTGCCCGACCCGCTGCGTGAGCCGGCTAGCCTGTTCTACATTCACGAGTGCTCTCACCAGGAAATCGCTGCGTTCCTCAGCATCCCGGCGACCACGGTTAACAACCGTTTGCATCGGGCCCGATCGCTGTTGCAACAGAGGATACCCGCTATGACCGAGAGCACACTCCGGCCGCACGGCTTACCCGACGATTTTGCAGACCGCATCGGCAGGCTCGTCGCCGCGCGCAGTGCACTGGTCGAGGCTGTGTTCGACCCCGCGGCGTTGCCTGATCTCCTGAGCGAGCTATTGGTCAGCGATGAGGCGAACAAGCGCGCTGTCAGTGTCCAGGTGGTCCAGCGCACGGGCGGAGGCGCCGTGCGCGCAATCGCAACGACTGAACTCGATGCCGTGTCGCGCGGAGCCACGGTGCTCAACACCGAACAGCAAACACCGACGCCCGTCTATGAGATCGGCTTCGAGCGCGTGGCGCCACTGCTCGCGGGCGATCGTGTGACAGCGAGCGGAAGAGAGAACAAGCTGATGCGGACAGGCATCAAGGTCATTGATGTGATGTGTCCGCTGGTGGCCGGGGGGCGTGTCGTTCTGGTGGGGGAGTACGGCGCAGGGCTCGCGGTCCTGATGGAAGAGTTGGTGCGCCGGTTGAGCAGGGGCACCGATCCCTTGTCTCTGTTCGTGGTGATGCCGCCTTTCTCGCCCGAGTGGCCCGGGTCGACCGATCTACCGTTCTCCATTTCCGATTCGCTGCAGCGGGAGGGCTACAGTGAGGGCACGGTGGGCGCCGTTCAGACCTTCTTCCTGCGTGGGCAGCAGGAGCCATGGACTGCGGAACGTCTCGAGGAATTCGCGACCGCGGATGTCGTGATTCATCTGTCGAGCCAGGTTGCGAAGGCACAAATCTATCCGGCCATCGATCTGCGCACGTCGCGTTCGTGGCTGCTCGAAACGGGAGCGGTCGATGAAGCGCACGGAGCAGTGTCCGCACAGGTGCGCCGCCTGCTCGGCGCGGCATTGTGGAACACAGGTGATCTGCCCGAAGGAGTGAGCCGCCCACTGATAGCCGCGCGGGGGCGCAAGCTGCAAAACTACTTCACCCAGCTGTTCTTTGTCGCCGAGCCATACACGCACCGCCCCGGCACCCACGTTGATGCCACCGAGGCGCTGCGCACGTGCCGAGATATCCTCGAAGGTCGACACGACGATATCGCGGATGACGCGTTTTGCTTCGCCGGCGGGATCGAGGAGATCCGCAAGCGCCACGGTACGAAGAAGTAGCGCCGTCCTTCATTGACACTGGAAATCATCCTTACCCAGCGGCTGGCAGAAATCGTTCCACCGGCCGCGGCCCCCCCCTGGTTGAAGAAGTCCCGTGCGCGCAGATATTTGTCGTAGGCGTCGAGATTATTGGTGCCGCACTTGGCGCGTGACATGTCGCCGACATCCAGCGCAATGCTCAGCGCCCGGGCTACATCCTTGGCGATGTCCTCCTGGACGGAGAACACACTCTCCAGCTTGCGGTCGTAGGTCTGCGACCACATGTGGACACCGGTTCTCGCGTTGATCAGCTGCGCGGTGATGCGCAACTGCGTGCCGTCCTTGCGCACGCTGCCTTCCAACAGGTGATTGACACCGAGCTGTTCGCCGATGAGACGCAGGTCCTGGTTCTGCCTTTGAAAGAAAAGCTCGACGTGCGCCCCGCAACCTTGAGGTCCTTGATCTGGGCCAGCTGGTTCAGGAGCTCTTCCGACAGGCCGTCGGAGAAGTACTCCTGATCGTGCTGCGGCGACATGTCGGCAAACGGGAGGACGGCGAGGGAAGTGCCCTAATCTTGTGCTCCTGGATTCGGTGCCAGAACCCCATGGGAGTGGCGACCGACGTGGAGTCCTCCTCCGCGGCTCGTGCTAATTGCTCAGACATGCCCGTCTCGTTGTCGTTATCAGGCCCGCGGCCAGTCGCTGCTGGGCGCCCCCGCCGATATCATAGCCGTGGCGGGGGTCGTTCGAGCCGCATGGCCATTGCCCCCGTTCAGATTCAGGGGGTTAGAGCATGCTGAGCCTGCGAGCGCTGTACGCTTTCGCCATTTTCTGGAGTAGCTGCCTGCTCTTTCTGGTCGAGCCGATGGCCGCCAAGCGACTGGTACCGCTGCTGGGCGGCTCGGCTGCGGTCTGGACGACCTGCCTGGTCTTCTTTCAGACCGTGCTGCTGCTCGGCTATGCGCTGGCACATTGGCTGGTCAGCCGCCTGAGTACCTATCGACAGACGCTCGCCTATCTGGCTCTCCTGGTGACCGGCTTGTTATTCAGCCTCGACGTCGATCGGGTGCTGCACCCGGATCTGCTGCACCCGGCGACCAGCGTGTTTCTGCTGCTGGCGCGCATGATCGGCATCCCTTTTCTGGCCTTGTCGGCCAGCGGTCCGTTGCTGCAAGCCTGGTTCTCACGCAGCGAGGCGCGCGGGGTCGCGCTGCGCCCTCCGTATCGGCTGTTCGTTTTGTCCAACTTCGGGTCCTTGGTGGCACTCGCCAGCTACCCCGCAGTCATCGAGCCGCGCGCCACGCTGCACACCCAAGGCGTCGTCTGGTGCTGGGGTCTTTTGATCTACACGCTCGTTTGCGGTGCGATCGCCTGGAGGGTCAGGAGTGAGGGTGCGGCGCAGCCCGCTTCAGCCTCCTCGAGCAGCGCGGAACCCTCGCCCGAGACGACCCGGATGGTGTTGTGGACTGCGTTAGCCGCCTGTGGCTCGGTACTGTTATGCGCCGTCACGGGTTACCTCTCCCAGAACATCGCCGCCATACCGCTGCTGTGGATCGCGCCGCTCACCGTCTATCTGTTGAGCTTCATGCTGACCTTCAACGGAGGTCGGCGCTACCCGCGCACCCTGGTCTTGCTGCTGCTGGCGGTGTCGCTCGGCGCACTCGGCTATCTGCTGTGGAGCGGCGAGTCCAATCTCAACCTGAACGTCAGTATTCCGCTGTTCTGCGCTGCACTGTTGGTGTGTTGCACATTTGCGCACGGCGAGGTGTATCGGCTGCGTCCGCCTGCGCAGCACAGCACCGGGTTTTACTTGTGTATCGCCGCAGGGGGAGCCCTTGGGGCCTTCTTCGTGGGGATCGTGGCGCCGCGAATATTTACCGGCGACTACGAGCTGTGTTGCGCGCTGCTCGTGACAGCCGTCCTTGCGCTCATCACGACCTGGCGGCAGGCGCTCCCCTGGCGAGCACTGTGGGTCACGGCGACCTTGGCTCTGTGCGCCACCACCGCTAAATACGTGCACGACTATCGGGCTCAGTCCATCGTCAGGGCTCGCAATTTCTACGGTGCTCTGCGCGTCACCGAAGCGGGGAGCGGCTCCGATCGGGTCCGACATCTTTACAACGGCACGATCGAGCATGGCACCCAGTGGCTCAAAGGCGATATGCGGTACACGCCGACGACCTACTACGCGCATGACTCGGGCGCAGGTTTGGCCGTAAGTCTGTGCTGTTCGGGGCCTGCGCGACGCGTGGGCATCATCGGCCTGGGTGCCGGAACACTGGCTGCCTACGGTCGCGCGGGCGACGTGTTCCGCTTCTACGAGATCAATCCCCTGGTGGAGCAGATGGCGCATCAGCACTTCACTTATCTGAGCGACTCGCACGCTCGCATTGAGACTGTGTTGGGCGATGCGCGCATATCGATGGCGGCCGAGGCTCCGCAGAACTACGATGTTCTGCTGGTGGATGCATTCTCGGGCGACGCCATTCCCGTGCACCTGCTCACCGCGCAGGCCGTGAACCTGTATCTGCGCCATCTGCGACCGGGGGGAGTCATTGCCTTCCATGTTTCCAATCGCTACCTCGCGCTCGAGACCGTGGTCCAACAGGAAGCGGACCATGCAGGTTTGCATTCGGCGCTGATCGAGAGCGACGACGAGGACTCGCGCGATGAGTATGCCGCTTCCTGGGTCCTGGTGACGCGCGATCAGTCGTTTCTCGCACAGCCGGCCGTAAGGATGAGCACCAGTCAGATCGACACAGTCAAGGGACTGCGCCTGTGGACCGACGACTACAATAGTTTGCTGCCGCTGCTGCGCTGGCGTGGCCGATCTGACGGGGACTGACCCAGGCGATCGGGTTCGGCCCGCGGCGTCAACCCTGCACCTGCTCGATCAAGGGCTCCCCGAGGACGGTGCCGGCGCGTGTGGTAACCTTTCATGTGAAGGAACTCGGGAGGGGGTGAATCGTGCACCGCGGGTTGTTGGCTCTCTGCACTACTTTGGCGATGGCGCAGGCGTCGGCCGCTACCGATCAGCTGCACTATGCGGCGCACGATCAACTCGTCGTGCCGGAGAATTATCGGAGCTGGATCTTTCTCACCTCGAGCCTCGATCTGAACTACGACGAACCGGTGCCCGGAGCGGCCACGTCACGCTCGCTGCTCGATAACGTCTTCGTCAATCCAAGCGCTTACGCCCAGTTCGTCAAGACGGGAAGGTGGCCGGACGGCACGGTGCTCATCAAGGAGAATCGCCTGGCGGCCAGTGCCGGCACCCTCAGCAGGAGCGGCAAGTTCCAGACCCAGATCGTCAGCATGGAGTTGCACGTCAAGGATCAAAAGCGCTTCCCAGGCCAGTGGGCCTTCTTTGTGACCGATGGGAAGGCTCCCGCCCGGTACGTCGCTCCCGGCGCGGCGTGCTATTCATGTCACGCCGACCATGGCGCGGTGGAGAGTACGTTCGTGCAGTTCTATCCGACGCTGCTGCAGATCGCGAGCGACAAGGGCACCTTGGAGAGCCGGTTTCTGAAGGAGCGGGCAGCCCTCGCCGGCAAGGACTAGACGACGCGGCCGCGTGGCTGTACCGCCCTTCGGACCTCATCCGCTCTATTCTCGACGTCGCGGTGCGGCTCGGCCATACTCGCCCTCGAGCCCCGGTCGGTACACCAAGCAACAACGAATGACCGGGCAGGGAGAGGGAATGCGGGGTCTCCATAGGGTGTGGATGCGCGCTGCCGCCGCCGGACTGCTCTGCCTGGCCATCTTCCGTCCCGCGGCGGCGGAGGACTGGTTACCCCTGAGTCAGGATGATCTGAAAATGACCAGCGAGCCGAAGGCTCCCGGCGCGCCGGCCATCTATCTGTACCGGCAGGTCGACCGGAGCGACGAGTCGTATCAGGAAACCTATTACGTGCGCCTGAAGATCCTCACGGACGAGGGGCGGAAGTACGCCGACATCGAGATTCCCTACGAGAAGAATACGGAGTCGGTCGGCGGGATCGCCGCCCGGACTGTTCTCCCGGACGGCACGGTGGTTCCCTTCACCGGAACCATCTACGAAAAGCCGATCGTGTCCGCCCGGAGCGAGAAGCTGATGAGCAAGACCTTCACGCTCGCCGCGGCGGGTGTCGGGAGCATCATCGAGCTCAAATACAACAAGCGGCTGCGGTACGGCTGGGTGTACGACTCGCACTGGATCATCAGCAGCGAGTTATATACCCGCGAGGCCAAATTCTCCCTCGAGCAGAACCAGCACTTCCCGCTGCGATGGAGCTGGCCGCGCGGAATTCCGGGAGATGGCACTCCCAAGATGGATCGCGCTGGACGCATCCGGCTGGAAGTCCACGATGTGCCGGCGTTCGCAACCGAAGAGTTCATGCCCCCGGAAAATGAGCTGAAGTACCGCGTGGATTTCGTCTACGCCGATACCGATGACTTCGAGTCGGATCCGAAGGTGTACTGGAAGCGCTTCGGCCGCAAGCAGTTCTCGCAGGTCGAAAGGTTCATCGATCACCGCAAGGCTCTGCAGCAGGTCATCGATCAGACCGTGCAGCCGGGGGACTCGCCGGAGACGAAGTTGCGCAAGCTGTACGCGCGCGCGCAGCAGATTCACAACACCTCGTTCGATCACGAGAAAACGGAGGAGGAGCAGAAGCGCGACCGGCAGAAGGATGTCCACGATGCGGCTGACGAGATCTCCATCGGGCAGGGGAACGGCCTGCAGGTCACCTGGCTGTTTCTGGGGCTGGCGCGTGTGGCGGGTTTCCAGGCAGACCCGGTGCTCGTGTCGACGCGGGACCGCTATTTCTTCAGTCCGGCCCTGATGAATGCGACGGAGCTCAATTCCAACGTGGTCGTGGTGAAGCTCGACGGCGAGGATCTCTACCTGGACCCGGGGATTCCGTTCACTCCCTTCGGCCTGCTGCCCTGGGAGGAGACCGGTGTGATGGGGTTGCGACTGGACAAGGACGGCGGCACGTTCGTGAGGACGCCGGTCCCGACTCCGGACAAGTCGCAAATCGAGCGCAAAGCGGTGCTCAAATTCGACCGGGGGACGCTCACGGGCGTACTCACCGTCACCTATACTGGAATGGAAGCCTCCTGGCGCCGCCTCAGCGAGCGTGACGAGGACGATACGGATCGGAAGGCGTTTCTGAAGGATGACGTGCAACGCTTCATACCGACCGGCATCGAGGCGAAGCTGACCAATCAGCCCGACTGGAGTGCCGCGGAGGCGCCGCTGGTGGCGGAATTCGAGCTGCACGTGCCGGGCTGGGCGCAGCTGGCCGGTCGGCGGGCCATTTTTCCTGCCGGCCTGTTCGGCGCGCCCGAGAAGCACACCTTCGAGCACGTGGCGCGGACGCAGCCCCTGTCTTTCGATTTCCCGTACCGCCTGGCCGATGAGGTGACCGTCACCCTGCCGCAGGGTTGGAAGGTCGACAGCATTCCCAAGCCCGGTGCCCTCGATCTGAAAGGCCTGATCTACAAGGCGACCGCGGAGACCCAGGGGCAAACGCTGCGCCTGACCCGGCAGATCGATCTGGGCGTCATTCTCGTGGATCTGAAGTTCTACCCGGCCATCCGTAACTTCTATCAGACGGTCAGGGCAGGGGACGATCAGCAGATCGTCGTCTCCCCGGGTGAACCCGTGGGCATCGGTGTGCGCAATTGATCGCCGTGTTCGCGAAATCGCCGCTCAGGGCCTGGTTACGCAACCTCGCAGTGGCGGCCATTGCCGGATGCGCGCTGATCGGCGCAGCGGAGGCCGCTGAGACGCCCGCGTGGATGCGGGCCCAGCTGACCGCTCCCGTGCCAGAGCACGACCCCGAGACAGCGGCCGCTGTGATGTATCAGGAAAGGACCGTGACCGTGCTGCCAAACGGGCGGATACGGGATCTGGAGCGAAGGGTCGTGAGAATCCTGCGTACCGAAGGTAACGATCGCGGGCTGGTACGCGTCGATTTCGACCCGCAGACGAAGATCATCGGACTACGTGCATGGTGCATCCCCGCGCAGGGCAAGGACTACTCGGTAAACGAGCGGGACGCCGTCGATACCGGCGTCTTTGGCGTGATGAACGGCGAGCTCGTCAGCGACGTGCGCTCGCGCATCCTGAGAATTCCTGCCGCCGTGCCCGGGAGCGTCGTCGGCTACGAGATCGAGCGGGAAGAGCAGCCGTACTTCATGTCCACCGAATGGGATTTTCAGGACACGATCCCGGTGCGCGAAGCGCACTTCACCCTGGAGTTGCCTGCGGGCTGGCAATACCAGCAAACGTGGCTCAACCATGCGCAGCTGAGCGCGGCATCTGCCGGGGCAAACCGCTGGCAATGGGAGGTCCGCGATGTCGGGGGGATCAAGGTCGAGGACGATATGCCTCCCTGGGAAGGCATTGCCGGACGACTCGTCATTTCACTGCTGCCACCGGCGGCGCAGAGCTCGCCGGCCAGAGAGTTTCTGAGCTGGCACGGCATGGGCTCGTGGTATCTGGATCTGGCACGCAATCGCCGCGACGCCTCGCCGGCCATCAAGCAGAAGGTCGCGGAGCTGACCGCATCGAAGAGCACCTCTCTGGAGAAGATCCAGGCGCTGGCCGCCTTCGTGCAGAGCAATATCCGCTACGTCGCCATCGAGCTGGGGATCGGAGGTTTTCAACCGCATGCCGCGAGCGAAGTGTTCACTCAGAGGTTCGGCGACTGCAAGGACAAAGCGACCCTGCTGAGCACCCTGCTGCACGAAGTGGGAATCGAGTCCTACTATGTGCTGGTCAACAGCCGGCGTGGCTCCATCACCGACAAGACTCCACCGTACGATGCGTTCGACCACGTCATCCTCGCTATCCAGCTTCCCGCGGACCTGCACGATCCCTCCCTGCAGGCGACGGTCACGCATCCTCGCCTGGGCCGGCTGTTGTATTTCGATCCCACCGATGAGTACATGCCCCTGGGCAGTCTGTCGGGCTATCTGCAGGCGGGGTACGGTCTGCTGGTGACGCCCGACGGCGGCGAGCTGCTGCAATTGCCGGTGCTCGCGGCCGGGAGCAATTCGGTGAACCGGACCGTGCACCTGACACTGGATGCCTCCGGAACCGTTCACGGTGATGTCAAGGAAATCATGTTGGGAGACATGGCGGCAGCGGAGCGCGCGCGGTTGCACGCGACCTTTCACGACACCGACGTGATCAAACGCGTCGAAACCCTGCTCTCGCAGTCGTTGGCGACCTTCCAGATCGAGAAGGCAACCCTCGGCTACGCGCAGGTGCCCAGCCAGCCCCTGGAATGGAACTACAGCTTCGATGCCGAGCAATACGCGAAGGCCGCCGGGGATCTGCTGATGGTTCGACCGCGGGTGATCGGCAGCAAGGCGAGCGGTCTGCTGGAGACCGAAAAGCCCCGCCAGCATCCGATCGAGTTCGAGGGTCCGCGGCGCGACACCGATGTGTTCGAGATCCAGGTTCCCGCCGGCTACACGGTCGATGATTTGCCCCCGCCGGTCGATGCCGACATCGGTTTCATGGCCTATCACAGCAAGACGGAAATGCTGGGACAGACCTTGCGATACACGCGCACGTTTGAAATCAAGGCGGTGCGTGCGCCCGTGGACAGGGCGGAGGACCTGAAGCGCCTCTACCGGAGCATCGGGAACGATGAACGGATGACCGCCGTTCTGAAGCGCCAGTCCCCGCAGTGAACGAGAGCCGTCGCGGGCGGTCCCGCGCCGGCCTCGATCCTGACCGCGACCCCTCACCTCAGACTCGAACGCAACGCAGGACGGAGCCCGCCGCGGCCTTGCGATACGCAGCCGTTCCTGCTAGCGTCTGATACCGGTGTCAGAATGAAATAGCAGGGAACGACCCCGAGCCAGTCGTTTTGACGGTTCGAAATCACCAAACATTGCCACCGTTGTCAGAGGGGAGAACCATGCGACAGGTATCTGGGATTGCCGGGAAGAGCACGCCTGCGTTGGCCGTAATCCTGTTGTGGGTTGCGGGGTGTCTGGGCAACTTTGCGCTGGCCGCGGGCCCCGAGGGGAACGATGCCGCAGGGCTCCTCGGCGCGTTCGGGAAAGCGAGTCCGGGGTGGCTGGCGACGTTGGATGGGCGCTTACCGCTGGAGCGGCGTTTGCCCGCGCGGGCCGCCATCTGCTCCGTGGTCACAGCCAATCTGCCCTCCAGCGCTTTCTCCTCACCCTCGACTACGGATCCGGATATCGACAACATCGCGGCCGTCGCCGCCAACCCGTTGAATTCCAACCCGGACACCGCGCGGATTCAGGCGGCGCTGGATTCCTGCCAGCCGGGAGGGGTCGTCAAACTCGCCTCCGCCGGACAGTACGATGCGTTTCTGGCCGGCGCCCTGACCTTACCCAGCGGTGTGACCCTATGGGTGGATACAGGCGTGACGCTGTACGCGTCCAGATATCCCGCGGACTTCACCAACGGCGGACTGGTTGCCGGCGATGAATGCGGCAACGCCTCTGCCACCACGACAGGCAAGTCCTGCAAAGCCTTCATTACCGTGGCCGCCGCGGCGAGCGGCAGCGGCGTGGTGGGCCGGGGGACCATTGATGGGCGGGGCGGCAGCGCGCTGACCGGCGGGCCCAAGGCCGGCATCATGACATGGTGGGATGTGGCGCTGCTCAACAAGGTATCCGGCTTCTCGCAGAACTGCCCGGTTCTGCTGGATCTCACCCAGGGCGGCAAGGACTTCCTGCTGTTCCGGATCGCGCTGCTCAACTCCCCGCATTTCCACGTCAAGATCGACTCGTACGACGGGTTCGTTGCCTGGGGCGTTCAGGTGTTGACGCCGTCACTTGCGTACAGCGTCCCCGGTTATGCCTGCAGCACGTTGCCGAGCAACACCGTAGCCGCAACCCGCCCCGGTACCTGCTATACACCGGATTTCGCCAAGAATACCGACGGCATCGATCCCGGGGGCAGCCGCAACGTCCTCATCTCGCATTCCTATATCAGCGACGGGGACGACAATGTCGCGGTGACCGCCTCAAACAAGAGTAATTGCATCACCACGGCCGACGGGTTCTGTTCGAGCTCCAACACGCTGGTGGCGCACAACCACTTCTACTATGGCCACGGGATGTCCGTGGGCAGCGGAACACAGGGCGGGGTGACCGGCCTGCTCGTCTGGGACCTGTCGATCGATGGCGAAGACAGCTCCAATGGCGTCGGGCTGCGGATCAAGACCTCGCAGGGCGCGGGCGGGGAGGTGTCAGCGACCTATGCGAACGTGTGCATCCGCCGCGAAAAACAACCCATCGTCATTGACCCTTTCAACAGCGCTCCCAGCTCGACCACGGACTTTCAGCCCAATCTGCACGACATCCGCTACTTCAATATCCACGCAGTGAATCTCCCGGGTGCGAAGTATCCGAGCTCGACCAACTGGAACAATGTCATGAACGGGGTCAGTGCGACGAATCTGCTGAATCCGGTCGTGCTGGACAACGTGTTTTTCGACGTGGCGCCCGCCTGGGGCAACTCGAGCAAGGCCCCCTTTACCGGCTCGCCCAACTTCGCCAGTTTCCTCATCGGGCCACGCTCGACGAGCTTCCCGATCCCCACCACGGGGATGGACGTCACCGTGACGGGCGCCGCAGCGGGCACGGCATTGAGTGGCAATGCCCTCGATTGCAGCCATGCGTTCCAGCCGTTCAGCTCGGTGAACAGCAAGTCCCCCATTTGATCGGCTAGGAGGAAATGTCGACGAACGGGTGGGGTCGCAAGGCGAGCTTGCGCAGCAGATAGAGGGTCTGCCCGATCAGGGCGATGACCCCGAGGAGCACCGCGATACCCATCCAGCGCAATATCGGGATCGCCAGCATCTCCGGCGGAGCCCCAAAGACTGCTGTCTCCAGAGGACTAAGTGCCATCGTCGCCCTGGCCGCGTCGCTTGCGCCGCTTCTTGCGCACAGGCGTTCGTGCCTGTTCCGGTGGCAGGCGCCGTCCGCCGTCGGCTGCGACAGGCAGAGCGGCAGGCAATCCGAAGAAGTCCGACGGGCCACGTATCGCCGGATACTTCAGGCCGATGAAGGCCGCCGAGCCGCGCATGCCCGGATCCATTCCCAGATCCCTGGCAGCCTCCAGAAGCTCATCGTCCGTCGAGTCGATCAACTCTTCGGCCAGGCCCTCGAGCACGCGCTCGAACGCGGCCACTCGTTGAACGGGCGTTGTTATCTTTGAACGCATGTCAATCCCTCCCGGAGCAGCACGCGACGCATGCGTTTGCGCGCGGAGGCATAGTCGGTGTCAGACAATCCCAAGGCAACACGGAGCTCTTCGGCTGTGAGTCCGCGAGCCAGACCGTCCAGAATGGCTGTCGCCGTCGGGTCCTCCGCGAACAGCTCGCGAACCCGGGCGAGCTCCTGCTGGGCCATGACAGCTTGGTCGGGGCCGGGGGCCCCATCCACGAGCTCGACGGGGCGATCCGCTGATTGGGAGCGGACTGACCGGCCTCGGGCACCCGTCCCTTCGACTCGCTGCCAGTGCTCACTCCTGATGCTTCGCATGACGCCCGCCAGGAAGGCGACGATGGCCACTCCGTCGGGTACCTGGCGCTTGCCCACGATTATCCGCGTCAGCGCCTCCTGTATGAGGTCTTCCCACGTGACGTCCGGTGGCAAGCCCCTGGCGTACCAGCGGGCAAGCGTCTTCAGACGCAGTAGCTCCAGGTCAGTGACGAGGCCGAGCCCCAGTGCAGACTCGCTCGGCCGGACGATCCTCGGATCGGTCAGCGGGGGAAAGTGGCGCATTCGTACGACATCCTCCCGGGAGTATGCGCACTTCCAAGCCTCGCGCGGACATGTTCTGCGAAATTCAGAGCACTATTTGCCAGTAGGCGACGTCGACCCACCGCTCGTGCTTGAAGCCGACCTGGCGAAACGTCGCTACGCGCTCGAAGCCCAGCTTTTCGTGCAGGCCCACGCTCGCTTCGTTCGGCAGGGCAGCGCCGCCGATGGCGACGTGTATGCCCCGTGCTCGGAGGAGGGTGAGCAGCTCGGCATAAAGGCGCGTTCCGAGCCCACGCCGCTCGCGGCCCTGTTCGAGGTAGATGGTCGTTTCGACCGAGTAGCGGTAGGCGCTGCGGACCTTCCACTTGCTGGCATAGGCATAGCCGAGCACGCGGCCCTCGAGCTCGGCTACCAGCCAGGGCAGATCGGCACTTTGGATTTCAGCCAGCCGGGTCGCCATGATCTGCGGCGACACGGGTTCTTCCTCGAACGTGATGACGGTATTTTCGATGTAGTAGTTGTAGATACGCGCAAGGGCATGCGCGTCGGCGGCCGATGCCGGGCGTACGGAAACGGTGGTCATACCCGCCGGCCGCGGGAATCGATTACGGGCTCGCCGTCCTCTTTGTTGAAACTTCCCTGCTGAGGGAGGGGCAGGATGTTCAGTACAGCCTCAGAGGGACGACACAGCATGACG
>Ga0070681_10002874_pt1 | contig 15916 bp, 10 predicted proteins | sample KBSC83BmetaG_FD_65650 | JGI IMG/M metagenome (GOLD analysis project Ga0070681, IMG submission 65650) | Corn rhizosphere microbial communities from Kellogg Biological Station, Michigan, USA - KBS C8-3B metaG | ecosystem: Host-associated > Plants > Roots > Rhizosphere | place: USA: Michigan...
GAAATGATGTTGACAGCTCCATTGATGATTGTATCTATACGACTAATTGCGGCTTGACTAAGCGGGTGGACGAGGACTGCGCCGACGGGCCGCTGGAAGGGCCGCAGTCATATCAGCCACACAATTGCAACTATTATCCGGGAAATTAGCGAGGAATGACCGCGATGCTTCATCATCGAAATCGAACCGTGCGGTGGTGCCGAGAGCGCTGGTCGCGGACGTTGCAGTTTCTCGGTACGGCGCTGCTCGTGGTCGGGCTCGCCGCATGCGGGACGAGTGCACAGGGTTCAGAGCAACCTGCTGCAAACACGTCACCGATCACAGCGGCAGCGACGCCATCGATCCCGAGTGCCTCGCCGTCCGCAAGCCCGTCCTCGACTCCCAGTGCCTCGCCGACGGCAGGGGGTGTTACCGGGACCGTGGCAGTCGGTGCTCAGGGCGGCGCTGCCTGGGTCGTCACTGCGAGCGAGTTCCGCAGCACGACCGACCAAGGAGCCCACTGGTCGAGTACGCCACTGCCCGCCGGATTCACCGCGAATCTCGGTATCGCTGCCTCAATTGGTCCGAATGGCGCGTTGTGGCTGCTGAGTGCCTCGGGCAATACGGCTTCCTTCTATCAAGCCGCTGGCCCCGGCAACCCGTGGTCCAGGACGACCATCAGCGTGACCTGGCCAACGCAGACGCAGGTGCCGAGTAGTCCGGAGTTCGTGGCCCCCGGCCGTGACGTAGCCGTTTTCGGGAGCAGCGCACCGGGCATCATTACGGCCGTGGTGACCGAGGGGAATACCGGACTTGCCCGCGTGATGCTGCTCTCGACCGACAGTGGGAAGACGTTTGCGCAGCATAATCCGCCGACGCTGCACGGTGATTGGCATCCCGCCTTCATTTCTGCCACCAGCGGCGTGATCGAAGGAAACGGTGTGTTCGTAAATGGCACGCCGACCGTGGAGCCCGGCGCGATCTATGCGACAACTGATGGCGGCGCCTCCTGGAAGCCAATGACGCTCCCGAGCGACAGTCGCCCGGACGTGTCACTGCTGGGCGCGCCGCTCGTCAACGGGTCGCACATCTATCTCACGGCCAACATGCCGACGGATGATGGTTGGCGACTGGCCCTGTACAGCGGTGACAACGGTCAGAGCTTCACGGTGCAGGGGTCCGTCACTGTGTCTAAGGCGAATAGCAATGCTGCGCCGCTGGTCGGGGTGGACGGCTCCAACGTCTGGATGGTGACGGGACCGGCAACCGGCAGCAGTACGATCTTTGAGTCCTCGGACGGCGGGGCGAACTGGAAGGCGGTGCCGGCCCCGGCGCTGACCCCTGAATTCGCAACGGTCGGTATCGGGCTGCATGGCAACGCCGCGACCATTTGGCAATCCATGTCGAATTGTCCAGGCTCCAAGAGCACCTGTGCTCCGGTCGCGGTGCTGAGTGCAACCACGGACAGCGCACAACACTGGCACCAGGTGGCAGTACCATCGCCATCATGATTGGCGAGAGGAGTTGTTGTCTCCGCAGGATCGGCCTCCCTGCGAGATTAGCCAACCCGTGTGCGACTTACTGGAGAAACAGCGAACGGGCCGCTCAACTGAGCGGCCCGTTTTCATGTTCAAAGATGCCGTGCACCCTCTGTCGATAGCGGTCCTCCAGCTTACACCGAACGAGTTAGCTCCGGCCAGGCGACCTCACGACACCCAGAGATTACCGCTTACGGCTGCTTCCTTCCGGACCTGACCGGGTTCACGGGTCCCTGCCGCGTGAGACCTAACCATCCCCGCCACTTTGAACGGGCAGTCCCACAGGATCGTACCTCGAGAGGGAATTCAGTCCCGCTGGAGCGGATTGCGGGTACAGGGCACCGCTAGTTCCCCACCTAGCACGACAGCCGGAAGGATACCGCACCAGTCGCCTTCCGACTAGTCACTACCAGCATATTGGATACTCGAAATCCGACTACGCGCCAAGTGACTCGCCGCCGTCGACTCGGATCACGTTGCCGGTCATCCAGCCGAGGCCGGGCACGCTCAAGGCGCGAATCGCGCAAGCGACATCCTGTGTCGTCGTCAGGCGGTGATGAGGGTTGCGTCGCAACGCGCCCGCCAGCATGTCGTCAGCGCCTGGAATCTTGTTTTGCGCCGGGGTATCGGTAACCCCAGCCTGAATCGCGTTGGCCGCCACCCCGAACGGTGCCAATTCCACCGCCAGCTGGCGAATATGCGATTCGAGCGCCGCTTTGGCCGCTGAAACCGCTCCGTAGCTCGGCCAGATGCGGCTCGAGCCCTCGCTCGTCATGGCGAAGATCCGGGCATCGTCGCTGAAGAGACCGGCCCGGTGGATCTCCTGCGTCCAGTAGACCAGCGAATTGGCCATCACGTCGAACGTCATGTCCATCTGCTTGGCGTTCAATTCGTGTCCGGGATTCTCCTCGATAAAGCGGCGCAACGTTCCGAACGCAAGCGAATGCATCAGCACGTTGACTTGGGCATCCTGCTCGCGCAGTGCGTTCAGTACCTCCTGGCGCTTTTCAGGATCAGCAGCGTTCGAGTTGAAGAAGAGCGCCTTCGCACCGGCAGCCTCAATATCGTCAACAACAGCCTGTACCTGCGGCATCGTGTTTCGGCGATCGAGGTGGACGCCGCAGATATTCATTCCATTCCGGGCGAGTTCACGCGCGGTCGCAGCGCCAAACCCGCTTGACGCACCGAGGATCAACGCCCAACCGCTGAGCCGTCCTTCGCCTTCGGTCATCCCCTGTCCCCTTCCCTTGCAGCTGCACGTTCTGACGGCGCATTGGTCTGCCTGCCGACGTTGGTCGATTATAAGTGCCGATCCCATCGCCCGGCCAAGCTACTGGAAATCGGTCCTATTGTTCCGGCGCTCCACTCGGCACGAACGCAATGCGCACAATCGTTCCGCCTTCCTCGCACCGGATCAATTCCAGCGTCCCGCGCAAGTCGACCTGCACCAGGGTCCGCGCGATGTTCAGCCCCAGACGCCGATTCTCCTCGACCGAAAACGATTCCGGCAGCCCGACGCCGTCATCGACCACCTCGACGATCGCCCGCTCATCCTCGTAAGAAGAGCGGACTGCGACCGCGCCGGTCGCGCGACCGGAGAAGCCATGACGTATCGCATTCATAACGAACTCGTTGATCAGCAGAGCCAGCACCGTTGCCTCGCGCGAGCTGACGTGCACGCTCGACGGCTCGACCGTGAACGAAATCCGCGTATCAGGTCCAACCAGATTACTGGTCGCGTCGTCGACGACGTGCTTGGCGATCGTGTCGATCGTCGTTTCGCGCAGATCGCGTCCGCTCAGGATATCGTGAATTGCAGCGATGCTCTGAATTCGACTGACCGCCTGACGGAGTGGCGCGCTCGATCGTTCGTCGCCCGAGTGTCGTGCCTGCATCGCGAGGAGAGCCGCCACGGTTTGCAAGTTGTTGCGTACCCGATGATGCATTTCCTGGAGCAAGATGGAGGCGCGGGCGTAGCCCCGGCGAGCTTCCTCGTACAAATCGGCATTCTCGATCGCGATCGCCGCTGAATCGCAAAAGGCGTCGAGCAACGTGCTCGCTTCCGATTCGTCGGCCGGCCGTGTCCGGTGAAAGACGCAAATCACACCGACCGCTCGGCGGCCGGTCAGCATTGGCAGACCATGAACGAACAGATCCTCATCGCCGCTTGTCGCATGACGCCAGATCGCCGCGCCAGAATTCATCACGTCGTCAACCAGCTGGCGTACCGCGAGGTGCGCGGCGTTCAATGCATCGACCGCCTCCGGCGAATGGCGCTTTAGCAGTTCGAGGCGATTTGGCTGGCTCCGCTGCAAACGGTAGATTTCAACTCCAACCGCGTTCGAGAGTTCGGATGTCTGCTCGCAGATTAATTGCAACAGGTCGTCGAGTTCCAGCGTTGACGCGACCATGCGCGACATCTGTTGCAGCGTCGAGAGTTGCGAGATCCGGCGCTGCAGCTCGGCATCCGTCTGGCTATAGAGGCGTGCGTTTTCGATGGCGATCGCGATCTCTCCCGCTGCCGTCTCGAGGAAGGCAAGCTCATCCTCATCGAATTCACGGCGACTGATTGAGAGGATGTTGAGCACCCCGACGAGGCGATCTGGCGAACGGAGCGCCATCGGCACCGACACCTGCGAGCTGTAGCGCTGGTCATCGAGCAGCGGGTAGTCGATATATGCTGGATGCGCGACCGCGTCGGGGATTGCGAGCAGCTGTCGTGTCTGCGCCGCCTTGCCGGTAATGCCGGTGCCGAGTGGCATGTAGACGCGTCCGATTGCCTGCGGGTTGAGGCCGACCGACGCGCTCAGCACGAGCATCGCGTTCCCCTCGTCCATCAGGAAGATCGAACACGATTGGCAGCCCATCGTGTCGCGCACGACGCCGACGACCGTCTGCATCATCGCTTCCAGATCGAGGCTGGCGGTGGCCGCCTGATTGATTCGACGCAACGCCGAGAGCCGCGTGACGTGATCCGAAAACGTGCCGACGCTCGGCTGCCCGATGCGTTGATCGCCCGCCATCATCACGCGCTGGTAGCCGTTGATGATCCCATTGAGCAACGCGCCGTTCGGCGCCTTCTCCATGGCCTGCGCGGCGTCGAGAAAGCGATCGAGCGTTTCGGGCAGCGCCAGTTGCGCCAGCGCGGCCTCGGCACCATAACGCTCGGCCAGTCGTACCATCTTGCGACTCTTACCCGGCCAAACACCATGTACCGGCACCACACCCAACAGTTCGGTCATCCGTTCGTTCGCCGGTTGAGCGCCCGGCGATCGATCGCGAGATGAGGACATTTCGGCATCCATACCGCTCATCGCTCCATGGTAAGATCTGGCTGTTCGTGCACCCTTTGCGCCGCTTCGGAGTGTCGATGCACGCGGACTCGCAAGCGCTCGGTGTCGTCACCGAGGGGACATTCAATGCCGGACTGACCGTCCGCCTGACCGATGGCTGTTCGACCGAATCGCTGCGGGTCGGTTCATTCGTCGTGCTCGAAGGCGAACGCAATCGCTATTTTAGTCTGATCACCGATATCCGTCTGCGCGTCACCGACAATGCGCTCGCCGCCGCTCCACCCTCGCGCGCCTCCGCCTTCATCCGACGCGCGCTGTCAGGCAGCCACACGTATGCGACCGTCGAAGTGCGTCCGAGCCTGATGCTCGAAAACGTCGGTGAGTTGGACGGCAGTCCTCCCGGACCGGTGCGCAACATCCCGATGCATTTCACGATGCTGCGTGAAGCGAACGAGATGGACTTCGACAGCGTATTCGGCGAAGAGTCGAAGACCCGCTTCGCGCTCGGTACGCCGCTCACAATGGATATTCCGATCCCGCTCGATCTCGAAGAGTTCGTCAAGCGCAGCAACGGTATTTTTGGGCAGAGCGGCACCGGCAAAAGCGTACTCACGCGCCTTCTCCTCTTTGGCCTCATTAAGAGCGATGTCGCCTCGGCTCTCATCTTCGACATGCACGGCGAATATGCGACGCACCTGCCGGACGAGCCGGGCATCGCCGGACTGGTCGATCTCTTCGGCAAGTCGCGAATTATCGTCTATTCCCTCGAAACCGGCGCTGGTACCCGCGATTTCCGCATCGGCCTGAACCAGATCGAGCCGGGCGACATCGAACTGCTCGCCGAAGAATTGAACCTGACCGGAACGTTTGGAGCCGTCACCTATCAACTCTCCCAGACCTATGGCGATAACTGGCTGCGCCAGTTGCTCACGATGTCGCAGGACGATCTCGAAATCTTCTGCGGCAACACCGGCACACATCCCGCGGCGGCGAACGCGCTCAAGCAGAAGCTCGCCGTGTTGCGATCGCGAGACTACATCGTCGATCACGGCGAAAGCTCGGCCATCGACGATCTGATGGCGCACATCGAGAAGAAGCATCACGTCATCCTGCAATTCGGGAAATACCAGTCGTTTCTCGATTACATGCTGGTGGCGAACATCGTCACACGCCGCATCCACCAACAGTACACCGAGCGGGTACTGCGACAGACGGCTTCGCCGAACGGGACATCGATCGACCTCCGCCGCCTGGTCGTTGTGCTGGAAGAGGCACACAAGTTCCTGACGCCGGACGCCGCGCGCCAATCGATCTTCGGCACGATTGCGCGTGAGATGCGCAAGTATTCCGTTACGTTGCTCGTCGTCGATCAGCGGCCGTCCGGCATCGATCCCGAAGTGCTCTCGCAGATCGGCACGCGCATCACCGGACTGCTCACCGACCAGCGCGATATTGACGCCGTGCTGACCGGCGTCTCCGACCGCAACCAACTGCGCGGCATGCTCGCCTCGTTGCGGCCGAAACAGGAATGCCTCATTCTCGGCCATGCTATCCCGATGCCGATCATGCTGCGCACGCGGACCTACGACGGCACCGCGCTCCGCAAGGAGGTCCAATCGCAGAATGGGCCGGCGTTCGATCCGAATTTCATCTCAAATCTCATGAATCCTGGCGAGGAATAACACCCGAATGAAGCTGCTCCATTTCGCCGACCTGCATCTTGGCGTTGAAAACTACGGCTCGCTCAATCCGAGCACCGGGCTCTCAACACGCGTCGATGACTTTCTCCACGCGTTCGACACGATCATCGATACCGCCATCTCAGAAGACGTCGATGCCGTTTTGTTCGCGGGCGACGCCTTTAAGAATCGTGACCCCAGCCCGACGTTACAACGGATGTTCGCACGGCGCATCCGGCGCCTGGCGGAAGCACAGATCCCGACGGTTCTTCTGACCGGCAATCACGATCTCCCGAGCATCATGGCACGCGCCACCGCGATTGATATTTACCAGGCGCTTGGCATTCCCAATATTCATATTGCTCGTAACATCGGTCAGATGAACATTACCACCCGCAGCGGACCGCTTCAGATCGTCACGCTCCCCTGGGTGCCGCGCAACGCCGTCCTGACCCATGAGGCGCTGCGCAATCTCCCGGCCGATGAACAGCTACTCAAATTCAGTGAAGCTATCAGTGCGGGGGTCAGCCAGCGCGCCGGAGAACTTGATCCTGATCTGCCTGCCGTGCTGCTCGGCCATTTCTCCTTGGAGGGCGCCAAACTCGGCTCTGAGCAGTCGATCATGCTCGGAGCGGAGGTCGTGCTGACTCCGGCAGAAATCTCGGTCGATGCCTTCACCTACGTCGCGCTCGGGCATATTCACGGGCATCAACGCGTCGGGATTAAACCACCGGTCGTCTATGCCGGCAGTATTGAGCGCGTCGACTTTGGCGAAGCACGCGAAACCAAAGGCTTCGTGATGGTTGACATCGACCGCGGTGACGACGGTCGCTGGGAGGCGCGACCGACATTCCGGCCGTTGCCGACCCGCCCGTTTCTCTCGTTGGAGGTCGAAGCGGCGAACGGCAGTCTAATGGAGAAAATCGAACAACTGATCAAACGCCGTTCAGCCGATATTGAAGGCGCAATCGTCCGCATGATCGTAAAGATCGCGTCCGAACGCGAGGACGAAATCCGAGTTGACGAAATCCGCCGTTGGCTGCTGAACGCCGGGGCCGGCTGGGTCGCCTATGTCCGGCGTGATGTCGATGCGCAAAGCCGTCCGCGCGTCGACATCAACGACGAAGATGCGCTCATTCCTGAAAAGATGCTCGAACGCTGGCTCCTCGAACGCGACATTCCGACCGAACTCCGCGAACGAATCAAAGCCGCTGGCCTTGATCTGATCCAGGCAGACCGAGCGTCGTCAACGGAGTGACGACCCTCATTGGCTGAGGGCCGCCGTTGCTTCGCTACAAATACACCTCGAACCAGTCGAGAATCGCTTCCAGGCGCTCGACACGGTGGGTCGGCTTGCCCATGCGTGAGAGGCCATGGCTCTCGTTCGGGAAGCGGAGTAGTTCGACGGTCTGGTTCAGCATCTTGAGCGAGACGAAGAGTTGCTCGGCCTGCTCGATCGGGCAGCGGTAGTCCTCTTCGGAGTGGATGATGAGCAGCGGCGTCTTGATCTTATCGACGTAGGCAATCGGCGACATCTTGATGAACTGCTCGGTGTTCGCCCAGGGCGTGCCGCCTGTCTCCCAGTCGCCGAACGTCGAGCCGATGTCGCTCGTGCCGTAGAAACTGTGCATGTTGCTCACCGGCCGCTGCGTCACAGCCGCCTTGAAGCGATCGGTGTGGCCGATGATCCAATTGGTCATGAATCCGCCATACGAACCGCCTGTGACCCCGAGACGCGTCGTATCGACGTATCCCTGATCGATGACATGGTCAACCAGCGCCATGACATCCGGCATGTCCGACGAACCCCAAACGCCCTTCGTGCACGACGAGAAATCGCTACCGTAGCCCTGACTGCCACGCGGGTTGCCATAAACGACCACGTACCCCTGCGCCGCCAGCAACTGGAATTCGTGGAAATAGGCGTTCGCATACATGCCATGCGGGCCGCCATGGATCTCAAGCACCAGCGGATATTTCTGGCCCGCCTCGAAGCCGATCGGCTTCATGATCCAGCCATGGATGTCAGCGTGATCGTCCGCCTGGCTCGGAACGTGAATCTCTTCCGGCGCGCTGACCAGCACGGTCGACAGGAACTCGTCGTTGACGGACGTTAGGCGCTTCTCGCCGTTGCCGTCCGCGTTGCTGGTGTACACGTCGCAGGGCACGGTCGGTGTCGCAACCACGTAGGCGAGCTTCGAGCCGTCGGCGCTGACGCTGAAATTCATGACACGGCGGCTTCCACCGAGGACAAGCGTTGTTTCGCCGCTGGCGATATTCGCTCGGCGCAAATGCGCGTTCCCGCGATCGGACAGCGAGTAGAGCACGGCGGAACTGTCTGCGCTCCATACGAGCCCAACGCTGGCGCCGCTGGCCGTATCGGACAGCGAGTGATCGCCGACCGTGCGATCGAGCGCGGACGTGACGTTGCGCAGGCCATTGCCATCAGGTTGGACGACCCAGAGATCGGCGCCGATCGCGCCACCGGCGACCGCGTTGTTATGTCCATCTATAGCGATCAGCTTGCCGTCCGGCGACCAGGCTGGGTTCGAGAAATCCGCTGTCTCTCCGGCGACAACCGGCGCTGGCTCCCCGCCGTTAGAGGGGATCACCCAGATCTCGCTCCCGCGCTTCTTTTCTCTCTCCTCGTTGCGATTCGAGACGAAGACGATCGTCGAGTCGTCCGGCGACCAGGACGGCCCACCGTCGTCAAAATCGCCGCTGGTGAGCTGCTGCGGTGCGCCGCCATCGGCTGCGATCGACCAGATATGTGTCGGCTTATTGTCCAGGAAACCTGGCGTACCGTCCGAGCGATAACGCAATCGTGAGATGCGTACGACATCGCTCTTCGATTCGTCCTTATCGCTGTTGTCAGACTTGGCCTTCGCCTCATCAATCCTCTGCTGGTCAGCTTTGGAGATGAAGGCGATCCGCTCACCGTTCGTAGACCAGGCGAAACTCGTGACGGGCTCCGGCAGATCGGTCAACTGCGCCGCTTCACCGCCGGAAACGGCGATCGACCAGAGCTGATTCGACCCGGAGCGATTCGAGAGAAACGCGATCCGCTCACCATCCGGCGACCAGCGCGGCATCGTGTCCTTGGCGTCGGCGCTGGTAAAGCGTTGTGAGTCGCCGCCCTCCGTCGAGACGAGGTAGAGCGACGAGCGGTAGTCGTTCTTGTCTCGATTCAAGTCGGTGCGGACATAGACGACCTGGCTGCCATCCGGCGAAATCCGGGCATCGTTGACCAACGCGATGTTGTAAATATCTTCGGGCGTCAGCTTGCGGCGTTCAGCCACGACGGTCTCCTTTCGGACATGCGGCGTATGCGACTACAGCGCATCGCTCAGTGAGCGAGTGCATGCTAGCACAAGACCGTGTCGAAAAGAGTTGGGAGCGCAGGCGAGTGAGCTAATCGTCGAGGTTTTCGAGTCCACGTCGCTTGAGCATGATGCCACGCAACTCTTGCATCACCTGTTGGCGACTGTTCTGATACGCGACATCGTCGATCGTTCCAGCCGCGCGCTGTTCATCCAGCTGGTTGAGTTGAGCCGCCAGCGCCAGGCGCTCGTCATCGAATTTACCATCGCCCCCGGTGGCAACCGTGCCGTCCGCGGTCGCCAGATCCAACTTCCGTGAGCGACGCCGCAAGACGAAAAAGACAAGCACGCCTGCCACGACAATCAGCACCCCGGCGCCAATAGCGGCGTAGAGCGGACCATTGCTCGATTCGCCGCTGCCTCCTGCTTTCGGGAGTCCGAGGATGTCGACCGAGAGCGTATCGCCGACGATCGGCTTGTCGACCGACAGGACGTGGTACTTGTCACCACTCACATCGACGAGCCCGGCATCATTGAACACCTGCGAACTGATGTCGTACGTGCCGTCCTTGACGAGGAATCGTTCGTTTTGCGTCGGCATCGCCGTACCGATCGTCACGTTCTTGCTCGTGCCGGTGTACGGCAGGCTGTAAGCGATTAGCGCGGTCTGATCTCCCGGTGCGATGGCGCCGGTCGTAACAAGCGTGCCGTTTTCGATCTTGGCATCGCCGAAATCGAAGCCGGGCTGCGGCGTGATCTGCGCCGCGCCATCCGGCAACCCGAGCCGCAGTACGACGCCGTCTTTGCCGATATAGGCGTGATCGCTCTTGTTGCTGATCGCCAGAATCTCGAACAGACTGACGAGCCGTGAGCCGGCATCGGCCCCATTGACGACGATGCTTCGCGAATCGAGCGAAATGATCGAGGCGTCGGTGGACGGTTCATAGACCTTGATCGCGTCGACTTTTCCGGCGTCCTGCGGCATCAGAAGCAGCGTTCCGGGATAATCGACGTTCGCGTAGTTTACGTGAGCAACGTAGGCTTCTCCGTCAAGTACCGGCACATCCTTGAAGACATATTTTCCACTATCGTCGGTCGTTCCGGTATACTGCTTGACAACGTTCATACCTTGATATTCATACAACGTAACCGAAAGGCCCGCGACCGAACCTCCGCCCGGTGTTCCATTCGTCACCGTTCCCGAAATCGTGCCGGTGGAATCGGCCGAGGCAGAAAGCGGAATGGCGAGTAGAAAGGCAACGAACAGGAGCGCGAGCATTCGACGAAGCATGCGGTATGGACCCCTCGTATCAACAGCCGAATAGCCCACCGGCGTGGGTCAGCGGCCATAGTGTATCAGTTCACGATTCGCAGCCTGATTTCGGATGCCACCTGGGTGCCGTACATCCGATCCGCTATCAGAATCACGCTTGCACAATTTGGATGGGAGATCATTGCGACATGCCACAATTCGATGCGTTGGTTGGCTCGATTCTCGACGACTTCTATGCCTCGCGCCCGACCGAAGCACGCTGGCTTGGACTGCATCAGTACGACGGACTCGTCGGAGATCACAGCCGAGCCGGGCTGGCGCAGAGGCTCACTCGCTTGGATGAGCAGGTGACGACGCTCGAAGCGATCGCCGCTGAGGAACTGAGCGCTGATGAACGCTTCGACCGCGATCTGCTACTGGCGCAACTCCGACTTGAGATCTTCCAACTGAGCGAACTGCGCGATCGAGCCCGCAACCCGATCGTCTGGTCCGATGATATCGACCTCAGCGGCTATCTGATGCGCAGTTACGCACCGATTGATCAGCGTGCCCGCGCACTGAAACAGCAGGCAGCGCTCATCCCGACCGTGCTGGCGAATGCCACCGACGCGCTGGATACCAATCTCGCACGTCCGGTCGTCGAAACGGCAATCGACGTGTTCAAGGGCGCGTCCTCCTTCATCCGCGAAGACCTGCCGGCGGCGCTGGCCGAGGCCGGATCAACCGTCTCAGTCGATGCCGAAATCTCAGAAGCGTTGGTCGCCATCGATCAGTTTGTCGCCGTGCTGGAGCGCCGTCTGGCAAGCGCGACCGACAATTTCGCCATCGGCGCCGACTTGCTGCGAAAGCTGGTGAGCCATGGTGAACTGGTCGACATCGACCTTGGTGAGCTTCTGCGAATCGGGGAAGCGGATCTTGAGCGAAACCTCGAACTGGCGCGTATCACGGCGATGCGGATTGATCCCGAGTTGTCAGTCGAACAGGTTTTCAAGGCACAGGGGCAAGATCATCCATCTGCGGCTCAACTGGTAGGGGAAGTTTCGGGCATGCTCGAGAGCTTGCGCCAGTTCCTGATCGATCACGCTATCGTCACCGTGCCCTCGGAGTCGCGCTGCCTGGTCGAAGAGACGCCGAGCTTCCTGCGCTGGGCGTTCGCCATGATGGACACGGCCGGGCCATACGAAGACGAGTCGGTTGAGTCGTTCTACTTCGTTACACCGCCGGAGGCTGACTGGGACGAAGACCGGCGCGAGGAATGGCTCTCGAACTTCGATCGCAACGCTTTGCCCGGCCTCTCGATCCACGAAGCCTACCCTGGTCATTTCATCCATTTTCTGCATCTTCGCAACGTCACCTCGCCGGTACGCCGCATGGCGCTTTCGTATTCGTTTGTCGAAGGTTGGGCGCATTATGTCGAAGAAATGATGCTGGATGAAGGCTTCGGCAATGGCGAACCACGCTTCCGCCTGGCGCAGCTGAAGGAAGCGCTGCTCCGCAACTGCCGGTTAATCGCATCGATCAAGATGCACGCGTACGGGATGTCGCTCGATGAAGCGACGGAAGTGCTGAAAACAAAAGCATTCCTAGAAGAGGCACCCGCGCGTGCCGAGGCGGTGCGCGGTACCTTCGACCCCGGCTACCTCAACTACACACTGGGCAAACTGATGATGCGAAAGCTCCGCGCCGATGTGCAGGAGCAAGAGGACGATCGCTTCTCGCTGCGCGATTTCCACGACCGGGTGCTGGCCCTGGGCGCTCCGCCCTTCGCCCTCGCGCGCCGCGTGCTCACGCCCGGAAACCCCTCCGTGCTCTGAACGCGACGCCGATCAGTCGGCAGCTATCGGTTCAGGATTCATACCTGTGCCGGCGGCAGCATAGGCGCGATCGAGCAACTCAATCAGGTGAATGACTGGCCTTCGATCACCACGCGCCCGAAGGCCGGACGCGAGTTGCAACATGCAACCGGGATTGGCCGACACGATCGCCTCGGCGCCCGTCGAGAGCGCGTTGTCGAGTTTGCGAGTGAGAAGCGCGCTCGACATGTCTGGCTGGATCAGGTTGTAGATGCCCGCGCTGCCGCAGCAGAGCGACGATTCCGGCATCTCGATCAATGTCAGGTCAGGTATCGCCTTGATGAGCGTGCGGGGTTGCTTGGTCACGCGCTGCGCATGTGCCAGGTGACACGGCTCCTGATACGTCACCGTCCATTTGAGTGGCCCTGGTACGACCGACAATCCGACGTCGCCCAGAAACTCGACGACATCACGAACCGTCGCGGAAAAGGCTGCCGCGCGTTCGGCGTACGCCGGATCGTCCTTTAGGAGGTGTCCATACTCCTTGAGCGCCGCGCCACAGCCGGCCGCGTTGACGATGATCGCGTCAAAGCTGTCCATCTCAAATGCATCGATATTGGCGCGAGCCAGCTTGCGGCCGCCATCCGGCTCGCCGGCATGAACGTGCAGCGCGCCGCAACAGCCCTGTTCCGCCACGAGCGTAACGTCATACCCGTTGCGCGTCAGAACTCGAATCGTCGATTCATGGACAGTGGCGTAGGCGGTACTCATGATGCAGCCGGTGAAGAGGGCAACATGACCACGCTTTTCGCCCAGCGCCGGAATCGTCTCACCATGCGGCACGGTGAAGTGGTCGCTCAGCTCCGGCAGCATCTGCTCGCTCTCGGCAAGGCCGATCAGGTTGAGAAGCTTCGATTTGCGCACCGCGCTCTGCACGCCGGAGCGCTGGTAGAGCTTCAAGCCACGACTGGCAAAGCGAAAGCGCTTCATATCGCTGAAGAGTAGGTTGAAGACGAGTCCGCGAGCCGCCTTCTCGGCAACCGGCGTCTCACGATGTTCCTCGATCTGCGCGCGCGACGCCTCGAGGATCTCGCCATATTTCACGCCGGACGGGCAGACCGCCTCGCAGGCGCGGCAGTTCAGGCAGAGCGACATCTCCTCTTCGAAGATTGGATCGAGCAGCTCGAGGTTGCCGATGCTCACCTGATTCATCAGCCAGATGCGCCCACGAGGCGAGGAGCGCTCGCGTTTGGTGAGCCGGTAGGTCGGACACGAAGGCAGGCAGAAACCGCAGTGGACGCAGGACCGGATGACATTGACGTCCGGAATATTGCGTCCATAGAAGTTGCCGAGTCGCTCTTCGCTCTCCGCCGTCACGATTCTCCCCTTGTCACACGTACCTCTAGAGACGACCGATGAAACGGCCGCGATTAAGCGTACCCGACGGATCGAACTGCTGCTTCAGTGCCCGCATCAGGCCGAAGCCGGCCGGTTCAGCGCCGAAGACGTCAGTGTCGCGCTTGACGGCTGGTGGCGCGGTCAGCAGCGTGGCATGCGTGCCGAGCGCACGCGCGTCGTCCCAAATCGCCCGGAGTACATCGAACTGGTCCGGCTCAGCCTCGTAGCGCGCGAAGAGGAGTCCATTGCCAAGGTCGAGCGAGAGCGCCCGCGTGGCGCCTCGCGTTTTCGTCGCGCTCAGTAGGTCGGCAGCGATTTGGCCCGCGCGTGACATCGGCATGCCGAGCCGAATAGCGATTCCCGACTCTTCCGGCGCCGCGGACAGAAGAGCATTAGCCGCGCGCCAGAGCACTTCGGTCGCCTCGTCTTCGAGCACGTCGCAGTCGACCGCGCCAGCACCGGTCGCCGCAACCAGCCGCGCCGTCTGTTGAGTCGCGGCATCAGTTGGCCCCTCGGCACGGAGCAGCAGCGTCCATGGCGCGCCGTCCAATTCCGCCGTGCGGGTGCCGCCTTCGTCGAGCAGCACGATCGCTGTCGGCGATAGCTGAGATTCGCGCACCCCAACCGCAGCCTCGATCGCGTCCGTGAGCTCGCGATAGCGAACGACGACCGTTCGTTGGGATGGTGGCTTCGGCAGCACCTTGAAGTTGAGTTGTAGGATCACGCCCATCGAACCGAGCGCACCGTAGTGCAGACGCATCATGTCGTAACCCGTTACGTTCTTTACGACCATCCCCCCGGCCCGCGCAAGTTCACCACCCGGCGACGCCGCGCAAATTCCGATCACCAGATCGCGCATCGAGCCATGGCCGAAGCGGCGTGGACCGGAGATACCGACGGCATACACGCCGCCAATCGTGGCGTCTTGCGGGCACGCCACCTCGAAGGGCAACATCTGCCCATGGTCGGTGAGCAACGTATTCAGATCGTCGATGCGACAGCCCGCCTGCACCGAGATCGTCAGGTCATCCGGTTCATAGACGACCACCTGATCGAGCTTCGAGAGATTCAGGGAGATATCCGCTTGGCTCGGGAAATTACCGAGTCCGAGCTGCGTGCCGCCCCCGCAAGGGATGACCGCTTCGCCATGCCCATTGGCGGTACGCAGCAGATCCGAGACGTCTTCGAACGTCTCGGGTGTCGCCTCCTTTGGCACCGCAAGGCCATCGACCATCAAGTTTGATGGCCACGAGTCATGTTCGGCCGACCCCGATATTGCATTCACTCCACGTTCAGACAAAATCGATCCCCAAACGTGCTGCCAGCGCCTGCTGCCTGAGTGCAGAAACCTCACCGCAAGAAAAACCGGTCGGAAAAACCTTCTCCGGGTTGAAGAGCTGCTGCGGATCGAAACTCAGCTTCAGACCAGCCATCGCCGCCAGATCCTCGGTCGTGTAAACGAGCGGCAAGAAATCCTTCTTTTCAAGCCCGATGCCGTGCTCGCCGGAGACTGCGCCACCAACCTCGATGCACCAGTGGATCATCTCGGTTCCGGCATGCAGCACGCGCTCGATGTCGCCCGGCTTATAGCGATCGAAGAGGATGAGCGGATGCAGGTTGCCGTCACCGGCGTGGAAGACGTT
>Ga0070681_10002875_pt1 | contig 15915 bp, 16 predicted proteins | sample KBSC83BmetaG_FD_65650 | JGI IMG/M metagenome (GOLD analysis project Ga0070681, IMG submission 65650) | Corn rhizosphere microbial communities from Kellogg Biological Station, Michigan, USA - KBS C8-3B metaG | ecosystem: Host-associated > Plants > Roots > Rhizosphere | place: USA: Michigan...
CCATGCTCCGCGAGGGCTGGATCGCCCCGTCGTTGAACGCCGAGCCGCTCGACCCCGAGCTCGAGGACTACCCGCCGTCGGTCCAGCCCACGTCCCGGCCGCTCGCCTTCGCGCTTTCTAACTCCCTAGGCTTCGGCGGCACCAACGTCAGCCTCGTGCTAGCGCCGTCGTAACGTGCTCGACTCGATACGCCGTTTTCAGGGGGAGGAGGGAGGTGGGGGAGGTGGGGAGGAACCAACAACAATTGTTGGATACAAAATTGAGTTTTGTTCCTCCCCCACCTCCCACCTCCCTCCTCCCCCTGAAGGAAGCGCACCGATCGGACCACCACCGCCGCGCTAGAACGCGGGTGTGGGAAACGGCGGGCCGGGGCGGGCGAACAGGAAGCCTTGCAGCAAATCGCAGCCTAGCTCGACGAGCATGTCGCGTTCGGCCGGCGTCTCGATGCCCTCGGCGACGACGAGGACGCCGAGCTCGCGGCACAGGCGCGCCATCGTGTGCACGACGCGCTGCTTGGTGGCGTCGCGATCGACGTTGCGCACCAGCGACATGTCGAGCTTGGCGAAGTCGGGCTGCAGGTGCGCGAACGTCGTCAGCCCGGCGTAACCGGCGCCGAGATCGTCGACGGCGATGCGAAAGCCGAGCTTGCGCAATTCGCCGATGCGCTCGCGCACGTCCTTGACGTCCTCGAGCGACGCGCGCTCGGTGATCTCGAGGACCGTCCGCCGCGCCACCGCCGACAGCGGCGCCGTCGCCGAGAACAGATCGGCGTCCTCGAGATCGCGCGGATGCAGATTGACGAAGATCGTGTCCGCCTTCTCGAGCACGTCGCGCGCCACCGCGCGGCGGATGGCGCGCCCGAGATCGGAGAGCCGGCTGGTGCGCTCGGCCGCGTCGAACAGCGCGCCCGGGTGCGGCAGCGTCGCCTCGCGGCTGCGCACGAGCGCCTCGTAGGCGTAGACGCGCCTGGCCGCCCACGACACGATCGGCTGATACGCCATGCCGATCTGCGCGACCGCGCGCAGAAAGCGCGACTCGAGCCCGGCGCGATCGCCGACGAACTTGTCGAGGTCGCCGATGTGCTGCAGCGCCTCGCGCTTGAGCCGCGCCAGCCGGCCCATGCGCACGCCGTATTCGACCTCGCTGATGAGATCGCCGCGATCGATGGGCTTGGTCAGATAGCGCAAGGCGCCGTGCTCGATCGCCTGGATGGCGGTGCGCACGTCCGGCCCCGCCGTCATGAGGATGACCGGCGTGTCGAGGTCGAACTCGCGGACCACGCGCAACAGCTCGAGCCCGGTCATGCCCGGCATGGTGATGTCGCTGAGGATGAGGTCGAACGTGTCGCCCTTGAGGATCTCGGCGGCGATGCTCCCGTCGGCCGCGGTGTCGACGCGGAAGCCGGAGCGCTCGAGCAGCCGCGCCAGCGAGCGCGCCACCACCGCGTCGTCGTCGGCGAGAAGAACGTGCCCGTGCTCCATGATCGCTTCCTTCATTTCGCGCTCCGCCTGAGCACGCGCCCGATCTCCGCCAGCAGCTCCTCGACGCTGACCGCGCCCTTGGACAGCACCGCGTCGACGTCGCCGTTGAGCCGCGCGCGATCGGCGGCGCTGAGCTCGTGCGCGGTGATGAGGAGGATCGGCACGCCGCGCGTGCGCGCATCGGCGCGCAGCGCCGAGACCACCTCGATGCCCGAGACGTCGGGCATGACCAGATCGAGCAGCACCAGATCGACGGGCGCGGCGGCCGCGGCCGCGATGCCGGCGCGCCCGCTCGACTCGGTGCGCACGACGAAACCCTGCGGCTCGAGCGCCGCGCGAAACAGATCGAGCTGGTGGACGTCGTCGTCGATGGCGAGGACGTGCACCGGCGTCGTCTTGGTCTTGGTGGTGAAGCTGCGCCGCGACAGCGCCTCGAGCAGCTCCTCGCGCGCCACCGGCTTGACCAGGTGCTCGACGGCGCCGAGGCTGAACGCGCGCGCTCGCTCGCTCGAGATGCTGACCATGACCACCGGGATCCTGGCGGTGGCCGGATCGCTCTTGAGCAGCCGCAGAACGTCCCAGCCGTCGATCGTCGGCAGAAAGACGTCGAGCGTGATGACGTCGGGCGCGTGGCGGCGCGCTTGCGCGATCGCCTCTTCGCCGCTCGACGCCGCCAGCGTGCGAAAGCCGCTGCCGTGCAGCGCCAGCACCAGCAGCTCGCGCGCGGCCGCCTCGTCGTCGACGACGAGCGCCAGCGGCGCGTCGCGCACCGGCACCACGTCCGGCGTCTTGGGCTCGCTCGGCTGCGTCGAGCGCGGCAGATCGACCCAGAAGGTGCTGCCGCGGCCGACGCGGCTCTCGACGCCGATGTGCCCGGCCATCGCCTCGACGAGCTGCTTGGTGAGCGCGAGCCCGAGCCCGGTGCCGCCGACCTCGGCGGCGTTGGCCAGCTGCTTGAACGGCGTGAACAGCTTGCCGAGGTCTTCGTCGGCGATCCCCGGCCCCTCGTCGCTCACCGACATGCGCACGAAGCCGGCTTGCGGCGACGGCGCGCAGACCACGCGCACCTCGCCTTCGGGGCGCGTGAACTTGATGGCGTTCGACAACAGGTTGTAGAGCACCTGCTTCAGGCGCACGCCGTCGGCGGAGACGACGACCGGCGCAGTGGTGTCACCGCCGTCGAGGACGACGCGGATCTTCTGCGCCGCCGCCAGCGGCTGCAGCGTCACGATGGCGTCGGCGGCCAGCGTCCGCGGCGCGCACGGCTGCATCATGATCTCGAGCCGGCCCGCCTCGATCTTCGACAGGTCGAGGAGATCGTTGATGAGCCCGAGCAGGTGGCGCCCGCTCTGGTGCACGTTGCGCAGGTAGCGCGCCTGCTTGTCGTTGAGCGCGCCGAACTTGCCGTCGATGAGCACCTCGGAGAAGCCGATGATCGAGTTGAGCGGCGTGCGCAGCTCGTGCGACATCATGGCGAGAAAGTCGGTCTTGGCGCGGCTGACGCGCGTCAGCTCGCTGTTGCGCTCGGTGAGCAGCCGGTTGAGCGCGGCGCGCTCCTCCTCGACGCGCTTGCGGTCGGTGATGTCACGCGCGGCGGCGTAGATGAAGCCCAACGGATCGGGCGCGGCGCTCCACATGAGCGTGCGATAGGAGCCGTCCTTGCAGCGATAGCGGTTCTCGAACGCCACCGCCTGGCCGCCGCGCGTCATGCGCTCGACCTCGGCGACGGTGGCGGCGCGATCGTCCTCGTGCACGAAGTCGAGGAACGGCCGCGCGAGCAGCTCTTCTTCGGAGTAGCCGAGGACGCTGAAGGCGGGATTGAGCCGCTTGAAGTAGCCGTCGAGGCCGGCGACGCACAGAAGATCGAGCGAGAGCGTGAAGAAGCGCCCCGGCAGCTCGGCCTTCTTGCGCTCGTCGATGTCGACGACGGTGCCGATCCACTCGCGCAGCGCGCCGGCGTGGTCGACGAGCGGCACCGCGCGCATGAAGACGTAGCGGTGCGTGCCCGTCGGCGCGTGCCACAGGCGCGCCTCGGCCTCGAAGAGCGCGCGCCGCTCGACCGCGTCGTGAAAGCCGGCGAAGACGCGCTGCCGATCCTGCTCGTGCAGCGCCTCTTTCCAGCCGTCGTCGGCGTACTCGGCGGCGCGCTGCCCGGTGAACGCCTTCCACGACGGCTGCGCGGCGGCGAAGCGCCCGGCGGCGTCGGCGCTCCACACGACGGCGGTGGTGGCGCTGACCAGCGTGCGGTAGCGCTCCTCGCTCTCCGACAGCGCGTCGATCGCGCGCTTGCGGTCGGTGACGTCGGTGGCGACGATCATGTGCGCACGGCGGCCGGCGAACATGAAGTGCTGCAGCCGCAGCTCGACGATGATGGCGCTGCCGTCCTTCTTGCGGTGGCGCCACTCGCCGATGTCGCTGACGGTGTCTTCGTCTTTGAGGCGCGCGTTCTCGATGCGCAGCCGCGGCAGATCCTCGGGGAAGCGGATGCCCTCGATGGTCATGGCGAGGAACTCGGCCTCGCTGTAACCGTAGTGCTCGACGGCGGCGCGATTGACGGCGAGAAAGGCGAGCGTCTCGCGATCGTAGACCCACATCGGCGCGGGGCTGTTGTCGAAGAGCATGCGATAGCGCTGCTCGTTGCGCTCGGCGATGGCGCGCTGCTCGTTGATGCTCGCCTCTTTGGTGCTGAGGTACTGCTCGGCGATGATGCGCATCGTGCGATCGACGAAGCTCTGCATGGCACGGATCGCCTTGGTCAGGCGATCGGCGTCGCCGCCGTATTCGCGCACGAGCAGCGGCACCATGTCCTGCTTGAAGGCGCCGACGAGGTCGTACCAGCCGGAGAAGCTGATGCCGAGGCTGGCGTAGGTCGAGCCCTGCATGCGCAGCTCGCTCTCGTACGCGGGCCACGCGCCGTCGACGGCGCGACGCATGCGCTCGCGGCTGTCGCGGTTCTGCGTTTGCATCTGCTCGTCGCTCATGGCGGCGACGAGGCGCCCGAACTCGGGATGCGCGCGCGCGGCGCGCAGGGTCTCGCCGACGATCTCGGCGTAGTGGCGATCGTAGACGTTCCAGAAGTCGACGAGGCCCGCGCGCTGCGCCTCGCCGAACCAGTCCCCCCCGGGCGCGTCAGCCATGGTGCGCTCCGATCGCCCTCACGCGGGCAGCTCCAGCGCGAACACCGTCGGTAGCTCCGCGGTCTCTTCGACCCACATGCGTCCCCCGTGCGCTTCGGCAGCGAGCCGGCAGAAGTAGAGCCCGAGCCCCAGGTTCATGCGGCCGACGGCGCCGTCGGCCTGCGCGTACTTGTCGAAGATGCGGCGGCGCGCCTCGGCGGGGATGGGCGCGCCGCTGTTGCCGATGGTCAGTCGCACGCCGCTGTCGAGAGCGGCGCCGCGGACGGCGATGCGGCCGCCCGGCGGCGTGTGGCGAAGCGCGTTGTCGAACACGTTCTCGATGATGCGCACGACCAGCTCGGTGTCGGCGTTGAGCTGCGCGGCGGCGTCGATGGCGCTGTCGATGCTGATGGAGCGGATGCCGGCGGCGTGCAGCCGCTGGCGCACCAGCGGCTCGACCAGCTCGACGACCGCGACGCGCGAACGGCGCAGCCTGAGCTGCTTCTCCTCGAGCCGCGCCACGTCGAGCAGGTTGGCCAGCAGGCGCACGGCGCGGTTCGCCGCCGACTTCGAGTCGCGGATGGCCTCGAGCGTGTCGGCCTTGACGTCGGGGTCGTCGGCGGCGAAGTCGAGGTTGGCGAGGACGGCGGTGAGCGGGTTCTTGAGATCGTGCACGATCATCGCCGACATCTCGTCGCGGAAGCGGTGCAGCTCGACGAGCTCGCGATTGCGCCGCAGCAGCGCCGCCTCCTTGTCGCGCAGCGCCAGGAGGTTGGTGATGCGCAGCGTGAGCTCGTGGCGATCGATCGGCTTGGTGAGGAACTCGTCGGCGCCGGCGCGCAGGCCGTCGAGGCGCGAGGCGTGATCGCTGAGCGCCGTCACCAGCACCACCGGCAGGAACTCGTCGGGCGCGAGCTGCTTCAAGAAGCGCGCGGTGTCGAAGCCGCTGAGGCCCGGCATCATGACGTCGAGGAGCACGAGGTCGGGTCGGAAGTCGCGCGCGATGGCGAGCGCCTGCTCGCCGGCGGCGGCCTCGACGATCTCGTGTCCGGCGCCGTCGAGGTAGGCGTGCAAGAGCTCGCGGTTGAGCGGCTCGTCATCGACGATGAGGATCTTGGCCACCCTCACGCCCTCTTCGACGCGTACTTTTCGACGTCGGCCACGAAGGTGCGCGTGTCGATCGGTTTGGTCATGACGCCGTCGAAGCCGGCGTCGAAGAAGCGCTGCTGATCGCCCGCCAGCGCCTGCGCGGTGACGGCGATGATGGGAACGACGCGGTACGGCCCGAGCGTGCGCAGCTCGCGCAGGAGCGTGACGCCGTCGGCGCCGGGGAGGAGCACGTCCATCAAGACGATGTGCGGCGCGCTGTCGCGGCCGACGATGGTGCGCAGCGTTTGGCCGTCGGGCGCGACGGTGACCTGGTGGCCGGCGAGCTCGAGCAGATCGCGCGCGAGCTCCTGGTTGAGCACGTTGTCTTCGACGAGCAGGATCCGCAATTCTTGTACCCTCCACCCCCAGCGGTTGAGGCTGCGACACTCTGGCGCAGATCCATCGTACAAGATGTCGGCGACGAAAGCGATGGGCGTAACCGCGGCGAATTGTCGCAGCGGCAGCTTGTCAGACAATCATCGAAGTCGTGCAGCGCCGCGCTCGGCGGCAGCGTGTCGTCCAGTGACGAGGCCGTCACCAGTCGCGCAGCACCTGCCACAGCTCCAGGCACAATCGCGCCCGCTCGACGACGGCGCGTCTGGCCGCCGCCGCGCCGCTCGCGTCGCCGGCGAGCGCGCCGCCGAGCGCGTCGAGCTGCCGCGCCATGCGCGGGAAGCCGAGTGACGCCGCGTGCGCCGACGCCGCGCGCAGCTCCTCGATCAACCGGGCGTGCGCGCGCGCGCCGAGCTCCCCATCCGGGTTCACGACCGCATCCCCATCCGCCACCGCCGCCTCCACCCGAAGCCGGCAGCAATAGCGCCGGCGGCGGCGCCTGTCCATGCGACACGTTGTCGCACGCAAAGACGCGCCAGGCGATCGCCCGGCCCGACTCAGGCGGCGGCGGATCGGCGGGTGCGGCGCTCGTCGAGGATGACGCGGGTGCCGCCGGCGGGCGCCAGGGTCACGGAGCGCCGCACGACCTTGGGCGGCGCGTCGCCGGCGAGCCGCAGCCGCGCGGCGAGCAGCGTGACGCCGACGACGATCTTCATTTCGTACAGCGCGAACGCCATGCCGAGACAGCGCCGAATGCCGCCGCCGAAGGGGAACCACGCGTAGGGATCGATCTTGGCGCCGAGGAAGCGCTCGGGCCGGAAGCGATTCGGCTCGGGCCAGCTCTCCGCGCGGCGGTGCGCCAGGTGAATGCACGGCGTGAGAAACGCGCCCTCGGGAATGTCCCAGCCAGCGACGGTGATCGGCTGTTGCACGCGGCGCACCACGTCGGGCACGATCGGCCGCAGGCGCAGCGACTCCTTGATGACGGCGTCGAGATATTCGTTCGCCACCAGCTTGCCGACGTCGGGAGTGCCGTCGCCGCGCCGCGCGCCTTCGAGCTCCTCCTGCAGCCGCGCCGCGACCTCGCGATGGTGCAGCACGAAGGCGAAGGTCCAGGCGAGCGCCGTCGCCGTCGTCTCGTGGCCGGCGACGAGCATGGTGACGAGCTCGTCGCGCAGCTCGTCCTCGCTCATGGCGCGCCCCTCTTCGTCGCGCGCCGACAAGAGCAGTGACAGGATGTCGGTGCGCGAGCGATCGGGCGCATTCATTTTGGCGCGCAAGATGGCGCGCAGCGCCCGGTCGACCTTCTCGCGCCGCCGCAAGAAGGTGCGCCACGGGCTGAGCGGGAAGTCGCCGTACTTGAGGTACGCCGGCGGCACGAAGATCATCAGCGACGGCGGTGGCCGCGTGAACTCGACGAGCAGCGCCGCCAGCTCGTCCATCTGCGCGCCCTCGTCGAGCCCGAAGACCGCGCGCAGGATGACCTGCAGCGTGATGCGCTGCATGTGCTCGTGAATGGAGAACTGTGCGCCGACGGGCATGCGCTCGACCTCGGCCGCGGCGATCGCGGCCATGAGCGCCGCGTAGGCCTGCATGCGCTCGCCGTGCAGCGGCGGCAACAGGAGCCGTCGCTGCCGGAGGTGCTCCTTGCCGTCGAGGAGCAGCACCGAGTGGCGCCCGACGACCGGCTCGAGCATGGCGTTGGCCTTGCCGGCGTGGAGCTGCTCGGGATCGCCGGTGAAGACCTGCTTGACCAGCTCCGGCGCCGACATCAGCACGAATGCGCCGAAGCCCGGCATGCGCAGCGTGAACGGATCGCCGTAGCGTCGCGCGCACTCCTCGAAGAACGGGAACGTCCAGTAGGTGTAGCCGAGCGTTTGCAGGAACGCGGGACCTGGCGGGCCGGGCGGCAGCGGCATGCAGTCATTGTAACGCCGTCAAAATCTTTGCCACTGCCGCGCGCGCTGGTCGTTTTCGTTCCGCGCCGGCGCGCGCGTCGCCGCGATTTTCGTCGATTACGACTGGCACGCGGGGTGCTTCTCGCGACGGCCACACTGCGAACAGGGGTTCGACATGAAATGGCTGATGTGCATCGGCTTTGTCGCGCTGCTCGGCGGCTGCGACTCTTCCAAGCAGGAGCTCGACTCGACCAAGGCGACCTTGAACAGCGTCACCGCCGAGCGCGATGATCTGAAGACGAAGAACGCGAGCCTGCAGTCGCAGCTCGACGCCGCGCGCGCCGACCTCGCCAAGGCCAAGGCCGCGACGCCGGCAACGACGGCCACCGCCGCGACGACGACGACGAAGCCCGCCGCCGACGCCAAGCATCCCGCGGCCGCCGAGAAGTCCAAGCACCACAAGTCGTAGGCGCGCCATGAAGGCATGCTTCGTCCTCGCAGCCGCGCTCGTGGCCGGCGGCTGCGTCACGACCAAGACGTACGACAAGAAGGTCGCCGAGCTCGACGCGTTGCGCGCGGCGCACGACAAGAGCGCCGCCGACAAACAGCGCGCGCTCGAGGCCGAGCTCGCCGACGCGCAGGCGCACCTGAAGTCGGCGCGCGGCGAGCGCGACCATCTGCAAAAGCAGCTCGACGACGCGCAGGCGCTGGTGCTCGATCTCAAGGGGCGGCTCGAGAAGCTGGGGCAGAACGTCGACAAGCTGGCGCACGAAAAGGGCCAGCTCGACGCCACGCTCGCCGACGCCAAGGCGCGCCTCGAAGATCTGCGCAAGCAGAAGCAGGCGGCCGAGGCGCGCGCGCAGACCTTCCGCAACCTGGTGGCGCAGCTGCGCTCGATGATCGACGCCGGGCAGCTCAAGGTGATCATTCGCGACGGGCGCATGATCATCGCCCTGCCCAACGACGTGCTCTTCGACTCGGGCAAGACCGCGATCAAGCCCGACGGCGTGGCGGCGCTGACGCAGGTGGCGCAGGTGTTGGCGGGCATTCCCGATCGCCACTTCCTCGTCGCCGGCGACACCGACGACGTGCCGATTCACACCAGCCGCTTCCCGTCGAACTGGGAGCTGTCGACGGCGCGCGCGGTCGAAGTGGTCAAGCTGCTCGTCGACAAGGGCGTCAAGCCCGAGGTGCTCGCCGCCGCCGGCTACGGCCAATTCGACCCGGTCGCGCCGAACGACTCGCCCGATCACCGCGCGCAAAACCGCCGCATCGAGATCGTCCTACAACCCAACCTCGCCGACCTCCCTCCGCTCGACGACCTCACCGCCAAGCCCGTCGTCAGCCGCTAACGCCGCGTGCTCGATTCGGGCGGTGGTGGAGAACGCGCGACGCTTCCTTTAAGGGGGAGGAGGGAGGAGGGAGGACGAGAGGAGCCGAAAACATCATTTCTGGATCTCTCCAGGGAACGACGTCGGAATTTTTCGGCAGGCTTTTCGCCGGAAAATTCCGACGTCCCGTGTTCATCCCGCGTGTTCTGCTCTCCTCCCTCTTCTCCCTCCTCCCTCCTCCCCCTTAAAAGGAAGTGTATCGAAGCACCACCACCGCACGCGTCGAGCAGTCAGCGGCGGCGGTTCTTGTCGACGATGCCGGCGAGCAGCAGCACGAAGGCGAGGAGGCGGATGATGTAGGCGAAGTGGTGGGTTTCGGCGGCGACGGGGGCGGCGACGAGGACGATCCAGTTCGCCGAGAGCGCGAAGAAGGCGAGCGCGAAGGCGAGGAACAGGCGATCGCGGCCGGCGCGCCAGAAACGCAGGAAGAAGAGGCCGGCGGTGGCGCAGCCCATCGCCGTCGCGCTCCACAGGATGGCGGTCGCGATCATTTGGCGTCCCAGATGAGGCCGAAGTTGATGAAGGCGACCGACGCCAGCGCGATCGCCGCGCGCAGCACCGAAAGATCGACGTCGGGGACGAGGATCAGATCGACGAACAAGAGGATGTTGTTGAGCGCCAGTCCGACGAAGCAGATGCTGCTCCACAAGAGCAGCCGCGCCCGCGTCCTGGCGTAGCTGCGCAACAGCAGCGCCGCGAAGGCGAGGCTGGTCAGGGCGCAGAGCGCGAAGATCGCCTCCCCCATCATTCGTCCTTCCTCAGCTTGAACGCGTCGGCGAACGCTTGCAACGGATCCGTCGGCGCCTTTTCGGCGTCGTCGGGCCGGCTGTAGATGAAGGTGATGACCGCGACACGCCGCTCGCGAAACGTGCGCGCCAGCGACGAGACCACGTGCGTGAAGGCCGGATCGGCCTGATACGTGACCGGCGGGCCGGGCGACACGCGTAACAGCCGCTTGTCGGCGAGCGCGCGCAGATGCAGCTCGGCGGAGAACTCGTTGGTGCGCGACTCGCGCCCGACCTCGTCGGCGCTCCAGGCGCGCGCCGGCTGCTCGAACAAGAGCAGGAGCACGTTCACCGCTTCGACCGACTCGATGTGCTCGGAGAGGAAGCGCGCGACGTCGGAGGGCAGCGAGTCCTTCAACCGCCCTGCTCCTCCCCGTCGCCGGCGTCGAGCTCGACGCCGAGCGCGCGGATCACCACCAGGAGCACCTCCTCGGCCGCGCGCACCTGCCCTTCGGACACCGCGGCGAGCGCGCGCGACAGCGCCGCCTCGACGGTGCCCGAGCGCGTCTCGTTGAGCGCGCGGCCGCTGGCGGTCAGGCCGAAGAGCGCGCGGCGCGCATCCTTGGGATCGGGCCAGCGCGTCACCAGGCGCCGCGCTTCGAGGCGCGCCAGGATCCCCGTCAGCGTCGACGGATGCACCTGCAGCACCTTGGCCAGCCGGCCCGCGGAGATGCCGGGGAAGCGGCCGATGATGCGCACGGCGAGACGCTGCGGTCCGGTCACGCCCATCGTCGCCTGCATGCGCTTCGACGTCGCCTGCAGGCCGTGGTCGACCGCCCACAGCAGGCGCATGAAGTCGAGCACGCCGCCGAGCTGCGGCGTCCCCGGGCCGGAGAGCACGTCGCGCGGCTTCTTCATGCGGCCTCGCGGCGCGCGCCGTCGCGCGAATCGAGGATGAGCCTGAGGAGCGTGTCGATCTCGCGCTGCGTCTCGAGGTAGTAGGCGGCCTGGCTGTCGCCGCTCTTGCCCACGCGCGCGGTCACGAGCTGCCCCGGCTCGTCGAGCGCGAAGACGTCCTCGTCGGTGGTGTCGTCGCCGACGTAGAGCGCGGTGTCGCAGCGGAGCAGCGCCCGCATCTGCTGCAGCGCGATGCCCTTGTGCGGCGCGCCGCGCGGCACGACGTTGACCACCTCCTTGCCGCGGCGCACGCGCGCGTCGGGCAGCGTGCTCACCGCCTCGGCGATGGCGATGAGCGCGCGCCGCTTGGCGCGCGAGCGGCGGTAGTGGATGGCGAGCGAATAGCGCTTGTCCTCGACGAAGACGCCGTCGACGCGGCGCAGCTTGTCGACGAGCCGATCGCGCCACTCGATGACCAGCGCCTCGACCGAGATCGAATCGAGCTGCGCCCAGCCCCACTCGGCGCCGTGGTTGCCGACGATCCAGTCGACGCCGGTGCCGGCCAGCCGCCCCGCCACGTCGTCGCGCGCGCGCCCGGAGATGACGGCGCAGGGGAAGCGCAGCGCCACCTTGCGCAACAGCGCGCGCGTCTCCGGCCGCATCGCGGCGGCGTCGGGATCGCGCACGATCGGCGCCAGCGTGCCGTCGAAGTCGAACACCAGCGCCACGTTCGCGGCCAGATGGCGCATGAGGATGGCGCGGTTGGGTCGGGCGAACAGGTACTTCATGAGCCGGTCCTCTCCACGATGCGTAGCGGCGCCGACAGCCTGCCGGTCAAGCGCTCGCGCTGGCGCAGCTGCGCCGCGTCGATGAGCATGCGGCCCGCCCAGCGGTAGACGTTGAAGTGCGCGATCATCGAGCGCATCGCGCGCATGCGCTCGGCCTGCTCGGCCTTGGGCATGGTGACGGCGCGCGCCAGGGCCGCGCTCGCTTGTTCGAGGTCATACGGATTGACCACCAGCGCCTCGGTGAGCTCGCGCGCGGCGCCGGTGAAGTGGCTGAGCACGAGCACGCCGCTCTCGTCGTCGCGCGCGGCCACGAACTCCTTGGCCACGAGGTTCATGCCGTCGTGCAAGCTCGACACGTAGCAGACGTCGGCGGCGCGGTAGTAGCGGAACACCGTCGGCGGCTCGTGGTGCGCGCGCTTCATGATGATCGGCTGGTAGCCGGGCGCGCCGAAGCGCTGGTTGATGCGCGCCGCCAGCGCCTCGACGGCGTCGTTGAGCGTCTGGTAGCGCTCGATCTCGGTGCGGCTCGGCGCCGCGATCTGCACGAAGGTGAAGCGCCCGCGCAAGCTCGGATAGCGCTCGAGCATGCGCTCGACGGCGCTGAGGCGCTCCTCGATGCCCTTGGTGTAGTCGAGGCGATCGACGCCGACGCCGAGGAGCGCATCGTCGCGCAGGCCGAGCTCGGCGAACACCGAGCGGCGGCAGTCGTCGACGGGCGGCGCGGTGGCCAGCCAGCGGTTGGGCCACTCGATGGAGATGGGATAGGGCCGCACCAGCGTGGTGCGCCCGTCGAGGACGACGCCGAACTGCTCCTTGTCGACGCGCGCCTCGAGGAAGCGCTCGACGGTCTCGAGGAAGTTGTTGCAGTGGAACTGCGTGTGAAAGCCGATGATGCTGGCGCCGAGCATGCCGTGGAGCAGCTCCTGCTGCCACGGGCAGATGGCGAAGCGCTCCGAGTTGGGCCACGGGATGTGCCAGAAGCTGAGGATGGTGGCGCGCGGCAGCCGCTGCCGGATCATGCGCGGCGCCAGCGCGAAGTGGTAGTCCTGCACCAGGATGATCGGATCGTCGCTGGCCGCTTCGTCGCACGCGGTGTCGGCGAAGCGCTGGTTGACGCGCACGTAGTGCGCCCAATCGTCGCTGCGGAAGTTCGGGCGCGCGTGCGCGACGTGGCAGAGCGGCCACAGCCCTTCGTTGGAGAAGCCGTAGTAGTAGCCCTTCTCCTCGGCGTCGCTGAGCCAGATGCGGCGGATCTGGTACGACTTCTCGTCGGGCGGCACCCAGATGCGGCCGTCGCGATCGGCCGAGTCGCGATCGGCGGTGCCGCTGCCGTGCGCCACCCACACGCCCGAGCAGGCGCGCATGACCGGCTCGAGCGCGGTGACGAGACCGCTGGCGGGATGGAGCACACGCACGCCGCCGTCGGGCGCGCGGTGGTGGATGTAGGGCTCGCGGTTGGCCAGGATGACCACCTTCTCGCCGTGCAGGTGCCGCTTGAGCGTCTGCTTGAGGCGCGCGGCGGTCCACGAGGTGCCGTCGGCGTGCTCGTGATCCTGCGCCAACCGCGCGACGAGCTCGCGCACGTCGGCGAGGAGCGGCTGGAACTCGGGACGCGCCGTGTCGCCTTGCAGCGTGCGGCGCGCCTCGCCGATGAAGCTGCGCCAGACGAGGCGCACCATCAACATGGTGATGGCGGAGGCGACCAGCGCCAGCAGCGCGAAGACGAACCAGGTGAACTTGAGCGACAGCGAGCCGCGGCGGTCGGCGAAGCTCATGTCGTGGATGAGCGTGACGAAGCCGACCGGCTGGCCGTCGTCGGCGAGCACGGGGATGGCGCTGACGTTGACGCCGCCCGAGGCGAGCTCGCTCACCTCGTTCCACGTGGTCCACTTGCTGGCGGCGGCGCCCGCCGAGGGGCGCACGCGCGGGCCGACCGTTTCGCAGGAGAAGGTGTCGGGGAAGTCGTCGGTGCGCGCCACCATCACCAGATCGGGGTTGCAGGCGGCGGCGCCGAGGATGCGCTCGTCGCGCGTGATCTCGTTGAGCACGCGGCGGATCTGCTCGCTGTTGCCTTGATGCCACGCGCGCACCAGGCCGAGGCGCGCGCCCGAGACGGCGAGCGCGGCGCGCAGCTGCGTGTCCTTCTCGAACCAGCGGCGGCCGGTCTGGTCGACCATGTGGGCGGCGCCCCACGTGATCACCGCCAGCACGACGAGGAGCGGCAGCGCCAGCTTGAGCCCGATTCGCACCGAACAATGCTAAGCACGATTTGCTTTGAGGTCAAACGGCTTTGTGCGTACGATGGAGGGCGGAGGTGTCGCATGTGTCTCAGGGTCCAACTGGTGTCGGCGGAACCGCAGCTTCGGCAGGGGTTGCGGCTCTTGATCGAGCGCAACAGCGACCTCGTCGTCGTCGGCGAGGCCAGCGGCGCTGCCGATGCCAGGGCCGGGAGCGCCGCGCGCCCCGACGTCGTCGTCATCGACGGGGACCTGAGCGACGCCTACGCCATCGCCGCCGCGGTCAAGGCGCGCCGTCCGCGCGGGCGCGTGGTCATGCTCTCGGGGCGGCCGACGCGCGAGAGCGCCGCCGCGGCGGTGTCGGCGGGCGCGGCCGGCTTCGTCAGCAAGCTGCAGCCGCCGCGCGAGCTCGTCGGCGCCATTCGCGCGGTCGCCAGCGGCGGCTCGTACCTGTGTCCGGAAGTCGTGGGCAGCGACGACGCCGTCGACCTGGCGCGGGCGCGGCTCGATGCGCGCGAGCGGCTCGTCTTCGAGCAGCTCATCTGCGGGCGCACGCTCGACGCCGTCGCCGAGGAGCTGGCGCTGTCGGCGCGCTCGGCGGCGGCGATCCGCGCGCGCATCGTGCGCAAGCTCGAGCTGCGCTCGAGCGCCGACCTCGCGCGCTTCTCGGTGGCGCGCGGGCCGGCGGCGTAGCGTCTTGCGCCGTTACGGATTGGTCTTGTTCTTCGTCGACGGCAGCGTCCCGGACACGACCGACGCCTGCACGGCCTCGATGGTCGTCGGCTGCGTGTTGCGCACCACGACGTTGGCGATGTGGCCGTCGGGCATGCGCATGTTCCACGCGGTCGAGCTCTGCGTCGTCGTCTTGGCGATCGGCTCGATGCCCTCACCCTTCATCTTCTGATCGAGGTGGCTCACCGTCTGCTTATAGGACTGCTTGGTCGTCCACACGCGGTCGAGCGCGCCGACGCCGACCAGCCCCTCCTTCTCGATGTTGGCCGACTGCGCCTTCGACATCTGCTCGGGGAAGGCGCGCACGTCGGTCGACTCGACGGTGCCGACGAGCTTGGCGTCCTTGGGCAGGAGCCGCTGCGTCGTCATCTCCGACGGGTTTTGCGCCTGGTTCTGATTTTGCGCCTGCGGCTGGTTCTGGTTTTGCGTGGCGCTGTTGGTCTGCGACGGCTGCGTCTGCGTTTGCGTTTGCGCCGGCGGGTTCTGGTTTTGCGGCTGGTCCGCCAGGGCCAGCGCCGGCGCGAACGCGAGCGCCGCGCCGAGGACGATTCCGATTCTCATGGTCACACCTCCTGCGCAAGAGGGTGCGACTCGCGGCGACGACGTCATCGGGGGACCCCCGGAGACGCTCGGCGGGTGAGCGCCCGTCGGCACGGCGGCAGAGCGTCGCCGGCGACAAAACGAACAAGCCAACGGCGCAGCGCCGCCTATGTGTTGCCGACGACAGGAGGGCGCCATGGCCTCGAACATCGACATCGTACAGCAGTCGCTCGACGCATTCGCCAAGGGCGACTGGAAGACCTATCGCAGCCTTTGCACCGATGACATCATTTACGAAGAGGAAGCGACGCGGCGGCACGTGCAGGGGCCGGACGCGTTCATCGAGCTGCTCAAGGAGTGGAAGAGCGCTTTTTCGGATCTGCGCGCGGTGGTCAAGCAGACCGTCGCCAGCGGCGACGCCGTCGTCGTCGAGGTGGAGTGGCACGGCACGCACGACGGCCTGCTCACGGGGCCGTTTGGCGACATCGCGCCGACGGGCCGCACGGCGATGACGCCGGCCGTGCTCGTGCTGCGCTTCGACAATGGTCGCATTCGCGAAGATCGCCACTACTTCGATCTGATGACGGCGCTGTCGCAGCTCGGCGCGGTGCCGACGGGCGCCGCGCAG
>Ga0070681_10002878_pt1 | contig 15901 bp, 15 predicted proteins | sample KBSC83BmetaG_FD_65650 | JGI IMG/M metagenome (GOLD analysis project Ga0070681, IMG submission 65650) | Corn rhizosphere microbial communities from Kellogg Biological Station, Michigan, USA - KBS C8-3B metaG | ecosystem: Host-associated > Plants > Roots > Rhizosphere | place: USA: Michigan...
CAACGACACCGTCGAGGCCAGTGATGGCAAGGATGCCCTCGAGAAATTCGACGGCAGCATCGGCTTCGTGATCACCGATTGGAACATGCCCTCCATGAGCGGCGTCGAGTTCGCGCGAGCCATTCGAGCGAACAGCATTGGCGCATCGGTGCCGATTCTCATGGTCACCACACGCGGCGCGCGCGAAGACATCGTCGCGGCCGTCGAGGCGGGCGTGAACAACTATATCCTGAAACCCTTCACGCCCTCCGTGCTGAAAGAGAAGATCGATCGCCTCTTGGCCGGCATCGGGGCGGCGGCATAGGACATCTCATGAGACCCGCCGAAGAGCTGCTCTACGATTCCGAAGCATCCTTTCGGCTGGTCGATCACGCGATTCGCGAGCTGAGCGCTTCCGGCGCCGAGCTCGATCGCGAAGCCAGTGGGTTTCTCGCGCACGTGATGACGCAGCCGGGCGGATTCGCCGAGCTGTCGCGCACGCTTCTCCGCGCCTACGCGGAGACGGCGGGCATCGTCGGCCGCTTTCGCGAGACGGCGGGCATGCTGGACTCGACGGGACTCGACAAGCTCCAGCAGATGCACGGGCATCTCCGCGAGGTCTCGTCCGCAACCGAGACGGCCACGAACGGCATCCTCGACGGGCTGGGCCGCGCGGTGAGCCTCCTCGAGCAGATCGACGGCGACACGTCGCTGAGCGAAGCGGATCGTCATCGCATGATGGCGTCGCTTCGCGAGGAGCTCAGCGGTGTCGTGAATCAGATGCAGTTCCAGGACATCACGGCGCAGCAGCTGAAGCACATCGAAGGGCAGCTGATCGACATGAATCGCCGGATCACGCAAGTCGTGAAGATCTTCGCGCCGCCGGCGGTGACGTTCGCGCCTGCCGATCCCAAGACGGGAACGCAATTCGGCGAGATGCATCTCACCGTGACCGAAGACGGCCAAGCCGTCGCCGACGAGATCTTCGCGATCCGGGGCGATCGTAAGTCGGCGTAGCGCCTCGCTCAGGCCGTTTATCACGGATCGTCACGGTCAGAGACTGACGGGCACGGCCCAGCGAAAATCTCTTTGGACTAGGACGGAACGTCCACGTTTGTGTGGCGTCCCGAGCGGCAGTCCTTTTGGACAATGTCGCTCGCAGATCTCCGTGTCCGTCCGCGGGTGACCGCGACTGTTCGTGCTCGGCCGAATCCGCATAGATTGCGCGGACAGAGTCGGCGCGTTGATCGTGCGCCGGTTGTCGAAATCGAAGAGGACGATCGCGCCATGGCAGCGTCAGTGCTTCAGGGGCGAGAGTCGTGGTCGCGGATGGTGGTGGCGATCTCCGGCTCGAGCGGTCTCGTTGGCTCGGCGCTCGCGCGCGCGTTCAAAGCGCGCGGCAGCGATGTGCGGCGCATCGTGCGCAACGCGCCCACGTCCGATGCCGACATTTCGTGGGACACACGCCACGATACGATCGACGCGGCGAAGCTCGCCGGCGTCGACGCGGTGATCCACCTCGCGGGTGAGAACCTCGCGCAACGATGGACTACGGCCGCGCGGAAACGCATTCGCGACAGTCGTGTGGACGGGACTCTCGCGCTCGCGCGGGCGCTGGCGAGCCTCGACGCAAAGCCGCGCGTTCTGCTCAGCGGCTCGGCGATCGGCATCTACGGCAATCGCGGCGATGAGATTCTCGACGAGACCAGTTCGCTCGGAAACGACTTCCTGGCTGAGGTATGCAAGGCGTGGGAGGCGGCCACGACGCCGGCATCCGACGCCGGCATCCGCGTGGTGTTGCTGCGGACGGGCGTTGTTCTTTCGCGCGACGGCGGCGCGCTTGCGAAGATGCTGTTGCCGTTCCGCCTCGGCGTGGGCGGCCGATTGGGCAGCGGAAGCCAGTGGATGAGCTGGATCTCGATCGACGACTATCCGCGCGTCGTGAGCTTTCTCTTATCGGACGAAAAAATCAGCGGCGCGGTGAACCTGGTTGCGCCGAATCCGGTCACGAACAAGGAGTTTTCCGCGACGTTGGCGCGCGTGCTCGGAAGGCCGTCGGTGTTCGGAGTGCCGAAGTTCGCGCTCGAGCTCGCGTTCGGCGATATGGCGGACGATACGGTGCTCGCCAGTCAGCGGGTGCTTCCGCGTCGAGTGCTGGAAGCCGGATTCGACTTCCAGCACTCGACGGTCGAGTCGGCGCTCCGCGCCGAAGTCACGCGATCGTCCTGATCGGACGAACTGCGGCGCGGGAAAGCGCGTCGGCGCGAAATGAATTGCTCTTGCACACTCGGCGTTGCCGAGTGTACACTCGGCGCATGGGCAAGAATCAGTCACCGGCCGGTTTCGTGAATCTGGACGATTACCTGTCGTTCGAGAATGCGTCGCCGAGGCGGCACGAGTACGTTGCCGGCCGTGTGTACACGATGATGGGGACGACGGCGCGGCACAATCATATCGCATCGAATATTCACGCGCATTTGCGAAGCGCGACACGTAACGGCCCATGTCGGGCGTACATCATCGACCTCATGGTGCGCGCCGCTCGGGATCGCGTCTACTATCCGGATGGTGTGGTCGTCTGCACGCCGCACGCGGGCGACACGCTCATGTTCGACGAGCCCTGTTTGATCGTCGAAGTCACGTCGCGCAGCACGCGGCGGGTCGATCACGGCGAAAAGGCCGACGCGTATCTCGCGATGCCATCGCTTCGTGGGTATCTCATTGCCGAGCATGATCGGAGGCGGGTGACGCTGTACTCGCGTGTGAGTGAAGGCGAGTGGAATCGCGCCGAGCACCTCGCGTCGAGTGTACTCCAGTTGCCCTGTCCGCAAACGCCGCTCACGCTCGACGAGATCTACGAGGGAGTGGAGTTGCCGCCACTGCGGGTTGGCGAGGAGCCGAATGAGGACGAGGACACGTGGTTGGAGTTCGTCGAGCCCGGAGGTCGCATCGAGCGTTGATGCGGATGACCGCGAGTTCCGGCGCTGCGGTGCATTCGTGAATGCTGTGGTCCGAGGTCACCCTTTCACCTGTCCAAGTCCCATGATCGACATGCCTGGGTACGACGACGCGGACGAGGACGATGACGATCTCGAGCCCGATCCGAGCACCGTCGACGACTGCGTTGACGAGTGGCGCCGCGCGCTCGCCGACAAGGGCGAGCTGTCCGTGCTTGCCGTCGGCGATCTGGCCGCGGAGCTCTCGGCTGGCGAGCCGGCGACGCTTGCGATGTGGGTCCGGTCGATTCAGATGCTGCGCGCGAGCGGCGAAATGCGGCCGGACGTTGCGTCCTACCTGATCGATGATATCATCGAGCGCCATTTCGATCAGACCGACGTCTTCGAAGATCCCGGCATCGCGGACATCAACGATCGGATGCGGGAGTTTGAGCAGGCATGCGGCTATGACGAGCCAGGAGCCTTCGACAACGATCCGCGCGCGCCGAAGGAATGGATTGCGCTGACGAACGAATGGGACGCACGCGAGGAAGAGCGGCGCCGGGAGCTGCTCCTCGAGCTGGGCGAGCATGAGATGGTTCGCGACCGCGCCGAGGATCCGATCGACCACTGGCTGCGCCTCGACACAACGGGCCGCCAGCTCCGTCGCCAGCACGGCGTGATTCTGCGCCGCAACTGGAATACGGAGGAAGACGGCCCGTTCGATGATGCGTGGTTGAACGAAGACTAGCTCGAGTTCAACTGCTCGCGATTCGTGCCGCCGAAGACTTACGCGATCAACGCACTCAACCGATCGCTGAACACCCGGCTGGCGGTGAGCCGCGTGCCGTCGCGCATGATCACGATGTACTCACCGTGGAACCACGGCTCGAGCTCCTTGATCCGGTCGATGTTCACGATCGCCGAGCGGTGGATGCGCACGAACGTCTTCGGATCGAGCTTCGCTTCCATGTTCTTCATGCTCTCGCGCAGCAGGTGCGCATCCGCCTTCGTGTGCACTTTGACATAGTTCCCCGAAGCCTCGACCCAATCGATCTCTTCGGCGCGAACGAAGAACACGCGGCCGCTCGATTTCACGATGAGCCGCTCAGGGTACTTCCGCTCTTCACGCAGCTCCTCGAGCAGCGACACGAGACGGGAATCGATCACCTGGCCCTGTTTGGCCGAGAGCTGCGTGCGCGCGCGTTCGAGCGCTTTCTCGAACCGCGTCTGGTCGAATGGCTTGAGCAGGAAGTCGAGCGCGTGAATCTCGAAGGCGCGAATCGCGTGTCCGTCGTGCGCGGTCACGAAGACGACCGCCGGCAAGCGCGACGGGTCGAGATTCTCGATCACCTCGAAGCCGTCCATGCCGGGCATCTGCACGTCGAGAAAGACGAGGTCGGGCTGCTCGCGTTCGATCGTTTCCACGGCGCTTGTGCCGTCGGCGCACACCCCGACGATCTCGACATCGGGCTGCTCGGACAGAAGCGTATGAAGACGATCGCGGCCAAGCTCTTCGTCGTCGACGACGACGGCGCGAATTCGTTGAGTCACGGGTTGAGGCTGGGTCATCAGTCTGCCGCCGCTGGTTCGTAGGAGGTGAAGGGAATTGCCATCGTAACGCGGACGCCCTCGCCGGGCGCACCGCGGAGTGTGAACGCGTGCTTGTCGCCGTACAGGTGCGCGAGCCGTTGGCGCGTGCTGGAGAGGCCGACGCCTTCCTTGTGGCCGGCTCGCAGGCCGCGCCCGTCGTCGGCGACGTCGCAGCGCAGCATGTTGCCGTCGCGCCGCACCGTGATGGAAATCGATCCATTGCCGAGGTCACCGAAGCCGTGGCGGAACGAATTCTCGACGAGCGGTTGGAGGAACAGGTTCGGCACGCGCGCATCGCGAGTCGCCGGATCGATGTCGATCGACACACGGAGCCGGTCGCCGAAGCGAAGCGACATGATCTCGACGTACCGCTGGAGAAAGTCGAGCTCGGACTGAAGGGGCACTTCCTGCGCGCCGATGTTCTGGAGCGACATGCGGAGCAGATCGCTCAACGCCGCCACCATCGAGTCGGCGCGCCGAACGTCCTTGTGCATCAGCGCCGAGATCGAGTGGAGCGTGTTGAACAGGAAGTGTGGCTGGAGCTGCATACGCAACATTTGCAGCTGCGCCTGCGCGAGCCGGGCCTCGAGCTGCGACGCCGTGAGCGCGCGGTCTTTCGACACGCGGTAGTACACGACCGCATGATGGACGATGACGATCGCCGAAAAGACGAGCGAGTCGAGCACGGTCCAGGTCAACAACGACTGCCCGAACGTCTTGGGCAGCGACGCCAGCGACACCGCCGGATCCAGCACCACGGCCGCGGTCGAGAAGATCGCGACGTGGAGGACCACGAACGCGAGCATCGCGGCGATCTGAATGGTCCAGTTTCGCGGGCTGGTGTGTCCCCAAACCGGGAATCGCTTGGCCGTGTACATCACGAACGGCGTGAGCAGGGCCCACGCGTACGTGAAGATCAGTTCAGCCGGAACGAGCTGCGCCAGCGAGACCGGGTATCCGACCAACCGGCTGTAGAAATACCGCTCGATCGAATAGAGCAGCGCGATGACGGTCGCGACGCCGAACAGGATCAGCGTGAAGCCACGCTTCCGGTCACGCACGACCGTCTGGTCCGCGGTTCCAGTGAGACCGAGGATGCTGTATTCGCCAGTCTGAGCGAGCCCATCGGGAAGACCGGGCGCCCTGGCGAGACTAATCGGCGTTGGCCGAGCTCTGAGCGTCGACAAGAGGTCCGATTCCGGGGCTGGTGAGGCTGACATCCGCTCTCGGTCGTTCACGACGACGTGGCGTAGGTAGCACTACTCGGATCGAACGCCGGTGGTTTCGTCCCAGCGTCCATCCATTAGACACTTACGCAAGAATAAGTGTTGCGCGGTCACTGTAGACCTTTTGTAATCGGATTGATGCAAAACTCACGAGACGAGGAAAGCGGGAAGAGGGAAGCGGGGGGAAGGGGTGTGCGGGAAGGGGAACTGCCAACCCAGTCGAGCTCAGGTCGGTGGTTCCCCTTCCCTCAAATCCCTTCCCCCCTCTTCCCGCTTCCCTCTTCGCCCTTCCCGCTAGAATCCAGCCGGCCTTTTCTTGTGGAAGTCCGTCGCCTGCTGGAAGGCGTGCGCGACCAGAAGGTTCTTCTCGTCCTGAAAGATGGGCCCCATGACATACATACCCGTGGGGAGTGGAACCGTCGGCGCCGGCGGCGCCGGTGGCGTCGCTCGGGTCGTATCGCCGCCGCGTCCGCCTGGCAGAGCGACGCGCGGCACACCGCCGCGCCCCCCGCGACCCGGTTGGGGGATGGCAAAGCCGGTAGGGACCACGATCGACGGCGTGCCGACGATGTTCGTGGTCGACGTGTCCTCGCGCGGCGTGACCACGACGTCGTACTTCGAGAACAAGTCCCACATCTGCTGCATCGCACGAATGCGAACGCGATTCGCGTTCACATAGTCGACCGCCGGAATGAACTGCGCCGAGCGGAAGGTATTCGGCCAGCTGCTGTACGACTCGAGCTCCTTGATCTTGGAGTTCAGCGTATCGGGCTCGAACGCCGCGCCGCACTCGGCATCGAGGATGATGTTGTCGAGATAGCCGTAGTTCGGCGTCGGCACCTCGATCGGTTCCGGCTTTGCGCCGAGTGATTCCAGCACCTTCAGGAAGTTTCTCGCCTCTGGAATCGGCGTCGTCGTGCCGTCCTGCGAACGTCGCTCGAACGCATCCTTGAAGTAGGCGATCTTGAGCTGCGAGATCTTGGCGTTGGCGTTCCAGTTGAACGGGTACTCCTTCACCGAGTAGTCGACGCCGTCGGGCCCCTGAATCGCGGCGAAGACGAGCGCGCAGTCTTCCGCGCTGCGGCAGATCGGGCCGAGCTTGTCGGTCGTCCACGAGAGTGCCATGGCACCGGTGCGAGGTACGCGGCCGAACGTCGGCCTGAATCCCGACACGCCACAGGTGCGCGAAGGCGACGTGATCGAGCCATTCGTCTCCGACCCGATGCTGAAGCCGACGCATCCCGCCGCGGTGGCGGACGCCGGTCCTGCCGACGAGCCGCTCGATCCTGTTTCGGGATTCCACGGATTTCGCGTGCGCTCTTTCCACCAGCGATCGCCCTGCGCGAGCGAACCGAGCGTCAACTTGGCGATGAGAATCGCGCCGGCTTCGTCGAGCCGAGTGACGACGGGCGCTTCATAGTCGAACGTCTGATGCTCGTACAGACCAGCGCCCCACGTGGTCGGATATCCCTTTACTGCGAGCAGGTCCTTCGCGCCCCACGGGATGCCGTGCAGCGGCCCGCGATACTTCCCGCGCGAAATCTCGGAATCCAAGTCCTGCGCCTGCTTTCGCGCGCGCTCCTCGGTCAGGTTGATGACGAAGTGCAGCTGCGAATCGAAGCGCTTGAGCCGCGAGAGATACATCTCCGTCAACTCGCTCGGCTTCACTTTGCGTGTGCGCACCAACTCCCCGAGCTCGTTGATGCTGGAGTACGCGAGCTCGTCGAGGCTTTCCGGACGTGCCATGACCGGCACTTTGCTTCGCACCATCAACATCTTGTTCTTCTTCGGCAGCGTCTTGCCCGGCGGGAGGGGATCGAACACAATCGCGGGCAACATGCTCTGATCGATCGGCTCCTTGTGCAGCGTCTGAATCGTGCTGCGAAGGTCGCGCAGATTGCGCAGCATCGCCGTGCGTTCGTCGTCGGAGAAGCTCAACCCCGAGATCTGCTCGGCGGAGGCAATCATTTCCTTGGTGATCTCCGGGCCTTGCTGTTGTTGCGCCTGTGCCCAGAGAACGCCGGGGAAGAGCGTGGTGCCGAGGCCGATGGAGCTGAAGTAGGCCATGAAGGAGCGGCGGTCGTACGTGGTGTCGGGCATCGTCGAGAGGTTGAGGATGGGTAATCCGTATCGCTCGGGCGGCGTCATGGCAAGTCAAGAAGCCGAGACAGGGAGGGTCTGGAGTTCACGGCTCGCGTTGGGGGCTGGGAGCTCGGATCACTGCCTACGCCGAACCGCCAACCGTCAACCCCTGACCCTGCACGGCCAATTTTCATGCCAACACAATCGCGCCGTTAAGCCTGTCGGCGGCTACTTTCCGGCCACTGAAACTCTCCGACCGGCGTTTCGTATTCTCTGATCGACAACTATGTCTGCCATCATCATCGAGGGTGTCCTGTTCGCCGCGCTCGTCGCGGCAGTGGGCACCCTCTTCTACTTGATCCTCACGTTCACACCAGTCGGCGTCTGGATTCGCCAGACGCAGAATCGGAGGCGGCTCGACCACGCGGCCGCGCTGGTGTGTCCCATTCACGGGCCGCGTTCACCTCACGAACTGGTTCGCCTCCCCAGCGGGGACGTGTTGTGCCCCGATTGCTATAAGGAGACTCTCAATGGGTAGCTCGATCGGCGATCGTCTGTCGTCCATGGGATTCAGCGGCGGAACGAGCGACGGCAACGGCATTGGTCGGAAGATTCTTCGCGTTGTCGGCCTGATCGTGGTTCTCATCGTCGCGATTGTCCTGCTTCCGACGATGGTGACGTACGTCAATCCCGGCTATGTGGGAATCGTCATTCACCGCGCCGGCGGTGGTGTCGACAAGGTTCCGCTCGGCCCGGGGTTGCACCTGCGCAACCCGTTGACGACCGGCATCGAGGAGTATCCTGTCTTCATGCAGACGCTGGTGCTCACGAAGAACGGCACCGAAGGCTCGGCGATGAACGACGAGATCAACGTCAACAGCAAGGAGGGCCAGCCCATCTCGCTCGACGTGTCGATGAGCTTCGAGCTGGATCAGGACAAGGCGCCGGAGCTGTACACCACGTTCCGTCGCGACATCAGCGCGATTCAGCACGGCTACGTGAAGCAGTCGATTCGCCAGGCGTTGCAGGAAGTGATCGGCAATGAAGAAATCGCGGCTGTCATCGGTCCCAAAAAGGCCGAGGCGGTGAACGCGACGCAGCGCTTGCTGTCGCAACGGCTCTCGCAGTACGGCATCGTCGTGAAGCAGTTCACGATCAACGAGCTCCGCGCGCCGCAAGCGGTGATCGAGGCGATCAATCAAAAGAACGTCATGCAACAGCAGGCGCTCACCGCACAGAACGAGCTGCAGAAGAACACGTTCCAAGCGCAGGGCGACTCGATCAAAGCCGCAGGCCAGGCGAAGGCGATTCTTGCAACGGCGGAGGCGCAAGCCAAAGCGAACGAGATGCTGACGCGAAGCGTGACGACGACGCTGGTGCAGTACGAGATGGCGAAGCGGTGGGATGGAAAAATGCCGCAGGTGTCTGGATCCGCGATGCCGTTGCTCCAACTTGGCAAGCCGTAAAAAGCTCATCACGGACCGAACGGACACAGACGGATCGGCACAGAACGGCGTGATCCTCTATGTGCTGACAAACGCTCGGGATGCCACGAGTGGCGTCCCGAGCGTCCGTTGATAAGGAAAGTCTTACGGCGTGTCCGTGCCCGTCAGTCTGTGCCCGTTTCTGTCCGTGATAGACCTCAAGCTCTCCGCGGACGAAGCGACAAACCAAGCGCGACGACAGCAAGAGCAAGAGCAATCCCTGACATCCAACTCGGCGAGCCACCACTCGATGCGGTCGAAGCTGCGGCGATCGTCGTCACGGAAGCGGGACGTTTCGAGCCAGCGGGGCCAGTCCACTCGACTTTTTCACCGTCGGCGTACGTCTGGAATACCGGCCAGTGAATCTCCGTCGCGGTCTTCGGATTCGCTGCGACGAACGGAAATTCCGCGAATCGTTCCGGCGCGAGCGTGCCAGTCCACACAGCCCCGATGATTCGTTGCGCCGAATCGCGCACGACCTCGAGCTGCCAACCCGCGACGTCCTCGAACGAGCTCACGCGCACGTCCGCGGGGAACTGAATCTCCACCCGCGTCGTCGCGACTTTCTTCTCGTTCGGTACACGAATCGAGTAGCGCTCGAACGCGCCCGTGGTGGAGGCCTTCGGAAAAACGACGGCGTGCGCCAGCGCGAGCGTCTGCACCGCGAGCGTCAGCGCGATGACGACACCCGCGATGCGCAACGACGCCGAGCGTGTACCGCGGCGAGATGAAACCCGAGTCATGGTGAGGAGTCCTGAGCGCTGGGTTGGCCGGCCACTGCGCTCGCCGGCGGGGAGACGTATCCGAGAAAACCGCCCAACAGAATGACGAGCCACAGCACTGTGATCTCTCGGCGAAGCGACGCGCGAAAACCAAGTGCGACGCGGCCGTCGAGGTCAGCGGGGAGACGCAGCAGTGTGCGCCGGTGATACGCCCCGAACGCCACCAACACGCCGAGGCCGGCCACCTTCGCGAAAACGGTGATGCCGTACGGCGACCAGAGATCCGCGAAGCGCGGAACGAGAATCACGACCTGCAGCACGCCGGAGATGGTGATTGCCAACACTGACCAGAGGGCGATCGCCGAAACACGACCAGTGTCAGCCGCGAACTGCTCCACACCGCGCCGATCGCTCACGACAAGCCAGAGCAATCCACCAACCCATCCGGCGAGCGCGACCAGGTGCAACAGCTTGAGCGGCACCGACAGCGACGGCTGAAATGCGATCGAGTGTCCCACCGCAGCCGACAGCACGAGCGACGGCACGGTCGCGACTAGCGCGAGCCCGCCGCGTCGTGCGAACACGAGCGCCCAGAGCGGTAGCAACGAGAGCAGCGCCCGCCACAACTCCGTGCGACCCGCGGAGGTGCTGAATGCCGACGACAACCAATCCGCCGTCAACCGATAGTCCGGCGCCGCGTTGATCGTCCACGTGAGCAGATGGCCGGCGAGCAGCACCGGTGTGATGATGGAGAACCACAGCGCCACTCGCGCCGGTCGCGATTCGAGACTGGTTTTCGTGGTGACGAGATAAAAAAGCAGGCCGGCCAACGTCGCCAGCGAACCGACGCCCAGTCCGCGAAGCACCGCCGGAATGAGCGGCGCGCCCGCGATCGAGGGACCCCAGGCGGGCTTCACGAGCGCGGCCGACGTCGTTGGTGGCGGCGCGGTCGCGGTGCCGACCGTGAAGACGTAGCTCCCGCCGACCGGATGACCGTCCTCGGACAGCACGTGCCATTCGACGCGATACGTGCCGGGCCCGAGGTTCTGCGTCGCGCCCATGATGATGTGTGCGTCGTGCGGATCATTCGCGAGCGAGAGCGGCGTCGAGCGTCCGTCCGGACTCACGAGAATGACATGCGCGACCGCCGGCTCCATCGTCTCGCTGAACTCGAGCCGGATGCTCGTCGGACTGGTGGTGAGAGTGCTGTTCGCGGTGGGACGCGTCGAGATCAGCGTCACGTGGGCACTGGCGACGGCGTAGAACCGAACGACCGCCGCCAGCGCGAGCGCGCCCGCCCAAATCACGCGACGCACAACCTTGTCATCCCGAGCGAAGCGAGGGATCTGCACGTCACAGAGCGTATTTCAGGTTCGCCACGTACGTCCGCTGTGGGAACGGGTGGAAGAGGAAGTATTTGCGATTGAGCAAATTATCAATGCCGGCGCCGGCCGACCAATGATCCGTCACGCGGTAATTCGCGTGCGTGTCCATCACGAACCACTCCGCGAATCCCTGATAGGTGTTCGTGTTCACATCGGTATTGTCGAGCGTCGTGTAGAGCTTCGAGCTGTACCGCCCGCCGAGTGTGAAGGCGAGGTTGTCGGTCTGGTGGTACGTCGCCGCAAAGCTCGCGCGCCACTCCGGAATGTTTGGCAGCCGCTTGCCGATCGCCGCATCCGCCGCCGCGGTTGGACTCGCGCGGCCAGTGATTGCGAGCGTGCGCGCGTCGAGACCAGTCGCGGTGGCATTCAGCTCGAGCTGTGGCAACAACACGCCGAAGCTCGAGAACACAACTTCGGCGCCGCGCGAGCGAACGTGATCGACGTTCGAGACATACGAGTACAGCGTCGACGAGTTCGCGACCAGCGGCAGGAACTGCGAGATGATCGCGTCGTGCGTGTCGTCCTCAAAGAGCGAGAGCTGCACGCTGCCGAGCGGAAAACGTCGCTCGACCCGGAGCTCGGTCGCCAGAACGTTGTCGGGCTCGAGATTCGGATTGGGTGACGTGAACGTCGCGCCCGTTGAGACGAGCTGATAGAGCTCGGCCGGCGTTGCGAAACGGTATGCCTTGCCGACTGATGCTGACAGGGCCCACTCGGGCGCCGGCGCCCACGCAAGCACGGCCTTCGGCGAGAATCTGTTTCCGCTCACGACCGGCTGGTTCACCGTCGTGCCGCCGCTGATGTTGAGGCCATCGAATGCGCGCCACGACTCGAGGCGTCCACCGACCGTGAGCTTGAACGCCGAAGCGAACTGCCACGCATCCTGCACCCAGAGCGCGCCAGTTCGAGTTTTTCCGTCGCCTTCCGTGAAAACGCCGGAGTAGCTCGGCGACGTCGTCGTCCAATCGGGCGTGTTGAACGTGGTGTTGAGCAGCGTATAGCGATCGTAATGCGCGCCGAAGCTCACGGTGTGCGCCGGCTTCGTTGCGGTCGAACGCCAGATCGCCTTCGCGTCGAGCGTGTTCCACCCTGTGCCGTCGAGCACCGCAACGCGGCCCGCGGATGCGAACGTCGTCCCCGAGCTCGATGCAGTCACTGGCGTACGCTGCTTGTCGGTGTCGAAAGCGTACTGCGTTACGACCGCCTCGAAATCCCAATTCGACTTCGTGTCGCTGCGCAGCGAGAGACTCTGTGCGTGATGCCGCTCCGTGAGATCGTAGAAGCCGCTCGCGAATCCAGCTTGGCCGGCATACGTCGGCTGACCTGACGTCGTGCTGTACGGATCGACTCCAGCGTCCGCCCCGTTCTGCCAGTAGCCGAATGTGTACGCGGCGCGAAGCGACGGCGTGAAATCGTACGCCGCTTTGATCTTCGCGTTGGTCATGCCGGTGTGCAGCAGGCCCGTTGCGCCGAGGACATCCGCCGGCGCGCCGAGCTTGTTGGTCGCGGTGAACCCGCCCGCCGTTCCACTCGGGAACGACGATGCAGTCACGTACGTGAGCGGCTGGCTCTGGCTGTTCTGATAATTGCCCGTTGCCCAGAACGCGAACTTGCCGAACCGATTTCCGAGGTCGGCCGTCGTCTGCATCGTGGGTAGCGTCTTGTCGGTGCCGTAGAGCGAGAAGGTCTGAACCGCCTGCGTCTGATTGATCGAGCCTTCGAGCTTGTTCGGCAGACGCGTGGTGATTTCCATGACCGCGCCCATCGAGTTGCCCGAGTATGCGGCCGAGAAGGGCCCATACATCATATCGATGCGAGCGATCTCGGCCGGTGAGACGAGCCCCCACCGCGGACCGCCGATGGTGTTGTTGTTCGCGATGAGCGCCGTCAGGGGCACGCCGTCGGCGAAGATGAGACTGCGCGCGCTGGAGCTGAATCCCCACACGCGCGTGGCCATCGTAGCCTGCGTGTCGCCATTGTTTCGCTTGCGGAGAAAGACGCTCGGCAGGTACTTCACCGCGTCTTCGGTATCGAGAAGGTTCACCGTCTGCTCGACTTTGCGGGCGGTGATGCTCGCCGTCGTCGGAAGCGTGTTGAGTTGAAGTGGGGCAGCGGACGGCTCGGCGATCCGCTGAGCGCTGACCTTGATGGCGCCCAGTTGCACGACCGAATCCGGCTTCGCCGGTATTGGGATGGCCTGGGCTTGGAGGCCGCTCGCCGTGACAAGCGCCACGGCGACGGTGAATATGACTTTCATGAGCTGGTGCTCGGCGATGGTTGAGTGACGTGAGAGAGCGAACGCGTTCGTATTCGACGCGACCTCACGCTGCTCGATGCGGATCCATGGCCGAAGCGATCACGCCAAAAGTGGCGCGATCAAAAGCTGGGGTGGGATCCGGATTGTGTGAGCCGAGCGGAGATGCGCCGCGCTCAGGCGCGCGGCGGTCCCGTGGGATATGGTCGTGAAAGCTCGGGGGCCGGCTGTGGATGGGTCTCAGCTGGCGGAAATTCGGCCTGCGGCTCGTAGGCCGCGACCTCGACGATCGCGACGGGGGCGTTCGCGACGACAATCTGAGCGACGCCCGGCGCGCAGCAGCCGATGCAGGAGCAGTCCTTCTCGCTATGCTCCGGCGCGGATTGGTCCGATCCCGACGCCGTGTGGCCGGTCACCATGCTGCCGTGCCCGTGGTGGTGCCCCGCTCCGGCCGCCGCGTGCATGACAGCGTAGGCGCCATGCGTCGGGCATGGCGACAAGAGATTGGGCTCCCCTATGAATAGGGGAAGCCAAGCTCCTAGAAGAACAGCGAGAGCCCTGAACCAGGGACTACGACGCATGGATCGGAAGTTGCCCACCTGGCAAGTGGAGCGCCAGGGTCAAGTTGATTGCAAACACCTGTCTGGGATGACCGGATGAGTCTGCGACGGTATAGTTACAGTGGGGCGCTTACATGCCGCTTACTGAGCGTCGCTGCTCCCGACTCGACACCCTACAGGTGATCATGCCCAATAGCATCCTGCTCGTCGAGGATAACGAGGACAACCGTATCATCTACGCGACGGCGTTGCGATACGCCGGCTACAAGGTGTTCGAGGCGATCACGGGCACCGAAGGCGTCCAGCAGGCGCGCTTCCATCGCCCTGATCTGGTCCTGATGGACATTTCGGTTCCCGAGCTCGACGGCTGGGAAGCGACGACGATCCTCAAGGCCGATCCCGACACGAAGCACATCCCGATCATCGCCGTGACGGCACATGCCCTACCCGGCGATGAGGAGCGAAGCATCGAGGCGGGATGCGACGGTTATCTCGCGAAGCCGATTCCGCCCGCGGCACTAATCGCCGAAATCGACCGACGGTTCGGACGGACGACGCCGTCGTATCAGCCGCGATCCAACGGGGAGATGACGGCCTCGCCCTGAACGCCGGCCGTCGCTGTAGCTCATGCCCATCGTTCCCTTCACGCAACTACCAGACTCGGCGCGCATCTGGGTCTTCGGGTGCGACCGGCCGCTCATTGGTGCGCCCGCAGATACGCTGCTCGCGTCAGTCGACCAGTTCCTCTCCGAGTGGCGAGCGCACGGCATCCCGCTCAAGTGCGCTCGCGATTGGCGCGACGATCGCTTTCTCGCGGTTGGTGTCGACGTCAACGAAGAGAACGCGTCCGGCTGCTCGATCGACGGATTGTTCCGCACGCTGCAGCAGCTCGAGCGCGTGATCGGCTCGCGATTGGTTGGCGGAGGACGCGTGTTCTACCGAACCGACTCGAAGGTCGAAGCGGCGACGCGAGAGGAATTCCTCTCGCGTGTGAGAGAGGGCGCAATCCAGCGAGAGGCGATGGTGTTCGATACGAGTCTCACCGAGGCGCGCGATTGGCGCACGAAATTCGAGCAGCCCGCAACGCGAAGCTGGGCGTCCAAGTACTTCATGTAGGTTTTTGAACTACGAAACTGAGAATAGGCGAAGCGCTCGCGCCACCCTGAGTGCAACGAGGGATCTGCACTTCCGTGTTCGAACCGCTGTTGAACGTAGTTCGCGCTAGAGCAATCCGGCGTCAGTGACTTCTGGATACGACCGTTCCACGCGCGTGATTTCCTCGACCTGCCCAGGCGAGAGCGTTTCGTCCGGATCGAGACACCAAATCCCCTCGAGCAGTCCCTGACGCCGCAGCACCTCGTGAATTCCCGGGATGCAGCCCGCGAAGTTGTGCGCGACGTCGAACACCGCGCTGTTCGCGTCCGTGAGCGCCGCACCGTGTGAGAGGAGCGTCGGCTCGAACTCACCCGTCACTCGCGCGCTCTTGATCGCGTCGAGCATCGCGACCGCGGCTCGTGTCCACACGGCCCACTGGCCCAACAATCCGCCGTCGATCCATCGAACGACCGTGGTGCCGCCGGCGTGGATGGGGAACGGCGTCAACAGGTCCGCGACGATGTTGTCGTCATTGCCGGTGTAGAGCGCGATGTCGTCGCGCTCTGCTTCGACGACCGCTCGCAC
>Ga0070681_10002879_pt1 | contig 15900 bp, 13 predicted proteins | sample KBSC83BmetaG_FD_65650 | JGI IMG/M metagenome (GOLD analysis project Ga0070681, IMG submission 65650) | Corn rhizosphere microbial communities from Kellogg Biological Station, Michigan, USA - KBS C8-3B metaG | ecosystem: Host-associated > Plants > Roots > Rhizosphere | place: USA: Michigan...
CTGACGCTCAGAATGACATGCATGCGGTTAGTGGCGTTTTATCACAAAAAAGGCCAACACAACCGTTGGCTTCTCAATCATCCGACTAATCTTCACACCAACCCTGCTCCCCTCGCCCACTTGTATTTCGCGCCGAGCACCGCGACCGGCAATTCAGTCGTGTACGGATACGCCACGATGCAGCGCTCGTAGAGATACTCGCTCGCTTCTTCCACCTGCACATCCCCGACCAACGACGCCACCACCGGTTTGTCGATACCCTTGGCGCGCGCTTCCTCGACGACCTCGGCGCATAACTTGGCAAACACCATCGGCGGCGTGATGATCGTGTGCCAGTAGCCCAAAATGAGCGCGTGAATGCGCGGCTCGTTCAGCGCATAACGAATGGTGTTGGCGTAAGTCGTCGGCGGCTCGCCGCCGGTGATATCCACCGGATTGCCCGCGGCACCGAACGGCGGGATGAACTTGCGAAAGGCAGCATCGATGTCCGGCGAAAATTTCATCAGCGCCAGTCCGTTGTCGACGCAGGCATCCGACAAAAGCACTCCTGATCCGCCGGCGCCGGTAATGATCACGACGTTCTCGCCTTTCGGCGTTGGCAGCACCTGCAGGCCGCGCGCGAACTGCAGCATGTCGTTCAAGCTTTTCGCGCGAATAACGCCGCACTGCCGCAGCACGTCATCGTAGATCTTATCGTTCCCGGCGAGCGCACCCGTATGCGACGCAGCGGCGCGCGCGCCGAGCGCGGTGCGACCCGCTTTGAGCACGACGATCGGCTTCTTTTTAGACACGCGCTTCGCGACTTCGGCGAACGATCGGCCGTCTTTCAGATCTTCGCAATGCATAGCGATGACCTGCGTGTTGTCGTCCTGCTCGAAATAGGTCAGCAGATCGTCCTCGTCGAGATCCGATTTGTTGCCAAGACCGACGATCGCCGAAACCCCCATGCGTGTAGTACGCGAAAAGCCGATGATCGACATGCCGACGCCGCCGGATTGCGAGCTGAGCGCGACCTTTCCCTTCACGTCATAGGGCGTACAGAAGGTCGCACAGAGATTTTGCGGCGTATAGTAAAACCCGTAAATATTCGGTCCCATCACCCGTACGTTGTGCTTGCGCGCGACGGCGACCAGTTCGTCCTGCAGCGCCTGCTCGCCCACTTCGGCAAATCCCGACGGGATCATCACGGCGCCGGGAATTTCTTTCCGCCCGACCTCCTCCATCGCGGCAGCGCAAAGCTTCGCAGGAATCGCAAAGACAGCGACATCGATGTCGTCTTGAACCTCGAGCACGCTCGCGTAAGCTTTGCGGCCGAGGATTTCACCCGCTTTGGGATGAATCGGATAGATCGCGCCGCGATAGCCGCCGTTAATCAGATTTTTCATCACCGAGTTGCCGATCTTCCCGTCTTCTGAAGAAGCGCCGATCACGGCAACCGCGCGCGGATTCATGATACGCCGCATCGCTTCAAGGATTTCCTCCTGACCGAAGCGCTTTCGTTCTTTTGGGCTCTCGCCTATAACGATGCGGACGTCGACAGCCTTGGCGCCTTTGTCGGTTGCAAAAATTGGATTCAAATCTATTTCCTGAATCTCCGGAAAGTCTTTGACAAGCTTGGAAACTCTGCAGATGAGATCGGCCACGGCCGCGCGATCGACGCTTTTCTGACCGCGAACGCCGCGCAGCACTTCCGCCGCGCTCACCGAGTCGAGCATCGATAAGGCTTCTTTCTTACCCACCGGCGCCAAGCGAAAGGTGATGTCCTTCATGACTTCGACCAGCACACCGCCCAAGCCAAACGCGATCATTTTTCCGAAGCTCGGATCGGTGACGGCGCCGACCATGACTTCGTGCCCGCCCTTCAGCATCTGCTGCACCTGGATGCCCTGAATCGCGGCATTTTTTCTGTACCGTTTGGCGTTCTTGACCAGTTCGGCAAAGCCGCGCCGGACCTCGGCGGCGCTAGCGACACCAGTGATCACGCCTCCGGCTTCGGTCTTGTGCAGAATGTCATTGGAAACGATTTTCAGCACAACCGGAAATCCAAAGCGACCCGCGAGCTTGACGGCATCCGCAGATGTCTTGGCCAACCCCTGCTTCGGTGTCGGAATGTCATACTCGTCACAGAAAAGCTCAGCTTCGGGCGCCGTCAAAGCGGCGCGGCCGGCGGCCCGAGCATTGTCGATCAAAGCACGCAAGGATTTCTGGTTCATCAACACCTCCGAAGCTTGCCTGTTGCTGACGATTAAATCAGTTAGGAGTGCTCAACGAAGCTTGTTTCCGGATTTTAAGTTAGAGGCAAAATCACGTAAGGAAAGATTTCTCGCAATGCTCGAAATGAGAATTGTAAGTTGTCATCCCAAACGAACGTGAGGGATCTTTCTTTGATTTCGAGTCCAACATGGCCGGTGGATTCGGCTCATCTCGGATCAGATCGCGCCTGCTTTGCGGGCGCTTTCGATCTCGGCCTCACTCCAGCCAACGATGGACTTTAAAATCTCTTCCGTGTGCTCGCCCAACAGCGGCGACCGCTTCACTTCCGTTGGCGAATCGGAAAGTTTGATGGGATTTCCCACCGTGAGAAACTTGCCTCGCTTGGGATGATCGACTTCGACCACCGTGCCGGTCTCGCGCAGCGCCTGCTCGGTGGCAATCTCGCCCATGTCGAGAATCGGCCCGCAAGGCACGTCGAATTCATTGAGCTGGCGCATGACGTCCAATTTGTCGTGAGTCATGGTCCAGTGCTCGATAATTTCGAAGCACTTGTCGAGCTTGGGTAGGCGCTTTTCCGGCGTCGCCCATTCGGGATCACTGATCAACTCCGGACGGCCGCATAGTTTCATCAGCGGCTCCCATCCGGGCGGCTGAATAATGACATAAATATAATCGTTCGGACCGCCGCCTTTGGTCCGCACCGCCCAGCCTGGCTGGCCTCCACCCGATGCATTGCCCGCGCGCGGCACCGCAGCGCCGAAAATGCCGTTGGGGTATTGCGGATATTCCATCAACGGCCCGGCCGCGAGCCGTTGCTGATCGCGCAGCTTCACCCGGCAAAGATTGAGCACTGCGTCCTGCATGGCGCAGATGACGCGTTGTCCTTTGCCGGTTTTTTCGCGTTGAAAAAGTGCCGCCAAAATACCGGCGACCAGGTGAATGCCCGTGCCGGAGTCGCCGATCTGCGCTCCCGTAACGAGCGGCGGACCGTCGTCGAAACCCGTCGTGCTCGCTGATCCACCGGTGCATTGGGCAATATTTTCGTAGACTTTGCATTCTTCGTAGGGCCCCGGACCGAACCCCTTGACCGATGCGTAGATCAACCGTGGATTGAGCTCATGCAGCACTTCCCAGGTAAACCCTTGCCGGTCGAGAGCGCCGGGAGCGAAATTTTCCACCATGACGTCGCAGGATTTGACCAGCTTGCGAAAAATTTCTTTCCCTTTCTCATGCTTGGTGTTGATTGTAATGCTGCGCTTATTGCTGTTGAGCATGGTGAAGTACAAGCTGTCGACACCGGGCTTGTCGCGCAGTTGTCCGCGCGTAATGTCACCGCGGCCGGGCAACTCGACTTTGATCACATCGGCGCCAAACCAAGCCAGAATTTGTGTGCACGTCGGCCCCGACTGCACATGCGTCATGTCCAGAATCCGAACTCCGTCAAGCGCTTTTCCCATCGATTATGAATCTCCCTTGAGAAAAAATCCCATTCACCACGAAGACGCGAAGGACGCAAAAGTTTCCAAGAATTCAAAATCTGAACTTCGTGCTCTTCGTGCCTTCGTGGTGAAAAGTCTTCATTTATACATCGTCTGCGCTTTGGTCCCCGGCGCGTACTCGTTGATATCGACCCAGATGTTGACGATCGCGCATTGTCCGCCCGCCACACGTTCGCGCGCCTTTTCTAACGCCGGTCGAATCTGACCCGGCTCGCGTACTGCGATGCCCCAGCCGCCAAAGCATTCGGCGAATTTTTCAAAATCGACATCGCCGAGCTTATTGCCGATGGAACCGCGTTCGGGGCCGTATTTGCCGATCTGCCCGCAGCGGATCTGATTCATCGCCGAGTTATTGCCGATCACCGCCAGGTACGGCAATTTGAAGCGCTGCGCGGTTTCCATGTCCCAGGACGTCATTCCGAAGGAACCATCGCCGTAATAGCAGAGCACTTCTTTTTTGGGATGGACAAACTTCGTGGCCATTGCGAACGAAGTGCCGACGCCGAGCGTACCGAGCGGCCCTGGATCCATCCAGTTGCCTGGTTTGCGCGGTTCCACAGCCGTCGCCGTGATCGTCACCACGTCGCCGCCGTCGCCGATATAAACTGTGTTGTCGGTCAAAAATTCATTGATCTCATACGCGACCCGGTAGGGATTGATCGGCACCGACTCCGATTTGAACGAAGGCAACAGTTTTTCATAGGCTTTGGCTTCCGCGGCGCGCAGCTCCTTCATCCATTCGGCACGCTGCGTGTTTCCTTTCGACGCCCGCCCGCTGGCCGCTTGCGCGACCGCGTTTAAAATCGCGCCACAGTCGCCGACGAGTCCGAGCGAGATGTCACGGTTCTTTCCGACATTGCGATAATCGAGATCGATCTGCACGACGGTAGCATCGGAACGCAAGCGACGGCCGTAACCCAGGCGAAAATCAAACGGACAGCCGACGATTACAATGACATCCGCTTTGTCGAAGGCGTAGCTGCGCGTCCGATTGAATCCGTGCGGATCGCCGGGCGCAAAGATGCCGCGGCCCGAACCGTTCATGTATCCGGGTATATTGAGTGCGCGACAAAACTCCACTGCCGCTTCATGACCGCGGCAAGTCCACACCTGAGTGCCGAAAAGCGCGGCCGGCCGTTCAGCCTTGACCAGGAGATCGGCCAGTTTTTCGATGTCCGCCGGATCGCCGACGGATTTCGTCGAGGCGCGATAGGCGCCCGGCTTGGGGATGCGCGCGCGCTCGATCGGGATCTTGGCGTCGAGCACGTCGCGCGGAATTTCGAGATAGCTCGGTCCCGGCGCGCCATTGACCGCTTCGCGAAATGCCATGGAAACCATGTCGGCGATGCGCTCGGTATGCGGCACGCTGGCAGCGAATTTCGTGATCGGCGACATGATATCGACATGCGGCAAATCCTGCAGCGAGCCCATTTTGTGCTGGCTGAGCGCGCCCTGACCGCCGATCATGAGCAGCGGACTTTCGGCGCGGAACGCATTGGCGATGCCGGTCATGGCGTTGGTCGTGCCCGGTCCCGCCGTGGTCACGACACAGCCGATTTTGCCGCTCTGGCGCGAATAGCCGTCCGCCGCATGCGCCGCGACTTGCTCATGGCGCACATCGATGATCTTGATCCCCTCATCGAGACAACCGTCGTAGATATCGATGATATGGCCGCCGCAGAGCGTCCAGATCACTTCGACACCTTCATTCTTGAGCGCCTTCGCAACCAAGTGACCACCGGAGATCACCGGTCCGGTCGCTTCTTTCTTTGCTTCGGAATTTGGTGATGTCGCCATCTTTTACCTCTCGCTTGGGTTCTGATTACAATCTTTATTTTCGCTGGAGAATCTGTTGTTTGTTCCAATCGATGAGCCGATCGGATCTGTCCAGCGGCGCTCGACCTCTGCTGCGTCGATGATGCGTGCTCTTTCTCTCGCTCGCAGCCATGAGATGCTCATTTTCTGATGCCCGGTCGGACAGCAGCACAGTCTTTTCGACTTGTTCAATATGGCGCAACATCTCGGCGCGGGCCTTCGATTTGTCGTGTTTTTCAACGGCGGTGATGATTCTTCGGTGCGCAGCGATGGACCATTCTCTGCGCTGCTCCGTCTGCAGCGATTCTTCGCGGCTGCGGCTAAGCATTTCCATCAATCCCGAGACCAATTTTTGCAGCGCTTGATTTTGCGTAGCGCGGCCGATGCACAAGTGCAACTCGGCATCGGCTCCGACTCCCGTCTCGCCGCGCTTGACCGCTTGTATCTGCTCGGCGAGGATTTTTTTCAGTTGCGCGACATCCCTTTCCGTCGCCCGCTCCGCCGCCAGCGCGGCGATATCCGGTTCAATGATTTTGCGCAGCTCGAAGAGATCGACCAGTGACTTTTTTTCGTCGATCAGCAGGCGTGCGAGCGGTCCGACCAGAGCCTCGACGGGAAGATCGACGACGAAATTGCCCATGCCGGTTCGGCTGACGATCAGCCCCTGAGTTTCCAACGCGCGCAGCGCCTCGCGTACCGAGGTTCGACTCACCTTGAAAGTTTCCGCCAATTCGCGTTCGGACGGCAGTTGATCGCGCGCCTTGAGCCGACCTTGCTTGATCAGCTCGTGAATTTGACTGAAAACCTCTTCGTGAATGCGCGTCTTTTTAATCGCTCGGAGCATTTTGGTCTAGCTGTCTACTGGTCTGACCAGTATGTCGAGTTGCCTCGGTTGTCAAGACGATCGCTGTGAGATTCACGATGTCGGCAATCATCCACCGGAAGGCTCGGCACTGAGCCAGCCAAACAACGTCGTACCACCGCCGAGGAGAGCCGGTAGAGCCCAGTGCATGACGGTTTGCCACGACCCGACGGATGCTTCCACCAGCGTATCGGTTACCGCGAGTTCACCCGCCACCCAACCAAGAACTCCTCCGCCGACCCAGACAATCCAACGGAAACGATCCATCAAACGCGCCAGGAGGGTGCTGCCACAAATCACAATCGGAATGGACAGGCCAATCCCGAAAAGCACAAGCCTCAGGTCGCCATGAGCGGTTGCGGCAACTGCCAGCACGTTGTCGAGACTCATGATCAGATCGGCGACAATGATAATTCCGATCGCTTCCCAGAGGGTCGTCACTTGACGTACTTTATGGTTCTTTGCGTCATTACTGTCCTGACGCACGAGCTTGATCGCGATCCATACCAGCACCAGACCGCCCAGCGCTTGAAGCAGCGGAATCAGCAGCACCCGCGTAATTACGGCGATCAGCACGATCCGCAGGACCACCGCACCGACGGTTCCACCGATCAATCCGACAACCCGCTGACGCGGCGATAAACTCAGAACGGCCATCGCGAGAACTAATGCATTGTCTCCGGCTAACGAAAGATCGATGACGACAATACCTAGCCAGCGAGCCCAGAACTCTGCTTGAATTAGAGATTCCATCAGCGATCCCGATGCAAGATCAAATTTCCCGCGGCGCGGGCGGTGCTAACGGCAAACCCCTCAGCCGGCGCCAGCAGCGGCTTACGATCGGCAGCGTAAAAATAAAAATCGCGAAGAGCGTGATCGCGGCGGCAATCGGACGCGTAAAAAAGATCCCGAGAGATCCTTGCGACATAATCAGGCTCTGGCGCAGCGCATTCTCCGCCAGATCTCCCAACACCAACGCCAAGACGAGCGGCGCCAGCGGATAATCGAGCTTTTTGAAAACGTAACCGACCACGCCGAATATCAGCATGTACCAGACATCGAGCATGCTGTTGTGCACAGCGTATGAACCGATGGCGCAGACAACGATGATGAGCGGCGTCAGGATGGCGAAGGGAATGCGCAGGATCGCCGCGAAGAACGGCACGAAAGCCAGAACCATGAGAACGCCGATGATATTTCCGGTGTACATGCTGGCGATCAGTCCCCAGACAAAATCCGGTTTTTCAGTGAATAAAAGCGGGCCGGGCTGCAATCCCCAAATAATCAGCCCACCGAGCATGACCGCCGCGGTGGGAGATCCGGGGATTCCCAGAGTGATCATCGGCAAGATCGCCGCCACGCCCGCGGCGTGCGCGGCGGTTTCCGGAGCGACCACGCCTTCGATTTCACCTTTGCCGAATTTTTCTTGGTGCTTTGAAAATCTTTTCGCGAAGGCATAGCTCATGAAAGACGCGGGCGTCGCACCACCGGGCTTGAAACCCATCCAAAATCCGATGAACGAGCTACGTAGAAAGGTTCGCCAGTAAGCTGGGAGAATCTTCCAGGTATCCAGAACGACGCGCGGATGCATTCTGGTTTTCGTCCCTTCGAATCTGAGCCCCTCCTCGACCGTGAGCAGAATTTCACCGATGCCAAATAGCCCAATGACTGCGATGATAAAATCAAATCCGGTCATGAGGCCGTTGAAGCCGAAGGTCATGCGCAGTTGTCCGGTGACGATATCGAGACCGACCGCGCCGAGTATGAAACCGAGCAGGATAGCAACGATGGTTTTTATCGGATTGCCGCCTCCTAGGCCGACAAAGCTCGAAAACGTCAAGAATTGAATCGCAAAAAATTCCGGGGGGCCGAACCTGAGCGCGACTTCGGCCAGGAGCGGCGCAAAGAGGGTGATCAAAACAATCGAAAAAAAGGCGCCGACGAACGATGACGTAAACGCCGCGGTCAGCGCTTGTCCTCCCTCGCCACGGCGCGCCATCGGATAGCCATCAAACGTGGTCGCCACCGACCACGGCTCACCGGGAATATTGAAAAGGATCGACGTGATCGCTCCGCCGAACAATGCGCCCCAGTAAATCGACGTCAAGAGAATAATGCCGGAGGTCGGCGGCATCGTGAAAGTCACCGGCAAAAGAATCGCGACGCCATTGGCGCCGCCAAGTCCCGGGAGCACGCCGATAATCGTGCCGAGAACAATCCCCAGGACCGCCACCCAGACGTTGAACGGTGTGATCGCAACTTCAAATCCGAGGAATAGATTTTCGATGCCCATCAGTATCCCAGCCAGGCTTCCAGCGGTCCCTTCGGCATCGGCACAAGAAACCACTGTTCGAATATCAGAAAGGTCGCTAAAGGTACCCCGAGCGACAGCACGATGACCAGGCTCCAGGAATGGCGACCGACCCAGCGCATATAAAATCCCAGGTACAGCGCTGCTGCGACATAGAGACCCAGCCACTCCATCAGGCCGACCGCCAGCACGGCAGGCCAAAGCACCTTGAGCACCGGCTTGAATTTTTCCCGCTCGACGAAGGTACCGGTCGCCCTGCGGCTTTCTTGGAAGCAGATGATTGCGCAGCAGACCACCATAATGAGCGCGAGCCAAAACGGGAAAAAACCGCTTTTCGGCCCATCGGTGCCCCAGCCGATGCCGAGGCGCAGCGAGTCAGCAATGACCAGTCCGCCGAGAAGCCCGAGAACCGATGCGGTGATGATCTCTGCGGCGCGCATATTAGTTTTTCAACAGACCGCCTTTTTTCATGAGATCGCGGTGCAGGTTCTCGTTTTCCTCGACCCATTTGGTGTACTCGGCACCGGTGAGAAACGCCGGCTTCAGGGCACCGTCCGACAAGTATTTCTTGAAGTCCGCTGTGTCATAGACTTTCTTCAAGAATTCGACGTACCACTGCAAGGCGTCTTTCGGCATTTCCGGCGCGCCGAAGATGCCGCGCAGCATGAGGTAGTGGATATCGACGCCAAGCGCCTCTTTGACCGTCGGGATATCCTTCCAATTGCCAATAGGAATGCGCGCCGTGTCGAAAACTGCTAGCGGCCGCACTCGTCCGGCTTTCCAGTGGCTCGCGCACTCGATCGGATTATTCACCGTGGAATCGATGTGCTTGCCGACTAAATTGACGCAAACCTCGCCACCGCCTTTAAATGGCACGTAAGTAAACTTAACGTCTAAAGCCTGCTCCATCTGGATCGTGATGATTTGATCTTCTTGCGCCGATCCGGTACCGCCCATCTTCAGCCGATTGCCACCTTGCGATCGTTCCTTGACCGCAGCGACATATTCCTTTGCTGTTTTATACGGCGTTTCAGCATTGACCCAGAGAATGAATTCATCAAGGGCCAGGCGCGCGACCGGCGTGAGATCTTTCCAATTGAACGGCACGCCGGTATGAAGCGGCGTAGTAAACAAGTTCGAGAGCGTTATCACGATGACGTGGGGATCGCCCTTCTTCTCCTTGACGTAGAGAAATCCCTCCGCCCCAGCGCCGCCGGACTTGTTGACGGCGAGAAGCGGGCGCGGCGACAATTTGTTTTTATCCGCGATGCCGGCGATCAGCCGCGCCATTTGATCGGCGCCGCCGCCGGTACCCGCGGGTATGACAAATTCGATCGGCTTGGTAGGTTCCCACGCGAACGCGGCAGATTGACTGATGAAGAACTGCAGAATTGCAAGCGCAACAATCGTAATGCGCGCGCTCCTGATCGATTCCATAAAATCTCCTTTCAGATGAAACCCGTTGATGTTTCCTAAAAAGAGCGCCTGCTTGGGTGATACTAGGGTTTACATGAGCCACGACTGTGCTTTGAGCAATTAAATGGAATCGAGTCAAGTACCCGCTCGGGTAGCAGTCGAGTGATGCAACCAGGCCAGGTTCGTCCGGAAGCATCATAAATGAGCAAAAATTAAGACGTTTTACGTTCCTCCTGACCTATAGGGCTGCTGTTCATATTGTCACCCGGACGGTCTAAGAACTAGTATCCGGCAAACACCCGCCCCGCCATGACGCGAAGGATGAGCTGTCTGAAAGACTTGACGCTGCGGCCGTAAGCTGGCTTATGATCTTTACCATCTGCTGGATATATGGAGAATTCGATATGAAAAAACAGTGGTCTCGCCGTGAGTTTTTGAAAACCACCGCGGCTGCTGTCGTGCTCGGGACCGGCGAAAAGGCTCTTGCAGCCGGTACCGGTTCACTGCCGAAGCGCCACTTGGGCATCACGGGGGAAATGATTTCCTGGAAAAGAACATGGGCATTTTGTCCATGAAGGTCATGGGACAAGGCATGCTCGTGGGCAGCGGCAGCGGGCGAGCCGCCGCCGCCGAACTCCTACGGTTTAACCTGAGTCAGCCCGTCGTCAGCGTCATTATCGGCTGTGAACAGATGGCGCTGCTCGGGCAAAACATCAAGCGGCGCTGAGCTACACACCGGCCAGCGAGAGCGACACGCAACGGTTGCGCGAGAAAATCGCATCCTCGCGCTCTGCTTGGGAAAATTTTCTGCGCACGCATGAGAACGGTACTGTCGTCTGACGGATGCTTCCGGAGTAAAACCGCTGGTCTCAAGCCGCTGGGCATTATTTGGCCCTGATTCCAAGCTCTTTTTGCGCTTCTCTTAAGATCGAGAGATCTGCGACATTCGTTAACGGTATCTCGCGCTCGACCTTGGCGGTTTTTTTGGCTTCATCGATAATCAAGCGCAACCCCGCTTCGGGGAGTGAGCCGTCGTCGTTGAAGCTGCGCACGGCGCTATCGTAATTGGCGGTCGCGGTTTCCCGATCGACTTTCTGCCAAGCCATCAAAAATTGAATCGTGCCCTCGCGCTGGGTACGAATATAGCGATTGGCCTTGATGCCGGCTCGAATCACCCGCTTCACTTCGTCCGGTTTTTCTTTGATTTTTTTTACGGTGGCGATCAGGCCATCTTCCGGATACGTGAGAATTTCCGCAGCTCGCGCGAGTGAGTTGAGACCGAGCTTTGCGCCTTTGAAGTCGAACGGCGGCGGAATCAATCCCGCCGCATAAAGCCCCTGTTCGAGAGCGAGGTAGGTTCGTTCGTGAGAGTTCAAGTACACGTACTTCACATCCTTGTCCGGGTTCAAGCCGAGATGCTTGAGTGAAAGTTTAGCGATCACGTCCGGCGAGCTCCCGGGCGGCGCACCAATCCCCATGGTTTTTCCTTTTAGATCCTGGGCCGATTTGAGCTCCGGCCGTGACATGAGGACGAACGGCGGGCAATTCACATAAGCCGCGATAACTTTGACCGGCAATCCGACGATTGCCGACTGCACGATGAATGCGATTGTCGTGTAATAGTCGATGTCTCCGCTCATCAGAGCGGATCTACCGGACGGGCCGGTGATCTGGACGATTTCCGCATCGAATCCTTCTTCTTTGAAAAAACCCTTTTGTTGCGCCAACGGAAAAACCATCCAATGGACAACCTGTTGCGGCACGCCGACGCGAATTTTCTCGGCCGGAGAAGCCGTTCCGTTGGCAACCAACAAAATTATCGCCGCCGCAAGCACCGGTAATTTCATCGCGCACCTCCAATTTGAATACGGCGCAGTGACGCTATCAAAGACAACGACGGCAGCCAAGCCTGCTTATTTCGAGTTGCGCTTCGAGCCAGCAGGTTTTCCTACGCCTGCTCAGGATGGCGGTAAAACCGATTCACGAGTGGGCGAAGCGAGCATTTTTCGATCTGCAGCATTATCCGCTGCCTACTCAGGATCGTCGGAAGCCGATTTCCCGGGTAGCGCGAAGCGCGTCTCGAGGGACCGCTGCCGAAGACCGGTCAGCTCCTTGAGAAAGATGTCTCTGGGGCTAGACTTTATGAAACGTTCGTGAGGAAAGGAACGCAATATGAGAGCGAGCCGGTTCAACAACTGGTGCTGGTCGATTTCATTTTTCCTGATCACAGGCTGCGCAGCCACCGCACAGATCACCAATACGCCTCGCTCGAGCATCGAGCAGGAATTACTCGTTCGGGCATTGGATCGCGCCCTGGCGAAGCTGGACACACGAAAACTGACCGACAAGACTGTCGCGATCGATTTTTACGGTCTTACACCAGACAAGGACTTCGCGAGAGAATACTTTACAGCCTGGCTGCAGTCTCAGCGAGTACGGGTTACTTCAAATCCTAGACTTGCGCAGGTCAACTTGAAAGTCTTCGCCTCGGTGCTGGCCGTCGATCAGGGCCAATCATTCCTGGGCGCGCCCTCGTTTACGGTCCCGCTCATCGGCTTTGCGATGCCTGAGATTCCGTTATTTAAAGATATCGAACACAGCGGCCACGCTGGAAATTAAAATGTCACTGACCGACGCGCAAAGTGGCGAATTCATCGGCGCATCTCCTTCATCGAGCGGAGCGTCCGAGCACGACGACTATACAATTCTGATCATCGTTCATTTTACCCGCACGGATCTGGCGGAGCAGCGCTGGGATTTGGGGACCGACGAACTCGCCCGAACTGTTCGCTGATGCGGGCTGGCGAATCGAGTCGTGCGCTGAGGCCGCCGGAAGCATTGTCTTTTTGCCCTCGATCCAATAGCTTGGTTCCCGTAGCTGTGCATCGTTATGAAAAAGGCATCTTTTTCCGAGATTGCGCGCTTGATCGTAACTTCGGCGGTTGTTTTCACGTTGGTGCTTCCATTCCATTCCGTCGCGCATTCCGCTTGCCGCGATCCTGAGGTGGCGCTGGGCTTTGGCTCTGTTGCCCATGCCGCCAATGTGGACGCGACGATCCAGTACTTCGGACACAACTTTTTTCTGATTACCACCAGCAAGGGTACCCGGATCGTGACCGATCCATTGGGACCGGGATGGTACCCCAACCCCAATGTGTCCGCTGATGTCGTCACCGTGGGCAAAGAAATGTTCAACCACAACGCCGTGCAGATCGTGCGCGGGAATCCGGTCATCCTCCGCGGGCTCAAGAACTATGGCGCCGACTGGAATAGGGTCAGCACCAGCTTCAAAGATACTCTCATCTATAATGTCCCCATTCATCAGAACGCTGAAGTGATCGAGGGCATTCAGGGCTCGGCCTTCGTTTTCGACCTCGGCACATTGTGCATTGCTCACCTTGGCGATTTAAGCCAAAAGTTGAATGAGCAACAGATCAAATCCTTCGGCAAAGTCGATGTTGCCTTGACGCCAATCGGCGGCGGCCGCACCATGGCACCCGATCTGGCGAGAGAAGTTCTTACCCAGCTCAAACCCAAGATCGCGATTCCGATGCACCACCGTGACAGCCCATATCTGGTTCAGCAGTTTAGCGCGGGCATGAAGACACGCATGTTGAATTCAGACACGCTCACGGTAAGCAAAGATGCCCTGCCGATGCCTACGGAAATTGACGTTTTGGTGCCCCGCGGCGCCATGAGCTATCGCTGATCAAACGCCGTCGACTGCCGCAAGTGCGCAAGACTAGCCGATTCGCTTTTTTGCTGATTTTCCCAACGCGACCAAAAACATTACGCTCTTCCCGGCGGCATGCGGCGAGAAGAATTCCGTCACGTCATCATCAAAAAACGTAAGTCCGGAGGCGCCGAGCCGCTGCGCGTACGCCGCGAGATAAATCTTTCCGCCAATAATTCCTGCTTCGAGCTGCGCGGCGCGGTAGCCGCGGTTGCCGAACCGCGCCAGAGCTCGATTGAGATCCGCCAGAAAATAAATATTGACGCTGCAATCCGCTGGAATTTCCTGACCGAGCCCGAGATGACCGGCTTCCCGGCGGAAATCACCTTCATTCAATAATTCGAGCATACGCTGAGCGCGTTGAAAGAAGTACGCGCCCGAAGGAAGCCCTGTCACCGCGTTGACGATCAAATAAATATCGTTGAGCGACCGCTCCGGCGCAGTGAGAAAGTCGGCGGAAAGAGCGCCGCTCGCCCGCTCTAGCACGGTCGAGAGCTGCTCGAACGCAATGGGTTCGCGGGCAAATTCACGCGTCGAACCACGGCGCACGATGACATCTTCGATCGAATCGTTCGGCAGCGCGGCAGCGTCCAATGGATGTAGAGCAAATGTTCGACCAATCTGTTGGCGATCAAGATTGGTGCTTTGGACTTGCACTGATGTGGTTCCAGCGCGCCAGGCTGTCACTTCCGCTGCGCTCGGTAATGCTGAAGCTTCATGCATTCTTCTCATCGCCGGGTAATCGACTTCTGTTTTCGAAAGCGGCTCGGTCTCTATACCCAATGGCTCGACGATCACCGCCGCCTTACTCGCCGGATGCGCCGTGTTGCCCAGAGCCACCAGCGCGATCGGCGCCTCGCGCCCGACATCTAAGCCCACAAGCCGGCTTACCGCCGTGTCGACGAAGCCTGCCACAACATTTGCTGGAATTTCCCGTGCTGACGCCGCGGCCAATAAGTTGCCGATGATCGTCCCGGTGTCCCAAAAACAATGCCGGTACGCGCGCGACTGATATTTCCATGCATTGCGCCAGAACGTGGAAGCGCAAACAACGACGCATGACGCCGTTGCGATCGATGGCTCCTCGCCGGAGGCCTGGATGAGCACTGAGCGAAAATCGCCGTCGCGAAGTTTCCGCAGTGCAAAATCTTGCGGACTGAACTGATAGACGCCTGCCTTGAGATCCTCGAGCACGCCAACGATATACAAATCGATGTGATAGAGCGCGCCGGTGCAGGCGGCCGCGCGAAACAACATTTCACCGCCCGGGTAAGTTCTGCGCCGGGTAATGCCAGCGCTGAGAAACAGAATTTCCGCCAAGCTCTGGCGCGTTAGAACCGCGCGTCCCTCATCTGAAGTGCTCGTGGATAGCGCCGAGAGCGCCGGAACTCCTGACGACGACAGATCTTCAGGCAAGCGCAGCGCTTCGAGGTGGCGATAGATCTTGAAAGGAAGCGGCTGGTTCTCCCAGTCGAGAAAATGGCGGCCCTCGCGAACGCTTCGAAGCGAATGCTTCGTGCCGTTGTGATACGCCCACGCCGCGCTGATGTCATCGTTTTTCATTGGAAGTTCACACTAAAGTAAATTCCTATCATCGGAAAACCGTCAGCGCCACCGGCCGCGCTCTGTATGATTGAGCGTTACAGTGATTTCATTTTTTTTGGGTGGCCCGTTATAATTCTTCCTGTGAAAAGGCTCCTCGTTCTCCAACATGTCGCCCACGAGATCCTCGGCACACTCGATCCTTTGCTCAAACGCGCCGGTTTCCGAATTCGCTATATCAATTTCTCGCGCCATCCCGATGCGCAACCGAGCGTTGATGGCTATGACGGCTTGGTGATTCTGGGCGGGCCGATGAGTGTCAATGATTCCGACCGCTTACCGCACCTGGTCACCGAGATGCATTTGATCGAAGAGGCAATGAAACGAGATCTTCCCGTCTTGGGCATTTGTCTGGGCGCCCAGTTGATCGCGAAAACCCTCGGCGCAGCCGTTTACCCCAATCGCGAAAAGGAAATCGGCTGGTACGACATCGCACCGACTGAGGAGG
>Ga0070681_10002880_pt1 | contig 15898 bp, 9 predicted proteins | sample KBSC83BmetaG_FD_65650 | JGI IMG/M metagenome (GOLD analysis project Ga0070681, IMG submission 65650) | Corn rhizosphere microbial communities from Kellogg Biological Station, Michigan, USA - KBS C8-3B metaG | ecosystem: Host-associated > Plants > Roots > Rhizosphere | place: USA: Michigan...
AGGGTGATGCGCGATCGCGATTGTGGGGTCGTGCCCGTCGTCGATGACGCGGGACGCGTGGTCGGGATCGTCACGGATCGTGACCTGGCGGTGCGGATCGTCGCCGCGGGTAAGGACGCCAACACCCGGCTCGCCGATGTGATGACTGGATCCGCTGCCGTCTGCAATCAGGACGACGATCTGCGCGACGTCGAGCAGAAGATGGCGGAGATGCAGATACGTCGGATTCCGATTGTGGACGCCGGCGGCCGCTGCCTCGGCATCATCTCGCAGGCCGACATTGCCCGGGCAGCCAGCATCGACGATGGGGTTGTCACCGGCGAAGAGGTGGCGCTGGTCCTCGAGCAGATCTCCCAGCCAACGCACCGCGGGCGGAGCCGCCCCGAAATCGAGCAGACTTCCGGCGTAGAGCAGCAACAGATCTGACTAAGGCGCGCCTCATCCGGCGCGCGTTATCGGCTGGCTCGGTCGCTCGTCCTCATGTAGGAACACCAAGAGGACGAAGTGAAGAAATACTGCAATTTTTGCGGCGAGCCGATGCAGGCGGATCAGAAGGAGTGCAAGCAGTGCGGATGGGACATCTCGCACAACGGTCCGCCATCCACAGACCCGGGCGACACCAAGGCCCGCGTCGGCGTAGCGCTGGGCCTGATCGTCGGCTACGGCGCGATGTGGTTTCTCGTCCAGGGCGCACCGCTACCCGCGCGTGCCGACGAAGCTCCGCCTCCCCAGCCGGTCGCAGCGCAGGAATACGACTACCAGCCGGTGAGCGAGCCGGCGACCGCAATCGGAACGCTTTCGCCCGCCGTTGCAGTTGCGCCGGCGACCCCGTCCAAACCTTCGGCGCTGATCAACATCAAAGTCGCCGACACCAGAAGCTCTTCAATCGGCGCGCGTGACGCCCTGCAGTACTCCTTCGAGCTGCCCGAGACCGATCAGAAATGCAAGCTCGTCGGATCGACCAAAGGCGTTGGCGGATTCGGCCGTAATATCGAGGTCTTCCTTCTAACCGATGACGAGTACGTGTTCTGGCACGCCAACCCGGCTGCGATCGCCAACTCATCGTGGGAAACCTTTCGCGGGTCGGAGAACACCCTCGACTACGAGCTGCCCGGAGCGGGCGTCTACCACTTCGTCGTTTCCAACGAGATGTCGGCGACCCCTCAGAGCGTCGCGGTCAAGGCCCAGGTTCGCTGCACCCACTGATCGGGTAAGCAGGCCGCGCGCGCGCTGCGAGCGGTCGTGAATTGGCGGCTGACTGATCTAGGCATCGGGGCATCTGCGGAACCGTCTTTGCAACCACTCGGCAGTCCGCCGGGGAGCCAAGGGAGTCAGGGGAACGTGAACCGCATACTGATCAAGTGCCCGCAGACAGGAAAGATGATTTACACGGGCTACGCCATGGACCCGCTGACCTTCGAGGCGTCGCCGATCGAGGAAATGGACCCGATCGAATGTCCGGCCTGCCACCAGCTCCACCATTGGACCAAGAAGGATGCGAGGTTCGAGCGGGATCCGAACGAGTAGGCATCCCCTCGGCGCGTGGCTCCTCTAAACGGCAACTGAACGGGTGCTCTGGGAACTTCAACTGAACGGGTGCTCCGGGAACTGCAACTGAACGGGTGCCAGACGTCAGTGGCGCAGATGCCCGGGATTAGTTCACGACGTCGGGACGTTTCTAATTACCTGACCGCACAGTTGTCTGTGCTTGGCTAGCCACCAGTGGCGTCCCGACGTAGTGAACTGGACTGGCCACTAAGGCACAGACGTCTGGCACCCGTTCAGTTGCAGTTCCAGAGCACCCGTTCAGTTGCAGTTCTGTCCCGATCAAAGCCCGAAGAACCCCTCTCATCCATCCCCTCAAAAGATCCGCGCCCCGTCCCCAAAAAAGCCCGTTTCTTTTCCCGCGTTTCTTCGTGTTTCTAGCATAGCCGCCAGCGCGGCAATCACACAAAGGAGCGCACCTTTTTATGAGATTCAGAACTCCAATGCTGTCCGCCGCCGCGATACTTCTCGCGGTTGGGGCAGCTGCTTGCAGCACCGACCTCACCGGTCCCCCGCCGACCCTCGATGACGTGACCATCGACGCCGACATCGCTGCTACTTCAGGCGATGCCGTTGCTTCGCAGATCACCGGGTTCACCGACAACGTCGCCGCAGCGGGATCTTTCACCATGGTCTCGCCGAGCTACAACCTCGTCACTTCGAGTGGCGCAGCAGCAAAGCCGGCCTTCAACGGCATCTCGGCGACCTGCAGCTACGCCGACGGCCGCTACAGCTGCGCCGCGACCACCGAGGGCGGTATGACGGTCACCCGATCCTTCGCGTTCTACGACGCGCAGGGCAACACGGTTCAGACCTTCGACGCGACCAAGGTCGAATCGGTGAACTTCCACGCGCAGATCGATGGAAACTTCCAGCGCGATCTCTTCTGGAGCGCCGGCGTCCACAGAAGCCAGGACCTCACCGTCAGCGGCCTGATCAGCATGAGCCCGCAGCGCAAGTGGAACGGCCTCGGCAGCGGTGCTGACACCGTCACCCACATTGGCTTCGACGGTATCAGAAGTCTCGCCGGCATTGCCGCGGACACCGTCAACAACGTGGTCATGCCCGGCCCCGATGCCGCGAGCCAGATTCCGCTCAGCGGCAACATCGTTGTCGGCGTCGACTACACCGCGTCCCTCGAGGGCGCGACCGGCAGCGTGAGCAAGGAAGTGAAGCGTCGCGTCGTCGTAACGTTCGACGGCACGAACACTCCGACGCTGGAGATCGGCAGCATGACGTGCCTGCTCCATCTCGACACCCACAGCGTCGATTCCTGCCAGTAAGCTCGTTCATCTGTAACTGAAGCGCCGCGGAGAAATCCGCGGCGCTTTTGCATCCTGCCTTCCGATCCACCAGCGTCCAATGCATCCTGCAAGCGGGCAGCAACACTTCGCCCGTTACGGAGATCACTCATGCATCGCTGGATCCTCGCGCTGTCACTGTGCGCGGCGCCGTCGCTCGACGCCCAGTCTTACTACATCACCCACACCTACAACGTCGGCGGCGAGGGAGGGTGGGATTATCTCCTCACCGACGCCTCGCGGCACCGGCTCTTCGTCGCCCGGCAGAACCGGGTGATGGTCGTCGACATGAACGACGGTCATCTGATCGGCGAGATCACGGGGTTGAACGGCGCGCACGGAACGGCGCTGGTGCCGGAGATCGGCCGCGGCTTCGCGACTTCGGGGAACGACAGCTCCATCCTGATGTTCGACTCCAACACCTACAAAGGGCTGCTGAAGATCCACGCCGGCGAGGATGCCGACGCGATCATCTACGATCCGAGCTCGAAGCGCATCTTCTCGTTCAACGGCGACGCCAACAACTCCACCGTCGTCGATCCGCGACGCGGAACCGTCGTGTCGACGATTCCGCTTGGCGGCAAGCCCGAATCGGGCGTCTCCGGCCGCAACGGGAAGATCTACATCAACCTCGTCGACAGCAGTCAGATCGTGGAGGTGGACACCAAGACACTCGCCGTGACGAGACGTTGGCCGACTGCGCCGTGCATCAGTCCGGTCTCGATGGCGATCGACACCAGACACCAGCGACTTTTCTCCGGCTGCCGGAGTGGCGTGATGGCGATCTCGGATTACGTGAAGGGCAGCGTGATTGCCACGTTACCGATCGGCCAGGGCGTAGACGGCGCGGGCTGGGATCCAGTGAAGAAGGACATCTACGCGTCGAACGCCGACGGAACGCTCACGGTGATCCATCAGGACACGCCCGACAAGTACCACGTCGTCGAGAGCGTGCAAACCGGGGAGCGCGCGCGCAACATGGCAATCGATCCCGCGACCCACCGCATCTACGTGGCCGCCGCCAAATTCGGACCCGTTCCCGCCGAGTCCACCGCGACCAATCCGCGCCGCCGCGCGCCGATGCTGCCGGGTACGTTCTCCATCGTCGTCGTCGAACCGGTCGGATCTCATTGACCCCGCCGGGTATCTTCAAGACAACGGAAGAAGACCAGCTAATGGCTGTTGGCGGAGCAGCTGGCCGCTCCGAGCGCGGGTTTGATTTTTTCATATCCGTGCTCGGCGCTTCCCGCCGCTCCGCCGGTCGCTCCTAGCTGGTAGTTTTCAGTTCCACACTCTCTGCATTCTCGAATGACTCAACTCAACAGTCACCGATTCGTTTTGTCTACCCTTATCTCAGCGACCGCGCTCGCCTGCGCGCCAGCGACCGTCACCACGGCGAACGTGCCCGCTCCCGCGACGTCCGCGGCGAACGCCGGAAATCCTTTCTTCGCCGAGAGCACGCTCCCGTATCATGCTCCCCGATTCGATCTCATTCGCAACGAGCACTACCAGCCCGCGTTCGAGGAAGGGATGCGGCAGAGCCTCGCCGAGATCGATGCGATTGCGAAGCAGACGGCGCCGCCGACCTTCGAGAATACCATCGTGGCGATGGAGCGAAGCGGTGCGCTGCTCACTCGGGTGGCGAAGGCGTTCAGCGGCGTCTACGGCGCCAACACCAACGACACTCTGCAGAAAGTGCAGGAGCTCGAAGCGCCCAAGCTCGCCGCCCACAACGACGCGATCTACCTCAACGACCAGCTGTACCAGAGGGTGAAGAGCATCTACGACCGGCGCGATGCCGGCGATCTGACTCCGGAGCAGAAGGAGCTCGTCGTCCGCTACAATCGCGATTTCGTGCGCGCCGGAGCCCGCCTCTCCGAGACCGATAAGATTCGGATGCGCGCGCTCAACAAGGAGCTGTCGGAGCTTTCGACGGAGTTCACCAAAAAGCTTCTTGCCGGAACCAAGGCTGGTGCGCTCGTCGTCGATAACGTTTCCGATCTCGCGGGATTGAGCGCCGACGAAATCCAAACCGCATCGGAAGCCGCCAAGAATCGCGGTCTCGCCGGCAAATGGGTGCTGCCGCTGCAGAACACCACCCAGCAGCCGGCACAGGCCGAGCTCACCAATCGCGCGGTGCGACAGAGATTGTTCGAGCTCTCGACGCTTCGCACCTCACGCAACGACAGCAACGATACCAAGAACACCATCAAGCGAATGGCGGAGCTGCGCGCGGAAAAAGCGAAGCTGCTCGGCTACCCGACCTGGGCGGCGTACGCGCTGGAGACCCAGGGTGCGAAGACTCCGGAAAACGCGATCAAGCTGCTGACCGACCTCGTCCCGCCGGCGACGGCGAGGGCACGCGCGGAAGCGGCGGACATCCAGAAGCTGATCGATGCGCAGGGCGGTGGATTCAAGCTCCAGCCGTGGGACTGGCAGTATTACGCCGAGCAGGTACGGAAGGCGAGGTACGATCTCGACGAATCGCAGATCATGCCCTACTTCGAGTTGAACAACGTGCTCCAGAACGGCGTGTTCTACGCCGCCAACAAGCTTTATGGGATCACCTTCAAGGAGCGTCACGACATTCCGGTCTATCATCCGGATGTCCGCACCTTCGAGGTGTTCGACGCCAACGGCCAGCCGCTGGCGCTCTTCTACGCCGACTACTTCAAGAGGGACAACAAGCAGGGCGGCGCGTGGATGGATCAATTCGTCGACCAGTCGAAGCTGATGGGCACGCGTCCGGTGGTTTACAACGTCGCCAATTTCACGAAACCTGCGCCCGGCCAGCCGGCGCTGCTCACGTACGACGACGTGACCACCATGTTCCACGAGTTCGGTCACGCGCTCCACGGCATGTTCTCGAACGTGGAGTATCCGACATTGTCGGGGACGAACGTGCCGCGCGACTTCGTGGAATTCCCGTCGCAGTTCAACGAGCACTGGGCGCTCGACCCGACGGTGTTCGCAAACTATGCGAAGCATTACCAGACCGGCGCGCCGATGCCGCCCGCCCTCGTCGCGAAGATCAAGAACTCGCAGACCTTCAATCAGGGATTCTCGTTTACCGAGCTGCTCGAGGCATCGCTGCTCGATTTCGCGTGGCACACTCTTGCGCCGGGTACGATTCCGTCGGACGTAGATTCGTTCGAGGCAGCATCGCTCAAGCGGTTCGACGTCGCGGTGCCCGAGGTTCCGCCGCGTTACCGCAGCACGTACTTCTCCCACATCTGGGACGGCGGCTACTCAGCGGGCTATTACGCATACACGTGGAGCGAGGTGCTCGACGACGACGCTTATGCGTGGTTCCGCGAGCACGGCGGTCTGACGCGCGAGAACGGCCAGCGCTTCCGCGATCTGCTTCTCTCTCGTGGTGGGACTGAAGACGCCGCGACGTTGTATCGCAACTTCCGCGGTCGCGATCCGAGTGTCGACGCGCTGCTCGAGTCGCGCGGACTGAAGCCGCCGACCGCTCAGTGAGGTAATGAGGTGCCAGCCGCGAGCGTGTTATGCATCGCGGTTGGCGCCGTCCGTGACAAGAGGGACTTCAGTCGAGCGATCGCTGGCCGCGCCCCGCGGCCTGTGTAAGTGAGTTGTGGTTCAACCCGCCGAAAAGGCGCGAGCACGGTGTCAGCTATCGCGCGATTCTCGTGGGGAAGGCGGAGGACCTCCTCCGCCGTACCGGCAAAGAAGCGTCTGATAGCCGACAGCCCGTGCTTCCCCTGATCGCGGGTTGAATCTTGACAATTCCTTAACACGACAGCATTTAGTGGCCACGCGTTTAGCTCGCGAGGCTGGAGACCCTCGCCGATTCCGGCTACTCGGATAATCGGCGATTCGGCTACCCTCGAGCAAGCAGCACCGAAGCGACGAAAGTCCCACTTTACCACCCTGTGGAGGACCTCCGTATGGCAGCTGTTCGTCGTCTCACACTGGCGCTGGTGGTCGGCCTGCTATGGTCGATTCCGATCAGTGCCCAAAACCCGGTCCCACCCACAGGTACCATCACAGGCAGAGTCGTCGATGGCGAGACTCAGCAGCCTGTCGCGGATGTCAGCGTCTTCGTCGAAGGTACGAGACGCGGCGCCGTCACTGCATCTGATGGTACCTTCACCATCGGCGGCGTGCCGTCAGGCTCGCAGACGGTGAGAGCCCGTCACATTGGATTCGGCGCTCCGGTCCAGGTCGTCACCGTCCCGAATGGTGGCGCCGTCTCGGTGATCTTCTCGATGAGCCGCCAGGCGGCAGTCCTCGAGGAAGTCGTCACCACCGGCTATGGAACGCAGCGACGCCTTGCCATCACTGGTTCGGTGGCGACGATCGATGCTGACCAGGCAAAGGTCGCGGTCCCGACCAACGTCACCAACCTTATCGAAGGTCGCGCCACCGGCGTTCAGATCACCCAGAACAGCGGTGAGCCAGGCGCCGGCGCGCACATTCTGATTCGCGGCGGCACTTCGATCAGCGCCAGCAACGAGCCGCTTTACGTCGTCGACGGCGTTGCGCTCTCCGGCAACCAGGTCGAGCCCGGCGGAATCGGAGTCAGCGGCGCTCCACCGCTTCCACGCAACCCGCTCAACCTTATCAATCCGGCCGACATCCAGTCGATCACAGTTCTAAAGGATGCGGCGGCCACGGCGATCTACGGCGCCCGCGCAGCCAACGGCGTCGTTCTGATCGAAACGAAGAAGGGCAACGCCGGTGGTCCGAGCCTCGAGTATGAATTCTCCGCCGGTACGTCCTGGGCGCCGCGGCGGCTCGACCTTCTGAGCGGCGATCAGTACCGCACCTTCATCCAGGCGAATGTGCCCGGAGCATTTGCGACTGAGGGCGCCGCGAACACCAATTGGGAAGACGCTCTAATGCGTCATGCGCCGACGGTCAATCACAACCTTTCCTTCGCCGGCGGCTCCGCGAACACCACCTACCGCGCTTCGCTCAACTACTTCGATCAGGAAGGCGCCGTAGTCGAGAGCGGTATGAAGCGCTATCAGGCGCGCGTGAACGGCACCCACCAGGCGATCGACGGCAAGCTTCGCCTCGGGCTGAATCTCACCGGCTCACACGTCCTCAACGATTATCTCCCATTCAACGAAAACGGCGGCTTCGAGGGCGGTGTGTTCGTGAACATGGTGAACTACAACCCGACGCGGCCGATCACCGTCACTGACCCCGCGACCGGAGTGGTCTCGTACTTCGAGATCGGCCCCGGCGGCCAGTCGGTTCGCAACCCGGTCGCGCTGGCCAATCAGCTCCTCGACAAGGGTGTTTCAGATCGTACCCTCGGTAACATCTCGGCAGACTACGACCTGTTCCCGAGCCTCACCGCCCGGGTCAACATCGGCGTCGATCGCACCGCAGGCGATCGCAACTTCTACGCACCGCGCAACAGTGCCTACGGCGCCGGATTCAACGGTCAGGCCTTCCGGTCGAATCGCGACGAGACGAACAAGCAGCTCCAGACTCTGCTCACCTTCCATCCGACCTTCGGCGCCGCTCGTGAGCTGGACGTCGTCGGCGGCTACGAGTTCAACGGCACCAACGTCAACGAGTTCGGCGTCGAGACCCGCGACTACCTCACCGACGCCTTTACCTTCAACAGCCTTGGCAGCGGCAACGTCGTCCAGCCGCCTTATTCCTTCCGCACCGACAGTCGTCTCGTTTCGTTCTTCGGCAGAGCGAACGCCGGCCTCGCGGACAAGTATTTCCTGACGCTCGTCCTCAGAAAGGATGGCGCATCGCAGTTCGGTGCCAACCATAAGTGGGCGACCTTCCCGGCAATCTCGGGATCGTGGCGCTTGAGTCAGGAGTCGTGGATCCCGACCGGACCGTTCAGCGAGCTGAGACTGCGCGCCGGATGGGGCAAGCAGGGCAACCCTGCCGTCGATCCGTACTCATCGTTGATTCTGCTCGGCGCGAGCGGCGGCTCGCGTTATCCGTTCGGTGATGCGCCGGCAACTGGTGTGGTGCCGATCAGAAACGCAAACCCGGATCTGAAGTGGGAAGAAACCGCTCAGACCAACCTTGCGCTCGACTACGGCTTCCTCAACAATCGCCTCAACGGCAGCCTCGAGTACTACGTCAAGAACACCCACGACCTGCTCCTCACAGTACCGGTTCCGCAGCCGGCGGTCGTCGGGGATCGTATCGAGAACATCGGCAGACTCCAGAACAAGGGCGTGGAGTTCTCGCTCGACGGTCTGGTGATGCAGCGGAGTGAATTCTCGTGGAACGCGGGGCTGGTCTACTCGCACGACAAGAACAAGATCGTCAACCTTGGAGCGCGCACCTTCATTCCTGATTCGAAGGCCAGCGGCCAGGGTCAGTCGGACCAGTTCACTCAGCGCATCATGGTCGGCCAGCCGATCGGCACTTTCGTCGGCCCCGAATTCGCCGGCTGGGATGCGAACGGCAAGCAGTTGTTCAACCACTACACCGTCGATGCGAACGGTGTCCGGACTCTCCAGGGTCAGGTCACCTCGGGTGGCATCACTGGTGACGACTACGTGATCCTCGGCAACTCAAATCCGAAGTACACCCTGGGTCTCCACACCAACGGCAACTGGAAGAAATTCGACTTCAGCATGCTCATTCACCGAGAGGCTGGACAGAAGATCTTCAACAACACCGCGCTGGTTTACGGCAGCAAGGGCAACGCTCTCCAGGACAAGAACTTCCTGGCCGCCGCGCTCAACGACCCGACCGCCATCAGCGAGCCGGCGATCTATTCGTCGCGCTGGATCGAGGACGGCTCGTACACGCGCCTTTCCAACATCACCATCGGGTACACCTTCGACATGCCATCCTTCACGGGCATAGCGAGAGGATCGCGCGTCTACATCTCGGGCGACAACCTCGCTCTGTGGACTCCGTACACTGGATACGATCCTGAAGTCCACTCACAGCTGCCGGGCATCGCGCCGCGCGGCATCGACTATCTGCATTATCCTCGTCCGCGTACGATTACGGGAGGTCTCCGTGTTGCTTTCTAACCTGATCATGAACAAGAAAATTCTTGGTGCCGGGGTGTTCGCGCTTATCGCGCTTGCGCCTGCCTGCACCGACCTCACCGAGGTGCCGCAAAGCGCCATCACCCCCGACAACTTCTACCGCACCGCGGACGAAGCGCTCGGCGGAGTGGCCTCCGTATATGCGCAGCTTCGCGCCACCTACGACAATTCGTACAACATCTCGGAGATCACCACCGACGAGATGATCGTTCCGACCCGCGGTCAGGACTGGTACGACAACGGCAAGTGGCTGGATCTGCATCGCCAAACCTTCACCGCCAACAGCCCTGCCGGCCTCGACCTGATCAACAATTCGTGGGTCGATCTGTTCACCGGTGTGGCCCGGGCGAACGTGGTGCTCCACGGAATCGCGGAGCACAACTTTGACGGCAAGCCGACGATGGTTGCCGAGCTGCGCACGTTGCGAGCTTTCTACTACTACATGTTGATGGATCTGTTCGGCGGTGTTCCAATCGTGTGCGAAGAGGAAGGCAATCCTCTCTGCACCGGCATCGACATCGCGGAGCGTCCCCGCAACACGCGCACAGAGGTCTTCAACTTCATCGAGAGTGAGCTGAAAGCAGCGAAGCCGGATCTGCCGGCAACCTGGCCAGCAGCGATGAATGGCCGCATCACGAAGGGCGTTACCGACGCAATTCTGGCGGACCTCTACCTCAATGCCCAGGTGTTCACCGGCACGGTGACGACCGCCGGCCTGCAGCAAGGTACGGCGCGTTGGCAGGACGCACTCGACGAAGCCAACACAGTCATCAACTCGGGCCAATACTCACTTACAACCGACGCCAGCGTCGGCTGCGGCACCCCCGGGTGTGGCTGGAGAAAGAACTTCACCGCCGACAACAACACGTCGCCGGAAATCATCTTTGCGATCAAGTTCGTCAACGTGACGGATCTCGGAAACAACTTCCTGATGCGCGCGTTGCACTACCATCAGTACAGCGGCTCCAACGAGCCGTGGAACGGGTTCTCGACTCTGGCGGACACCTACGCCGAGTTCGATCCCAACGACGAGCGCACCCAGATCTTCCTCGCCGGCCCACAGATCAACCTGGTCACCGGCCAGCCGGCTACGGATCGACAGAACAACCCGTTGTTCTTCGACCCGAATATTCCGGATGTCGAGCATGCGACCGAAGGCCAGGGAATTCGCATCGCCAAGTGGCCCGTGGATCCGGCCCACCTGAATCAGGATGCGGGTAACGACTACGCCTGGTTCCGTCTGGGCGAGATGTACCTGATCAGGGCCGAGGCCGAGAACGAGCTCGGTCAAACGGCCCAGGCAATCGCGGACATCAACACGCTGCGTGCACGCGTTGCCGCGCCGGCGCTGTCAGCGGGTCTCACCCAGGCGCAGGTGCGCGACGCAGTGCTGAAGGAGCGTCTCTTCGAGCTCACCGCGGAAGGCAAGCGGCGGACCGACCTGATCCGCTTCAACCAGTTCACCTCGGGAACCTGGTACGCGAAGACCACCAACGCGCCGTACAAGGTCCTGTTCCCGATTCCGCAGACCCAGATCGAGACGAATCAGCAGCTGGAGCAGAATCCCGGATACTGATTCGGCAGTTACACTCTCACACATCATGGCCTGTCCTCCGTCTCGGAGGGCAGGCCATGATGCGCTAAGGTGGTCAATATTTGAAGTTCAGGTTCTTACTCCCCACCCTTTGGCTGTTCGCCGCCTGCGGGGGCGACAAAAAAACAGCCCAGGTTGCGGGCGGTGACACCAACCCACCCCCGATCGACGGCCATCTCTTTACACTGCTTCCATCCAGCTACACGGGAGTGCGTTTCGAGAACCGCCTCGAAGACTCGCCCGACTTCAACGTGTTCACCTACCGCAACTTCTACAACGGCGGCGGTGTCGCGATCGGCGATCTGAACGGCGACGGCTTGCCGGAGGTGATGCTGACGTCGAATCAGCACGGGAGCCACCTTTTTCTCAACAAGGGGAGCTTTCGTTTTCAGGAGATCACCGACAAGGCGGGCGTTGCCGGCAAGCAGTCATGGGTGACTGGTGTCACTTTCGCCGACGTCAACGGCGACGGCAAGCTCGATATCTACGTTTGTTATTCCGGCCCGACCGGCGGCTCGGCCCGCGCCAACGAGCTCTACATTAATCAGGGTGTCAGTGGCGGCATACCGACCTTCAAGGAGATGGCCAAAGACTATGGCGTCGCCGACGAGGGATACGCGACCCAGGCGGCGTTTCTCGATTACGATCGGGACGGTCGGCTCGATCTGTTCATCGTCAACAACTCATATCGCCCTGCCAACAGCTTCGGGCTGCGCAACACCCGCAATACCCGGCATCCGCTCAGCGGCGAGAAGCTCTTTCACAACGATGGGAACGGCCATTTCACCGATGTCAGCGCCAAGGCCGGCATCTACGGTGCCGAGATTGCCTTCGGCCTCGGCGTCGTCGTCGCCGACGTAAATCGGGATGGCTGGCCGGACATTTACGTTTCCAACGATTTTTTCGAGCGCGACTACCTCTACATCAACAATCACGACGGGACCTTCGACGAGCGCCTCGACAAGGAGATGCCGTACATCTCCAACTTCTCAATGGGGCTCGACATCGCCGACATCAACAACGATGGTTGGCCGGACGTGTACACCACTGACATGCTGCCTGAAGACGAGTACCGGCTTCGGACCACTGCGAGCTTCTCCGATTGGGAGGCGGCGCAGACGAGTGTCCGGAACGGCTTTCACCATCAGGTGATGCGCAACATGCTGCAGCTCAATAACGGCAACGGCACCTTCAGCGACATCGGGCAGATGGCAGGCGTCGCGCGCACTGACTGGAGCTGGAGCGCGCTGGCGGCAGACTTCGATCTCGACGGATTCAAGGACGTCTACGTCACCAACGGCATCGCCAGGGATGTGACCTCGCAGGATTACGTGAAGTACCTGGCGGATCCGCGGACGATGGCGGCGGCCGCCAATTCAGCCAGAGGGAAGCACGTCGATTTCAAGCCCCTCATCGATGCAATGACATCGACCAAGCTGCCCCATTACGCCTTTCGCAACAACGGCAACCTCACCTTCGCCAACGTGACCGAGAGCTGGGGACTGACGAAGCCGAGTTTTGGGAGCGGCGCCGCGTACGCGGACCTGGATGGCGATGGCGCGCTCGACCTCGTCGTCAACAACGTCAACGACGAGGCCTTCGTTTATCGGAACAACGCCCGATCCCTGGACGAGAACAATCGCTATTTGCAGCTCAAGCTCGAGGGCGACGGCGAAAACCGTTTTGGCGTTGGCGCGAGGGTGACGGTCCAGGCTGGCGCGGACACGCTCTCACAGGAGGAGTCGCCGACGCGCGGCTTCCAGTCGAGCGTCGATTACGTGTTGACGTTCGGGCTCGGGAAGGTCGACACCGTTCAAGCGGTGGTCGTCAACTGGCCCGACGGCCGCGTCAGCAAGCTGGCGAGGGTAGCGACAAATCGGCGTGTTACCGTCAGGCAGAGCGAAGCTGAGAAGCCGGCCCAGGCTGAACGAATCGAGCCGGCGCGGCAGATCCTGACGGACATCACCGATCGTGTGAGGCTGCCGTTCGTGCACCGGGAGAACGATTTTGTGGACTTCCGTCGCGAGCCCTTGATGCCGAGGATGTTGTCGACCGAAGGACCCGCGCTGGCGGTGGCAGATGTCAACCGCGACGGTCTCGACGACATTTTCTTCGGTGGCGCAAAAGGGCAGGCGAGCGCGCTGCTCATTCAAAGGCCGGACGGCACCTTCGCCAGCTCCAGCGAGAAGCTGTTCGCTGAAGACAGCATCTCGGAGGATGTAAGTGCCGCGTTCTTCGATGCCAATCGAGATGGCTATCCCGATCTGTACGTCGTGACGGGCGGCAATGAATACTCGGAGGGCGCAACCGCGCTTCTGGACAGACTGTACCTGAATGACGGGAAGGGCAATTTCCATAAGTCATTGAACGCGTTGCCGCCCCTGGCACAAAGCGGGTCGCGGGTTGCCGCCGCGGACTATGATGGAGACGGCGCAATCGACTTGTTCATCGGCGGACGCAGCGTCCCTGGCCGCTACGGCGTGGATCCGCAGAGCGTGCTGCTCAGGAACGACGGGCGGGGCCATTTCACCGACGTCACCGATCGGGTGGCCCCAGGCCTGTCGCACGTCGGCATGGTGACCGACGCGATCTGGAGAGACGTCGACGGTGACGGCCGGCTCGATCTGGTGGTGGTCGGGGAGTGGATGCCGATCACGATCTTCCACAACGCCGGCAACGGCAGGCTCGTGAAGGCGAGCGTCCCCGGATTGGACAAGACCAATGGCTGGTGGAATCGCATCATCGCCGCCGACCTCACCGGTGACAACAAGGTTGATTTCATTGTCGGCAACCTCGGCCTCAACACGCGCTTTAAGGCGACGACCGACCAGCCGGTGACGATGTACGTGAAGGATTTCGCGCACGACGGCTTTCTGCAGCAGATCATTTCCTATTACAACCACGGGGTGGCGTACCCGCTGTTGTTGCGCGACGATCTACTCCGTGCGCTGCCGGCGCTGAGCGACCGCTATCCGACTTACAAATCCTACGCGCGCCAGACGATGGCCGATGTATTTCCACCAAAGGAAGTCGAAGGTGCCATCATCAGAAACGCGTACACTTTCGCGACGGCTCTGGTGCGCAACAATGGCGACGGATCCTTTACCGTGACGCCGCTACCGTTGGAAGCGCAGATCTCGCCCGTTTACGGCATGATTGCAGGTGATTTCGAAAGCGATGGAAAGTCTGATTTGTTGCTGGCGGGGAATTTCGGCGGAGTTAAGCCCGAAATCGGAACGATGACGGCGGGCTTCGGGGCCCTGATGCGGAACGATGGCAAAGGCCACTTCACCGCGGTGCGCGAGTCGCAAAGTGGATTCGAGGTGCCAGGGGAGGCGCGGGACATCCAGCGGGTTCGCACCCGCGATGGCACTATCTATATCGTTGCGCGAGACAACGACACACCGCTGGTATTTCAGGTTGCCCGCAAGAACTAATTGGCGCGCTTTGTCTTGATGACGATCACGCCATTGGCGGCGCGGACCCCGTAGAACGAGAGGCTTGCTGCGTCCTTGAGAACTTCGATCGAAGCTATGTCGTGTGGATTTATTCCCTGGAGCGCGCCACCCGGTCCCGGCTGCACTGTCAGGCCATCGATGACGTATAGCGGTTCCGTGTTCGCCCCAATCGAGCTGGCGTTACGAATGCGGACGGCGAGACTGCCGTCGGCGGTCATGCCGACCCAGGCGCCGGGTACTTTGCTGGACAGCGCCTTCACAATCGCATCTTCACCGGCGTGGTCGAGGTCGTCGCTTGTTATGGTAGTCGAGCTCGGCGGCGGCGCCCCGGCGCTGTGGTCAGTGAGGTCCGTGCGAGGAGGGGGATTGCCGGATGCGCACGCGATGCTGAGCGCCGACAAAGTCGCGCAGAGTGCAGCTGTGCGTGGAGTTGATAACGCCATATGACGTTTGGCCCAAGGCCAGGATAACTGTAAATAAGATAGCTGCATTACGTATGCCCGCTATAGTGAGATGCGGAAGCGGAAAGCGGGAAAGCGGGAAGCGACGGGGACTCGGTGCAATCGATGATTCAACAACGGAGAGACAGATGAAGATGTACGTGCCCAGCTGGATGCGCGGGATGGCGTTTACCGCCTCGATACTGGCGTTCACCGCGGTGGCGGCAGCCGCGCAGGATTCCGCCACTGTCGCGTCGCCGGACGGTCGAACCCGCGTTACAGTGCTCGTCAACGAGGGCAAGCTGTATTACGACGTCAGCCGCGACGGCCGGCCGCTGCTCTTTCCCTCCATGCTCGGCTTCGAGTTCAAGGACGCGCCGACGCTTCGAGATGGGCTCAGAATCACCGGCGTCAAGCGAGCGACCCATGACGAGACGTGGACCCAGCCATGGGGCGAGGTCGCCCGGGTGCGCGACCACCACAACGAGCTCCGGGTGGCGGTCGCCGAGTCGGCGGCGCCGCAGCGCAGGTTCGATTTCGTGGTGCG
>Ga0070681_10002888_pt1 | contig 15876 bp, 12 predicted proteins | sample KBSC83BmetaG_FD_65650 | JGI IMG/M metagenome (GOLD analysis project Ga0070681, IMG submission 65650) | Corn rhizosphere microbial communities from Kellogg Biological Station, Michigan, USA - KBS C8-3B metaG | ecosystem: Host-associated > Plants > Roots > Rhizosphere | place: USA: Michigan...
GCGCTGCGGATGAGGACTAGAACTTCGTCGCGCGCGGAATCGTTAGAAGTCCTGCCTAGCTTTTCCAGGTCGAGGCGGTCGAGGATCTTGCGATGCAGGTCGGACTTGACCTGCTGGTAATCGGTGCGCTCGAACGATTGAAGGTTCGCCATAAAACCCTAACTTTTCAAACCGATTTGAATAATGACCAGGCCGTGCGTTTGACCTCGACATCATTTCGGGTAAGTTCTTGTGTGAGTCCGGCAAAGCAGCGTGCGATCTCGGAATTGCGCTGATCCATAACCGGAGTGCCGCGGTCGATGGCGGTGGATATCGCAAAGTACTGGTTGGGGACGCGCCACAGCAACTTAGCGCCTACCGCGGCTTCCGCTTCGGCTTCACTAAACCCAGGCACCTTGCGAAAGCGATTCAGCACCAGCCGCACGCGCTCGCGGCCGCCACCCTCAGCCAAATATTGATTCACGCGCGCGGCGCTCCACAGAGATGCCACGTCGGTGCACGCAACCAGCAACACGGTTTCTGACAAGCTGGCGATCAGGCGGCTGGCTGCATCAAAGCGAGAAGATCCGTCGACCACGATGTAGCGATAGTGCGTGACCAGCATGTCGAAAAGCCGCACGAAATCTGCGGTAGAGGGATCGACCGCAGCGGGCACGTTCGACCCGGCCAGCAGCTGCAGCCCGCTGCTGTGCCGCGTCATGTAGCTTTCCAGCAGGGAAGCGTCCATGCGGTGCAGGTTTCGGGTCGCGTCGGAAACCGTGAACACCGGCTTCATATTCATGTGCAGCGCGGCGTGGCCTAGAGGAGCCAAATCCACCAGCGCAGTCTGTCCAAAGGAACTTTGCAGCCCCAGGGCAAGATTGACCGCCACTGTCGTTGCGCCATTGCCGCCCTTGGCATTGATGACGGAGAAGACCTTCCCGCGCAAGCCTTCCTGGCGTCCTCGACGTTGGGACGAAGCCAGGCGAACGAAGGCTTCCAGCAGGTCGGTTGTGGTAGTGGGACGTTCGATGAATTCGCGCGCCCCCGCGCGCATGGCATTCACAATTACTTGCGGTTGATTCAGATTGCCGATAGCGAAAATGGCGCCCTCGGGCATGTCCTCGCGCAGCAACTCTATGCCTCGCAATGCCTGCATGGCATTATCCGCAGGGATGTCGACCAGGGTTACGTCGGCATTGGCGGCGCGGACTCGCCGGACCACAGGATCGGCTGTCGCCATGGGAAAACTGCTGCAGGTTTGCACGGTGCGCGCAACACTGGTGCCGTCCACCAGCACCTGCAAGAGTGCTCGCTGTTCGTTATCCGTCGCGACGATCACCACTGAAAGTTCTGCCATAGCAATCCGCGAATCTACTGCCGAATCCATCTCAACTTCAACTTCATTCGAGACTGCGCCGGACGATGCGCCGGCGCCTGGGTGCTATTTGTTGCTCTTATCGAACTTGTCCTTGTTTAGAAACGGTTTTGGATCTTTCGGGCCAGCCACCGGCTCCGAGCTTGGACTGATGCGATGCACGGTGCACAAAACCATCAGTTCGGAGTTGTTCTTCTGCAGGCTGCGGCTGCGAAAGAAATTTCCCAGGATCGGAATGTCGCCTAGTCCCGGAATCTTGTTGTAAATGTCGGTAACGCGATTATCCATCAGGCCGGCAATGACGAAGCTCTGGCCATCCTGCAATTCAAATTCAGTTTCCGCCCGCCTTGTACTGAGTGCGGGCACGGTGAAGCCCGAGATCGTCAGCGCATTCGCAAAATCCAGAGTACTGACTTCGGGAGCCACCTTCAAATGGATATAGCCGTTGGGCGTAATCACCGGGGTGAATTGCAGGCGAACGCCGAACTCCTTAAACGAAATGGTGACGGCAGTAAAGCCGGCGCCGGGTTGGACAATGGGGAAAGGAAACTGGCCTCCGGCCAGGAAGCTCGCTTCTTTCCCGTTCACCGCGATGAGGTTGGGCTCGGCCAGAATCTGCAGGAGGTTCTTGTTCTGAAGCGCCTCAATCACTGCGCCGAAGTTGATATCCGGGCGAAAAACAAAAAGATTCAGAACGTTGTTGATGCTCTGGCTGGTGCTGGTCGAGCCGCCCGTGCCCGGAGTGATTGTTTGTGGCCCGAAGCCGCCAAATTGGCCGGTGGTAATCGTGCCGACCGTGTTGGCGGCGCCGTTGGAGATGAAATTCACGCCCAGTTGAGTCAGCGCGGTGCGATCGACTTCAGCAAATTTGACCTGCAGCAGAACTTCTTGCGCGCCCACCGGACCAAACGTCAGTACATTCACAACTCTGGGAGAATAGGCAGTAGCCAGTTCTCCGGCCCGCTTCGCTACGTCTTCTGTGGAAACGTGCCCCGAGAGCACGATGGCGGCGCGAGATGGCGTCACGTCTATCTGCTCGTCCGGAAATACACGGCGTTCTTCTTCCGCGCAAGCGCTCACATCCACGTCCACGCGCAAGTCGAAGCTGCGAGACCGTTCCAGTTCGTCCCAGATCAGGAGCGACACTTCGCCCGGAGCCTTGCCGTGCACCAGAATTTGCGTAGGCGTGATTACCTGGGCGAAAGCAACCGCGGGATCTGTCACAGAAATTCGCTTCAGACGTTCTGTCGTGTTGATGAGCAGCGACTTGCCCACCATGACCCGCAGCGGCGCCGAGGCTGGAGTGGGCTCTGATTGCGCGGGCAGGGTAGTGGTCTGCGTCCCGGTCGGAACGTTCGTCTGCGGTGGGGCGGGTGTGTCACTCTGCTGCTGCTTCTCGGCGCGCGCCGGAGATACACAGAACAGCAGACACAAGGCAAATGCAGTCATGGAAACCGCAGTTTTCTGCTTTGTGTTGCGCCATGAGAGCTTGCGCCATGACAACTTGCGGGCTCGCCACCAGGTGGGTATCAGGGTCGGATTCGTGCCCATCACTTTGTGTCTGAGCCCTCGTCTGGGAATTTCACATCGGGTAACTTTTTGTCTCCCTGGTAGACCTCCACAGTGACACCGGTACTGGGTGGGGCGACAGGTGGCGCGGTCTTCGGGGCAGGCACATGGCGAACGGGGTTGTGCGTAACCGGAGCAACCGGCGCCGCAGCTCCCTTGAACAACGCCCTGGCATTGGCGGCGAGCACGTCGTCCTGCCGGGTATCCACCGGATTGCGCAAGGCAAGCTGGATGCGGCCTTCATTGGTGGCAAGAGTTAGGCGCTGGGCATCCTCCGGAGTCACCAGCAATGTGATCACTACCGCGTTCTGCGCCTCGCCCGTCGAGCTCCGCTCCAAAGTGTGACCGGACGCCAGTACTTGAACGTTCTGTAACACGGTGGTGGTTTGTGGGTCTCCCGTTCCCGTAGTGGACGCGGTTACCAGGACATCGACCCGGGTTCCCGGTGTCACGAATCCGGAAACGGAAGCGACGTCGTTCACGCGTACGGAGACCGCACGCATTCCTGGGGGGATGAGAGACGGCAATCCGGCCCCGGCATTCTCGGCAGCCAGACGATTGGGGAGAATAAATTCTCCCTTCGAGATGGGCGAGATAACGCCATGCCCAATGACGTCGGACCGTTTTCTCGGGGCTCCGGGAGGCAGATCCGTAGAAGGCACACTAATGATGCGGATGTCGCGTTCTTCCACGCGGCTCCCCACCTGCAAATCATTGGCCGCCACCATCACTTGCACTCCGGGGTCGGAGCTCCCCATCTTGCCCTGCAAGTTCTTGTAAACAATGACACTGACAAGGAAGGCGATGGCAAGCGCCAGCGCGCCAATCATCATTAAGCGTGTACGATTCATGCTGTTTCCTCATCACTGGAGCGGCGATCGCCGCCCCAGCGAACGCGCCATCGCCAGTTCACAGCTAGCAGTTACTGGATGGAACTGGCAACACTGGAAAATACGTTGTTCGAGTTGGAACCAATCAGGCGGATGGTTCCGACGACGATGACCAAAATCACCGCCAGCATCACTGCGTATTCTGCGATGTCTTGACCTTGCTCTTCGCACCAGAGTCGGCGCATAAGCTGATTCAACATGCTTATCTCCTGTAAACCACAAGAATTGGGGGAATGGTATTCGGGAGCCCGAGCTTTCTGGGAACTGGTTTCGCGACCCACGGACCACTCGACTACGCTAATCATACCTACATCTGAAAGGAATGTAACAAATTCTTGCAACTGAGTAGAAAACCCTCAGTAATCCCCGTTAAGCCGTGTTTTACCTCCTTGTTTTTGTGTGTTATTGCCGCAATTGGGGGCCCGGCCTGGAGAACTAGGCATTGCAGACCCGCAGCTACCCCGATACTCACTTGTTTACTGGCGATGGCCAGGGCTCCACGCTACAATTCGCGTTCACCCCCTGACATTCCCGGAGAGTGCAAGCGATTTTCACCCCATATCACAAACGGATCGCCCGGCTGTTCTGCATCGCCATGCTGGGCATGCATCTTTTCTTCTTATGGAACGTAAGGACTCGCATCGCCAGGGGTGATCCCGATTTTACGGCGTTTTATGCAGCCGCAACGTTGGTGCGCTCCGGACACGCGGTGGACATCTACAACCCTTCCGAACAGTTCAGTGCACAGACGCGTTTCACCGATGATTCCGATCTTCGGCGTGGTCCCCTTCGGTATATCCATCCGCCATTTGAAGCTCTCCTATTCGTGCCGTTCACGTTTTTTCCATATCGCGCGGCGTTTATTTTGTGGGATCTGGCAAACGTCGGAATGCTGGTTGCAATTGCCGTCTCGCTGCGAGCGACTCTTTTGCCTGGCAGCGGCATCCACATCTGGGATCTGCTTTTGGGCCTATTAGCCTTTTTCCCCATTTTCGCGAACTTTTTTCAGGGACAGGATGCGATTTTGCTTCTTCTCGTAGTCGCGCTGGCCTTTCGGGCGATGAAGCTGCGAGCCGATTTCTCCGCCGGATGCTGGATGGCGCTGGGCTTGTTTCGCTTCCAGTTGGTCATCCCGCTGGTTCTGGTTCTTGCACTCTGGGGCCGCCGGAGAATCGCGCTGGGATTCATTTCCGTGACAGCTGTGCTCGTCCTGGTCTCGGCGGTAATGGTGGGATGGGAGAACTTGATGCGGTATCCCGGATATCTTTGGCTCTGGGCCTCTGTTCCCGGCTCTGGACGGACGCCGCGTTCCTTGTTGCCAAGCTTGCTCGGACTAATAACCGGGTGGCCGCAACTCGATCATATTCACTGGCTGGTCGCCATCGTGCTGATTGTGTCGGCGTGGCTGGTGATTGTCGTAGCTGGCATGAAGAATCGGGCCCAGGAGCCCAGGTTCTTTGATTTCTGTTTCGCGTGCGCAATTCTGGCTTCCGTCCTTGTCGGCTATAACACCAGCACTTATGATCTTGCCTTGCTAGTCCTGCCCCTTGCAGTGATGCTTCGTGAAGGACTCACAGGACTGGTGCGAGTTCGTTTGCTGCTGCCAATAGTTCCCCTGCTCATCAGCCCATTCTGGTTCCTGATTGGGATGTATTGGAAGAATTTCAACGTGATCGCCATCTTCCTGCTGTGGTGGCTCTTTGCTTTGCGCCATGAATTGCTGCGCCGGACCGGAACTGCGTCCGCACTGCAACCCGGTCTTCCTCTTGCCTGATATGGTCAGAAAATCGTTGTTGATTTTCGGGGCGATTCTGATGGCGGCAAGCGTGTGGTTCTGGGTGCAGGACATCACCATCGCGCATCAGGAAACAGATTCGCGCCAGCGTGGCATCCCGCGCGGGAATCTTTCCGATCTTTATCCACGGTGGTTGGGAGCGCGGGAATTGCTGTTGCACGGGCGGGACCCGTACGCGGCGGATGTCACCCGTGAAATTCAGACGGGCTACTATGGCCGGCCGCTCGATCCCACGCGGCCCAACGATCCCAAAGACCAGCAGGCTTTTGCTTATCCCTTGTACGTCGTCTTGGTGCTGGCTCCGACCGTTCGGTTCCCCTTTCCGCTGGTGCAGAGGGCATTCCTGGGACTGCTGCTGGTGCTGACCGCCAGTTCCGTCTTGCTGTGGCTGCGCGCACTCCAATGGCGTATATCACTCACGGCGAAACTGCTTTGGATCATCCTGGTGGTGGGATCGTTCCCTGCGATTCAGGGCTTCAAACTGCAGCAACTCACATTGCTGGTGGCGGCGCTGCTTGCGGCGGCGATGGCGTGCCTGGTACAACGCCGGTTTGTGATCGCGGGCATTCTGCTTGCAATTGCCAGCATCAAGCCGCAACTGCTTGCGCTGGTGGCGATCTGGATGATCATCTGGATATCGGGAAACTGGCGTGACAGGCGGAAGGTGTTCTGGGGCGCTGCGGCATGCATGGCTGTCTTGCTCGCCGGCAGCGAATTCCTGCTGCCGGGCTGGGTCGGGGAATTTCGCGCGGCGATGTCGTCGTACTACCAATACACGGGTGGGGGACGCTCGATATTAGATGTGGCGATGTCGCCTACGTGGGGAAGGGTCGCGTCGGCAGCACTCGTTTTGGCCCTAATTCTTCTTCTCTGGAAACTTCGCCGCGAGCCCGAAGGAAGTCGCGCTTTTCAGTGGTCCATCGCAGCTGTTCTCGCCACTACCTTGATTATCGTTCCCATGTTTGCGCCCTACAATCAAGTCCTATTGGTGCCCTGTGCGATGGTGACGCTGAAAGAGTTCCGCAGGTTGTGGAATGGGGGCCGACTGGCGCGGTTTTTCGTTTTGATCGTTGCGGTCTCCCTTTCCTGGCCGTTCGTCTCAGCAGCGGCTTTGGCAGTCGCGTGGTTGTTCCTACCCGCAGCGATCGTTCAGCAAGCCTGGCCCGTGCCCATGGCTACGACCTTAATGATTCCAGTTTCGCTTCTTGGGTTAATTCTTGTCGGTAGGCGAGCGATTTGTTCCACAACCGGCGCAACGTCCGCGCCAGCCACGGTAAGGGCATAGCCCAAACAACATCTCGTCGGCTTGCGACGCAGCGCGGCGGCAGAGTACTCTGGAGGCGCTGCTGAAGCGGAGTGCGGCGGCATTCCCCCGAAGCCGTCACCGGTGAAAACACCCATTCATGGCTCTTAATACCATTGGACCCACCAGCCATCACGGCTCCAGTTCCGGAGTGTTTCCCGCCCTCGTGTTTGTGCAAGGGAGCGAGCAGAAAAACATCATCCTGAACCGCACGCCTTTCACGGTGGGCCGGAAGGTCGATAAAGACCTGGTCATCGCCGATCCGCGCGTCTCGCGCGACCACGCCCAGATTGAGCAGGAGGGAGTCAATTTCTATCTCCAGGATCTGGGCAGCAAGCACGGAACGTTTGTGAATGGCGAGCGCATCCAGCGGCAGAAGCTGGAGCGGGGCGATCGGCTGGAATTCGGGGCGCGCGATTCGGCTTACGTACTGTTCAATCCGGCGAATCAAACATCCAATACTGCCCGGGAATTTTTAAGCCAGATTTCCGTGATCAAGCCGGAAGCGACCGAACTGGAGACACTGCGGCTATTTTTGGAAGCTGCACGCAAGCTCAACACCGCCGGCGTGCTGGATGAAATCCTGATCACGATGCTGGACGTCACGCTGCAATTGACCAAGGCGGAACGCGCGTACGTTTTTTTGAAAGATGAAGATGGCAAGTTGCGTTTGGCCGCCGGACGGAACTTTAAGAAAGAGCCGCTGCTCGACGACAGGACGATTTCGCATTCCATCCTTGAAGAATCCATCCGATCGAACCTGGAATTCCTGCTCAAGGACACGAGCGAATCGGTGGACATGGCCGGACGGCAGAGCATTGTGGCGTACGATCTGCGCACCGTGGTCTGTATTCCGCTGCGCAAGCTTACGGTGCATGCCACCCGCGGCGCACAAACCCCATCGCCCGGGGGGGCTGCGGCGCAGGCCATGGGCGTGCTGTATGTGGATTCGCGGTTTGCGTCCCGCGACATTACCGCGGTCAGCCAGGAGATTCTGCACGCGATCGCGACAGAAGCCGCGTCTCTGATTGAGAACGCGCGGCTGGTGCAAGCTGAGGAAGAGGCGCGTCGCTACCAGCAGGAGTTGAGCATCGCCGCCAGCATGCAGCAGCGGCTGATGCACGTGAAAATTCCCGAGGTGCCGTTTGCCCGGCTGCGCGGCAAGAATCTTTCCTGTAAGGAAATCGGCGGCGATTTTTATGACGCCGTGAACACCAAAGAGGGCCTGGCGGTGGTGTTGGCCGACGTGAGCGGCAAAGGTGTTTCCGCCGCTTTGCTGGCTTCCACCCTGCAGGGGATGATCTATTCGCATCTGACCGCAGGGATGTCGTTACTCGAGGTAGTAACGGCGGTCAACCGTTACTGCGCCGACAAGTTGATGGGTGAAAAGTACGCGACGGTTCTGCTGGCGCGGCTGCGCCGCGATGGCGAGCTGGAATATGTGAACTGCGGCCATGTGCCCCCGCTGCTGGTCTGCCGCGGAGAAGTGATTCGCCCCCCGCACGGCAACGTGCCGGTCGGATTGCTGTCCGATGCGACCTTTGAGAGTGCTTCCTGCCAGATGAAGTCCGGGGACCGCTTCATCATCGTCACCGACGGCGTGACCGAAGCGGAAAATGCGATGGGAGATTTCTTCGAAGATTTCCGCCTGGAGGCTGCCGCTTCCAAGTCTCCCACGCTGGAGGGAATTTTCTCGGCGGTTACTGATTTCTGCGCAGGGACTCCGCTGAGCGACGATTGCACGGTCGTAGAATTGTGCTACTCAAGCACGGAATTCTAATGCAGCAAGTCTGACCTTCACTCACGATCTGGTCTCGACTGTGACCGCGTAATCGGTGCCTTCCCAGCGATTCTGATCAGGCCAGAAGAAGGTGAACGTCGCTTGTCCTCCCGCTGGAAGAGAAGTGGTGGGCAGGTCGAGTATGTAAATGCCCAGCCCCGTGTCGCGGGTCTCTGTGTCGTGCGCAGTTTCCCAGTTGTCGAGGCTCCAATGCACGCGTGCTGGAGACAGCAGCACGATGCGCAGCGTCTTGTTTCGCGGGATGCTCCGCGTTTTATTGTTAAATCTCCAGCCGAAGATTTGCCTTGTACGTCGCTCGACAAGGTAACGCTGCACGGTTTGAGGCGGCTGGTCAAAAACTTTGCCGTCGCGAATGGAACGGCGCAGCTTGATGTATTCGGAGTGGGCCCACACCAGTGGGCAAGCCGATCCCGACGGCTTGCCGCGGAACAGTTCCAGTGCTGGGATATCGGCCGCATCCCAGACTTGCTCGGGCAGCAGCCGGCTGTGTCCCGCGGTCGAGTTTTCCATCACCGTGAGTAACGCCTCAGCTTCGTCGCGATGTCCGGCAGCGAGTGCGTAGTGGGCTCGCTCGCCCGCCAGCAGCGGCCACGCGCGCCCGATCCCTGTTCCATCGAAAGCGGAGCCGTCCTTGTGCTCGCCGTAACCGTCGCCGTTGTAGCGATACCAGCAGGGGCCTTGGGGTAACTCAACTGCCAGCAAGGCATCGATCGCACGCAGCGTGTTAAGAATGCGGGGATCATCTGGGGCGCGCAGACCAAAACGCACCAGGGCCAGCGCATCGGGACTGATGATGTGATAGGCGCGGTCGCGGTCCTGCCCGGGTACCTTGTTCTTTATGGGGACGAAGCCTTGCGTGGGCGAGGCCGCACCGTCGCTGGTATCGGGCGGGGCAATGCGGACGTAATATCCCTCGATTCCAAGTTGCTGCGCCAGGTCCCCTCCGCTGGCATAAGTCCAGCGTTCGATGTTGTCGTTCCAGGCGTCAGCGGCATCGCGCAAGATTTGCGCCTGCTCGGAATGTTCACTTATATCGGCGATCTCAGCGGCCGCGAGCAGCGCGGAAATCTCCGCCGCTAGAGTGAATGGTGAATAACCGGCATCTTCCTCCCAGCGATCCTGCTGAGTCACTGGCCCATTGCGAATGATGAAGCTGGCCGCCTTGCGCACCATCGGCCACCAGCGATCAAGCTTGCCCAAACTCTGTGGAGCTTCGCGTCGCATCAGGTCGATCAGCAAGATCGGAAAGGCGGTCTCGTCCATCTGGATGCCGCTCCAGTACGGGCGGCCGTCAAGCCATAGATTTTGCGCCCAGTTTCCGTCGGCCTCCTGCGTCGCTTCCAAATAGCGCAGCACGCGGGCAGCATCGCTGGTCGCACCGGACGCGAGCAGCGCCCCGGCAGTTTCAACCAGGTCGCGCGGCCAGACGAGGTGATAGCCGCCAAGATCCTCATCTCCTTTGTTGAACCCCCATGGAATCGACAGACTGGCGATGATGCCGCCCAGAAAATCCTTGGACTCATGAGTGCGCAATACCGCCGTGGAGGAGCGATACAGGTCGTTCTGCCGCGAAGGTTGGTCGAGCGGCAGAAGCTTTGTCTGCCAGGTGTTCCACTGCGTGATGTAATGCGCGCGCAACTCGGCATAATCTTCGAAGAGACTCGATCGCACTTGCTGGCCGGCTTCGGTCCAGATGGCCCCGAAGCCGAGGGCGACCACGAATTCTCCGTTACACGCGGTCAGATCGACTTCTCCGGTGAGCGCTACGTTTCCGTTCTCGGCGCGCGTGTACTCCCATTGCATTGCAAAATGCTGCGATAGATCCTGCCATCCGTCCGATGCTCCCACAAAACCAACCGACATTTTTTTCCAGGGAGCGGAAGACGCCATGCTGACATTTACTCCAGCGTGCTCGGCAAAGAACGCGGGAAAGCCCTTGTAATCGCCAATCCATCCAGTGTTGCCGTAGCCGCAATTCGCCAGGTGTGGAGAGAGCAGCGCGAACAGGCGGTAGTCGGAAAGTTTGCCCTGCAGCGGTTCCAGGCGAACTTTCTGCAGAACAACATTGCGATAGGGATCGCTGAAGACTTCCTTATGAATGCGGTAGCGTCCCGAATTGCACGTATTTACCAGCTGAAATACAGGAACCCCGGGCTCTATGGGAACATTCTCGAACTGGCAATTGCGCTTTTCTTCGGAGAAGAAATCCTGGCCGTTCGTCACGATGAACCCCATGTCGCGTGTGCAAGCCTGATCCACTCGCGGAAAGTAGATTTCATTTAGGATCCCGTGGCTGATGGTGAACCAGACTTTGCTGTGCTGGTTGAGCGCAGTGCCTGCGCCGCTCTTTGCGCTGGAAGTCCAACGCGGTGGAATGCCGGGCCAACCTGGGGCGTAGCGCGTGGTCGAATCAGCCATGAAAGCAGTTCTTCCTCGGAATCATCGTTTGACAAATGTTTTACACGTAAGGCTATGATTTCCGCCGGAAACAGCATCCAATGGAGAAGTCGGGTTTTCCGCCGGTGGCGAGCCACGATGATAAACAGAGAAGGGCGTAGGACGAAAGCGGCATGATTCTCGCAGGCGAAACGCGGTTGATCGGAGTGCTCAGGTGGTTCTGCTGCCTTGCCATTCTGTTTACCGTAATTTGCGCCGCTGAGGATGGAGCGAATTTACCCGCCCCTTCGGCTCTGGATCGAGGATTTACTGGCCTCTATAACCTCGATTTTTCGGGAGCACAACAAGAATTCTCCCTGTGGGAGAGGCAACATCCGGAGGACCCGGTTGGCCCGGTCAGTGAAGCGGCGGGACTTCTTTTCTCCGAGTTTAATCGTCTGGGAGTTCTGGAAGCCCAGTTCTATGAAAACGACTCGGCATTCGAGAACCGGGCAAAATTGAAGCCGGATCCGGCGCTGCGCGCGCGCTTTGACGCCGCCATTGGACGCGCTCAGACTCTGGCCCGGGCCACGCTGGCGACAGACTCGACCAATCGTGATGCATTGTTCGCGCTTACTTTGTGCTCGGGCTTGCAGGCGGACTATTTTGCCTTGATCGAGAAGCGTAACTTGGCATCTCTGCACTACACCAAAGAAGCATCGGCATCGGCTCAGCAGTTACTTGCTGTCTGTCCCCATTGTTACGACGCGCTGCTCGCGACGGGATTCAGCAAATACGTCATCGGGAGCATGGCCGCGCCGGTGCGCTGGGTCTTACGGATGGGTGGCCTGCCTGCAGACAAGCAGGGCGGAATCAACGATCTCCAAACCACGGCTGAGCACGGGCACTATTTGGCTCCGTTTGCGCGCATCCTGCTGGCAATCGCTTATGTGCGCGAAAAAGACAAAGCACATGCGCTCGAAGTGCTTTCCGGATTGGAGCGCGAGTTTCCTTCCAACACTTTGTTCCCGCGCGAAATCGCACGCCTGCAATCTGCTCGTTAATCCCTCTTTTCCAACAGGTGCGCGCTCCCATTCATCAGAAATTCACTCCTCTGTAACAGTCCTGTAACACGTGGCCGATAGAAGTTGAACATCAATTTCAAGGAGGGATTCCAGGTAATGCGTAAACTCGTGCCGCTGTTCGTGTGTGCAATTCTGGCCCTGCCCGCACTAGGGCAGACCACGCTGAACGGAGCTGGCGCCACATTTCCCTATCCGATGTATTCGAAGTGGTTCAGCGAATATCACAAAGTTCATTCTGACGTGCAGGTCAACTATCAGTCCATCGGTAGCGGAGGCGGCATTCGCCAGGTGACGGAGGCCACCGTGGACTTCGGTGCCAGCGATATGCCGATGACCGACGAGCAACTTAAAGCCGCTCAGGCCAAGTTGGGCACCAAGGTTCTGAACCTTCCCACCGTGCTCGGAGCAGACGTGCCGGCATACAACGTTCCGGGAGTGAACACGGAATTGAAGTTCACCCCTGAAATCCTGGCGGGCATTTTCCTGGGCCACATTACCAACTGGAGTGATCCCGCCATTGCAAAGGTCAATCCTGATGTGAAATTGCCCAACCAGGAAATTATCGTTGTGCACCGCTCCGACGGTAGCGGCACGACCTTCATCTGGACGGACTACCTTTCGAAAGTCAGCCCCGAATGGAAAAGCCAGGTCGGCGCCGGTACATCTGTGAATTGGCCGAAGGGGCTGGGAGGAAAAGGAAATGAAGGTGTCGCCGGTTCAATTCGCCAACTTCCGGGTACTCTTGGTTACGTCGAATTGATTTATGCGGTGCAAAACAAGATCGCCTACGGAAGCGTACGAAATTCTGCTGGTGAATTCGTCAAGGCAACGCTGGACAGTGTTACTGCAGCAGCAGGTTCGGTCGCAAAGGTGCCGGCCGATTTCCGCGTCTCCATCACCAACGCTCCGGGGAAAGACGCCTATCCGATTTCCAGTTTCACGTGGCTTTTAGTCGCGATGCAGGCTAAAGATCCTGCGAGGGGAAAGATCTTAGCTGACTTTCTGAATTGGATGGTCACCGATGGGCAGAAGATGACGGCTTCGCTGTCCTATGCGCCGCTTCCGCAGAACGTAGCGGCTAAGGTGAAAGAGACGATCAAACAGGTGAAGTAGGCTATTAACGCAGCGAAATAGTCCCATTCCGTCGGTAACCAGGAGAAGAAGAATGAAGTCTGCTTGGACGTTGTGCGCAGTTGCGATGCTGGCGACAGCACTGGTTGGACAAACCAGCACTGCGCCGAAATCAACCAGGAAGAAAACGGCTACAGTCACGGCGGCGGATGTTCAGTCGCTGAAAGATGCGATCGCGGCGCAGCAGGCGGCCCTGGCGCAACAACAGCAGGAGATCCAGCAGCTGCAGGATCAGATTCGGCAGAGAGATCAGTCGGTTCAGCAGGCCCAGTCTGCGGCCAGTGATGCAACCAGCAAAGCGGACGCCGCCCAGGCAGTTGCGACTCAGCAACAGCAATCGGTGACTGAGCTCAAGAACGACGTGGCTGACATGAAGACGAACAATGTCAACACGGCCACGACTATGCAGGAAATGCAGAAGACCGTTAAAACTGCAACCGAAAGCCCCACCGCTCTCCATTACAAAGGAATCACCATCACGCCGGGCGGCTTCATCGCGGCAGAAACGGTGACCCGCCAACGCGGCCTGGCTTCCGATATCAATACTCCGTTCAACAGCATTCCGTATCCAGGAAACGCGCTGGCTCATATTGGTGAGAGTAACTTCACCGCTCGTCAGAGCCGCCTGTCCCTGCTTGCGGAAAGCAAAGTGGGTACCGCTAAACTGACGGGATATTGGGAAGGTGATTTTCTTGGCACTGGGGTGACTTCTAACAACCGGCAGAGCAATAGCTATGTCTTTCGGCAGCGGGTTCTTTTTGGGCAAGCTGCATTTGACAGCGGCTGGATCATTACCGGCGGTCAGCAGTGGTCCTTGGTTACTGAAACTAAAAAAGGAATCACAAACCGAACAGAAATTCTGCCGCAGACTATCGATTCGCAATACCAGGTGGGCTTCAATTGGGCGCGGCAATATGGCTTCCGGGTGGTCAAGGACTTCGGCGGCAAGTTTGCTCTCGGCCTATCCGTGGAAGCACCAGAGGCGACCATTGGTGGCCGAGGCTTTTCCTCCGTGGCCACAACAGACCTCAGCAAAGCCACGGTTACCACCACCGGTAATGCCTTCGTCTTTGCTCCGGGTAACGGTGGCGGATTGTTCAATTTCGTCGATACCACCGGATACTCTTTCAACAAATCGCCTGACATCATCGTGAAAGCGGCTGCCGATCCTGGTTGGGGCCATTACGAAGTGTTTGGCATTTTCAGCGCGTTCCGCAATCGAGTTTATCCCTGCGGCGTGGTGGGCACGAATACAAAAGACACAGTTGCTCCGACAACTCCTGCAACGATTGCTTGCGGCATCGATGGTTCCACTTCGCCAAGTTCAATCGGGGCGTTCAACGACACACGAAACGGCGGTGGCTTCGGCGCAAATATTCGAGTTCCTGTGCTTCCCAAAAAGCTGGATTTCGCTGTCCAAGGCGCAGCTGGGGACGGTATCGGCCGATACGGGTCTGCCCAGATCGCGGATCTAACGCTCCGTCCGGATGGCACGCAAGCGCTGATCCGAACCGCCCATGCACTCGGAGAACTGGAATTGCACGCGACCCCGAAATTGGATATCTACGCCTACTTTGGTGGAGAATACGGCTGGCGCACGGCCTATCAGGGATATGACAGCATTGCGGTTGTGAAGACGCCGTCGATCCCGGCCACTGCCACGACGCTCGCCATTCCCGGCACCACGACTACCACAATCAAAGTGAACCAAATCGGCGGCTACGGTTCGCCTTTCGCCAATAACTCAGGCTGCGGCACGGAAAATCCTCCGACCAACCAGCTTACTCCTTCCGGCGGCGGTACCTGCGCGGGAGACACTCGTCTCGTCGTGCAAGGAACCCTTGGTTTCTGGCATCGGTTGACGCAGGGACCGAAAGGCGGCCTCCGCTGGGGCATTCAGTACTCCTACTTTGAGCGGCTTGGCTGGTCAGGGAACAACGGCACTGGAGTTGGCATTTCGCCCAAGGGAGTGGACAACATGGTATGGACCTCGTTCCGCTACTACCTGCCGTAAGCGGAACAAATTGAGGGAAACGAATGGCGCCGGGCGATTCGTCCGGTGCCATTTATTTGGGAGCAGAAGCGGTTGTCAATCACCGCACGCGGAAAAGGGATGATCTATACTGGCTGTCCTGTATTGGCAGTGGAGTCCTCAAGGAATATCACTGAAGCGCGTTCATGAGCCGCATCTCGCTAGACGATCCCAAATACTTCCTCAACCGCGACATCTCCTGGCTCGCCTTTAACCGCCGTGTGCTCGAAGAAGCGGGCGACGAGGGCAATCCGCTGCTGGAACGCCTGAAATTCCTCTCCATTTCGGCCAGCAATCTCGATGAGTTCTTTGAAGTCCGCATCGCCGCCATACTGCAGCAGATCGAAGACGGCTACAACGAGGCCGGTGCCGATGGCCTGACCCTCAATGAAAAACGCGACATTCTGAGCAAGCAAACCCATGAGTTCGTGGACGACCAGTACGACTGCTGGAATGCAAAATTGCGCCCGGCGCTTGCACAGCAAGGCATTCGCGTGCTCGGACTGCATGAACTGGATGCGCAGTCCATGCGGTTTG
>Ga0070681_10002890_pt1 | contig 15869 bp, 10 predicted proteins | sample KBSC83BmetaG_FD_65650 | JGI IMG/M metagenome (GOLD analysis project Ga0070681, IMG submission 65650) | Corn rhizosphere microbial communities from Kellogg Biological Station, Michigan, USA - KBS C8-3B metaG | ecosystem: Host-associated > Plants > Roots > Rhizosphere | place: USA: Michigan...
GAACTTTCGATCTATGGCCTCAGCCCAGGCGCGGCCGGCGCGACGACCGTCGTCGATTTGACGATGGAGATCGTCAGCTTGATTCTCTTCGCGCTCGTGGGTCTCGCCATTCTAAGCTGGCAGCAACCGGGCGAAAGCATCGCATGGTGGTCGCTCGGCGCGCTTGCGGTCTCGGCTGTCGCGATGGCAGGCTTCATAGCAGCACAAAGAGGCGGGCTTTTTCGTTTCCTCGAGACCCTAGCCGACCGGCTCGGGCTGACGGCGCCCTGGAGCGAGCCTGATCAATCGCGCAGCATCCATGCCGGTATCAATGACATCTATCACGCTCCGAGCCGGCCTATCTCGTCGGCGGGTCTGCACTTCGTCGCCTGGATCGTCGGATCGGGCGAGGCGTGGCTGGCGCTGTCGTTCATGGGGCATCCGCTCGACTTCAGCGATGTCCTCGTGATCGAGAGCCTTCTGTTGTCCCTTCGGATGGCGGTTTTCGTACCTTGGGCCGCCGGCGTGCAAGAAGGCGGCTACGTCGCGCTCGGAGCGCTCTTTGGCCTCGGCCCCGACATCGCCCTCGGGTTGTCACTTTTGAAGCGGGCCAGGGAAGTTCTGACCGGCGTGCCCTGCCTACTTGTCTGGCAGGCACTTGAAACGCGACGCTTATGGCGCGCCTCGCGCCGATGAGAAAGAGGCGGCGCGCGCAAAGCGTCTAGCCGCGCACGCGACCACGGCCGCGCGCATCGCCCAGTTTATTCAGCTGCAGCGCGTCGCAAACCGTCTCGACAATTCCAGGTGCCGTGAGGCCGGCGTGCTGGTACATCGTTTCGGGTTTGTCCTGATCGACGAAAATGTCAGGCATGACTTTGGCACGCACCTTGAGACCGTGATCGAGTAGACCGTTTTCGGCCAAATAGTGCAGCACGTGACTGCCAAAGCCGCCGACCGACCCTTCTTCGATGGTAACGAGTACCTCGTGATTTTGGGCAAGCTGACGTATCAAATCCGTATCAAGCGGCTTCATGAAGCGCGCGTCCGCCACGGTCGCGGAAAAGCCCAGCGCCGCAAGCTGGTCGGCGGCTTTCAACGTCTCTGCCAGACGCGTTCCGAGTGACAGCAACGCGACCGTCGTGCCTTGACGCAAAACGCGGCCTTTGCCGATCGGCAGAGGCACGCCAACCTTGGGAAGCGCAACGCCTGTTCCTTCTCCGCGCGGATAGCGGACGGCGCTCGGACGATCGTCGATAGCGGCCGCCGTGGCGACCATGTGCACCAGCTCGGCTTCGTCCGATGCCGCCATGATGACGAAATTCGGTAAGCAGCCGAGGTAAGCCAGATCGAACGATCCCGCGTGTGTCGGACCATCGGCACCAACGAAGCCGGCACGGTCGATGGCGAATCTGACCGGCAGGTTCTGGATCGCGACATCGTGCACGACCTGGTCGTAGCCGCGTTGCAGAAACGTCGAATAGATCGCGGCGAACGGCTTCATGCCTTCGGTCGCGAGCCCCGCGGCAAACGTCACGGCATGCTGTTCGGCGATGCCGACGTCGAATGTTCGATCGGGAAATTCACGACCAAAAATATCGAGACCCGTTCCGTCGGGCATGGCGGCCGTGATTGCGACGATCTTCGGATCTTTCCTGGCTTCGGCAGCGAGGCTGTCGGCGAAGACGCGCGTGTATGACGGCAGTGTCGTCTGAGGTTTCGCCTGCACGCCCGTTACGACGTTGAACTTGGCAACGCCGTGATATTTGTCCGGCGAGGCTTCGGCGGGCGCATAGCCCTTGCCCTTCTGCGTCACGACGTGGACGAGAATCGGGCCGCGCTTGGCATCGCGGACATTCTTCAGTACCGGCAGCAACTGACCGAGGTCATGTCCGTCGATCGGGCCGACATAGTAGAAGCCGAGTTCTTCGAACCAAGCTCCACCTTGCCAAAGGTGCCGCGTATACTCTTCAACGCGCGCCGCGCGGCGTTCCCAGCTCTTTGGCAAACGCTTTGCAAGCTGCTTTGCGATATCGCGAACGTAGAAATATGAGCCGCTCGATGTGATGCGGGCGAGATACGACGACATGGCGCCCGTCGGCGGCGCAATCGACATGTCGTTGTCGTTCAAAATGACGATCAGCCGTTCGTCGCGCGCGCCGGCGTTGTTCATCGCTTCGTAGGCCATGCCGGCGCTCATGGCGCCATCACCGATGACGCAGACGACGTTGTTGCTTCCGCCGCTGAGATTGCGCGCCACGGCCATGCCGAGGCCGGCGGAAATCGACGTTGAAGAGTGGGCTGCGCCGAAAGGATCGTAGTCGCTCTCAGTGCGCTTGGTAAAACCGGAAAGGCCGTTAGCCTGGCGAAGCGTCCGAATACGATCGCGACGTCCGGTGAGGATTTTGTGCGGGTAGGTCTGGTGGCTGACGTCCCAAATCAACCGATCCTTTGGCGTATCGAAGAGATAGTGCAGAGCGACCGTCAATTCGACGACACCGAGACCGGCGCCGAGATGGCCGCCCGTCACGGATACGGCGTCGATTGTTTCGGTTCGCAGTTCTGCCGCAAGGCGTGGAAGTTCAGCTTCAGGCAGCCGCCGGAGATCGTCTGGATTTTCGATTCGATCCAGCAGCGGCGTCTTGGATGACCGAGACACGACTGCATCCATAGATTGGACTCCCCCTGAATTCAGTCTCCTCCTGTAGTTATGGACCTACAGGCGAGGCCGAAAAACGAAACAAGCACATCTCCGAGGACTCTGCGGGGAAGTGTTGCAGTGCAGCCTCACTACATGCCATACAGCCGCGTAAACATTGGCTAAATAATGCCATCGTGTCCTCACACTAAGGTCCACCGAACCGTCAACGGTTCGCCGGTTTATGTTTTCCAAAAAGCGAAGCAGGGAGGCGGCCTATGGCTCCGATCAAGAAATCATTTGCTATGGGCGTCGTCGCACGTGCGCTGATTGCAGCGTGCATCTGCGCGTTTTCGGGCGCCGCAGCGCTAGCCGCCGGAACGCCGGAGAAAACGATCGACGCCTTGAATGCAAAGCTTCTCGATACAATGAAGCAAGCGCAGCAGCTCGGTGTGCAGGGGCGTTTCAACGCGCTGGCACCTGTGCTCGCGAAGACCTACGATATCGCCTCGATGTCGCGGATGGCCGTCGGACAGAGCTGGGAAACACTGCAACCCGAACAACAAGCAGCCGTAACCGATGCATTCGGGCGCATGATGTTCGCGACTTACGCCAAGCGTTTCGATGGCTTTTCCGGCGAGTCGTTCCAGATTGTCGGAATTGCCGAGCGTGCGCCGGCCGACAAGATGGTCCACACGCAGATCATGCAAAGCAACGGCAAGCCGGTCGCGATCAATTATCTGATGCGGAAAACGGGACCGGACTGGAAAGTCGTCGACGTTTATCTCGATGGCACCATCAGCGAGCTCGCCAGTCGTCGGGCGGAGTTCACATCAATCATGAGAGCGGGCGGACCGGATGCGCTGATCGCCTCGTTGCGCAAGCAGGGCGACAGGCTGCTCGCGGGGCGCTGAGCGGCCTTACTCTGCCGGGCTCGCAGGTGCGGGAGAGGGCGGACCGATGACCACGACCGTGCCGCCACGCTGTGTGTAACTCGACACGACCGGCGCCGTGGCTTCGACAATCGCCTTAGCGGGCTGGCGTTGCGGCAGCATGGTCGGCGAGGAAACCAGTACCGTCACGGGCTCTATGGCATTCGGATCGGGGGGCACCGGCTCGCCCGTCAATGCGCTCGTATTCAGCGCTTCCTGAAGCTCGGCTTGGCGTTTCTGATCGGTCACGCTCTTGAGCATCGTGTAGAAGTCAATCGAACTCTCTTCGAGAGTTTGCATGTCTTCGGCTTTGCTCAGCTTGGTCAGCGGACTTGTCACGGTTCCGGCCGTGCCTACGGCGTTGGCCATCGACGCATATTGCACCGGGACCAAAGCGCCAGACAGTCCAGCGGGGAGTTCGGCTGCAAACTCGACAACGCCGCCGATCGCGTCTCTGACGTTCGTGGGGCCAATGATCGGCAAAACGGTGTAGCTAGTGTCGCGATATCCCCAGACGTAAAGCGTTTGGCCGAAGTCGCCGGATTGAGCGTTCATTCCTTGCGCTGTCGCGACGTCGAAGAGACCGCCGAGGCCAATCGTTGTGTTAACGGCGAAGCGGCCGAGAGTTGTGGCGGCCGCCTTCAGTCGCAGTTGTAAAATGTTGTTGGCGAAGACCATCGGCTCGGAGAGATTTGCCGCAAACGCGGCAACCCGGTCGCGCACGTCTTCCGGTATGCCGTTGTAGGCCTTGGCGACCGGATAAAGGACGGCGTGGTTGAATTTCTGATTGCTCTCGAAAACCGAGCGATTGTACTGCTCGTTCGGATCAGCGATCGCCCGCGGCTCTTCAGTTTTTTCGGGCGAAGCGAGATATTGAGCTGGCGGCAATGAGGGTGCCGTACCGGCGCAGGCCGACAGGCCCACGCCGACCAAAATACAGCCGGCCAAATTGACGATAGCGCAAACCTTCACGTGCCGAACTTCCCCCGTTGCTGACCCCCACAAGTCAGCTTTTCAGATCTATCGCCGTTTCTAGCCGAAGGCTAGCTTCGCGCACGGCCTGACGGCGAACGCTCACCTTTCGAAGACAGAAAGTAATCCCAGAATGACGACTTGTCTGTGGCTTGTTTGCACCCTTGTCGCCATTATCGGTAGCGTTTACGCGGTGTTGGCGGGTGTGTTGACGAGCAAATTCGCCGGCCAACCGCTGCCCCTGCCGCAGAAAGCCGAAGACGTCACGCTACTGAAGCCGCTTTATGGCGCCGAAACTGCGCTGGAGCAAAACCTTGCGTCATTTTGCGCACAGGACTATGCGGCGAACGTCGAACTCGTATGCGGCGTACAGGACGCCGCCGATCCGGCGATCAAAGTTGTCGAAAATCTCCGCGCCCAATTTCCGAATCACGCGATCAAGCTCGCCGTGGCGCTGAGCCGGAGCTGCGGAAACCCCAAAATCTCAAATATTCTCAGTATGTTTCCGCTCGCACAGCACGACGTCATCGTTCTCAGCGACAGCGACATGCGCGTTGATCGCAATTACGTCCGAGACGTCGTCGCTACCTTGCAGCAACCCGAAGTTGGCCTGGTGACGTGCCTCTATCGTGGGCATGCCGTCGGCGGAATTTGGTCGCGACTCGCAGCCGCCGCCGTCGACCACCACTTCCTGCCGAGCGTCTTGGTGGGACTTCGATTCGGACTCGCGCGGCCCTGTTTCGGATCGACGATCGCGCTACGCAGGGAGACCTTAAAGCGAATCGGCGGTTTCGAATCGGTTGCCGATACCCTTGCCGACGATTACGCGATCGGTGAGGCCGTCAGGCGGCTTGGGCTAAAAATCGCCATACCCGCATTCACCGTCGACCACACGTTTTCGGAGCGCACGTTACCGCAAGTCCTTGCCCATGAACTCCGTTGGGCACGCACGATTCGCCTTGTCGATCCCAAGGGTTACGCGGGTTCAATCGTCACGCATCCGTTGCCTTTCGCAATCGCCGCGCTGCTATTGAGTGGCTTCAGCGCCATAGGGCTGATCATCCTGGCAACGACCCTTGCCTGTCGCGTCTTCGTTCCGATACAAGTTGAACGCCTCCCGGGCGGGGGCCAAAGTTCTGTTTGGCTCAGTCCCTTGCGAGACTTGCTAAGTTTCGCCGTGTTCGTTGCTAGCTTTGTGCCCGGGGCGGTTGATTGGCGGGGGCGTCGCTACCGCGTTGGCTCCGATGGATCTGTCACACCGGTTTGAAAGGCGCCCTATGCGCACGCTCTTTTTGCAGGCTCCATCCTTTGACGGCTACGACGGCGGCGCCGGCGCGCGCTACCAGATGAAGCGCGAAGTGCGCTCGTTCTGGTATCCGACTTGGCTGGCGCAGCCCGCGGCACTCGTCGAAGGCTCCAAGCTGATCGACGCGCCGCCGCATAATCTCTCGTTCAAGGACATCGAAGGCGATATCCGCGGCAAAGACCTGATCGTGCTGCACACGTCTTCGCCGTCTTTCAAGTCGGACGTGAAGACGGCCGAGATGATCAAGGAAATTAATCCGAGCGCGAAAATCGGTTTCATCGGCGCCAAGGTTGCCGTGGAACCGGAGAAAGCGTTCATCTCGACAACGGCCATCGACTTCGTCGCGCGCAACGAGTTTGATTTCACCATCAAAGAGGTCGCCGACGGACGCGACTGGGCGAACGTGAAAGGCATCTCCTATCGCAACTCCGAAGGCGTCGTCGTCCATAATGTCGATCGCGAAATCTTGCACAATATGGACGATCTGCCGTTCGTGACGCCGGTCTACAAGCGCGATCTCGACATCACCAAATATTTCGGCGGCTATCTGAAACACCCGTACGTTTCTTTCTATACGGGCAGGGGCTGCAAATCGCGCTGCACCTTCTGCCTCTGGCCGCAGACGGTTGGCGGTCACAACTATCGCGTCCGTTCGATCGAGCATGTGATCGAGGAAGTGAAGTACGTGAAGGAAGCCTTGCCGCAGGTGAAGGAGATCTTCTTCGACGACGACACGCTGACCGACAACCTGCCGCGTGTCGAAGCGCTGGCGAAGGAGCTGGGCAAACTCGGCGTCGTCTGGTCGTGCAACGCCAAAGCCAACGTGCCGCGCAAGACGCTCGAAGTTCTGAAAGACAACGGCCTGCGTCTGCTGCTCGTCGGATACGAATCCGGCAATCAGAAAATTCTTCACAACATCAAGAAGGGCCTGCTGGTCGACGTCGCCAAGCGGTTTTCCAAGGACTGCCGCGAGCTCGGCATCGTTATTCACGGCACCTTCATCCTGGGCCTGCCGGGCGAGACACATGAGACGATCAAGGAGACGCTGGAGTTCGCCAAGGAAGTAAACCCGCATACGATCCAGGTATCTCTTGCGGCGCCCTATCCGGGTACCTTCCTTTACAAACAGGCGAAGGAAAACGGCTGGTTCGCCGAAGATACCGATCTTCTAACCGACGACGGCACGCAGATCGCGCCGCTGAACTATCCGCATCTCGGCCATACGGAAATCTTCAATTCGGTCGAAGACTTTTACAAGAAATTCTATTTCCGGCCGTCGAAGATCGCGTCCATTGTCGGCGAGATGATTACCTCACCGGAAATGATGAAGCGCCGTTTGCGCGAGGGCGTGGAATTCTTCCAATTCCTGCGCAACCGCGAAGAAGCGTAAGCACGCCGGTTCATGCAGGCGGCTTATCCTGGCTAGATGCTTGCCGCGGCGGGCCCATCAAAATCGGCTGAAACAGCACGGCCGCGGCGAGCGTCGTAACGAGCGACAGCGCCAGTAATTCGCCCATGCTCGACGTTCCGGGATGGCTCGAGAGCCATAGACTGCCGAAGGCCGTCGCGGTCGTCATGGCGCTGAAAATGACGGCGCGTGTCAGCGGCGACGCGAGCAGGCTCGTTTCTCCCTGCCGCCAGGCAAGCACGTAATAGATTTTGAAAGCCACGCCGACGCCGAGCAGGACCGGCAGCGCAATGATATTAGCGAAATTCAACGGCAGCCCGATCAGCACGCAGATTTCGAGTGTTACGACGCCCGCGAGTAGCAGCGGCACGAGCGTCAGCAGCACGTCGCTGACGCGGCGCAGCGCCACGAACAGAATGATCGTGATCGATATCATCGCCAGTGCGCCGGCCTGGATGAAAGAACGTACGACCGTTCGGGCCGATTCCTGAATGAGAATCGGAACACCGGTTGCCTCGGGAGCGACAGCGAGCACCGCCGACGCAAAGCGTCTCAGATTGCCGTTGTCGTTGCCATCGCCCTTCGGCCCGGCCTCTATTCTGGCTCTGCCATCGTGCGCAATCCAATCGGACACGACTTCAGGCGGCAAAGTCTTGATCGTCACCGGCTCGGCCTTCAGCGCCGCACGGATCTGCTCGATGCGCAGTTTCAGGCCATCCAAAAGAGCGCGCTCGACCGTCGACCTGACTTCGGGCGTAGCCTCCGCGAGTTTTCGCAGCACGTAGGCCATGCGGTCGGCAAGAGGCGAGCCGCCACCCTTCGACTTGGCCGCCTCGAATGCCGTTGCGGCGTCGTTCAGCGATGATTTGGTGTCTTCGTCCGAGGCCTTCGGGTCCGCGTCCGGAGGCTCGATGGTCGGTCCGATCAGCTCGGCTGCATCCCGGATCAACGCCAATTTTTCTTGCTGCTGCTCAGGCACGAAGCTCGTGAGCGTCACCGTGCGCGACACCTCTGGAAGAAGGTCAATCTTCGCCGCCAAAGCGTCGGCATCGGCGAGAGATGGCTGCAAAATCGCGATCGTGTTGGGGGCCGTGATCGGGTCTTTCATCAGATCGTTGAATGTCGAAACGGATTCAACTTTGGCGCTGCGCAGATTGATCGGGTTGAAATCGAATTCGAGGCGGCCGAGAAGGGGCAACCCGGAGGCGACGCCAATGGCCGTAATCGCCAGAATGAGGCGGCGATGGCGCGCCATGAACCGGTCAACCGGAGCCAGCATGCGATAGCCGACGTCGCGCGGTTCGCCGGGCGGTTTCAGCAGCACCAGAAGCGCCGGCAGAAAGGTGATGCTCATTAGAAAGGCGATGATCATGCCGGTTCCGGCGATGAGGCCGAGTTCCGACACGCCTTTGTAGGCGGTCGGCAGAAACGCATAAAAGCCCGCGGCCGTAGCAGCGGCGGCCAGGGCCAAGGGCTTCCCCGCATTGCGGCCAGCGGCTATCAGCGCGTCGCGTAAAGCGTCTTTGTCGTGCCGTTCCTGTCGATATCGCACCGAAAACTGAATGCCGAAATCGACGCCAATGCCGACGAACAAAACCGCGAAGGCGATCGAGATGAGGTTGAGCGCTCCGACCAGCGCCAGACCCACGGCTGCCGTCATAGCGAGTCCGGCGAAAAGCCCGACGAGAACCGCGAAGATGATGCGCCCGGAACGCAACGCCAGCCACAAGATGAGCAGCACGGCGCCGATCGTCAAACAGGCGTTGAGCAATGCTCCTTCGGCGACGGTGCCGAATTCCTCATCAGCCATCGGTACGGAACCGGTGAGGCGCACGCGCACGCCATTATCGGGCGTAAGTTCCAACGTCCGCGCGGTGCTGCGGATCAATTCGGACGCTTCGGCACCCGGCTGCAAATCACCGTAATCGAGAACGGGCTTCACCTCGATGAAGCGACGCAGATCGGCCGGATGAGGCTTTTCGCCGGTCAACAACTCGCCCCACGAGAACGCCGTCGATTTTCCGGCCGTAAGATCGCCGATGGCGTCGGCAAGCACGGTCAGCGGCTTTTCGAAATCCTTCCAGGTGCTCCGTCCTTCATTGATACCCAATGGAATGAAGCTCAGCGCCTTGGCCAATCCGTTGAGCGTCGGGTCGGCGGACAACGTGCCGAGCACGGGCTGTGCCCTGATCAGGCTTTCCGTCGTTTGCCGAACCTCGTCGAGCGACAGGTAGAGGAGGCCGTTGTTCTCGAAGAACGCGCCGCCGTCGCGCCGCCGCACGATTTCAAAAGGCTTTGGCTTGGCTTTCGACAGCGCCGTCGAAAGATCCCGAGCGGCTTTCTCGGCAATTTCCGGAGTTGTGCCATCGATGACGACATTGATGGTGTCGGTATGCTGTGGAAAAGCGGCGTCGAACTGCCGCTCGCGTTGCCGCCAGTCGAGATCCGGAGAGATAAGCTGGCTTGTATCGGTCGTAATGGCAAAATTGGCGCCGACGTAGGCGACCGCGCCTGCGGTCAGCAAAAGCCCCAAAACGATCGTTAGCCACGGGAATCTCAATGCAGCGCTGACGATCTTCGCAACCACGCGTTCGATCATCTCGTCACCGGAACGCGGCGTTTTCGATGTCGAAGATCGAGATTGTTAATGAGCATCCTGCGCCAGACTCATGTTAGCCGCGAGATAGGAATGCGGCGGTCGTTTGCGGACTTTCGTAACCGGCTCTTCAATCCGTCGGGATAGCAAGTCCAAGTGAAATGTGTTGCTTTTCTGACACGTTACGAAGGACCCATGCAGATCGCGACGCTGGCGACGATGCATATCCAAAAATTTAGCGCGTAAAGTCGAGAGCGAAAAAGAAGCAGGTCCAGGAACGGCGCGCATCGACGCGAGCGGTCCGGACAAATCGAAGTTGGATCACTCGATCCTGCGGCCGCGTGCCGGCAGAACGGGGGTTTCTGCATGAAGCTGATTTTGGCGCAGCCGCGCGGTTTTTGCGCTGGTGTCGTCCGCGCAATCGACATCGTCGAACGGGCACTCGCCAAGCACGAGGCGCCCGTCTACGTGCGCCATGAGATCGTGCACAATCGCTATGTCGTCGAAAATCTGAAAGCCAAGGGCGCCCGCTTCGTCGAGGAGCTTGCCGACGTTCCAGCCGGGGCGACGACGATCTTCAGCGCTCATGGCGTATCGCGCGCTGTCGAAGCCGATGCCGCATCGCGCAGGCTCAACGTTCTCGATGCCACGTGTCCCCTCGTCACCAAAGTCCACAACCAGGGACAGCGCTATTCCGACCTGGGCCGCACGGTCATTCTGATCGGGCACGCGGGTCATGTGGAAGTCGAAGGCACGCTCGGACGGATCTCCGGACCCGTTCATCTCGTCGAAGATCGCGACGACGTCGAGCGGCTGGATCTGGCGGATGATACGCCGATCGCTTACGTCACGCAGACGACGCTCAGCGTCGACGATACGCGAGCGACGATCGAAGCCATCAAAGGCCGGTTCAGCGATGTCATCGGGCCCGAAACCCGCGACATCTGCTACGCGACGCAGAACCGGCAAACAGCCGTCAGGAAACTGTGCCAGCACGTCGAACTGCTTCTGGTGGTGGGTGCCGCCAACAGTTCCAATTCGAACCGGTTGCGCGAAATCGGAGCCGAATGCGGCGTTCCGAGCTATCTCGTCGCAGACGGGCGCGATATCGACTCGGAATGGCTTGCCGGGAAACACACGATCGGCATAACAGCAGGGGCTTCGGCACCGGATGTCCTTGTGGACGACGTAATTGCTGCATTAGCTAAACTCGAGCCGATCGAAATCGAGGCCCTGCAAGGCATCGAAGAAAAGATAACGTTCCGTCTGCCGCCTGAATTGCTCGAAGTTTCGTGATGCAGATCAGGCCGGTTCGAGCGTCGTAATTGGGGGAGCCTACCGGGTGGGAATTCCATTAAATCAAGCGCTGTCGATCGGGGCCTATGTGGTGGGACAACACCTTAGGGGCCGTAAGCGCTATCCGCTCGTGTTGATGCTCGAGCCGCTCTTTCGCTGCAACCTCGCGTGCGCGGGCTGCGGCAAGATCGATTATCCCGACAAGATTCTCAATCAGCGCATTTCGGTCGCCGACGCTTTGCATTCGATGGACGAATGCGGCGCGCCCGTGGTGGTGCTTGCGGGCGGCGAACCGCTGCTTCACAAGGAACTCCCTGAGATCGTCACCGGGGCGCTGGCCAAAGGAAAATTCGTTACCGTCTGCACGAACGCGCTGCTGCTGGAAAAAAAGATCGATCTTTACAAACCGCACAGCCGCTTCAACTGGTCGATCCATCTCGATGGCGACAAGGACATGCACGACAAGTCGGTCAATCAAAAAGGCGTCTACGACCGGGCCCTCGAGGCCATTGCAACCGCCAAGGCGAAAGGCTTCCGCGTCAATATCAATTGCACCTTATTCAGCGATGCCGAGCCTGAGCGCGTCGCGAAATTTCTCGACGACGTCAAGGCGCTCGGCATCGGTGGCATTACGATTTCGCCGGGATACGCCTACGAGCGGGCACCCGATCAGCAGCACTTCCTCAATCGCACAAAGACGAAGCAACTCTTCCGCGATATTCTGAAACGCGGGCGAGGTGGCCGCGCCTGGCCGTTCTTCCAGTCCGCCCTATTCCTTGATTTCCTCGCCGGCAATCAGACCTATCACTGCACGCCGTGGGGCAACCCGACGCGCACAGTGTTCGGTTGGCAGCGGCCCTGCTATCTGCTCGGAGAAGGCTACGCCAAGACCTTCAAAGAGCTGATGGAGGATACGGATTGGGATAAGTACGGCACCGGCAATTATGAGAAGTGTGCCGATTGCATGGTTCATTCCGGCTTTGAAGCCACCGCTGTCATGGATGCAGTCAAGCGCCCCTGGAAGATTGCGGCGGTGACGCTGAAGGGCGTCAAGACGGATGGCCCGATGGCACCTGACATTCCGCTCGATCGCCAGCGGCCAGCAGAGTTCGTGTTCTCGCGGCACGTCGAGCACAAGCTAGCCGAGATCAGTGAAGCCGAGGCCCGGGCCAAGAAGCCTGTGGCAGCGGAATAGTTCGATCATCGCACGGCGAGCTGCTATAGCCGCGCGGATCAAATCCGGCAGCTGGCTGGGCTCGGAGCGCAATGATTTGATGACGGCAATGATGTCGGGCGAACCGTCCGGCTTCAGGCCGTGGATGGCGGCAGGCGGTAGCCGCTGATGCGCAGGATCGGCGATAACGCGTAAGACTGTGAACGGTACCTGCCGATCAGCTGCGATGCGCGCCGCGACGTGGCTTTCCATATCGGCCGCGATGGCGCCCGTCTCATCGAACAAGAGCTTCTTTGCTGCTGGATTTGCGACGACGCTCTGACAACCGGCGATCGCACCGAGTTCCGCGTCGGGCAAACATCCGGCGATGCGCTTTGTCCAGGCCGCGTCTGCCAAATAGGAACGTCCACCGTGAACAACCGACGTTCCGACGACACAAGTTCCGGATTTCAAGTCTGCCCGCAACCCGCCGGCGATGCCGAAGCTGATGATGCCGCGCACGCCGTCGGCAATTAGCCCTTCGATCAAAGACGCGAGGCGTGTTGCATCGCCGCCTGACGCGACAGCTATGACGCCTTTAGAATGCTCCGCAATTCGCGCTTCCGCAGCAAGGCCTGTCGCGGCGATCACCAAACCCACGGACTGCACTGGCGTTACATCCCGACCAGAACCGATTTGGTGTTTGCAGCTTTGAGATTGCGGTAGCGCGCCAAGGCCCACATCGGAAAAAATTTCGCATAGCCGTGATAGCGAAGATAAAAGACGCGCGGAAAGCCGGTCGCGGTGAAACGCTCTTCACCCCAGAAGCCGTCTTGACCCTGCGTCGACGCGAGATAGGCGATGCCTTTCTCCACGGCAGGATGATCAGCTTCGCCCGCCGCCATCAGGCCCATCAATGCCCACGCCGTTTGCGACGCCGTGCTCGGCGCGGGCTCATATCCTTTGTAGTCGAGCCTATAGCTTTCGCCATCCTCGCCCCAGCCGCCGTCAGAATTTTGGATGGAAGCGAGCCAGTCGACGGATTTGCGTACAACGTCAGACTTGCGATCGAGTCCGGCGGCATTCAGCGCGCAAAGCACAGACCAAGTTCCGTAGATGTAATTCATACCCCAGCGGCCGTACCAGCTGCCGTCCTTTTCCTGCGTCCGTTCGAGGTAGGCGATGGCCTTGTCGAGCGCGCCGCCCTCGCCACGCCGTTCGCCAAGCTGAGCCAGCATCGACGCGCAGCGCGCCGTGACGTCCGCCGTCGGGGGGTCGAGCAACGCGCCGTGATCGGAAAACGGAATCTGATTCAAATACTCGTAGGTGTTATCGGCGTCGAAGGCGCCCCATCCACCGTTGCGGCTCTGCATCCCGACGGTCCACTCGCGGCCGCGCGCAATGGCCCCGCGGTACGTGTCGCCATTGGCGGCAGCGCGGCCGAGCGCGCGGTCCATCGCCATCACCACGACCGCCGTGTCGTCGGTATCGGGATAATAAGGGTTGGCGTACTGAAACGCCCAACCGCCGGGGCGAATGCCGGGGCGGGTCGCCGCCCAATCGCCGACGGTGTCGAGAACCTGCAACGGTTTGAGCCACGCCAGGGCGCGATCGGCGCTCGATTCGGCTTCAGTCCCACCCGCTTCCATCAACGCGTGCGCCGTCAGCGCCGTATCCCACACCGGAGACAAGCAAGGCTGGCAATATGCTTCGTCGTCTTTGACGATCAGCAGCTTCTCGATCGATCCACGAGCCGTAAGATAATCGGGATGATCGCGCGAATATCCGAGCGCATCGTAGACCAGCACGGAATTGACCATCGCCGGGAAGATGGCGCCGAGTCCGTCCTCGCCATTGAGGCGTGACGTTATGAACGCTTCAGCCTTGCCGATGGACCGCTGGCGCAACGACTTCGGAAAGATGGGCTCGAAAAGTCTCAGTACGCGGTCGACGCCGCCGAAAATTTGCGACCAGGGAAACGTCTGATGCGGCCCCTTCGGCCAATGGCGAACAGATGTCGGCGGCGTAACGTAGAGTTCGTCGATCTGCACGCCTTTCGGGTTTCGCGCTTTGGGCTTCAATGCATTGAGCACCGTTAGCGGCACCAGCACCGTGCGCGCCCAATAAGAAATCTTGTCGATGTGAAATGGAAACCAGCGTGGCAGCACCATGATTTCGACGGGTACGACAGGCACGCCGCTCCACGGAATTGACCCGAAAAGCGCGAGCAGGTTGCGCGTAAAGACGTTGCTGTGCGCGGCACCTCCCTCGGCCAGTATCCACCGACGCGCCCGTATCATGTGAGGCTCGTCCGTACCGGCGCCGACCATCTTCAAGGCGTAGTAGGCCTTGACGCTGGCGCTGATGTTCGATGCGCCGTCATGGAACAACGGCCAGCCGCCGTCCTGCGACTGAATGCGGCGAAGATAGTTGGCGATCTTTGCTTCCAACGCTGAGTCGACCGGCTCGCCGAGGTAGTGGCGCATCAAAACGTATTCAGCCGGAATGGTTGCGTCGGCTTCGAGTTCGAAAACGAAATGACCGTCGTCGCGTTGCAGCGCCAGCAGCGCGCTCGTTGCTGCCGAAATCGCGGCTTCGAGATTTTCGTTGCCGACGCCGTCGCGCGGTACGCTGAAAGGTGCGGCCCGAGCGGCGCTCGTTGCGATGTCAATTCCCATAGAAGCACCCTCCGATCGGCAAGCGTCGTATCAGGATTGCGCCGCCGTCGCCAGTTTGGCGGCTGTTTCGCCCGAGCGTATGGCGCCCTCAATCGTGGCCGGGAGGCCGGTCTGCGTCCAGTCGCCGCCGAGAAAAAGGTTCTTCCAGCGTGTTCCGGCCTTCGGGCGCAACGCATTTTGCGAGGGCGTTGCGGCGAACGTGGCCCGGCGTTCTTTGACGATTTGCCAAGGCGGCAGTTCCGCATTCAGGCCCGCGACCTTCGAAACCTCCGTCCAGATTTGGCGTGCCAGCGGCTCCCTCTCCATCTCGTTGAAGCGATCCGCGGAACTGACGGTTACAGACAAGCGATCGTGGAAAGCAAAGAGCCATTCCGTCGTTGCATTGATGACACCGGTGATCTTCGGCAGGCTAAAGGGCGGGGCGATCTTGAAATGCGCATTGAGGATCGATCTGTATTCCGTCGGCACCGCCAGGTCCGGAACGAGCGTCCGCGCGACCCAGGCCGGAACGGCGAGGACAACATTGTCTTGCTCGCCGAGTTCGATGGTTTCATCGGCAAACTTTAGCGCGGTAAGGCGACCGTCAGTGAACTCGAATGCCCGCAATGCATTATCGAAACGCACCGTCCCGCCGCGCTGTTCGATGTAAGCCAAGGCCGGATCGACTAGCGCCGGGCCGAGCCCCTTCGCGGCGATGAGCGGGCGACAGGCTTGGCCACCCCGCGCCAACGTTTCGCGGATGACCGCGCCTGCGAGCCACGCCGAACCCTCGGCCGGATCGCAGTTCAGCGCTGCAAGCAGCACCGGCCGCATGAGCCGTTTATAAAGATCGTTTTGACTATCGAGCTTGTCGCCGACTGTGTCGCCTTCGCTAGCAAACAACAATGTTCCTAGCTGCAGGTATTGGCGCGCAT
>Ga0070681_10002894_pt1 | contig 15865 bp, 11 predicted proteins | sample KBSC83BmetaG_FD_65650 | JGI IMG/M metagenome (GOLD analysis project Ga0070681, IMG submission 65650) | Corn rhizosphere microbial communities from Kellogg Biological Station, Michigan, USA - KBS C8-3B metaG | ecosystem: Host-associated > Plants > Roots > Rhizosphere | place: USA: Michigan...
CGTGCTGGTCGAAGGCGACGTGGTCCGCCGCCCGCCCGAGGGGGAGAATCGCGAGCTGGCGACCGGTGCGATCGAGGTGAAGGCACGGTCGGTGCGCGTCGTTGGGCCGGCGGTGACGCCCGCGATTCCGGTAGCGCGCGCCAAGGGCGAGGCGCTGCCGTCGGAAGAACAGCGGCTGCGTTATCGCTACCTCGACCTGCGCCGGCCGGAGCTGCAGCACAACCTGATTCTCCGCCACCGGCTCATGCAGGCGGCGCGACGATTCCTCGCGAGCGAAGGCTATCTGGAGATCGAGACGCCGATCCTCACCAAGCCGACGCCCGAAGGCGCGCGCGACTACATCGTGCCGAGTCGACTGCACACGGGCGAGTTCTACGCGCTCCCGCAGTCGCCGCAGCTCTACAAGCAGCTGCTGATGGTGTCGGGGTTCGACCGATACTTTCAGATCGCGCGCTGCTTTCGCGACGAGGACCTGCGCGCCGAGCGCCAGCCGGAATTCACCCAGATCGACATCGAGGCGTCGTTCGTGCAGGCGCCCGACATCATCCGCCTAACGGAAGCGCTGTTCGTCGAGCTGTGGCGCGAGGGCGGCCACGAGATCGCGACGCCCTTCGAGCGCCTGAAATACGCCGACGCCATGGAGCGCTACGGCAGCGACCGCCCGGACCTGCGCTACGCGCTCGAGCTGTTCGACGCCACGGGCATCTTCGCGGCCACGGAGCTTGGCATCGCGCGCTCGGCGATCGCGGCCGGGGGACGCGTGCGCGGCCTGCGCGTGCCTAACGGTGCGTCGTTGTCGCGCAAGCAGGTGGATGCGCTGGAAGCGCTGGCCAAGGGCGCCGGCGCGGGCGGACTGCTCCGACTCAAGCGCGAGGGCAGCGAGCTCGCGGGGCCGCCGGCCAAGTTCCTCGACGCCGGCGCGCGCGATCGATTGGGGCTCGCCGACGGCGACCTGGTGCTCTTCGCCGCGGGGCTCGACCGCATCACCAACCCGGCGCTGGACCGCGTGCGCCAGGAGGTCGCGCGCCTGATGGGACTCATCCCCGACGGCGCGCTGCGCTTCCTGTGGGTGACCGACTTTCCGATGTTCGAGTGCGACCACGCGACCGGTGCGTTAGGCCCGACCCACCACCCGTTCACGGCGCCGCACCCCGACGACGCCGTGCTGCTCGACACGGAGCCGCTCCGCGCGCGCGCGCAGGCATATGACGTCGTGCTCAACGGCATGGAGTTGGGCGGCGGCAGCATCCGCATCCACGATCCAGAGATGCAACGCCGCGTGTTCTCGCTCATCGGGATCGACGACGAGACGGCGCAGCGCCGGTTCGGCTTTCTACTCGAGGGTCTGCGCTCCGGCGCGCCGCCGCACGGCGGCATCGCCATGGGCGTCGACCGCATCGCCATGCTGCTGGCCGGGGCGGGCTCGCTGCGCGACGTGATCGCGTTTCCCAAGACGACGACGGCCAGCGCGCTCTTCGAGGGCGCGCCGAGTCCGGTGCCGGACGCCGATTTGCGCGCGCTGCACGTGCGCATCGATGGCGCGGACGAGGTAATGGCGTGAGCGACGAAACCGTCACCCACCGCCTGAGCACCGAGGGCGCGGACCTGCTGACGCTCGCGGGCGTCAACGATGCGAACCTCATCCAGTTGTCGCGCATGACGGGGGCGAAGGTCTCGCTGCGCGGCGACGCGCTCACGTTGAGCGGAACGCCCGCGACGGTGGAGCGCGCAACGCCGATTGCCCAACGCATGCTCGACGCCGCGCGCCAGCTCGTGCCGCTCGGTCCCGACGACGTGCAACGGTTAGGCGAAGACGGCGCCATCGACGGCAACGGCAACGGCACGGGCACCGCCGACGAGACGCGCATCGTCCTGCCTGGCGTGCGTCGCATCATCCAGCCCAAGACACCGGGCCAGGCGGCGTACCTCACGCTCATCGCCGAGAACGACATCGTCGTCGGTATCGGTCCCGCGGGCACGGGCAAGACGTACCTCGCGGTGGCCATGGCCGTGGAGGCGCTGGCGCGGAAGCGCGTGCGGCGCATCGTGCTCGCGCGGCCGGCCGTCGAAGCCGGCGAAAGCCTGGGCTTCCTGCCGGGCGACTTGCAGGCCAAAGTGGATCCGTACCTCCGGCCGCTCTACGATGCGCTCGACGACATGATGCCGCCGGAGCGCATCATGAAGGCGCTCGAGACGCGCGTGATCGAGATCGCCCCGCTCGCGTACATGCGCGGGCGAACGCTCGCCGACGCATTCGTGATCCTGGACGAATCGCAGAACGCCACGAGCGCACAGATGAAGATGTTCCTCACACGGTTAGGCGTGAACTCGAAGGCCGTGATCACCGGCGACAAGACCCAGATCGACTTACCGGCGCGCGAGCAGTCGGGCCTCATCGAGATCGAGCGCATTCTCAAGGGCATCGATGGCATTGGGTTCCACTATCTCACCGACGCGGACGTGATCCGACACCGGTTGGTGCGCGACATCATCCGGGCGTACGCACGCGACGCAGGAACCGACTAACGGATGGCGATCCGGCTGCCGATCGAGCGCAACGCCGCCGGAGCGGGCGGCCCGCCGTTCATCACGGGGGCCCGTGTTGGATACCACGGTCTGCGCATCGCATTGTTGGTCTTGCTCGCCGTCGTCACGTATCTGCTGTTCCCGAACGCGCCGGCGGTGGACTCGCCGATCTTCGAGGTTGGCTCGGTGGCCACGGAGAACGTGATCGCACCGTTCGCGTTCGTCGTGCCCAAATCGCCGGCGGCCCTCCAGCAGGAACGAGATCAACTCGCGCAGTCGGTGAAGCCGATTCTCGAGTACCGTCCAGCCGCACTCGACTCGGCGCAGAATCAGCTGCGCGCGTTCGTCGATTCATTGTCGGTGACCGTCCAGCGGGGCACGGACGCGCATGCAACAGCCGCCGCCCAACGGACGTCCGCGATTGCAGCGGCCGGGTTGCAGGGCGTCACGCTCACGCCTGCGGAAGCGGACTATCTGGTCTCCGGCGCACGACGCCGCGCGATGCTCGACGCCGTGCGCCGCGCGTACGCGCGTTGGCTGTCGGCCGGCATCGCCGCGGGCGCGACCGTGGACAACCTGCGTGGCGACGTGATCGTGCGGCGCGAAGGTCAGGAGCGCAGCGTGATGGTGGACAGCCTGCTCTCGTTCGCCTCGCTTCTATCGCGGTCGCGCGCGTTCGAACCCGATCCGAACTCGTCGGTGGCGAGTGCGCTCTACCTCAAGTTACTGAGCGCGTTCTTCCGCCCAACGGTGACGCTCGACCAGTTTGCGACCGAGCAGCGGCGGCAGGAGCTGCGCAATTCGGTGAACGTGAACGAGTACATGGTGCGCGCCGGTGAGAAGGTGGTGGGCGCACACGAGGTGGTCGGTCAAGCCGAGTTCGAGAAGATGCGCGCGCTGCACGACGCCATGCAGGCGCGCACGCGCGGGCAGCGCGCGTTGGGCCGGATTGCGGGGAGCATCGCGTACAACGCGCTCGTGCTTGCGATCTTCGGCATCGCCATCGTGCTGTTCCGTCCGCAGCTCTACAGCGCCTTTCGCTCGCTCGCGCTGTTCGCGGCGGTATTCCTGCTCGTGCTCGTCGTGTCGGCGGTGGCGGCCAAGTGGCAGCCGGTTCATCCGGAGCTGGTGCCGGTGGCGTTGGCGGCGATCATCCTGAGCGTGCTGTTCGATTCGCGCATCAGCATGATCGCCGCGATGATTCTCGCCGTGCTCGTGGGCGGGCAGAGCGTGTACCGGGGAACGAACGCACTGTTCATCAATCTCGTGGGCGGCGCCGCGGCGGCGCTCAGCGTGCGCGTGATTCTCAGGCGCGAGCAGTCGTACCAGTACGTGATCACCATCGGGATCGCGTATCTGTTCGCGGCACTGGCCATCGGTCTCACCCTGGGCTGGAACTCGAATCAGATCATCGCGAGCGCCGGGTTAGGCGTGGGCAACGCCATCGTGTCGGTGGTGTTCGCGATGTTCCTCGTGCCGTTGACGGAGCGGTTCACCGGCATCACGACGTATCTCACACTCATCGAGTACTCGGATCTCAACCGTCCGCTGCTGCGACGATTGAGCCTCGAGGCGCCCGGCACGTACGCGCACACGATCGCCATGGCGAATCTCGTCGAGGCCGCGGCCACGGCCATCGGCGGCAACGGACTGCTCGCACGCGTCGGCACCTACTATCACGACATCGGCAAGCTCACCAAGCCGCAGTATTTCGTCGAGAACCAGGCCGGGGGACGCAACCCGCACGACAAGCTCAAACCGGGCACGAGCGCCGCGATCATCCGTAATCACGTTCGCGAGGGCATGGACCTCGCCGCCGAGTACCACGTGCCCTCGACGATCGCGGCATTCATTCCCGAACACCACGGCACGGCGCCCATCGCGTACTTCCTGGAGAAGGCACGCGAGTACGACACCGGCTCGTTGCCTAACGCGGCCGACTTCGCCTACCCGGGCCCGATCCCGCAATCGGCCGAGACCGCGGTGTGCATGTTGGCCGACGGCATCGAGGCGGCGGTGCGTGTGCTGGCCGAGCCGACGCCGCCGCGCATCCGCGACGTGATCGACCACATGGTCCGGCAACGGATGGATCAGGGCCAGCTGCGCGACGCGCCGCTCACGCTCCGCCAGATCGAGATCATCAAGGAGCAGTTCGCGCGCGTGTTGAGCGGGATGTACCACAGCCGCATCGACTACCCGGCGTCCAGCGGCGGTATCTCGTCGGAGTTCGCGTCCGCATGACGCGCGTGGTGCACGTGACGTCGCAGGCCGGGCGTCTTCCGCTCTCGCGCCGCCGCATCGCCGGCCTGGCCGATCGTGTGCTGCACGCGGAAGGCGTGCGCTCGGCCGAGTTGTCGATCGCGTTCGTGACAGGGCCGGCGATCGCGCGCCTCAACGCGCGACATCTGGGCCGGGGGGGCCTAACGGACGTGATCGCGTTTCCGTTCGCGCGCGCGGACGGCTCGCCGGTGGTCGGCGACGTCTACATCGCGCCGGCGGTGGCGCGCGCGAACGCACGGCGCAACGGTGTCCCGGTGCGGGAAGAGCTCGCGCGACTCGTGGTGCACGGCACCCTGCACGTGCTCGGCCACGACCATCCGCCCGTTGAGCGAGAGGCGTCGCCGATGTGGCGGCGGCAGGAGCAGCTGCTCACCCGCGCGAAAGGAGCCTGGGCGTGAGCGTGCTGGCGCTGGTGATCGCACTGGTCGCGCTTGCGTGGGCCGCGCTCATGGCTGCTGCCGACGGCGCGCTCCTGTCGGTATCCGACATTCCAGCGAACGGCGTGATGGAGGCGCCCACGGGCGGGGTGCGTGATGCCACACACCGCGCGTTGTCCATCGCGCGGCTCATCGCGCTGCTCGTCGCCGGCGTGGGGGCGGCGCGGGCATTCGATCTGCCCGCGCAACCACCCGGCGTCGCGATCGGGTTGGGCATCGTGATTGCCGTGGTGGCCGTGTTGTTAGGCGAAGTGATTCCGCATGCGGCGGGCGAGGCCGTCGGCCTCCGCGCGCTCTCGGCGTTGAGCGCCGTCGTCCACTCGGCCGAGGTGGCCATGCGGCCGCTCGTTGCCAGCGGCGCGAAACTGGACGGCATGCTGCGGCGCGCGCTGCCGCCGTTCACGCCGGGCCAGGGCAACCGCGAGATCACCGCCGAACAGTTCCGGCGCATCGTCACGCCGCAGCAGGCAACGCCGCACCGCACGATGATGCACCGCGTGTTCTCGTTCAGTGATACGGAAGTCCACGAGGTGATGGTGCCGCGCGTCGACATCCTCGGCCTCGAGCGCGGCACCCCGTGGTCGGAGGTGCTCGATCGCGTGCGCAGCTCGCAGCACGCGCGGCTGCCGGTGTACGACGAGACCATTGACCACATCACGGGTATTCTGTTCGCCAAAGATCTCCTCCCGGCGGTGATCGCCGATCAGGAGCCGGCTGAAGGATGGGAGTCGATCGCGCGAGCGGCGTCGTTCATCCCCGAGAGCAAGACCATCGAGGCCCAACTGCGCGACTTCAAGGCGACGCGCACGCACATCGCGATCGTGGTTGACGAGTTCGGTGGCACGGCGGGTCTGGTGACGATCGAGAACATCCTCGAGGAGATCGTGGGGGACATCCGCGACGAGAACGATCGCGAGGAGCCGCCGATCGAAGCCGAAGAGGGCCGGCGGTGGTGGGTGTCGGGCCGCGTGACGCTGGACGAGCTCTCCGATGCGTTAGGCCACCGGTTCGATCGGCCCGACGTGAACACCGTGGGCGGGCTCGTTTTCGAAGTGGTTGGGCACGTGCCCAAGGCGGGGCAGGAACTCGAGCTGGACGGCTACCGCATCGTGGTCGAGCGGGTGAACCGGCGTCGGGTCGATCGCGTGTACTTCGAGCGGCCCGAGTCGCCCGTGGAGCGCGCTTCGTGAGCGTGTCCGCGTTGCTTCTCGCGATGGGCGTGGTGGTCGTGGCGTGGCTCACGGCCGCGGCGACGGCCGTGCGGTCGATGAGCCGCGTGTGGCTCCGGCGTTGGGCCGAGCAGCGGTTGGCCACGCCGGCCGGGTTGGGCGAGAGCGCGCTGCTCGCACGGCCGCACCGGCTCGTGCTCGCGGCGGGCGCGGGCACGGCCCTGATCGTCGCCGCGGCGGGTGCTCTGTTAGGCGCGGGCGACGGCCGGTCGGCATGGGTGCTCGCCGGCGAAACCATCGTGCTCGCCCTCGCATTCCTCGTCGTCGGCCAGCTCGTGCCGCGGGCGGTCGCGCGGCGTTGGGCGCCCGGCCTGTTGCCGGTCGTCGTGCCGCCGCTCGACGTCGCGGCATTCCTGTTGGCACCGGTGCTCGACGCCGCGCGCGCCGTTGGGCGCTCGCTCACGCCCGGCCCGCGCTTGCCGCTCACGCCGACGCGCGAAGGGATCGAGGACCTGCTGCGCGAAGGCGAGCTGGAAGGCATCGGCGAGCACGACGAGATCGACATCATCGCCGGCCTCGTCGAGTTCGGCGAGAAAGTCGTGCGCGACGTGATGACGCCGCGCACGGCGGTGTTCGCGGTGGACGAAGCGATGGCGCCCGAGGAGATGGCGCGCGCGATCGCACAGTCGGGGTATAGCCGCGTGCCGGTGTATCGCGAATCGATGGACCACATCATCGGCATGGTCCACGTCTTCGACGTGCTCGAGACCGCCGGGCAGCGTCCGGCGCCCATCCGGCAGGTGGCGCACGCGCCGCTCACGACGCGACTCAGCACCGTGTTGTTTGAAATGCTGCGCGCCCAACGGCACCTGGCCGTGGTGCTCGACGAATTCGGCGGAACGGCGGGCATCGTCACGCTCGAGGACCTGCTCGAGGAGCTGGTGGGCGACATCCGCGACGAGCACGACGAGCCGGCGCTGGTGGACCCGGCCGCTGGCACGGACCGCCGACCGGTGGTGCTCGAGGCGTCGACCCCGTTGGACGAGGTCGAGCAGCGCGCCGGCTTGGCGTTAGGCAGCGACGGCGACCGGACGCAGACGTTGGGTGGCGCGATCGTCCGCGCGTTAGGCCGGATCCCGGCCACCGGCGAGCGCTTTCGCCTGGGCGATTACGAGCTCACGATCGTCGACGCCGAGCCGTCGCGCATCCGGCGGGTGCTCGTGCAGCGCGGCGAGTCCGCGCGGGCCGTCGACCTCAAGGCGCCCGCGCCCCGCTGACGTGCGTCCCTTCGTCGCCTTCTGGCGACTGTTCCCGTTCGTCATCGCGTTCCTGCGAGACCGTCGCCGATGGATCTTCGTCGGCCGACCGCGCCGGGCGAGCGAAGCGGTGCACCGGCGACGCGCCGAGCGCCTCACCGCCACCGTGGCCGCGCTCGGCCCCGCGTTCATCAAGCTGGCGCAGGTGTTCGCGTCGCGCGCCGACATCCTCCCCGAGCCGTACCTGAGCGAGGTCGGCAAGCTCACCGACAGCGTGCCGGCGCTGCCGTCGCGCGACATCCAGGCGGTGATCGTCCGCGAGCTCGGCAAACCGCTCGATCAGCTGTTCGACCGGTTCGACGTCGAGCCGCTCGCCGCGGCGTCGTTGGGCCAGGTCCACCGCGCGTCGTTAGGCGAGCGCGAAGTGGTGGTGAAGGTGCTGCGCCCGGGCGTCGAGGAAATGGTGGCGATCGACCTCGATGCGGCGTTCCGCATTCTGTACTTCGTCAACGTCCTGCTCCCGAACCACCACACGCGCGCGATCACTACCATCGTGCGCGAGTTCGCCAAGCGCATCGACGAGGAGATGGACTTTCGCCAGGAGGCGCGAAACGCCGACCTCATCCGCGCCAACTTCACGCGCGACCCGCGCGTGGCTGTGCCCGAAGTGGTCGGCGCGCTCACCTCGCGTCGTGTGCTCGTGCTCCAGTACATGGAAGGCACCAAGATCGACCGGCTGCAGAGCCGCATCGCCTCGGGCGACATCGCCCTCGAGACGCTGCTGCGCACCGTGGTCGAGGTGTACACGCAGATGATGCTGATCGACGGGCTGTTCCACGCCGATCCGCATCCCGGCAACCTGCTCGTCGCGCCTAACGGTACGCTCGTGCTGCTCGACTTCGGCATGGTGGTGCGCGTGGAGCGCGAGACGCGCGTCCGGCTCATCGAGACCATTCTCGCCGCGGTGCGCAAGGACGTCGACGGTGTGATCGCCGGCTTCTACGAGCTCGGCGTCCTCGACCCGGAAGTCGATCGCGGTACCGTGCGCGATGCGGCGCGCGCGCTCATGTCGATCGCCTTCACGCCGGACGCGGAGCCGCGGCAGGTGCAGCGCATCGTGAACGACGTGATGGCGACGTTTTATCGGTGGCCGATCATGCTGCCGAGCGAGTTCGTCTACCTCGGTCGCGCCGCGGCGCTGGCGGAAGGCATCGCGCTGCGCTACGATCCCGCGTTCAACGCGGTACAGTTCGCCTCGCCGGTGATCCGCCGCATGGGGGCGACGCTCCTGGCCTCGGTGGCTTCGGGCGATCCGCGTGACCGGGTGCAGGACGTGTTAGGCGAGATCGCCGGCATCGCGCGCGAGCTGCGCGATGTGCTGCGCCGTGCCGGCCGCGACGAGCTGCGTGTACGTGCACACCCGCGCGATGTCCTGGAGATGCAGCAGTTCATGGTCGGCCAGACGCGGCGCATCGTGCTGTGCATGGCGACCGGCGTGCTCGCCGTCGTCGGCGCGCTGCTGTACGTGGCGGACCACAACACCTACGTCCTCGTGGCGACCTTGTTCGTGACGCTGATCATGTTCGTGCTGTTCCTGATCGTGCCGTGGCACTTGCTGTCGCGGCCGTTGCACACGATGCGACGACGCCGATGACCACATCGTCCGCGCCGCGCGAAACGCATCGCACGCTGCTCGCCGACTTCGACGCGCGCCATCCGGCGGCGCTCGCCCGCGCCGTGAGCATCGTCGAGAACCACCGCGCCGGATTCGAGAACCTGTTGGGCGCGTTGCATCCGCGGTTAGGCCGCGCGCGCCGCATCGGCATCACCGGCCCGCCGGGCGCCGGCAAGAGCACCATCACCACGAAGCTCGCGTCGCTCTATCGCACGGCGGGTCTGTCGGCCGGGATCATCGCCGTCGACCCGACGTCGCCGTTCACCGGCGGTGCATTGTTAGGCGACCGCATCCGTATGGAATCGGTGGCGCTCGACGAGGGGATCTTCATCCGGTCCATGGCCACGCGCGGCTCGTTGGGCGGCCTGGCCGCGAGCACGCGCGAAGTGGCCGACGTGCTCGACGGCTACGGCTTCGACCGCATTCTCATCGAAACGGTGGGCGTTGGGCAGAGCGAGCTCGACATCGCGCGCACGGCGGACACCACGGCCGTGGTCCTGGTCCCGGAGTCTGGCGATTCCGTGCAGGCCATGAAGGCGGGGCTCATGGAGATCGCCGACGTGTTCGTGGTCAACAAGGCCGACCGGCCCGACGCCGAACGCCTCCGACACGAGATCGAGATGACGCTCGGCTTGCGCTTGGGCGGCTCGACGATGCGAAACGTTCCGGCGCACCACGGCGTCGATCTCAAGCGGATGCGAAATCCCGCGCACACCGCGCGCCAAGCGGCGCAGGACACTTCGGCCGACACGTGGACGCCGCCTGTGTTAGCCACCATCGCCGACCGCGGCGAGGGGATCGACGCCCTGGCTGCGGCTCTCGATCGGCACTTCGACTATCTTTCACGCAGCGGGATGCTCGAGGTGAGGCGCCGCGAGCGGTTGCGCGAGCGCGTGGTGGAGGCCGTGGAACGCCGCCTCAGGCAGCGCCTGTGGGGCGATCCGGAGATCGCGGCGTGGGTGGATGCGCAGCTGCCGGGGCTCGAGGCCGGAAGTCTGACGCCGTTCGCCGTGGCCGACACGCTGCTGGCGCGGAATGCCGGACGCCTAACGCAATGACCCGCATACACTGGCCAGGACGAGGAATCGACGCATGACCACCATTCGAGATGCGGCCGACGTACGGCGCGACGAACACGCGGAGCTGGAACGCCTCCGCGCCGAGGTTGCCGCGTGGCGCGCGCGATACGACGCCGACCGCACGCGCGACCTCGCCTTCACGAATTCGGGCGGCGACATCGAGCCGCTCTACACGGCACTCGATACCGCGGACCTGGATCCCGCGGCCCTCGGCACGCCGGGCACATATCCGTTCACGCGCGGCGTCCACCCCACCGGATATCGCGGCCGCCTGTGGACGATGCGCCAGTTCGCCGGCTTCGGCAGCGCGCGCGACACCAACGAACGCTACAAGTATCTCCTCGCGCACGGGCAGACCGGACTCTCGGTGGCATTCGATTTCCCGACGCTCATGGGCTACGACTCCGACCATCCGCGCTCGGAAGGCGAAGTGGGGAAGTGCGGCGTCGCGATCTCGAGCGTCGCCGACATGGAGACGTTGTTCGACGGCATTCCGTTAGACCAGGTCTCCGTCTCCATGACGATCAACGGCCCGGCGATCATTCTCTATTGTTTCCTGATCGCCGCCGCCGAGCGACAGGGTGTGTCGTCGGAGAACCTGCGCGGCACGATCCAGAACGACATCCTCAAGGAGTACATGGCGCAGCACGCGTGGATCTATCCGATCGAACCCGCGCTCCGCCTCATCGTCGACGGGTTCGAGTGGTCCGCCAAGCACGCGCCGCAGTGGAACACGATCTCGATTTCCGGCTACCATATTCGCGAAGCCGGCGCCACCGCGGTCCAGGAGCTCGCGTTCACGCTCGCCGATGGGTTCACCTACGTCGAGCGCGGTCTGGCACGCGGTCTCGACATCGATGACTTCGCGCCGCGGCTGTCGTTCTTCTGGGACATCCACAACGACTTCTTCGAGGAAATCGCCAAGCTTCGCGCCGCGCGCCGCATCTGGGCGCGGCACATGCGCGACCGCTACGGCGCGCGCAAGCCGCGCTCGTGGATGATGCGGTTCCACTCGCAGACCGCCGGCGTGACGCTCACGGCGCAGCAGCCGATGAACAACATCGTGCGCGTCGCCTACCAGGCGTTGGCCGCGGTGCTCGGCGGCACGCAGTCGCTGCACACCAACTCGATGGACGAGACGCTGGCGCTGCCCACCGAAGAATCGGTGCAGGTCGCGTTGCGCACCCAGCAGGTGCTGGCCTACGAAACCGGTGTGCCTAACGTCATCGACCCGCTCGGCGGCTCGTACTACATCGAAAGTCTAACGGACAGCATGGAACGCCAGGCCGAGGTGCTGTTCGAGGACATCGCGCGCGCAGGCGGCGTGGTGCGCGCGCTCGAAAGCGGGTGGCTGCAGCGCAAGATCGCGCAGTCGTCGGCGCGGCAGCAGTGGGAGCTCGAGCAGCATCGCAAGCTCGTCGTGGGCGTCAACGAGTTCGTCACCGACGAACCCGAGCTCACCATCCCATTGCTCAAAGTCGGCGCCGACGCCGAGCAGGCGCAGCGCGCGCGACTCGCCGCGCTCCGGACGGGACGCAATGCGGCGCGGTGCACGGCTGCGCTCGCCGCGTTGCGCGACGGCGCGCGCACGTCCGCCAACCTCGTCCCGCTCATTCTCGATGCCGCCCGCGCGGACGCGACGCTGTACGAGATTCGCGCCGCGATGGAGGACGTCTTCGGCGCGTATCGCGAGCCGGTGTTCTTTTAAGGCGGACAAGGCAAGACGAGGCCGGACACGGTCCACACATGCACCTGTCGGCTCTAGTTCAAATCAGTCCGGCTTTTTGTCCGGCCTTGTCTTGCCTTGTCCGCCTTCTGTGACGGTTTTGGGTCCGCTCTCGCGCAACGTGCAGCGGGAAGGGCCGTCAACCGATCGCCACAGGAGGAAGGACCATGCGAGCCACCCGGATCACGCGGTGGGCGGGCGTCGCCGCCGTAGTCACCGCCCAAGCGCTGCACGCTCAGGGCGCACCACCCGCACAAGCTGCAGCAGCCCCCGCTGCCGCGCCGGCGCAGCCGCCCTCCGCGTGCGGCAACACGGCGTTCTGCACCGAAACCAACGATTTCGCCGCCGTGATCACGAACTTCCGCACCAGCGATTTCCGCGGTTACAAGATGATCGATATCGTGATGCACTTCGTGAACAAGACGCCCAAGTCGCTCGTGCTGGGATACGTGCAGAACTCGGGCACGATCATCGATGACAAGGGCAATCGGTACGTCGTGTGGGGCGCGAATGGCGTCCGCGGCATCGGCCAGGTGTACGGCGGCAGCTTCGATCCCAAGTTCACGCTGGATGGCGGCGGGAGCGGCGACGCACAGTTCGAGCTCGCGTGGTATCCGGGCCAGCAGATCTACGGCTTCAACTTCGCGCTCGATCTCGCGATCGACGAAATCAATTCGTACGAGGGCGGCCAGCATTCGTTAGGCGGCGAATTCCCGCTGCACTTCCAGGGTCTCACGAACGGCATCTCCTCGAATGGGCAAGTGGCGGTAGCCGGCGGCGGCGCAGGCGGCGCGAGCGGCGGAGGCGGCGGAGGGGGCGCGGCCGGTGGTCAGCCGTGCAACAACGGCGGCGCAGCCGGCACAGCAACAGCCGTAGCGAACGCGACGGGCTCGCAGGCGGTGCAGGGTGCGGCGGCGCAGGGTGCGTCCACAGTGGCCCAGGCCACCACTGCTGTGCAGAGCCTGGCCTCGATCTTCAGCAAGAAGAAGTCGCAGCCGAACAAACCGGCCGCCAACCCGTGTGGCTCTGCGAGCGGAACGGTCACGCAGTCGGCAGCGGGAAGTGTGGCGAGTCCGACTGCACCGGCGGGCGGTGCGTCCGCCGCACAGGCAAACCCGGCGACGACCACCGCGACAGGCAAACCCGCGACGACGGCGACGCCGGCCAAGCCAGCGACGAGCACGGACGCAGCGGCCATGAAAGCCGGCGGCGTTCGGCCGGGCACGACCGCTCCGGTCACGCAACCGACCACCAAGACAGCGCCGCCGACAACGACGACGCCGCACAACACGGCCCCGAGGACCGGCACCAAGAAAACGGTGACGCCCGACACGACGAAGCACCCGTAAGACGCTCGCACCGGCCGTATTGCCGCCACGCCGCTGACTCTCTACTGGTGAGAGTCCGCGGCGTGGCTGCATCGGAAGCCGTGAGAATGACTTGGCGCTCCCATGGGACGTCGATAGAATTACGCAGCCGACGGCGGCTCGGAATTCCGTCGAATTTCCGTCCTCAGCGGACGATTGTTATCTCATGCGACCCATTCGGGTGCTCATAGCCAAACCAGGTCTCGATGGTCACGACCGCGGCGCCAAGGTGGTTGCCGCGGCGCTTCGTGATTCGGGGATGGAAGTGATTTATACCGGACTCCACCAGACACCGGAGATGATCGCCAGCGCGGCCGTGCAGGAGGACGTCGATGTGGTCGGCTTGTCGATCCTGAGCGGCGCGCACATGACGCTCTTCCCGCGCGTGCGGGAGCTGCTGCGCAAAGCCGGGCGCGACGACATCCTGATCACCGGCGGCGGCATCATCCCCAAAGAAGACATCGAGGCGCTGCGCGAGCAGGGCATTGGGCAGCTCTTCGGGCCGGGCACCCCGACATCCGCGCTGGTGGACTACATCAAGGAGTGGTTCGCCGAGCGCGAGCAGCAGGAAGCGTGAGCGCGACGCCACGACTGCGCGAGTTGTCCACCGACTTGCGCGCGCTCGAGGAGCGGCTTCGGTTAGGCGGAGGCGCCGACAAGATCGAGCGCCAGCACCGGCAGGGCAAGCTGACGGCGCGCGAACGCATCGCGCTGCTGTGTGATCCGAGCACCCGCTTCCTCGAGGTCGGGCTGCTCGTCGCCTACGACCAGTACGACGGCCAGGCGCCGGGCGCCGGCGTCGTCACCGGTGTCGGCATCGTCGACGGGCGCGAAGTGGTGATCGTGGCCAACGACGCTACCGTGAAAGCGGGATCGTGGTGGCCGGAAACCATCCGCAAGATTCTGCGCGCGCAAGAGATCGCGATGCGCTGCCGCATCCCGATCATCTATCTCGTCGACTCCGCCGGCGTGAACCTGCCGTATCAGGGCGGCGTCTTCCCCGGGCAGTACGGGGCGAGCCGGATCTTCTACTACAACTCGGTCATGCGGCGCTACCTGCGGATCCCGCAGCTCGCCGCGGTCATGGGACCGTGCATCGCCGGCGGGGCGTATCTGCCGGCGCTGTCGGATGTGATCCTGATGGTGGAGGGCACGTCGTTCATGGGCTTGGGCGGGCCCAACCTCGTCAAGGGCGCGACGGGCCAGGTGGTGGACGCCGAGTCGTTAGGCGGGGCGCACACGCACACGGAGATCTCGGGCGTCGCGCACTACGTGGTCAAGAACGACGAGCGCTGCGTCGAGAAGCTGCGCGCGCTCGTGTCGCGTCTGCCCCGCCACGTTAGGCAGCCGTGCAACGGCGGCGCGGCGCCGGCGGCCCCGGCGGAATCGCTGTACGAGCTCCTGCCGGCCGACCACCGCATGTCGTACGAGATGCACCACCTGCTGCGCGCCATCATCGATCGCGGCGAGTTGGACGAGTTCCAGAGCGACCGCGCCCGCGAGATGATCTGCGGCGACGCCGCCATCGAAGGCATGCCGGTCGGCGTGATCGCCAACCATCGCGGCTTGATCAAAGGCCGTCAGGGCGAGCGCCCGCGCTTCGGCGGCATCATTTACACCGAGAGCGCGGAGAAAGTGGCCTACTACATCGACCGCTGCGACCGCGAGCGCATGCCGCTGCTGTTCGTGCAGGACGTGTCGGGCTTCATGGTAGGACCCGAGGCCGAGCACGGCGGCATCATCCGCGCCGGCGCGCAGTTCGTCGAGGCGATGGCGACGGCGACGGTGCCCAAGGTCGTCCTAACGGTGAATCACGCGTCGGGCGCGGGCTACTACGCCATGGCGGGGCAGGGGTTCGACCCGGATTTCATCTTCACGTGGCCCACGGGGCGGATGGGTGTAATGGAAGGCGAATCGGCGGTGCAGGCGGTGCATGGCCCGGCGCTCGAGGACGCGCGACGCGCCAAGAAAGATCGGGATCCCGAGTTGGCCGTGGCGGTCGACGCCATGCGCGCGGACTACGAGCACCAACTCGATGCGCGCTTCGCCGCGGCGCGCGGCTACGTGGATGCGGTGATTTATCCCGAGGAGACGCGCGACGTGCTGGCGATGGCGCTCCGCAGCGCGCTCAACAATCCGGGCCCGCACCTGGGCGCGTTCGTCCTGCCGCCGCACCTCGGAGAACAGCCATGACGCGCGTCGTGCGTGTCGCGAGCGGGCAGGGATTCTGGGGCGACTGGCTCGAGGCGCCGCGCCGCCAGGCGGACGGCGGACCGATCGACTACCTCATGCTCGACTACCTGGCCGAGGTGACGATGTCGATCCTCCAGAAGCAGAAGGAGCGCGACCC
>Ga0070681_10002896_pt1 | contig 15864 bp, 14 predicted proteins | sample KBSC83BmetaG_FD_65650 | JGI IMG/M metagenome (GOLD analysis project Ga0070681, IMG submission 65650) | Corn rhizosphere microbial communities from Kellogg Biological Station, Michigan, USA - KBS C8-3B metaG | ecosystem: Host-associated > Plants > Roots > Rhizosphere | place: USA: Michigan...
CTCAGGGACTAACTTTTGATCGCGTTCTGATCAACGCTGACACAAAGGAATCCGTGCGCCTACTCAATGACCGCATGGCCTACGTTGCCATTTCCAGAGCCAGGTACGACGCCCTGATCTATACCGACTCCACGCAGAATCTATCTGCAGCTCTCAACCGTGGAATAGACAAGGAAACGGCGCTTGGAGCGATACAAGAAGACGAACGCGAGAGAAAAGATCGCGATAAAGCAATCCAAGATCGACCCGCCCCTCAGCAGCAGCCTCTACCCTTCGATCACGACATAGAGCAGAGCCGCACGCATCCTGAGCCAGCACAGACCGAAGCTGCCATCCTTCCGACTGAAATCCCGATTGAGATTTCCAGAGCAAGGTATGAACCCGCGATCTCGACCGAGCCCCCACCGAGTTTACAAGAGGCTCTCGATCGCGGCCTGAATCACGCAACGCCGCTTGACGCAACGCCAGACGGCAAGCATGAGGTAAAGAAAGATCGCGATAAATTAAGTCAAGATCCTCTCGCCTCGCAGCAGAAACGACCACTAGAACAAACTCCAACCCTCGCCGATCCGGCACCAACGAAAACCGCCGAGCTTGAGATTGAAGCCCCTGAAATCGATCTTGGCGACCTGATTCTTTAGCCATGACAGACGAACTACTGACCCAAGTAGCTCGCGTCTGCGAGCGAACAAAAGATGAGCTGTTAATGCTGCTTCGTTCCCACGAGTCGGCGACGAATCCAATCACACCGCCGCGAGAGTGGATGAGCGCCACTCAGCTTGCAGAGTATTGGCAGCTCTACAACGAAAACAGTGAGCCGACTACTGCCGGAATACTGAAGTGGGCCAAGCGACCGGCAGACAAGTTTCCACTGCCTCACGCCTACATGGGAGATCTCCTGCGATTCAATCGTGACGACGTTGATCGCTGGGCCAGGCAAGAAGCTGAGAGGCGGCGAGCACAAGCCGAAAAGCGTAGGTTAAAAATAGCGTGACTGCATGGTCGTTGAGCATTAATATCTGCTCACTTTGACGACTGCTAGCGCTTATGAAAACCAAGGAGAAATACGGATGGTCTATAAGCGCTGGAAAGGAAAGAAACTTAAGCCTGGTGATCCGAACTATGACCGAGCTCGCTGGTGGATGGAGTATCGGCTAAATGGTCGCAGGATTCACAAGGCGATACCCGGAGCACGCACAAAGGCTCAGGCCGAGCGTGCTGAGGTCAGTGAAAGAGAAGCGATCTACAATCGGCGATATAACCATGCCACGGATATAGCATTCAGAGTTTATTACGACGAACACTATTTACCGTGGTTAAAGGAAAAGAAACCATCGCAGGTTGTCGATGCTGAAAGCCGCGTCAAGAAGTTAAAAGAGTTCTTTGGAAACCGGATGCTGAGCGACATTACAAGACGCGATGTAGAACGTTTTCAGACGACTTTACGCGGTAAGCAAACACTGCGAGAGACTCCGCGCAAGGGCGCGACGGTCAATCGCTACGTTTACCTCTTGTCAGCAATTTTCTCGCGAGCAATACGCGATGAAGTTGTCGACTTCAATCCTTGCAGTAAGTTTGAGCAGGAACCAGAAGCGAAGCGGGAACGCTATCTCACACCTAATGAGCAAGTGAAGCTAATGGAAGTGCTTGTCGATGACTTGGAATACTTGCGAGTACCGATCGAAGTCTCGCTTGGCACGGGCGTCCGAAAACATACCGAGTTGCTGAAGCTGAAAATAGAAAGCATAAACTTCAGCGGCCTGTCAGTGTTTCGGCCGGCTAACGGGCGAGACGTAGAAGTAAGACCGAATTGGTTTCTTTTGGTGGACACGAAAGGCAAACGTCCTCGCCACCGCTTGATTCCGATGAATGGTCCAGTACGCGCAGCTTTGCAGAAGGTAATCGATAGCCGCACTACCGGAAATGTCTTCGACTACAAACAGACAGGAGTGAGCGCGAGCACGCTTCGACGCGGTTTCGAAAAAGCGTGCGACCGAGCACGAATACCGTTTGGCCTGACGGTCGAAGGCGGTGTGATCTGGCACGATCTGCGACGTACTTTTGCAACCGAGTTGCGAGCGCGACAAGTCCATGAGTACGACATTGCCGATCTACTTGGTCATACGATCCAAAGCGTCACGGGTACATACGCACGCAGCACACCGGATGCTTTGGAAGATGCAGTGAACAGACTCACAGAACCGCGAGGCAATGTGATCGAATTCAAAAGGAAGGCTAGTTGAAAGTGTCACCATCTTAGCCCCATCTTCACTTTTGGGGCTGAGGTTATTCCCAGGGCTAAGTTGATGAAAGTCGTGAAAACGTCAAGAAAAGGTATGGTGCCGAGGGCGGGAGTCGAACCCGCACGTCCTTTCGGACAACGGATTTTAAGTCCCTTGAGTGCCACGCGACTACATGCTACTACTCGATACTAGGCAGTATTTATCGACGTTTCAGCCGTCAGAGCAAGCTCACGTCACACCTGGTATCACCACGTAACTCCCTCATCTTTCCCTCATCTCTCGTCAGAATCCCAGTCACCCGTGACACTCGCGCCTTCATGCCACCAGGCTTCGGGATTGCGAACGCGGCGTGGCGCGTTTGACATGAAAGAGGTTGGAACGGTGGCGGTACTCGGCTTTGATATGCTTAATAATGGAACTACAGTCTCAATCGGGGAGTGTTGCCTTTTAATGGAACACCACACCCTTAGACTTGTGATTGCTAGGAATAGTTAGTGAGTTCCAATGGCGGAACGATCGGCGGGTCGTTTGTTATCCAGGAAAAAAGAAAACGAATTATCACCGACAAAATGAACACAACCCCGCCAAAAATGAGTGGCCTCCAAGGTGTTGGTTCTAATGCTGGAATTGCCACTCGTCTAAAGGCGCCGTACGGAACCAACTCCCATACATAAGAATCATCTAAAAGCATCCAATGAAGTCCGGAACCAACGAGTAATGAAAGAAAGTACAAGGATGCAAAAAAAGCTAAACCGATTCGGTCGGCACCAAGTGTCACTAGTATTAGGACAGTGAACGAAGGTAGGAAAACGAGCCACCCGACGCATCCTTTAGCCGACTTCGAACCCGACGAAACTTCAGATAAACTTGCTGCAGCCTCAGCAATGGGTCCCGTTTTGCTGGCGCGCTGAAATTCTCTGAAGAATTCTGCCACTGTGCTTTGTCGCGATTCACTCCGTGAACTCATTGCGCGCGTAAGCACGTCATTGATCATCGGAGGAATATCAGGACGAACAGTCAATAATGAAGGTGGAGGCATATCTGGAACACGCGACCTAAGTACAGCTTGAGTCACACTAAACGCAGTGGTGCCGGTTAACAGCTCATATGCAACCGTTCCGAGGCTATAAATGTCACATCGGTACGTTGCCCTTCGTCCTTCAATGAACATCTCGGGAGCTGAATAGTTAGGCGTGCCCAAATACCGACTTAATGTGGTTCCGGCAGTGGATTGCATTAAGCGAGCAAGACCAAAATCTATAACTTTTACGATGGGAATGTTGTTCGCTGATGCGGCGTGTGCGGTCGCAACCAAAAAGATATTGGACGGTTTGAGATCAAGGTGAAGGACCTTTTGCTTATGTGCAAATTCAATTGCGCTGCATACTTGTTCCAAAATGTGCGTCGCTCTCAGCAATGACATCTGGCCCGACTGACCCAATTCGTCGAGCAACGTGTGCCCGGATAACCAGTCCATCACGAGGTACGCTAGTCCTTGCTCCACACCGCTCTCGCGAGTGCGAACGATATTGGGATGCTGCAACTTTTTCGTGATTGCTACTTCATACTTGAAGAGCTTACTAAACAAAGTGTTGGAACTATCGAACAGTTCTGGCTTAATTACCTTTATTGCCACAGTCTCATCTTGTTCTTGAAACCGACCCTTGTAGATGAAACTCATCCCGCCATGTGTCACAAACTCTTCAATCAGATATCCAGATGAGAGTTGAGTTCCAACAAGTTTATAGGGGTCCGTCTTAGCCATTATCGGTTTTCCAAGTCGATCTTTTCTCTTCTGTCAGACGGGATTTGGGCATGAGCTTTCTTCATTTAGACCGGTCGTAAAGATCGGGTTTAAGTAAAGGAGGAAACCGAACGCTTATGCTTTCACGCGGCTCTGCGGGAGGTTTAGCGAGGAGCGATGTGCCCATGGTGAATGAAGACTTCTCCGGCGATTATTCGCCTTCACCTGCAGTGGAGGCGTTAGACAGATCATGATAAGCGAAGCTCCTCTCGATAGAGCTAAAAGCTTTACCATCCACTTCAGCATATGGATAGATGAAATAATTGAGCGGCTCTCCCCGCTGCTGTGGTTCAAGGATCAAATCGCGACCGATAGTGAACTCGACGCGGTTCTCATCATGCGCGCCGAAGAAGTATTCGCGTTTGTCCGGGTTCTTAGCCGCTTCTGAAGCATCAACTGGCACCCAACCGATCCCCTGAGCATAGAACTCTGCCCAACAGTGATAGCCGCTCACCTCGCCTGCGCCTCTATCCACGGGCAATGGAAAACCAATCGCAAAGCGTGCGGGGATGCCTAGCGCCCGGGCATAGCCGATGAAGATAGCGTGAAAATCCGTGCAATTGCCGCGCCGAGCATCACAGGCGTAGTAGATGTCACCGCGTCCCCAACCTTGGCCGCTCTTGTCGTATTTTACAGTCGCGACAATATGGTTATAGATCGCACGTGCTTTCTCGAGGTCAGTTTTAGCGCCGGCCGCAGCTACTACTTCCTGCGCCCACTGCTTGATCTTGCCGTCAATCGGCACTAATCGATCCGGTTGGAGCCAGCGGTCCATATTCGGGTCACGCTCTTCTTTCACAGGAGCATAATTAGCCTGCTGTAGCCTTTCCTGTAGATGTTCCTTGCGAATTGCATTAAAGCGCATAGTGACGGCGAAGCTTGATTCCTGAGGGTTATTCAAGCTGATATGCATGACTTTGTTTCCATACTGCGACGTATGAATCTTATATTGGTGAGGAGAATCAATCTTCATTTCAGTGATCTTCTGAAAACGGCTGTCGTGTGGTACAGGTATCCAAAGATCAACTTTCTTTGCTCCGGCCGGAATTTCTTTGACCAGTGCTTTATATTCAAACTCGAACTTACGCTCTCGTGGCGGATTCGCTCCCACGCGAATAAGCGAAATTGAAAATAGTGCGATTGGCAGCAGCAAGCAGGTTGCTAGATATGTGCTCACATGAGTAATTCTTTTCATCACTGTCTCCTTTTAGTTGCTGAGAGCTGTAGTTCGATTTTAGAAGTTGTACTGGAGGAAAATGTTCACGCGATGATCTACACCGCGCTGGAGTCCTTTGAAGTCAGTTAGCCAATACAGATAATCGACACCGAACAGGAAATTCCCGCCTGGCGTGATCCGGTTGGCAAAGTAGTAGGCCCGATTGCGCGTACGGCCTCCAGTGGGAAGATCAGCGTCAACCGGATCATCAGTTGTAAAACCTGGATTAAATGAGAGGTAGCGTGAGAGCTTGATGTTTGCTTCCAACCACCCGCCGCGCCCGCGTATCTCACGTCCGGTTAAGACGTTGATGCCCTGACCTGCCCCGCCGCGAATGTCACTCGTATTGCGTCCCCACCAACCCTCTCCACGCATCGACAAACGGCTCGCGAAAGGAATAGTGAAGTCGAGGTTGAAAAGCTGAGAATGAAATCGGGTGCGTCCTGCCACTGGTCGTGCGGTCTTTTCGAATCCATAAAAACCGGAGAGACCGATGCTCGCGGTTCGATCTTTGCCGAATGGATGAGAATAGCCGATACGTCCCTGCAGATCAGGAGGACTACTCTCTTCGCCGTCGCGAAAGCCATTGTTGTCGAGATCCTGCGCGTCAATAGCGCCAGTAAGGCCAATTCCTCCGAGGAGAGAGAACTTACCTCGACCAACCCTGGGCTCATACGCAAGGCGCAACTGCGGTCTGCGGTCGCCGACATTGCCTGCGTTCCACATCAGCGTGTCGTTGTTAACGGTAGGAAAAAGTGGGGAAACTATGTCCCACGTCTGTCCCGCGAGGAGCGAAGCCTCTTTCCAGTCCAGGCGCAGGTAAGCATGACGAATGCGAATGATCTGACGCGACTCAGAACCTCCGTTCTCAAAGTCGGTCTCTAACTTTCCCGAGAGTCTTGCATTGCCAAGCTTGGCGATCTGCGGGCCTGTGTAGTCGATGCCGATGCGCGTGAGGCGAGGATGAATTGAATAATCACCATTCGTTGTTCCGTTCACTCGCGGGTCCGGAGAAGTGATGAACAATGGAGTCTGAGTATTGTTTGGATGCTGGCTATCGAAATCCATATCAAGCCGGAGGAACCCGTAGAGTTTGAATTTGTTGCCTTCGCCAAGCAGATCCGACCAGCGCACGAGTTGGTTCTTATCCGTCTGGCTTGATGGCGTGGAGGCTTGGGCGACGGCGTTCGCCTGTGGTGTTGAAAGGCCGGAACTACTGCTCGCTGCTTTCTCACCAGTAAGAGCATCCATTCTTGCTTTGAGTTCAAGGAGCGTTTGCGCCAGCGCGCGGTTTTGGTCTTCCACCTCTTCGAGTCGGCGCCTTAGAGTCTCAATCTCGCTGTTTGATCCCGCTGAGACTTTGTTTGCCGTGCCATTTGTTTTGACATCGGCAGTCTCTGCTGGAAGTTGTGCTTTGACTATAATTGATGGCGGGGAGGTCTGCGCTGCCGCGCCACTGACGAAGATAAAGATGGTGCCGCAGAGTGCAGCGAGAATCAGGTGGGACCTTTTCATCATGACGAGTGACTCGCTTTCTTCAGACTCAAGAAAGCAAGCGCCTCATCGAGTAGTTAATCGAAGTCTGGCGAGTTACTCCTGAGTCTGTGAAGGTAAGGGTGTTTTGCGCTCCACACCGGGACCGCTATGTGACCCATTCAGTTAAATTGTCTGTGGCTCATAAGATCGAAGTAAGCACTTTGGAATTCGCAGGTAAACTTGCGACTTCGATGTACTAACTCTCCTATTTGGAACTGAATTCACACACGGCGTAGCGAAGGCTATTCGGTTGCCGCGTAACGACCGTTACCCATAATTAAAGGTCGGCAAGGATTTGGGGGGCCAAGCCACACCCGGCCCCCCGGCGCTTACCCGCCAAAACGTTATTTGAACGTCACACGTTTCGTTGGATAGTGGCCTGGCATGCCAACGTGAGCCTGTGCCCTCATTTTTGAGAAAACGAGTGCTTCATTTATCAAGGACATTGTCGCATGCACCGATTCCATTTCTGGCAAAACACCAGAGTCGATTTGCTTCGAAATCTTTTTAACTGAGGTACTCATTTCTTCAAAGCCGTTGATGTCTCTACTTAGCAGGGCAACCTTATCCATCTCGTTGAAATGGGTCTTGAACTCGCGGCATGAGCTTGCAGCGTTTGCAAAACCTTGGCTGGACTTAGCGAAGTGCTCATCAGCTCCTCTAATTTTGGCTACTTCTGCGGCAACTTCTTCCTTCTTGCCGGATGCGTCAAACTTAGTTGTGTCTAAGCGTTCCAACATCGCTAATCCTATATAGAATTCAGCGATTGCATCGAGCGCCATCGCATCAGCCGATGACTTGTAGGCGTTAATCTGTTTCGCTCCCTGACCGGAAGCGTAAAAAGAACCTCAACTGCAACTCCATATTGCGGCGCTGGTTGGTTCCGGATTCAAAGTGGATAATAGGAGGAAAGGTAGCGTAAGCAAGGCAGCTACTCGAACTACTCGTTTCATTGAGTTCTCCTTTCGAGAGGTTAAAGTTTGAAGAGTGAGCTAACTGATGGCCGGATCGTATACCTACTAGATCCCCAGCGCAAGCGCTTTTGAACTTTTCCAGCGAAGAACCTTTCGGATGGGCGGTTTGCCTGGCAGATTTTTGCCAAACACCCGAACTCATGGGCTTATCCTAAAAACCGAAAGACCGGTTTGGACCGGCCTTTCAGGTTGGTGAAGCATTCAGCTTTCGGCTCGCTGTTCTCACCCCGAACAACAATAACTGATTGCAACACATTTTACTGATATGAAGAACTCTGTCAATTTGGAACAAGTCTTACAGCCTTATTAGAATAGATATCAGAGACGCTGCGCGTGGTTTTATGGAAGACAAGCCAATTACCTTGTGATACCAAGCAGGAGCTCGAGAGTTCTCGTCATGAGTGCTGAAGTTGGTGGTTTTTTCATCGATACAAAGCACAAGACAGACGTTTACAAAATTGGTGAAACGAGGCCTTACCCTGGGAGTTAGAGGTTACACAATGCTCGAATCACACTTGTATATAAGGACGTACGTAAAGCAGGCCGCCTACGCTTCTAGTCTATGACCAAACAGCGCAAAATTCTCGATTCTGAGACATCTCCCATTGAGGTGTACTCAATCTCCAATCGAATGATCGGTTTGACCGGCACTTTAGGCATGACTTTAGCACCAGGAGTAAAACACGAATACAGGACCGAGATTTGGGATCGCGATATTGATAAAGATTTAGAGCGTTTACAGAATTACTACGGAGTGGATCTACTAATTACACTATTGGAAGAGCATGAATTTCAAGATCTTCGAATGTTTGGCTTCATCGAACGAGTCAAGCGGTATGATATGGATCACATCTGGTTTCCGATTCCTGACACATCGGTTCCAAGAAATATGTCCCGATTTGCCAACTTGATAACAAGAATTATTGATGCGTTAAGTAACGGCCAAACGGTAGTGGTGCATTGCATGGCTGGCCTTGGCCGCAGTGGACTGGTGGCTGCTTCTTGTTTAACAGCGCTCGGTCTTACACCAGCGCAAGCCATATCACTCGTGCGTTCGGTTCGTCCGCGGGCGATTGACCCAAAAGAGCAAGAAAGCTTTGTGGCTGCTTTCAACAGCTACGTGCGCGGGTCCGTGCAACGAAGATCATAAGTTTTTTTTTCAAATTTCATGGGCTGAATCAACGGTGAGCTTGCGACCCTAAAAAATATTAGGAGGACCGAGCGTTCGGCTGAGCTTTAAGTCGATGTCAGGCTGTGCTCATCGCGACGCTAACAATACATTCTCAGTGCCAGGTAAACGACTTTTATTCGTGTGTTCAGAATTACCGTATCCCATCACAAAGGGCATTAGAGTTCGACAATCAACTCAAATCGAAACACTTGCCCGGCAGTTTGAGGTGTCGGTCGCAATTACACACTCCTCCTTCAAGAAGGGGAACGATCGGAAAGGATCTAACTTCCATGTTCATCACTGGACCGCGCCTCCCAAACCCGTTCTTACGAACACCATAAGTCAGATTTTGAAGCCGACTGACTACTACGTTGCTCCACCTACACATGAAGGCTGCCATCGGCTTGATCTTTCGAAAATTTTGAGCAATGGCTACTTCGATCTCTTATGGGTCTCACGCCTAAAGAGCGCATGGACCCTGGGACGGATCGATTCTGTACCGTGCGTGTTTGATCTGGACGAAATCGAAAGTCGGACCCGAGATGCTAGAGTGAGACTAATAGAAAGCCTATCACTAAGGCGCCGTCTCACACACGCGGCCGACATACGCGCTCTCTACGCAATCGAGCGAGATGTCAGTAAGCGCTATGATTTAGTGACTCTATCATCACAATCAGACTTGAACTGCCTTAACCTCAATAATCTTCGATGGCTCCCGAACTGCGCCCCGTTGATAGCAACGCCAGGCTATCCGGGTCAGGCCTCGGATAAAAATGCTGAAATTTTATTCATAGGCACGTTGGAGTATGACCCCAATCTTCACGGAATCAGATGGTTCTTGAATCATGTATGGCCCGACCTTCTTTTAAAATTACCGTATGCAACTCTACATATAGTCGGTGAAGGTGGGCAGCGCCTGCCGGATTTGGGAATGGCTCCGCATACGATCGTGTATGGGGCCGTTGATGATGCGTCAGAAATTTGGAAAAGATGTAATTTGTCGGTCGTTCCGATCTTTGCCGCTGGCGGAACCAGAATAAAAATTTTGGAATCATGGGAGCGAGGTGTAGCGGTCGTTACCACTCCAGTTGGTGTTAGTGGGCTGCTCGCAGTTGACGGTGTTCACGCCCTCATTGCCAACGATTCTTCATCGTTCACGAATGCTTGTTATAAGGTACTAACGTCGTCGCAACTGAGACTTTCATTAGTCGAAGCTGGACAAATGTTGGTCGAGAAAAATTATTCCAGAGCAGCCGTGGAGCAGAGGATTACGGAACTCGCTGAGGAGGCCCTCTCACTGTATTTACCGTCTCAATATGGTTACTAAACCCATAAATTCAGAATAAGATCATAGTGGCCGGCCTGATCCGCGGGATACGACCCCGACTGAAGCTTTCGGATGATTGCTGGTAGAGCAGAATTGAAACGCGTGCCACGATCAATTGGATGTAAGGTCCAAGCAGTCGCTACGTCCAGATCTGCTCGAGCATAGCCGCATTCTCTCATACGGAATGTAACCATAGCTTCCCAGTTGGCGAGATTGCTACTGCTTTCCGTTGCTCGATCACGTGACACCGTATGTACCTTAAGGGGCAATAAACTCTTAAACCGCTTCACATCAATGAGGAACAGCCGACTGCTGAAGAGATCGAATCTAAAATATCCAGCATCGTCGCGCACATATGGAACAGGCTGACATAGAAATCCATCCTCTCTGGGCGGCCCAGGCCGCGGCATTACACATATTATATTTACGTTTTCTCGCAGCAATTCAATACCGGCATCGATCCAGCTGTGATCGGGATGCTGATAAAGCAACATGTCACAATCTGTGTTCAATAGGTAGGGGGATTCAGCTTGTTCGATTGAGAATACGTAACTCAGTATCGGTGATCCTCGAGCGTCATGATCATAAGGGACCATCTCCCCGAAATGCTTAGTTACAACCTTGCTTCTATTGCGAGCGGAGTAGTTGACTGGTTCCACTCGATCTATCACATCATTAGAGATTAAGTCCTTTCCCACTTGTAGTAACTCTTCAATGCTTCCAGGTTGCGGCCGATTGCGAAAATTACCCGATAATGGTGCGGTATCTGTCAGCATTACTCTTTCTGTGAATGGGTAATTACAGGTTCGAACGAAATGCGGAATCGTATGCGAAATAAAAGAGACGTCAGTCCGCGCGGTGATTATTGCAAGAGAGCAGTCGTTTGACATAGACAGTTTCAACACGAATGATGTCGTAATATTTCATCTTCAAATGTAATCGTATTTGCGCAAGCTCTCGCTGTCGTTTGCAAAGTCGAATGCATCGCATCGTTCACGCCATTTAAAAAGTCTGTTTTGATGAGCCAAGTCCTTCCCTGCGTCTGCGATAACTGAGTTTGGAATATGCAGAAACTCACTGAGCAAATCGGTTGCAGTTGGACGATAAAGACAAACGTCTTCGTACCGGATCTCGATGAATTGGTTCGCTGAAAGCGCCTTTTTGTACGCCGCCGCCACACTTATGTTGTTTTCCCAAACGCGAAACCACCGATCGAGTCGGTGTGTTTCATTGAGGTTGGGCCAGTTTTCCGAGATTTTGGTCAAAGCAACATCCCTTCCGTCTCTCACAACGTGTATTACACGACACTTTGGAAAGCTGCGGATGTATAAAGGGAGCACGAAAGTGTTCCGAGGATCTTTAAACCCCCACTGACCTCCAGTGTAGCCAGCGGCCGCATACTCTTTTGGTAGAATCTCGTCCACGAACCGCTGCACCTCATCCGCCTTGTTCTCGACGATTTGTTGCCAATTGCCTGGAAGTGGATCGAGATAACGGAAAGTGTCTGTAAACGCGTTGATACCAGCAAAGAAGATCGCGGGCTCTTTGAACTCATTCTGAGAAAGCGCTCCTCCCATAAATATTCCACAGCGTTCAAGTATCTCAACTACAAGGCGGGTTCCCGAACTGCCCATTCCAATTATGATTATTGGCGAATCGCTCATTGAGTATTTTTTCATGTCATTCGTGCGAAAAGTACGCTCAAAGATTTAAGGGAACACCGTCTCGATCTGGGCTGCGACAGTGTCCCAGTCCAAAGAAAGCACTGACTGCCTTGCGCTGTTCTTCATTCCTAGAGTGACTCCACCGCTGCGTGCTAATTCCTTTACTATAGACGTGATGGATGCCGGATCTGGAGAATCCAATAGATAACCACTTATTCTATCCTCGACAATCTCAACAGCGCCGCCACGTCTTGAAGCTATGGCAGGTGTTCCAGTGGCCATTCCTTCAATAATTGTTAGTGGTAGACACTCACGCCAAAGTGAAGGCGCCACTACCAAATCAACTTCATTTAATAAGCGCGGCATCTGATTATGAGGTATCTCACCGACCACGTTTAATTGCGGTATGCTCTTTCTATACGACGTAACCGTCTCCGTTATGCGAGCCCGTTCTGCAGCGGGGTAAATGGTTTCCTGTTGATCTCCAAAGTCCCATAGATTTGGTGATCCCGCTAAGATCGCATTGAAAGGTACTCTGCTGTTATGGAGATGCTGACAAGCAGCTAAATAAATTTCTATGCCCTTGCCCACATGCCATACGGAACTAAAGAGTAGAGTGAGAGGTTTATCGCTAATTCGGGGGGTTGACCTTGGCCGAAAGCGGTTAGTGTCGACTCCCATAGGCTGCCATCTGCAACGTTCAAGTGGTTGTTTGGTTTCTTTCGAGAAAGCGTCACGAAGCCAACGAGCGGGAAACAGGAAGATATGTTCATTATCGCCGGAGCCACGCGGCAGCCACTCTTCGCAATAATTAAAAAAGATGCAGATACACGGCTTAGATAAAGCTGGAAGCAACTCGGGGAAATTGTAAGCGATGATCAAATCATGTTGTCGTTCTAAACGCACTATTTGGTCTATATACTGATCGATCATTTCGTGAGATGTCAGTCCATTAGATTCTCCCGCAGTAGGACCTAGGGTACGAACCCCCGCCATGCGGCTTTCAACCGTTCTACAGACTACGAGCACCTCGTGTTGTTTGCCGAGCGAAGTGCGTAAACTCCAAAGACATCGTTCCATTCCGCCGCTGGCAACGCGACGCAATCTAGAATAAAAAGAAACAACGAAGAGGAGACGCACCTACAAACCTTTGTATAAGCGTTCAGCAAAACGGCCTGCGTTATAGTTTGGACATTCACGATGGGCTTGTCTTGCGACCGCCCAATGATAGCGCAGCAGCGACATCATTCTTGCTGGCGGATACATCTGAGACTGATAGGTTGTCAATATAGCCATTTTTTGCAAAGCATACCCATCTATACTTATCACGTTAGTCTCGTATGTGCCGGGCCATCTGTCGAAGCCGTATTCGCGATCCTCAGTACAACGAGAATATTCGCGGAAGAAACCAATGTCTTCCCAATAGAGATTACAGCCAAGTTGGTCAGCTACTGCACGGGCAAGAAAATGATCGGGATGAGGTGAGAATCCGAATGGGGCAGCGATTTCAGAATTCGCTAAATCTACAAGAGGGGCGACACGATCTGCTAGATTTGCGATTCGGCTGGTGTCCGGCGGTCCCCATGGCCATGGTTCTTCCCATTCATTCAAAAACAGGCACTTAGCTCCCAATCCAAGGCCCAAGCCGCACTCGTTCTCAGCCTGCCTTAGATAGGAAATACTCTTGTATGTAAGTTGCTGAGAAATTGGCAGCTTATCATCCTTCGTGCGTGACAAATTAAAAAGAGTCACAACGACCACTGGTCGTTGCCAACTGAGAAGTGTACCGACGAATGAGAGTGCAACATCGTCACAGTGCGGTTCTATTAGCACCAGTGGTCGTCCACGAAATTGGGGCGCTGGTAGTGTGACGAACCGTTGATCGTTGCCGAACCCGCCTAACGAATGCTGAGAGGCAAAAGAAAGCCAAGGCACCTGGTAATCAACAACGGTGGCATCAGTGCAATTCCTTAGCTTCTGCATCGCTTCGGTGAGAAGATGACCGGCACGTTCTTCAAAGGAATAAACGGCGTCTCCCGAAGGAAGAGACAAAGATTTCTCCGCCGCTGCGAAAATGGATTCGTCCGTCTCCGCATGCCCCTCGCCCATATACGTTTTCTCCTCGTCTCTACTTACACAGACCAAGCAACGGCTCATAGACGGTTTCAACCATTTTCTTAGCTATAATCGGAAATTCATAGGCTTGTGCATCTTTTGCGGCACGTCCAGCCAGTTGCAGGGCTAACGATCGATTGCTGAGCAGCAGATGAATACAGTCAGCGATCTCCGAAGGACTCTTTGGAGAAACAAGTAGTCCATTTTCGTTGTGCCTTATAATTGAACATATACCGCCTACTCGGCTCGCAATTATTGGGAGTCCCATAGCCATTGCTTCCAGCAACACGCTTCCGAACTCCTCGTAGACCGATGGCACCACTAGCACACTTGCTGAGGCCATTAGCAAGGGCACATCATCGTGATGAAGAAATCCTGTGAAAACTGTCCGATCTGAGATACCTTCTTGTGTTGCCTGCCTTTGAAGCTTTGCGCGATATGGACCGTCACCGGCTATGATTAGCTTTGCTGTTTTTTCATTTCCGCATAGTTTCGCAAATGCTCTTATGAGATAGGCAACGCCTTTCTGCTGTGCCAACCTGCCTACATAAACAACAAGTGGTCCACCGCAGATCCCGTACTTTTCGTTAAAGATAGCTACCGCTTTGTGCTCAGGCGTGCGCAATGGCCGTTGTAAGCCTACTCCGTCTGGAATAACAAAGAGCTTGTTAGTTTGCATCTGTCCATTTGAGAGCAAGATTTCGGCCATTCTGGTCGTCAGCACCACTACAGCACCGGCTGCCCGAAGTCCCTCTTTTTCGATAAGGCCGCCTAAGAATTGTCGCGATCTTGGGTACACTCCTGAAGCGATGTATGTAAATTGCCAACTGCTATGAAGGCTAACAATGAAAGGCACCCCAGCGCGCCGCGCTGCGAGAAGACCCAGCGGGATTGCGGCTAAGTCTTGAGCGCTATGACAATGGACAAGATCATAATCGCCATATTTTATCTTCATGATGTGATTAAATGCCGGGACTGCGTACATCTGACGTGGTGTACAGATTGGCCAACCGTACCTAAAAACTGTGATATGCCCTTCTACTTGGTAGTTCGGCTCCCAAGGAGGCCGTACGGTAATAACATCCTGAGAAATACCACGTGCTGCTAGGGCTTTGGCTAATAAATAAACCTGCAATTGCATGCCACCAACGGCGTGGAATTTGCTCATTTGATTGGCCGTCGCCGGATCGCGCAATTGCGCGTGGGGTGGGTGATAACGGCTCGATATACGTAGCACTCTCAAGTGATGAGGCTCAGAGAAATGGGATGTACTACCGCAAACTTGGATTACGCGCTCTGGTGGAGACGCGTTAGTCTTGAGGACCCAAACGAACGGTCTATATTATCCTGTTTCGCAGAAGACGTATACGCTCATCCAAAAGGTTAGGAAAGTGGACGGACCGGGCCTCGAGTTGCAGACTTATCCGAACCGAATATTCCGTAGTCAAGCTGGCGTAACAAGATCTTTATTTTCCTGATTCTGGGTTTCGGCGCAGAGTTTTAAAAGACTCCCCTTTTTTTGTGACATAAACATTAGCACCTCGGGTTAGGAATAATCACCGAGACCGGGGCGTCACCTGACTGTTGAGTAACCACCGGCTCCTCAGATTCGATTGCATCTACCTGCTCATTCAACAAAGTTTTCAGGAATAGCACCTCACAAATAAAAACCTAATCATTTCCACAAGACTCATTTCGTCATCACGGAACAATATCGGCGTACCTACCGCAAGGGGATAATTACCTTTTTTAAGAATTCAACTAGTCCGGGAGATTTCCACTAGAGACTGCGAACGGTTCAAATCGATGCTTGG
>Ga0070681_10002897_pt1 | contig 15863 bp, 14 predicted proteins | sample KBSC83BmetaG_FD_65650 | JGI IMG/M metagenome (GOLD analysis project Ga0070681, IMG submission 65650) | Corn rhizosphere microbial communities from Kellogg Biological Station, Michigan, USA - KBS C8-3B metaG | ecosystem: Host-associated > Plants > Roots > Rhizosphere | place: USA: Michigan...
ACACGCCTGCTGCTGCGCATCCTGCGTCACGAGGCCGGGCACGCGCTCGACAACGCCTACCGCCTGCGCCGCCGGCGCCGCTGGCGCGAGGTGTTCGGCCCGGCCTCGCTCCCGTACCCGGCGCGCTACCGCGCGCGCGCCGGCAGCCGCCGCTACGTGCACCACCTCGGCGAGTGGTACGCGCAGGCGCACCCCACCGAGGATTTCGCCGAGACCTTCGCGGTGTGGCTGACGCCGCAGTCGGGCTGGCGCAAGAGCTACGCCGGGTGGCCGGCGCTGTACAAGCTGCAGGCGGTGGACGAGCTGATGGCGAGCGTGCGCGGCCGGCGACCGCCGGTGCGCAACCGCACGCTCATCGAGCCGCTGCATGCCAACACCCGCACCCTGGCGCAGCACTACCGCAGGAAGCTCGCGCACAACCGCATGATCCGCCGCGGGCTCGCCGACGAGCTGCTGCAGCGCGCCTTTACGCCGGGGCGGCCGCGCCGCGCGGCGCTGCGCGCCGCGACCCTGCTGCGCGCGGAAGGGCGCGGCCTGACGGCCTCGGTGGCGCGCACCCTCGGCGTCGAGCGCTACAGCGTGGCGCAGATCCTGCGCATCCTCATCGAGCGCTGCGAGCACATGCGGCTCCACCTGCGCGGCAACCGCCGCGACGCGCGCCGCTACTCGCGCTGGATGCTCGAGCGACTCACGGGACTGTACTCCCAGGGTGAGACTCCGCACCTGCCCTTATGAAACGACTGCGCACGCTCGTCGTGGTGCACGCGAGCCTGGTGCCGCCGGAGAGCCTGGAGGGACACAGCGAGAAGGACATCGAGGAGTGGCGCACCGAGTATGACGTCACCTCGACCCTGCGCCGGCTCGGCCACGACGTGCGCTGCATCGGCGTGCTCGACAGCCTGACCGAGCTGCGCAGCGCGATCGCCGACTGGAAGCCCGACATCGTCTTCAACCTGCTGGAGGAGTTCGACGGCATCGTCACCTACGACCAGCACGTGGTGGCGTTCCTCGAGCTCATGCGTCAGCCCTACACCGGCTGCAACCCGCGCGGCCTGCTGCTGTCGCGGGACAAGTCGCTCAGCAAGCAGCTGCTCAGCTTTCACCGCATCGCCACACCGCAGTTCGCCGTGTTCCGCCGCGGGCTGCGGCTACACGTGCCGCGCAAGCTGCGCTTCCCGCTGTTCGTGAAGTCGACCGTCGAGGACGCCTCCCTCGGCATCGCCCAGGCCTCGGTGGTCGAGGACGCCGCCAAACTCAGGGAGCGCATCGAGTTCGTGCACGAGCAGGTGAAGTCGGACGCGCTGGTCGAGGAGTACATCGAGGGGCGCGAGCTGTACGTCGGGGTCATGGGCAACGAGCGCCTGACGCGGCTGCCGGTATGGGAGATGGTGTTCGGCTCCATGCCCGAGTCGCTGGCCGGCATCGCCACCCGCAAGGTGAAGTGGGACAAGCGCTACCAGGCGAAATACGGCATCACCACGCACGCCGCCGTCGACCTGCCGCCGCCGGTGCTGGCGGCTCTCGACCGCCTGTCGCGCCGCATCTACCGGGCGCTCGGCCTGTCCGGGTATGCTCGCATGGATTTCCGGGTTACCGCGCAGGGGCAGGTCTACGTGCTGGAAGCCAACGCCAATCCCAACCTCGAGGCGGCCGAGGACTTCGCCGAGTCGGCGCGCGCCGCCGGCACCGCCTACGACCAGCTGCTCGAGCGCCTCATGGACCTGGGCCTCAAGTACCGCGCCCAGTGGCGTGCCGACTATGGCTGAGCGCGTGCCCCGCCAGGTGCTGCTCGCCTCGCTGCTGCTGGCGACGCTGCTGGCGGGCTGCGCGGACCAGGCCAGGAAGAACGAGGACGAGATGACGCAGCTCCTGGCGCTGCTGCCGGGGCGCTACGACAACAGCGCGCAGCTGGAGGCGGACGCACATGCCGGCGCGCCGGCCCACGAGAAGGTCGCGCTGGTCATCGCCCACGTCTACACCCCGCGCCTCGGCCACCACCTGTTCTATGCGCAGGAGATGGCGGCCGATGACCCGCGCCGCGTGCTCGGGCAGAAGATGTACGGCTTCGAGGTCGACGAGAAGCGCGGCATCGTGGAAACGGTGTTCGAGTTCGCCGAGCCGCTGCGCTGGCGCGACGGGCAGCTGCACCCCGAGGTGTTCACCAGCGTCGTGATCGAGGACGTGCACGCCGAAGGCTGCCAGCTGCTGTGGAAGAAGGTCGACGCGACGTTCGTCGCCCGGCACGACCCGAAGGCCTGCCCCGAGCCGGGCGGCACCGCCGCGCCGCCGCAGGCGACCCTCGCGGTCGGGGCGCTGAGCGTCGGCGACTACAAGTTCCGCAAGGGCCACTAGGCGCGCCTCCGCGCCGGCGCCTCAGTGTCTGAGGTGCTGGTCCAGCCAGTCGAACACGGTGCGGTACCAGAGCACGCTGTCGGCCGGCTTCAGCACCCAGTGGTTCTCGTCCGGAAACACCAGCAGCTTGCTCTCGATGCCGCGCCGCTGCAGCGCGGTGAAGGCGCCGATGCCCTGCGAGTAGGGGATGCGGAAGTCCTGCTCGCCGTGGATGACCAGCATCGGCGTGCGCCACTTGGCGACGAAGTCCACCGGGTTCCAGCGCTCATAGCCTTCCGGGTTCTGGTAGTACGGGCCGCCGAACTCCCACTCCGGGAACCACAGCTCCTCGGTCGAGTAGTACGTCATGCGCTGGTCGAATATGCCGTCATGGTTGACGATGCAGCGGAAGCGCTCCGGCCAGTTGCCCTCGATCCAGTTCATCATGAAGCCGCCGTAGGAGGCGCCCAGCGCGCAGGCGCGCTCGCCGTCGAGCCACGGGTACCTGGCGAGCGCGGCGTCCAGACCCTTCTGCAGGTCGACGAGCGGCTTGCCGCCCCAGTCGCCGCTGATCGAGTCGGTGAACGCCTGGCCGTACCCGGGCGAGCCGTGGAAGTCGATCATCACCACGCCGTAGCCGGCGGCGGCGAAGGCCTGCGCGTTCCAGCGGTAGGTCCACATGTTCTGGAAGCTCGACTGCGGTCCGCCGTGCACCAGGAACGCCACCGGGAAGCGCTTGCCGGGCTCCAAGCCGTACGGCTGCATGACGTAGCCGTGCACGGTCTCGTCGTTCCAGCCCTTGAAGCTGAACTGCTCGTAGGCGCCGAGGTGACGCGCGCCGAGCAGGTCGCGGTTGGCCTCGGTCAGACGCTTGAGCGCGCCGCCCTTCACGGCCACCTCGTACAGGTCGTCGGGACCGCCGAGGTCGGCGCGTGCCAGGACGACGTGCGTGGCGGTGGCCGTGTAGTCATCCACCTCGCCCGAGCTCACCAGCTCGAAGCGCAGCCCGTTCTTCGGATCAATCCGGTACAGCTTGCGCTGCCCGAGGTCGTCGGCGCTCGCCAGCAGCCACCGGCCGTCGGGGGTGGCGCCGAGGCGCGCCACCGAGCGGTCCCAGGCGCCGGTCAGTGCGCGCACGGCGCCGTCGCGCGCGCTCCTCAGCACGATGTGGAAGCGGTCGGACTCGAAGCCGGGGCGCTCCTGCGCCAGCCACGCCAGGTCGCCGTTGGCGAGGAACACCGGCTGCGCATCCCAGGCCGGGTTGCCGGCGGTGAGATTGACCGGCGCGGCGCGGCCGTCGGCGGGCACCTGGAACAGGTCGAAGTTGGTCGACCAGGGCTCGGTGCGCCCGGCGATGCGGGCCGAGAACACCAGCGTGCGGCCGTCGGGACTGAAGGCGAAGTCCTCGTCGCCGCCGAAGGGCTTGCCGGGGATGTCGGCCTCGAAGCCCTTGGACACGTCCACCGGCTCGCCGGCCGCGCCGTCGGTGCCGAGGCGCGCGGCGAACAGATGCGAGCGCGTGCCCTCGCTCCAGGTGTCCCAGTGGCGCATGAAGACGCGCTCGTAGAGGCGCGCGCGCGCCGGCTCCCTGCTGCGCGCCGCCAGCCGCTCCTTGGTGCAGCCGGGCGTCGGGCAGTCGACGAACACCTCCATGGACAGCGCCAGCGCGTCGCCGCGCGGTGAGACCCTGAAGGAACCGACGTCGAGCGGATAGTCCGTGACGCGCTGCGCGGCGGCGCTGCCCGGCGTCAGGCGCCACACCTGCGCGCTGCCGGAGTGCGAGGACAGGAAGTACAGCGCGCGGCCGTCCGGCGCCCAGCGCGGGCTCGAGGCGTTGTCCTTGAGCTCGGTGAGGCGCCGCGGCGCGGCGTCGGCGCGGTGCAGCTCGAGCAGCCACACGGCGTTGCGGCCGCGGTTGGCCGCCATGTCGGTCTCGCGCTCGACGAAGGCGAGGGTGCGGCCGTCGGGGGCGACCTGCGGGTCGCTGACACGCCGGAGCATCACCAGGTCCTCGGGCGTCAGCGGGCCGCCGCCCGGGTCGGCACAGGCGGCGGGTGCGAGCACCGCGAGGACGGGCAGGGCGGCGAGCGTGCACAGGAGCGGCCACGCGGCCGGGCGGGTGAGCGGCATGCGTTGTTCTTTCAGCCGACTTCGTCGGCGGCGATGGTCCAGGGCTCGTGCTTGGCGGCGTGGATCCACTCCTGCAGTGCCGCGTCTTCCAGCACGCTCGCCATGTACCAGCGTGCCGTCGGAGAGATGCCCGCGCCGTAGGTGTTGAAGCGCAGCACCACCGGGGCGTACATGGCGTCGGCGACCGAGTACTCGCCGAACAGCCACGGGCCGCCGCCGCCGAAGCGGCTGCGGCAGTCGTTCCAGATCTCATCGATGCGGTCGACGTCCGCCTCCAGCGCCGCCGTCGTGGCGGCGCGGCGGTTGCGGGCCCGCGCATTCATCGGCCACAGCGAGCGCAGCGTCGTGAAGCCGGAGTGCATCTCGGCGCACACCGCGCGCGCCACGGCGCGCGTCGCCGGCGCCTGCGGCCAGCCGCGCCCGCTGCGTTCGGCCGCGTACTCGCAGATGGCGAGCGAGTCCCACACGACGAGGCTGCCGTCGCGCAGCACCGGTACGCGCCCGCTCGGGCCGTGGCCGAGCAGCTCATCGTGGGTGCTGGCGGTGTCGAGGGGCACCAGCACCTCTTCGAACTGCAGTCCGACGTGCTTCAGCAGCAGCCACACGCGCAGCGACCACGAGGAGTAGTTCTTGTTGCCGATGACGAGAGTAAGCGCCGTCATGCAGATGGTAACCTTGCCGCGTGCTCAGCGACGTGCGCGCCATCGCCTTCGACCTCGATAATACACTCTGGGATGTGGAGCCGGTGCTGGCACGGGCGGAAGCGCAGCTGGGCGAGTGGCTGCGCGAGCACTGTCCGCGCATCGCCGCCGGCCTGTCGCGCGAGGACATGCGGCGCGCGCGCGTCGAGCTCGCGCAGCGTGAGCCGCACAACGCCCACGACGTCACCTACCTGCGTCTCACGGCACTCGCCGCGCACGCACGCGCGCACGGCTACGAGGAGCAGGTGGCGCAGCAGGCGTTCGCGGTCTTCCTGGCGGCGCGCAACCAGGTCGAGCCCTACGCCGACGTGCTGCCGGGGCTGACGCGCCTGGCGCGGCGCTACCGGCTGGCCTCGCTCAGCAACGGCAACGCGGATCTCGCCAGCATCGGGCTCGACCACTTGTTCGCGGTGTCGCTGAACGCCCGGCAGATCGGCGTGGCCAAGCCGCACCGGCGCTGCTTCGAGCGGCTGGCCGCGGAGCTGGCGCTCGCGCCCGGCGCGATCCTGTACGTGGGCGACGATGCGCTGCTCGACGTGCTGGCGGCGCGCAGCGCCGGCTGCGCCAGCGCGTGGATGAACCGCGGCGCGCGGCCGTGGCCGGCGGCGCTCGCGCCCGCCGATCTCACCGTCACCGACCTGCACGAGCTCGGCGCGGCGCTCGGCGCCTGAGCGCAGCTCTAGGCGGGCAGAGCCCGGCCCCGCGTCTCGACCACCAGTAACGGCGTGACCAGCCCGGCGGCCAGCGGTACCAGCGCGAACCACAGCAGGATGTGCATGATGGCCGCACTCGATCCGCCGGCCATGGCCGACAGCGCGCCGATGATCACCGGACCGGCGGCCGCGAGCACGCGGCCGATGTTGTAGCAGAAGCCGGCGCCGGTGGCGCGCAGCCGCGCCGGGAACAGCTCCGGCAGATAGAAGGTGAACGCGCCGAAGATGCCGTACACGCCGGCGCCGACCGCGACCAGCAGCGCCAGGCGCGCCGGCGCGGCGAGCGGCAGGCCGAAGGTGGCGAGGATCGCGACGGCCGAGAACAGGAAGTACACCCTGAACATGCGGCGCCGCCCGAGCAGGCGCGCCAGCGGCACCGCCGCCAGCGCCCCCAGCAGTCCGCCGAGGTTGAAGGCGTTCGAGGCGCGCGCCTGCCAGGCGGCGGCGAGCGCCTGTACCGCGGGGCCCGTGAGCCCGATGCCGGCCGCGTGCTCGTGGGCGAGCGTGCTGCCGAGCAGCGGCAGGAACGAGTTGCACGCCCACCAGGAGATGATGGCGATCACCGCCACGAAGAAGCCGCTCATGGTCGCGGCGCGCATCTCGGGTGCGAACAGCTCGCGCGGCGTCGAGGGCGCGCCGCGCGCGCGGCTCTGCTGCCACGGCTCGCTCTCGCGCAGGAACAGCCGCACCGTGAGCGCCGCCAGCGCCGGCAGGAGACCGGCGAGGAACACGTAGCGCCACGAGCTCTGCGGCTGGTCGGCGAACCACACCCCCGCGATCTGGTAGTTGACCGCGGTCGCCAGCACCAGGCCGAGCGGCGAGGAGGTCTGCAGGATGACGCCGGCCTCGACGCGGCGCTGCTCGGGCACGGCCTCGGCCACCAGCGCCGCGCCGATGCCCCACTCGCCACCGATGCCGAGCCCGGCCACGAGGCGACACAGGATCAGCTGCCACAGCTGGCTGGTGAGCGCGCACAGCGCGGTGCCGCACGCGTACAGGGCGATGGTGGCGAACAGCGCGCGCTTGCGCCCGATGCGGTCGGCGATCCAGCCGAACAGCACCCCGCCCGCCGCCCACGTCACCAGCAGCATGGAGGTGAGCGCGCCGATCCAGAACACCACGGCCCGGTGCGCCGCCGGCGAGCCCGGTGGCAGGTGCAGCAGCACCGGCAGGCAGTTGGGGGCGACGAAGTTGAACAGCAGCGCGTCGAAGACGTCGAAGCCCCAGCCGGCCCAGCCGGCGGCGATCACCAGCCAGTGGTAGCCCGACAGCCCGAGCCAGTGTGCGGTGGTTCGCGGTTGTGATTCCAACGCGGTCTCCGGCGCGGGCCTGTTAGCACTGTGGCAGCTGCGCTGCCAGCCGTGTAGGCGGATTCTGCCCCCAATCAGCGTAATGCATCACGGTAATGCGCGCCGCCGCGGGTGAACCTTTGACGGTCGCGGGCAGCCCTACAGATGAGGAGGCGAGCGGCGATGGTAGTGGCCAAGCGTGTACAACCGGTGGCGAACCTGCGCGAGTTCTTCAGGGACGCGCTGCACGGCGCGCTCGAGAAGCAGCAGCTCGCGGTCGAGGACCACACCGAGCATTACGTGGTCAACGTGCTGACGATGTTCGCGCGCTCCGAGGCCCTGTACGAGCAGACCCCGGAAGGCGTGCGCCTGAAGCCGCTGGTGGTGATGCTGTGCGAGGCGCTCGAGGCCTCCGGCGACGCGGAGCGCAACCGCTCGCTGCAGCGCCTCGGCGACGTGTCACTGTTCGTGGCTGGCTTCTTCGCGCGCAGCTTCGCCGCCAAGCTCATCGACATCGACTACCACATCGCCATGGGCGGGCGCGCCTACGGCGCGCTCGCGCACACCCTGCAACGGCGCGGCCGCGTGCTCGCCGGGGTGTTCGCCGAGCTGTCGGAGAAATTCCAGCCCATGGTCGATGCCCTGAACGAGGTCAGCGAGAGCAGCTATGTGCACAGCGACCAGGACATCCTGCGCCTGTACGAGATCTGGCTGAAGACCGGCAGCGCGCGCTGCTACGCGCTGCTGAAGCGCCTCGGGGTCGATCCGACCCGCGCCGCGGGCGCGAGTCGCGCCCACTGACAGAGGCCACATGCTGCTGTCGCGCCTGCAGGATTTCATCGGCGGCATCTACGACGTGCGCGTGGCGCACGACGTCTACGACTTCCTGGTCACCGACCGCGCCCGCCTGCCGCGGGTGGCGCGCGGCGGCACCGCCGACGAGGAGCTGATCGTCGCCGAGGGCGGCGGCGAGCTGGCCCTGTCGCTGTATCTGGACCCGGCGCTGCTGGCGCGCCTGGCGCAGGCCGATCCGCTCGAGCGCCTGCACGAGGGCAACGTCGCCGACTGGCTCACCGCGCTCGAGGGAGTGAGCCACTTTGTCTACCTCACCTGGAACGCCACGCACGACAAGCCGGTGTCGCTGCTGGAGCTGGAGATGCAGGCCGAGGTCGACAAGTACGTGGCCAGCCACTGGCTGCTGCGGCGCCAGCTGCCGGGCCACTTCCCGGCCGAGCTGCCGCAGCTGCTGTTCCGGCGTGCACGCGTCGATGCGGCGCTGGCGGCCGGGCGCGCCGGGCTGTACCGGGAAGCGAGCCGCTACGCGGAGAAGTTCTGCCGCAGTCTGGAGCGCTCACTGGCGCGCGGCCCGCGCGGGGCGGGTACCGAGGTGCTGGCGCAGCTGCGCCGCTTCTATCGCCTGAGCCACGCCCGCAAGCGGGCGCACATCGAGGACTGCGCCTGAGGGCGGGGCTCAGTCCCCGCCGCCGCTCTCGCGCTTGCGGGCCTCGAGCTCGCGCATCATCTTGATCCACTCCGACAGCCGGCGCAGGTCAGTGCGCGTGGTGACCGTCGGGGCGCTGCTGCCGGGCTGGCGCGCCGTGCGGTGCGCGTACGGATCGTAGGCTTCGTCGTGCTTGATGCTGAGACCCGGGTTGCCGAGCACCTCGAGCACCGGCCGCTCGTAGTCGTCGGGCGCATCGCGCCAGCTGACCGAGGCGTTGCCGCGATCGTCGTGCACGACCTGGCCGATACGCCGGCGTTCTGCCGCCGGCACGTCCTGCGGAACTGGTTTCTTTTTGCTGAACTGGTCCACGGATTATGACTAACTGCCGTGCAGGTTCTGATTTCCCCTGGGCATGCAGGGTAGCGGTGCGCGGCGTCACGTTTCCGCGAGATCCGTCACGAAATCCCGGCGGCCGCCGCGCCGTCCGTCGGCGCCCCCTCAGCCGCGGGCGCGCAGCAGGCCGAGGGCCGTCTTGGCGTCGGTTATTGTCCCATCGAGGGCCCAGCGGCAGGCTTCCGCCAGCGGCACCCAGTGAATTTCGATGACCTCGGCACGCTCGTGGGCCTTCGCGCCGGGCATGATTTCCGTGGCGAGGAATAGATGTACCCGTTCCGTGAACACCCCCGGGGAACTGAGGCATACGCCGAGGCTGCGCCAGTGACGGGCGCTCACCCCGGCTTCCTCCACCAGTTCGCGCTGCGCGGTTGCGAGCGGCGGTTCGGCCGGCTCGAGCTTGCCGGCCGGCAGCTCCCACACCCAGCCGTCGGCCACGTAGCGGTACTGGCGCAGCAGGCACACGCGCTGTGCGGCATCCAGCGCGACCGCCGCCGCGCCGCCCGGGTGATGCACGATCTCGAGGGTGGTGCGATGCCCGTTGGGCAGCGTCACCTCGTCGGTGGTGACGCGGATCACGCGCCCCCGGAAGTGCTCGCTCTGCCGCTCGGGCTTCATGCCTCGCATCCTAACCGCTGGGCGCGGCGCGCGCCCGCCGGCGCGGGTATAGTCGCATCCGCCTTATGACCACCACCGCGCATCTGGACAAGCTCAACGCCCCGCAGCGCAAGGCCGTCACGCACGGCGAGCCGCTGCCGGACAAGGGCTACCGCGCCGGGCCGCTGCTGATCGTCGCCGGGGCCGGCACCGGCAAGACCGATACGCTGGCGCACCGCGTGGCGCATCTAGTGATCAACGGCGTCGAACCGGCGCGCATCCTGATGCTCACCTTCACGCGCCGCGCCGCGCTCGAGATGCGCCGCCGTGCGCAGGACATCACGCGCAAGGCGCTCGACGACGCACTGGGAGGCGGGCTCAGCCAGAGCATCTCGCAGCGCCTCTCCTGGGCCGGCACCTTCCACTCGATCGGCAACCGCCTGCTGCGCCACTACGCCGCGCATGTGCAGCTCGATCCACACTTCAGCGTCATCGACCGCAGCGACGCCGCCGACCTCATGGACAGTCTGCGCCAGGAACTGGGGTTGGCCGGCAAGGAGCAGCGCTTCCCGCGCCGCGAGACCTGCCTGCAGATCTACTCCAATCGCGTCAACACGCGCGCGCCGCTCAAGGACGTGCTCGAGCAGCAGTACCCGTGGTGCGCGCAGTGGGAAGAGGAGCTGACGCGCCTGTACCGCGCCTACGTCGAGCAGAAGCAGCACGCCCACCTGCTCGATTACGACGACCTGCTGCTGTACTGGCACGCGATGATGGGCGAGGCGCGCCTCGCGCAGCACATCGGCGCGCACTTCGACCACGTACTGGTCGACGAGTACCAGGACACGAACCGCCTGCAGGCCGAGATCCTGCACGCCCTCAGGCCCGACGGCACCGGCCTCGCCGTGGTCGGCGATGACGCCCAGGCCATCTACTCGTTCCGCGCCGCCGCGGTCGAGAACATCCTCGGCTTCCCGGGGCGCTTCGATCCGCCGGCGGAGGTGGTGACGCTGGCGCAGAACTACCGCTCCACGCAGCAGGTGCTCGACGTCGCCAATGCGGTCATGGCCGAGGCGCCGCGCCAGCACCGCAAGTACCTGCTGTCGATCCGCGGTCAGGGCGCGCGGCCGCGCCTGGTGACGGTGGACGAGCTGCAGACGCAGGCTGAGTACGTCTGCAGCGAAGTGCTGAAGAAGCGCGAGGCGAACGTGCCGCTCAAGCGCCAGGCGGTGCTGTTCCGCAGCGCGAGCCACAGCGACATGCTGGAAGTGGAGCTGGCCAAGCGCAAGATCCCGTACGTCAAGTACGGTGGGCTGAAATTCCTCGAGGCCGCGCACATCAAGGACCTGCTGGCGGTGCTGCGCTGGGCCGACAACCCGCGCAATGCCCTGGCCGCATTCCGCAGCCTGCAGCTGCTGCCCGGCATGGGGCCGGTGAACGCCCGCGCCGCCATCGAGCACTTCGAGGGCGGCGGCCACAGCTTCACGGCCCTGAAGGGCTTCGCCCCGCCGCAGACCGGCGAGATGGACTGGCGGCGGCTCGTGGAGCTGCTGCAGACCCTCGCCGATCCGCAGACCCCCTGGCAGGGGCAGGTGAATCTGGTGCGCGAGTGGTACCGCCCGCACTTCGAGCGTCTGTACGAGCACTTCCACACGCGCCTGGGCGACCTCGATCAGCTCGAGATGCTCTCCGGGCAGTACCCCTCACGCGAGCGCTTCGTCACCGAGCTGACCCTCGACCCGCCGCACGCCACCAGCGACCTGTCGGGCCGCCCGACGCTCGACGAGGACTACCTGGTGCTGTCCACCATCCACTCCGCCAAGGGCATGGAGTGGGACACGGTGTACCTGCTCAACGTGGTCGACGGCAGCTTCCCGTCCGAGTTCGCCACCGGCAAGCCGGAGCTGATCGAGGAGGAGCGGCGCCTGCTGTACGTGGCCCTGACGCGCGCGCAGAACGAGCTGGCGCTCGTCACGCCGCTGAAGTTCCACCTCACGCAGCAGTCGCGCACCGGCGACGCGCACGTGTACGGCGGCCGCAGCCGCTTCATGACCGAGAGGGTGCACAAGACTCTCGATGCGGTCACCTTCCACAGCACCACGCTGGCGGGCGCGGAGTCGCTGCGGGAGGCGAGCGCGCCGGTCACGGTGGACGTGAGCGCGCGGCTGCGCGATATGTGGTGAGGCCCTAGCTAGCGGGCCGGCTTGACGAAGCGCAGCGTGGAGCGGTCGCTCTCGCCGATGGCGGCGTACCGGTCGTGGTCCTTGGCCCCCAGGCGGTAGGTGGGCGGGAGCGTCCACACCCCCTGCTCGTAGTCCTTGGTGTCCCTGGGGTTGGCGTTGATCTCGGACTTGGCCACCAGGCGGAAGCCCTGCGCCTCGATGAGGCGGATGGCGTACTCCTCGTTCACGTAGCCGCTCTTGGCGGTCAGGTCCTGCGGCACGTCCGGGTTGCCGCGGTGCTCGGTGACGCCGAGGACGCCACCCGGCTTCAGGGCGCGGTACAGGGTGCGGAAGGTCTGCTCGGCCGTGCCGCGCGACATCCAGTTATGGATGTTGCGGAACGTCAGCACCATGTCCAGCGTTCCCGGCGGTACCACGTCCGCGCCGTCGCTCGGCAGGGTCAGCACCTGCACGCGCTCGTAAACCGCGGGCGCGGCGGCCAGCTTGTCGTGGAACTCTGCGAGGCGCTCGGTGACGTACTTGCTGCCCGGCTCGGGGGCGATCACGGCCACGTAGTACTGGCCCTTGTCGTGCAGCAGCGGGGCGAGGATTTCGCTGTACCAGCCCGGTTCGGGCCACACCTCGAGCACCTTCATCTCCGGGCGGATGCCGAAGAACAGCAGCGTCTCCTTGGGGTGGCGGTAGACGTCGCGCGCGCGGTTCGCCTGCGAGCGCTGCGGGCCGGCGAGGATGCTGGTGAGCTGTTCGGCAGTGCTCTGGCGCGTACTGCCGGCGGCGCAGGCCCCCAGCAGCAGTGCCACGCCGGCGGCGGCGGCCAGTTTCGGATTGGCGAACATGGTGCGGTCCTCGTCCGGGTGCCGGCACATTACCTGAGGCGGGTCATAAAAAAACCCCGCACCGGGGCGGGGCTTTTTGTCCGCCGCAGACCCGCCGTGCGGTCAGCGACGGAACGGGCCGCCACCCTGGCGGGGGCGCTGGGGACGCTCCTGGGCCTCGTTGACGCGCAGCGGCCGGCCGGCCATCTGGAAGCCGTTCAGGGCCTGGATCGCCGTCTGGGCCTCCGTCTGCGGCATGTCGACGAACCCGAAGCCGCGCGGCTTGCCGGTTTCCCGGTCGTTGATGAGTTTTACCGATTCAACTTTACCGTGACGCTCGAACAGGGCTTTGACGTCCTGTTCTGTGGCGGTGAAGGGCAGGTTGCCCACGTAAATCGTCGTCATCCGGTGGTCTCTCTTGGGAATGCGGACAGCGGCGAACGGCGAGCCCCGGTCGCATGTACCGCGTGAACGATCAAACAGGTCAGGGCTTCAAGGCACACGATCGGCAGTTTCAGTCAATGCGCAGCGCTTGGGCCGGCGGCCTGCACCTGCGTTCGCGCGCGGAGGAGGGGCGCGGGGCGGGGAGCGGAGTCAACACGTCTAACAAAGCGCACTCATCCACGACGGATACGAACGCCCGGAAGATGCTACTCCCGGCCTCCGGACTAGGCAAACCAAGGCGTTTTGCCCTGTTTGGGGGCTAGCAGTCCCCGTGCTTCCGCCAGCAGTCCGGGGTCGTGGGCACGGCCAAACGGCTTGCCGATTGCCTGCGGGGCCGGGTGAGCCGAGCTGCGAGGAGGGGGTCCGGAAACGCTGGCCCGCCGACGTCGCGACGGTCGCCGGCCGCGACGTCAAAAGTGCCCCCCCGGGCCCGGCGAGGGCCGATTTAGAGGGGCGGAATCGGGGGCCGGCTCGGGTACCGGAAGGGCGGCCGGGCGGTCCGCGGCTAGGTGCCGGCGGGCTCGAGGTAGGCGTAGCCGTCGAGCTCGCTTTCGTAGAAGCGCTTCACCGCCTGGCTCTCGGCGAGCGTCATGCGTCCGTCGCGGATGGCGCGCTCGCAGTCGCGCGCCAGGGCCGGGTACAGCTCCGCGACGTCGTACTCCATGTACTCGAGCACCTTGTTGGCGGTGTCGCCCTTGACGATCTCCTCGATCCACCAGCCGCCCTCGTCGTGCAGGCGCACGTGCACCACGTGCGTGTCGCCGAACAGGTTGTGCAGGTCGCCGAGGGTCTCCTGGTAGGCGCCCACCAGGAAGACCGCCAGGTAGTACTTCTCGTCGGGCTTGAGCTCGTGCAGCTCGAGCGTGCGCTTCATGTCGCGCAACGACACGAAGTGATCGATCTTGCCGTCGGAATCGCAGGTGATGTCGGCGAGCACCGCGGTGCGCGTCGGCCGCTCGTCGAGCCGGTGGATGGGCAGGATGGGGAACAGCTGGTCGATGGCCCAGCTGTCGGGCAGCGACTGGAACACCGAGAAGTTGCAGAAGTAGGTGTCGGACAGGATCGACTCGAGGTCCTCGAGCTCCTCGGGCAGCCGCTCGAGCCTGCGGCACAGGTCGCGGATCTTGGCGCAGGTCGCCCAGTAGAGCCGCTCCGCCAGCCCCCGGAACTCCAGCGACAGCAGCCCGAGGTTGAACATCTGCAGCACCTGCTCGCGCGCGGTGAGTGCGTCGTGATAGCACTCGACCAGGCGTCGCTCGCTCACGGCGCGGTAGGCCTCGAACAGGTCCTGCACCGGCTGCGGCAGCTCCTCGGCCCCGGAATAGTCCTCGGCGGCATCGCCGGTGACGCGGAACTTGTCGAGCGCGGACGAGCCCAGGGCATCGAAGATCAGCACGCTGTGATAGGCGGCCACGGCGCGTCCGGACTCGCTCACGATCATCGGATGGGGGATGTCGCGCGCGTTGCACACGCTGGCGATGCGGTACACGACGTCGCTGGCGTACTCGTTGAGCGTGTAGTTCATCGACGAGGCGAAGTTGGTGCCGCTGCCGTCGTAGTCGACGCCCAGGCCGCCGCCGACGTCGATGTACTGCAGGCCGGCGCCCATGAGCTTCAGCTCCGCGTACACGTGCGCCAGCTCGTTGATGGCGTCCTTGACGCGGCGGATGTCCTGCAGCTGGCTGCCCGGGTGGCAGTGCACCAGCTGCAGGCAGTCGAGCATGTCCTCGTCCTTGAGCACCTTGAACATCTCGAGGATCTCGGTGATGAACAGGCCGAACTTGGACTTCTCGCCGGCCGAGGCGCTCCAGCGCCCCGAGCCCTCGCTGAACAGCTTGACGCGCACGCCCATGCGCGGCCGCACCTGGTAGGCGCGCGCGTGCTTGAGGATCAGTCCCAGCTCCTCGAAGTTCTCGACCACCGGGATGATGGTGCGGCCGAGCTTGGTGGCGAGCGTCACCGCCTCGATGTAGCTGTCGTCCTTGAAGCCGTTGCAGATGATGAGCCGCTCGGGGGCATTCTCGGTCATGGCCATGACCGCCAGCAGCTCGGGCTTGGAGCCGACCTCCAGGCCGAAGCCGTACTCCTTGCCGTAGCGGTACACCTCTTCCACCACCAGGCGCTGCTGGTTCACCTTGATGGGATAGACCGCGGCGTAGCGGTTCTTGTAGTCGTTCTCGGTGATCGCCTGTGCGAACGCATCGTGCAGCCCGCGCAGGCGGTGCGCGAGGATGTCCGAGAAGCGCACCACCACCGGTGTGGTCAGGTCGCGCGCCTGCAGGCCCTCGACCACCTCGTACAGGTCGATCTCGTGGCGCTCGGTGGTGTCGGGGCGCACCACCACGTGGCCGCCGGAATTGATGCCGAAGTAGCCCTTGCCCCAGGCGCGCACGTTGTACAGGTCGAGCGAGTCCTCGATCCGCCACGGCTGCGCCGGATTGAACTTGCTGCGAGCGCCGTTGAGGGCGCTCTTGGGATCGGCTGCCACGGGGCGCGTTATAGCAAAATTACGCGTCGGTTAAGAGTGGCACGTCACGCAGTTTCGCTCCCGCGCGCCACCGCGTGCGCCGGATCCCGGATCCACTCGCTCCACGAGCCGGCGTAGAGCCGCGCCCCCGGCAGTCCCGCCACCTCGAGCGCGAGCAGGTTGTGGCAGGCGGTGACGCCCGAGCCGCACATCGCGACCGCCGCCGCCGCCGGCGTGCCGCGCAGCGTCGCGCCCCACGCCCGGCGCAGCTCCGGCGCCGCGTGCCAGCGCCCCTGCGCGTCGTGGTTGCCGGCGAACGGGTGGCTGCGCGCCCCCGGCACGTGACCGGCCACCGGGTC
>Ga0070681_10002900_pt1 | contig 15858 bp, 14 predicted proteins | sample KBSC83BmetaG_FD_65650 | JGI IMG/M metagenome (GOLD analysis project Ga0070681, IMG submission 65650) | Corn rhizosphere microbial communities from Kellogg Biological Station, Michigan, USA - KBS C8-3B metaG | ecosystem: Host-associated > Plants > Roots > Rhizosphere | place: USA: Michigan...
CGGCGCAAGCCCGGGGGCACGCGCCTATTCCGCCGCCGCCATGGCGCGCGCGCCGATCTGATCGAGCGCCGCCTCGAAGCTGACGAAAGCGGCGCCGAAGGGCGGCAGCTCGAGCCGGCCGGCGGCGACCGCGATGCCCAGCGCATTGCCGTCGAACAGCACGCCCGGCGCCGCGATGGCGAGCGCTGCCGGCCGGGCCGACAGGTTGAAAGCGCAAAGCAGCCGGCGCAATCCCAGCACGCGCTCGAAGGCGAGCACCGGCTCGGCGGCGTGGCACAGCACGAGATCGCCATGCACCAGCTCGGGACGCGCGCGGCGCCAGGCCAGCATGCGCCGCCACACATGCAACAGCGCCGTGGGATCGCTCTCCTGCCGATCGACGGCGAGCGCATGATGCTCGGCCGGCATCGGCAACCATGGCTGCGCGGCATCGGTGAAGCCGGCATGCGGCACGCCGGCGCGCCAGGGCAGCGGCGTGCGACAGCCGTCGCGGCCACGGAATTCGGGAAAGAAGGCGATGCCGTAGGGATCGCGCAGGCTCGTCTCCGGCAGTACCGCCTCGGGCAGGCCGAGCTCCTCGCCCTGATAGAGGCAGACGCTGCCTTTCAGGCTCAGCAGCAGCGCCACCAGCATGCGCGCGAAGCGGTCATGCAGCATGGCGTCGCTCGCCCAGTCGCGGCCGGCGCTCCAGCGCGTCACGGCGCGCTCCACATCGTGGTTGCTGAAGGCCCAGCAGATCCAGCCGCCGGGATCGGCCTGGCAGGCTTCGTCGAGCGCCGCATGGAAGGCACCGGCCGACAGCTCCTGACGCAGCAGGCGCATGGTGTAGGCCATGTGCAGCTTGCGGTCGGCGGTATAGCCGGCGCAGCGGCCGAGCGCGCCGACCTCGCTCGACACCTCGCCGAGCGTGGTGCGGCCGGGCCAACCATCGATGAAGCGGCGAATCTCGTCCAGCAGCGCGCTCGTCTCGCCATGCATCATGTCGTGGAGATGATGCTGCAGCCGGAAGGGCTTCACCGGCAGGATGCCGCCCGCCGGCGCCGCCGCCGGATTGTCGGCCAGGCTCGGATCATGCAGGTAGAAATCGACGGCATCGAGGCGGAAGCCGTCGACGCCGCGCTCGAGCCAGAAGCGGCCGCAGTCGAACAGCGCGGCACGGACCTGCTCGTGGCGCAGATTGAGCTGCGGCTGGCACGACAGGAAATGATGGAGATAGTACTGGCGCCGGCGCGGCTCCCAGCTCCAGGCGGCGCCGCCGAATACCGACAGCCAATTGTTGGGTGGGCTGCCGTCGGGCCGCGGATCGGCCCACACATACCAATCGGCATGGGCATTGTCGCGGCTCGCCCGGCTCGAGCGGAACCAGGGATGCTGGTCCGAGCTGTGGCTCCAGACCTGGTCGATCAGCAGCTTGAGGCCCAGCGCGTGGGCGCGCGCGATCAGCGCGTCGAAATCGGCGAGCGTGCCGAAGCGCGGATCGACCGCGCAATAATCGGACACGTCATAGCCGAAATCCTGCATCGGCGAGGTGAAGAAGGGGGCAATCCAGATGGCATCGACGCCGAGGCCGGCGACATGGTCGAGCTTGGCGGTGATGCCGCGCAGATCGCCGATGCCGTCGCCATTCGAATCGGCAAAGCTCCAGGGGTAGATCTGGTAAATGACGGCGCCGCGCCACCAGTCCGGGTCGATACCGGAGACGAGGCCGTCCAATCCGTCCCTGCGATCCGAAACCATTGCCTTTAGGCTTGAGCTCACGCTTCTAGTCCGACCGGCTTATACCGAGAGTCGCTCAGTCGTTCTTTCTATTCTCTTAATCGTAGGCGGGGCCTTACGATCGGGCAAGCACCTGCGGCGTTGCAATGCCAGGGTCGCGCGCCTATGCCTCAGGCGCGGACGGCGGGGACGGAAGGATGGGCATCGTCCAGGCAACAGCAAGTGTAAGCTCGGCCATAACGCCTGGCATGCTCGCCGAGCACCCCTATCTCGTCGCCGATGTCGGCGGCACCAAGATCGAGCTCGGCCGGGCCGCGCGCGACGGCAGCAGCATCCTTGCCGTGCGCCAGCTCGCGGTGGCCGATTTTCCGACCATCGAAGCGGCGGTCGAGACCTATCTTTCCGGCCAGACCGGCGCCTGGCCGGAGGCGATCGCGCTGGCCATTGCCGGACCGGTGCTCGGCGATGAGGTGGCGCTGACCAACGGCCCCTGGCGCTTCTCGATTCGCGGCACCCAACGGGCGCTGCGCCTCGATCGCCTCCTCGTTCTCAACGACTTCACGGCCCTGGCGCTGGGCCTGCCGACGCTGCTGGCGGAGCATCGCATGAAGCTGGGCGGCGGCGGCGGCGATGCGGAGGCGCCGATCGGGCTGATCGGTCCCGGCACCGGGCTCGGCGTCTCGGGGCTGGTGCGGATCGGCGCGCGGTGGGTCCCGCTCGCCGGCGAAGGGGGACATGCGAGCCTGGCGCCGGAAGACGAGCAGGAAGCGATGGTCCTCGAGCAGCTGCGCCGCAAATTCGGCCATGTCTCGGCCGAGCGCGTGCTGTCGGGACCGGGGCTGGTCAATCTGTTTCAGGCGCTGTGCGCGATCGAGGGCGTGCCCGAGCCGAGCTGCACGCCGGAATCCATCGCCGAATGGGCGCTCGCCGACAGCCGACCGCTCGCCCGTTCGGCCCTCGCCATGTTCTGCAGCCTGCTGGGCTCCGCCGCCGGCAATCTCGCGCTGATGCTGGGTGCGCGCGGCGGCGTCTTCATCGGCGGCGGCGTCTGCCCGCGCTTTCCCGATTTCCTCGCCGCCTCAGCTTGCCGCGCACGCTTCGAGGCGAAGGGGCGCATGCGCGCCTATCTCGAGCCCGTTCCCCTATGGTTGATCAGGGCGCCCCATCCGGCGTTGCACGGCGCCGCCGCGGCTTTGTGCGCGCCGCAGTAGGAAGCACCGGCTCAAACGGCGACGGGATTGCTGCATTTGCCGCGATCGAGGCAATCGCGGATGGCCGACAGGAGCTGCTTGGCGGTAAAGGGCTTGGCGAGGTAATGCGAGCCCTCGTCGATCAGGCGCTGCATCGCTTCCGGATGGCCGGCCATGAACAGGCATGGCGCATGGCTGCGCAGCGCCATCTCGGCATTGCCGTCGGGCAGCAGAAGATCGCAAAGCACGAGGTCGATAGCGGTCCGCGCCAGGGTGGCATGACAGGCAGCGAGAGAAACAACGAGGGTGGTGCGATAGCCACTATCCTGCAGCAGCTCCTGCAGGATCTGGCCGACATCGGGATCGTCCTCGACGATCAGGATATGTTCGCCCGCACTCATGAATAGGCTCCCTCCCGTTGACCCGTCATAAAAACGAACCGAGGAAGGGCGCCGTTCGTGGCGGATTTGAGGTCTAAACCGGGTCGGAAAACGGCTCGATCGGCACGACCTCGCTGGTGCGGCGCTGCGCCGCGCTGAGCAAGGCCAAGGCGCGGCGTGCCAGGCCTTGCGTTCTATAGCGCTTGGCCCTTTGCGGCGGACCCCATTTGACCGCCGGAGATTGCGACGTGAGCCACATCTCATGCGGGCCATCGCGTCGGCGTATCGCATAGTCCATGCCCGACCTCGTCGACCGACCCCCAGCGCAAGAATGCCGGAAAAGCCGAGCCGGATCAGCCCCCGGACCGTCTTCCGACAGAGGTTGAGAAACAGGATTTGGGGCCTATTCTCGCCCCGTCCGTATCGGACAAGAAACAAAAGCGCTGGTTATTCAGCCGATTTGCAGACGCCCGTTGGCGGGGTTCGCTCGAGCATTGACGAGCCCTTGCGGCACGGCACAGCGAAGCCTCCAGCACGCTGGCAAAGCTGCTGATCTTCGATCGCGGAAATCGCGCGTCAGCGCTGCCGGTCGTGCTGGCGCGCGCTCCATTCGGCGAGCCAGTCGTAGCGGCTGGCAATCTCCAGCAGCGCTTCCCTGGCTTGCGTGTCCCGGGCGAGCTGAGCCTCGGCGAGCACCCGCTCGGCCTGTGCGCGATACTGTTCCGCCTGATTGACCACTGGACGAAGCCCTCATCGGAAAGGGAGGCTTTTTAGGGGTTTTTGATCCTTCCCGTCCACTATCCATTCGGATGGTCAGGCGCGGGCATCCTCCTCGTCCCCGCAGCCGGGGAGAGCTTTAGGCGTTTGTTGGATACAAGCTGGACATCATCCATCCATCTGGACTGCTCGAAAGCCCCGGTCGCTTGCGGCCGGGGCTTTCCGATTCGCCTGGTCTTGGCGCGCCCGCGCGCGGTCCGGCGATCAGAAGAAGACGATTTCGAGCGTCATGGCGATGGCGGCCCAGCCGATGGCCGAGAGCGCCACCCATAAGGCGAGCGCCTTGCGGGCGCTGAGGGGCTGGGCAAGGCCATAATCGGCATCGATCGCGCGATCGGAGAGGACCTCGACCATTTCAGCAGGCTGACCCATGCAACCCTCCCTCACTGGCGTCGTGCCAGATTGGATTGGCAGGGTTATAATTTCGTTAAAGAGCGTCTGGCTAGACCGAACTTTTTCCCGCCGGGCTCTGTATTAACATCTTTTTTACCGTGTTTTCAAGCCGAATCAGCGGGTGCTGGGCGGCGACGACCCAGGAATCGAGGGGCTCGACGCCGTTGGCGAAGCTGCGCTTGAAGCGGCTGTCGCCGGCCAGGAAATCGTAGATGCGGACGGTCGAATCGGCCGCGGCGCGCTCGATCGCCAGGGCATGGCAGATCAGTCCCGGCTTGAGCCGCGGGTCTTCCTCATAGGCGAACCCGCTCTGATAGGCGTAAATGCGGTCGCGAAAGCGGAAATTATAGAGATAGCCCACCTCTTCGGCGCCGGCGCAGACGCGAAGGAGCTCGATCTCGCCCGCGTCGAAGCGCGTTTCGATCAGCTTGTCGTGGAAGGCGACGAAGAAGGCGCTGGCGAAGGAGCCGGGCTTGCCGCGCGCCTTCCAGGTCGCCTGGTGCAGCTGCGCGAGCCCGGCGAGATAGTCACGCGCCTCGGCGACCGAGCCGGCGACGGTCAGCCGCACCGGTCCACGCGTCTCGTAGGCCTTGCGGCAGCGGCGCAATTGCTCGCGCCCATTGCGGCCGAGCAGCTTTTCGGCGACGCGCGCGTCGCGCGGGGCGGCGGCGAGATCGATGAAGGGCGCGGGATCCGACGCATAGCGCCGGAGATCGGCGCCGGCCGGCGGCGCGAAGCGGTTGCGGGCGACGAAGGGGATCCTGAGCTCGGCGATGCCATGGCGCCGCAGCGCCTGCCACAGCGCCGTCCAGAGCGCCGGCTCGGCCTCGCGGCCACGCAAGGCCAGGAGGCCGTTATGCTCGATGGTCGGCGTGCGCTCGGCTTCGACGGCACTGTCCTGCAGCAGCGCGATCGGCAAGGTGAGCAGCCGCAGCAGCCGGCGCGTGCCGGGCACGATGATCGCCAGCGCCACCAGCCTTCCACCGTCGGATATCTCGATCAGCAGGCGCCGGCGGTCGGCCGGCAGCACGGCGAGCCAGCTGCCGATCCAACCCCAGGAGCAGAAGAAAGACGGTGCCGCGCGCGCCTCCAAGGCCCGCCAGCGCTCGCCGAGCGCCGCGTGCGCCGCCGCATCGCTGCCGAGCTCGCTGAGCGCGGCGCTGAGCGAACGGTCCTCGGTCACGAAGCAATCGCTCGCAAGGCTGGTCATTGAAGCGTCCTAACGCGATCCCGCCAGGGCGGCCGTCGGCAGCTGATCTTCCTCGATGGCGGGCAGGCTCGCGTGATGCGTGACACGCAGGAAGGATTCGAACATCAGCACCGCCCACAACGTGCGGCTGTGATCGGCGCGGCCGGTGCGATGCTCACCCGCCAGCCGGCGCAGATGAGTCCCGTCGAACAGGCCCGTCTCCTCGAGCACCGGACTCGAGACGATCTCCTCGACACGCCGCGCCAGCGGGCCGCGCAGCCAGCCGGCGATGGGCAGCACGAACCCCTGCTTCGGCCGCGTCAGCAGCGCCGCCGGCAAGTGCTCCTGCATCGCGTTCTTCAGCACCAGCTTGCCGGCGCCGCGGCGCCGCTTGAGGAAGGAGGGCAGCCGCGCCGCCCATTCCACCAACCGGTGATCGAGCATCGGCACGCGTACCTCGAGCGAGGCGGCCATGCTGGCGCGATCCACCTTGGTCAGCATCTGGCCGGGCAGCCACATCTTCATGTCGGCATATTGGGCCTGCGCCAGCGGATCCTCGCTGTCGCAGGCTGCGATATGGGCCGCGGTCAGGGCCGCCGGCGCGTAGCTGTCGAGGCGCCGCCGCAGCGCCTCGGAATAGAGGCGCCGGCGCGGCGCATCGGGAATCATCGCGCTGTTCTTGAAATAGCCGGTCGCCGAATCGAGCGACAGCTCCTCGAAGGTCGAGCGGGCGCGCAGCCAGCGCGGCGCGTGCGGCAGCCGCGGATAGACGGAAGCGAGGGCGCCGAACAGCGGACCGCGCAGCATTTGCGGCAGCCAGCTGCGCAACAGCTCCTCCTGCATGTGGAAGCCGTAGCGGCGATAGCCGCCGAAGACCTCGTCGCCGCCGTCGCCGCTGAGCGCCACCGTCACCTGCTCGCGTGCGATCCGCGCGACCTGCAGCGTGGGCAGCGCCGAAGCGTCGGCGAACGGCTCGTCGTAGCATTCGGCGACGCGGTCGAGGAGGTCGAAGGCGGCGGGATCGACTTGGCGGCGGGTATGATTCGTGTTGTAGCGCTGCGCCACCGCCAAGGCATGCGCGCTCTCGTCCAGCTCGGGATCGGCAAAGCCGATCGTGAAGGTCTCGACGCGCTTGCGGCTGCGCTCGGCCATCAGCGCCACGACGCTGCTCGAATCGATGCCGCCCGAAAGGAAGGCGCCGAGCGGCACGTCGGCGACGAGCTGTCCCTCGACGATCGAGGCGAGCAACGCCTTCAGCTCGGTCGCCGCCTCCTCCATCTCGCGCGGCCCGTCGCCGGTGAAGCGCAGGCGCCAATAGGGCTGTGGCGCCGGTTCGGCCGTGCCGCGCCGCCACACCAGCACATGGCCGGCCGGCAGCTTCATGAGCCCGCGATAGATGGTCTTGGGCTCGGGCACGTAGCCATAGGCGAAATAATCGTCGACCGCCTGCTCGTCGATGTCGCGGCGGCAGCGCGGGTCGGCGAGCAACGCCTTCAGCTCGGAGGCGAAACCGACCAGCCCTTCGTCCAGCGTGCCGTAATAGAGCGGCTTCTCGCCGACGCGGTCGCGCGCGAGGAACAGCGTCTCGCGCCGCGCATCCCATAATGCGATGGCGAACTGGCCGACGAAGCGGGTGACGCACTTCGCCCCCCACTCCTCCCAGCCATGCACGATCACCTCGGTGTCGCAGCGCGATTCGAAGCGATGGCCGAGCGCTTCCAGCTCGCGCCGCAGGGCAACGAAATTATAGATCTCGCAATTGGCGACCACGGCGACGGTGGCGTTCTCGTTGAACATCGGCTGGGCGCCGCCGGCAAGATCGATGACCGACAGGCGGCGATGGCCGAGCCCGATGCCGGGCGCCTGGTAGAATCCGTCGCCGTCCGGTCCGCGATGGGCGAGCCGGTCCGCCATGCGGACGAGCCAGCTGCGCTCGACCTCGCGCCGGCCTCGTGGATCGAACAGCCCTACCACTCCGCACATTGGTCCCTCCCCTCAGCCGGCGGTGGCGCGATCGAGCAAGGAATCGATCGAAGGCATGTCGCGCACGAACTCCTGCAGCACCCGCGCCGCTCGCTGCGGATCGTCCGAATAGGGCGTCGCCAGCGCGATGACGGCGGCGCTGCGCCGTCCTTCGAGCAGCGTCGTCTCGACCTGCAGCAGCTTGGCGAGCGGGCGGCTCGCGGTGACGCGGCCGCCGATCCAATACCAGTTCCATACCAGGCGATTGCCGGCCGCAACCGAGCGGATGCGGGTCTGCCTCACCAGCCGGCGCTTGCCGTCGATCTCCGCCGGCACAGCCTGGTCGGTGACGCGCGTCCACACATGATCATCGGCCATGCGCTCGATCGCGCTCACCACCTTGGCGCCGCGGCGCTGCGTCGCATAGAAGGCGAGTGCCAGGTAGACCGTGTCGGCGCCGCGGCGATAGGCGGCGAAGCGCTCGATGTCGGGCGGCTCGACCACCGGATGCCAGGCATCGGCGGCGCCGGCGAGGCGTTCCCAGCCGCCGGCGGGCGGCGGCGGTTGAATCGCGGCACGGTCGATCGTCGGCGGCACCGATTCGCGCCAGTCGGCATAGGCGGGTGCCGCGGCGCCGATCGCGAGCACGAGAAGGCAGGCGGCGACCGGCGCCAGGCCGGCGGCGCGGGGCGGCAGCAGCTGGGTCGGTGCCGGCGACTCGGGGCGCATCCCGTCATCGCGAAAGCGCATGCCGATCCACATCAGCCCGACCAGCACCAGGCTGAAGAAGATCCAGCCATAGATGATGTGATCGACTCCCGTGGCATAGCGCATGTCGGACCAATGGCCGATCAGCACGATGCCGAGCGCGCGACAGCCGTTGGCGATCACCGGCACCACGACCGAGACCGCAACGAACGCGGCGCGCCGCCACCAGCTGCGGTACATCTGCTCGGCGAAGAGCAGGCCGAAGGCGAGCGAGGCGATGAGGAAGCGCAATCCGGCGCAGGCCTCGGCAACCTGGAAATCGCCGTTGGGGATCGAGATCAGCACGCCGTCGGAATAGACGGGAATGCCGAGCAGCCGCAGTCCCGACACGATGAAGGACGCGGTGAAATCCTGCAGCGATGCGGTCAGATACTCGCCGCTCGGCACCAGCAGGAACAGATAGAGGAACGGAAACAGGAAGGCGCGATAGGTGCGAAAGCCGAGCGCGGTCAGCAGCAGCGCCTGGATCATCGCGACCAGCGCGACCTGCTCGGCCTCGAGCACCGAGGCGACATGGCCGAGCAGCCACAGCGCGGCCGCCGGCGGCACCAGTGCCAGGCCCCACCAGCTCGGCTGCGGCGTCAGCACGGCGAAGCGGGCGCGTCGCTGCCAGATCATGTAGCCGGCAATGGGCAGGATCAGGAAGCAATGGTTGAAGGTGCGCGAATCGATCCAGACGCGCACGGCGCCGATCACCGCCTCGTGAAACAGGAGACAGAGGGCCAGAATTCCGAAGCCGATGGCGCCGGATGCGACATACCAAAGGCCGGTGCGGCTGCGCGACACGGGCAGCGGCGAATCGATGGCCTGCTGAAGCTCTACCATGACCGCCTATTTCGAGGTGGCGATGGCGCGGTCGGCCTGCGCCCAGGTCACCGGCTGGGCGCGTCTCGCCCAGCGCAGGAAGCCGCGCAGTGCCGCGAGGTTGGTGAGCGCGAAGTAATAGGGCACGCAGACCAGGGTCGGCAGCGCCCGTTCCTGCAGCGCCATCCCGGCGAATGCCAGCCCGTAGAACAGGAGATGCAGTCCGAGCAGCAGCAGATAGAGCGGCTCACCGCCGAGCGCCGCCAGCAGATTGCCGAGCAGCATCACCATCAGCACGAAGGGGCTGAGCCAGCGCAGGCCTTTGTGGAAGAAATAGGCCGCGAGCAGCACGGGCTGGCCGAGCCCCGGTCGTCCCAAGCCCTCGCACAAGCTTTGGAAACCGCCGGCACAGGTCCGGATACGGCGGTGCAGCTCCTGCGCCGGATCGGGCACGGCATCCTCGACGGCGACGGCGCTGGGATCGATCACGACGCGCGCGCCTTGCTTGGCGACGTTCATGGCGGTGACGAAGTCGTCGATCAGCGTGTCGGGCCGGTTGAGCTGGAACAGATTGCGCCGCACCGCATAGAGCCCGCCATCGACGCCGATCGCCGTCCACAGCCGGCCCTCATGCTTCTGCAGGAAGCGCTCGAGCCGGAACAGCAGCCCTTCGCCGGCGCCATAAGCGACCGTGTCGCTTTCGAGCCGGACATCGCCGGTGACGGCGCCGACCGAGAGATCGTGGAAATGGCGCACCAACCGACGCAGCGCGTCCGGCCGCAGCATGGTGTTGGCGTCGCTCAGCACCAGGATCTCGCCGCGCGCATGGGCGAGCGCGCGATTGATCGCGTTGGGCTTGCCGCCGCGCGGCTCGATGCGCTGGAGCTCGATGCCGGACGCGGTGCAGGACTGCACGATGGCGTCGGTGCCGTCGATCGAGCCGTCGGAAACGACGCGGATCTGCAGCTTCGACCTGGGATAATCCAGCACCAGGCAATTGGCGATCTTGGCGCCGATCACCACCGCTTCGTTATGCGCCGGCACCAGCATGGTGACGGTGGGCTCGTAACCAGCGGCGGGCGGCGCCGGCCGGTGGCTCTTGCCGAACAGCGCGCTGAGCAGCCCGATCAAGGCCGGATAGCCGAAATAGGTGAAGGCGCTGAGCGCGAAGCCCGTCCAGAGCAGGAAGACGCCGAGCGCGGCCAGCGGATCTGTGCTCATCCGAGGCCCCCCACGATCATCGGCCCGAGCCGATTGGCGAGGCCGAGCGGCAGGCGGCGCCAGGCGGCGATGAACAGCCGGTACTTTGGGTTGAGCGGATTGGTGTCGGGCAGCGCGTTGCCGCCGCGCAGCCAGAACTCGTAAGGCAGCGGCGTCGGCTCGAAGCCCCATTGGTCCTTGAACTCGAAGGCCCCGGTGCCGCGCTTCGAACGGCCGAAATCGAAGACGCGGACGCCGCGCTCGGCGGCGCGGCGCATGCAGGCATAGGTGAGCACGTCGAACGCGTTGAGGCTCTGCCCCGCCTCGCTGCGGCCGGTATAGTAGGGCGTCGCCTCGTCGCGGAAATAGAGCTGCAGCGCCACCGCCAGCGGCCGGCCGCGGTGATTGACGGTGATGATCTCGGCATCCTTGCCGAAGCCGGCGAGGATGTTGGCGAAATAGCGCTTCGGAAAGACCGGCGTGCCGAGATTGCGCACGCTTTCGGCATAGATCTCGTAATGCCGGTCGAGGCTGTCGCCGTTCTCGATGATGAGCCCGCCTTTCAGCCCCTTGCGCACCTTGTTGCGGCGCTTGGGCGGGCAGGATTCGAGCACCTTGTCCGGATCCGGCGGCAGCGCCTTCTTGTAGGTGACATAGAGGTTGCTCTTATGCGCCCAGTCCGGCTGCAGGACGCGGGTGCTGCGATATTCGAGATGCTCGACCCCGAGCCGGTCGGCGATGTCCTGTGCCGCCTTGGTCAGGGCCGTGAGCACGCTGTCATTGGCGGCGAGCGGCCCGCCATAGACGCAGAAGGCGCTCGACACCAGGCGGTGGCCGAACAGCCGCGATTTGACTTCGGTCAGCGGCAGCACGCCGGCGACGTCGTCGCCGACGCGCGCGATCAGCGAATGCGTCCTGTAACCGAAGGAATCGGCAAGAATGCGGGTCCAGGCAGCACGATGGCAGACCGTCCCGTCGGGATGGCCGAGCACGAAGGCGTCCCACTCCGCCGCATCGGCCGGGGTGAAGGGCGTCACGGCGATGCTCGCCGCGCCGCTGGGATGCAGGAGCAGGCTCATGCGGCGCGCCTCCCCTCCTCGGTGGCGGCGAAGGCCAAGCGGTCGATCCGCCCCCAGGCAAAATCGCCGAGCAAGGCGCCGAGCTTCTGCTCGGTGCTGCGCAGATTCGTGTAATGCCGCAGCCTTGCGGTCAGCGGCGCCGCGACGCGCGGCTGGTCGGGATCGATCTCCCAAGGATGGATGTAGAAGATCGCCGGCGTCTGCCGCGCCGCATTGACCTGGCGGATGCCGCGCTGCGTCATCGCATAGGGCAGCAGCCGGAAGAACCCGCCGCCGCACGGCAGCTTTCGTCCGGCAATGGGGAGGCTCGTCACCGGCAGCTCGATCAGCCCGTTCGGCAGCCGGTGCAGCAGCGCGCCGGACTCTTCGAACAGGCCGGCGCCGCCGCGCGCCGGATCGACGCTGGAGCTGTAGCGATAGCCGGCCTCGGCCAGACAGTCGAAGGCCCAGGGCGTCGCATTGGTGATCGAGAAGCCGGGCGCGCGATAGCCCTGCACGGCGACGCCGCCGGCCTCTTCGAGGATGGCTTTGGCGCAGGCGATCTCGGCGCGAAATCCCGCCGGCGTCTGGCGGTCGACGCGCACGTGATCGAGGCCGTGGCTGGCGAGCTCATGCCCCTCGGCGACGATGCGGCGCACCAGCGCGGGATGGCGCTTGCCGACCCAGCCCAGCGTGAAGAAGGTGGCGCTGATGCCGGCAGCGGCGAACAGATCGAGCAACCGCCCGGTGTTGCCCTCGACCCGCCGCGGCCAGCTCTCCCAGTCCTCGCGGCGGATCGACCGCCCGAAGGCATGCACCTGGAAATAATCTTCGACATCGACGCTCATCGCATTGACGAGTCCCGCGCCGATTGCGGCGCCGGGCCGCTGTGCCGCCGGCGCCCTGTCCCCCCACATCTCGCTCACGACCGTGCGCTCGCCAGATAATTGGCGGCGATCTCCAATGCCCGCTTGATGGTGCGATCGTGGTTGCGCATCTGGCTCTCGAGCATGGAGACGCGCAAGGGAAGATCGCCGCTGCCATTGTACGAGCCATTGCCATGGCCGTTGAGCTGGACATGGCCGTTGCCCCCATTCGCCGCCATGGCGAAGTCGAGGTCGCTGGGGCCGGGCGTCGTCACCTGGGCGATCTCCTCGCCGAGCTCGTCGGCGACCTGGTCGACCACGGCCTCGTCGATCTCGTGCCGCTCGTCGAGATAGCCGGACAGCAGCAGGCGCGAGCACAGCGTGTTGATCTTGCGCGGCACCCCGCCGGTGACGGCATGGATGCGGCCGAACGCTTCATCGGTGAAGCCCGGATCGCCGCTCCATTCCACCAACTTCAGCCGGTGCTCGATATAGGCGCGGGTTTCGTCGGCGCCGAGCGGTCCGAGATGGTAAGAAGCGGTGACGCGCTGCCGCAGCTGCTCGAGACCGGGATTGGCGAGGGTGGCGCGGAATTGCGGCTGGCCGAGCAGGAAGCTCTGCAGCAGCGGCACGCCGTTGGCCGAGAAGTTGGACAGCATGCGCAGCTCCTCGAGGGCGCGCACCGACAGGTTCTGCACCTCGTCGACGACCAGCAGCGAGCGCCGCCCGCCATGCATCGTGCCGGCGAGGAAGGCCTCGATACGGCGCAGCAGCACCGCCTTGTCGGCGCCCTCGCAGGGCACGCCGAAGGCCGAGGCGACCATGCGCAGCGTATCGTCGGCCTCGAGCTGAGTCGTGACCAGCGTGGCGGCGATGTATTTCGCCGGATCGAGGGTGGCCAGCAGATGCCCGACCAGCGTCGTCTTGCCGGCGCCGATGTCGCCCGTGATGACGATGAAGCCTTCGCCCTGATGCAACCCGTAGGTCACATAGGCCATGGCTTTCTGGTGGACGCTGGAGCCGAAGAAGAAACGCGGGTCAGGACCAAGCTGAAAGGGCAGTCCCTTCAGCCTGTAGAAACCGGTGTACATCCGGGATTACCCTAAAAGTAACGACGTACACCTATAACGAAGAGATTCTCTTCAAGGTCCCCGGATTGGATCGTGGAATTTCGGGTCAGATGGCTGTAGGTGCCATAGAGCCCGGTGCGGGTGGATAGGGAATAGATCACCCCCAGCGAGCCGTACCAATCGCTCTCGCGGGCGCTCGGCCCGCTGAAATTGGTGTGCTGATAGGCGACCGAGGCGGTCCCCACCAGATCGGGATTGAGGTCGCGCGTATAGAGCAGCCGGACGCCCTGAGCCTCGCTGACCGAGCCCGTGATATCGGTGATCCGGCGCTCGTAATAGACCATCGGATCGAGGCGGTTGCGACCGAACTCGGTGCGCAGCTCGAGTTCGGCCCGGCGGCGGTGAAACGCCGCCTGGCTGATGCCGAGCAGCGCATCGTTGAGGTCGAAAAGCCGGCGGTCCGGGCCGACCACGGCGTTGCCATACTCGTCGACATCGAGGCCGAGCAGGTTCTGCTGCACGAGGTTGGACGAGGTCTCGATATCGTTGATCAGCTGGGCCGTGAGCTTGGTCGCGGGCGACAGCTCGTACTGTCCCGCCCCGCTCCACCAGGTCGCGCCATACTGCCGTCCGTACAGCACGCGCAGGTCGGTGCGCGGGCCGGGACGCAGATGGAAGCCGATATTCCAGATCGCGTCATGGATGTTATGGGCGAGGGTCGGATCCTCGATGCTCTCGTAGCCGCCGCCCCACAGCGCCGAGATCTGCCGGTTGATGGCGTATTCGAAATTGACCTGGCCGACCGCGGTGGTGGCGTCGCCGTTGGGATTGGCGATGAATTGCTGGGTCGGGCCGCCGATGAACAGCAGCGTACCGGAGCGCGTGCTGTTGGTGTAGCCGAGCTGGGTGGTCCATTTCAGGCGGGTGAATTCGTCGCCGCTGACCGTGTTCCACAGGATCTGGTGGTTCTGGGTGTCGACCAGCCCGGCCGTGTCGTAATTCACCTGGCCGTAGGCGTAACGCAGCTCGCTTTCGGCAAAGGTGCCGAAGCGGTGGCGCAGATAGGGGCTGGCCGCGAAGCCGATTTCCTGGGCGTTGTTGATGTTCTGCGCCGCCGAGTTGGTCGTCAGCCCGCTGAAGGGCTGGAGCGGCTGCTGGCGGATCGTCGCGTCGGTATCGAAATAGAGCCAGTCGCGGATCAGGCCGGTATGGCTGAACTCGGTCAGATTGTGCTGGACGCGGCTGAGATCGCTGTCGCGCCAGTAGACGTCGCCCTGAAGATTGTAGTTCAGGTAGATTTGGTTGTTGGCGCCCTCGCGGCTGACCGTCAAGGACGGGGCGAAGGTGGTGATGGTGTCGGTCCGGCGCGGCGAATTCACCTCGAGCGAATTGTCGGTGAGGCTCTGCCGCAGATCGATCGAGGGCACGATCTGCCAGCCATCGATGAGATAGCCCTGCCCCGCCCCGACCAGGCGCTCGGGCGGCGCCGTCGGACGGCCGGTCAGCGGCAGCTCGGGGCGGGCATTGGGCACGACCGGCGGCAGCACGGACGGCACCGGAATGCCGGGTGGCAGCGTGGTCAGCGGTCCGGTGAGGGTCGGCGCGGTCACCGGCGCCGGGGTCGCCGGCAAAGGCGGCAAGAGCGGCGCCGGCCGCAAGGGCGCGAGGTTGGGGCCGCCCGGAATCGGCGCCCCCGGAATCGGAATGGGTGTAGGCTGCAGTTCCTGAGCCGAGGCGGAATAAAAGCATAGCGCCGTCGAGGCGAGCAGCAGCATGGCCAAGCCGCTCCGCCTCATCGCCCGCGCGCCCGACCCGTTCTTACCCGAGAGGGCGCTTGTCCGCCCTTCTTTTCCCCTGGTCATGCGATCCCGACAGCCGTTTTTTACCAAGCTCGGAATGTCGGCACGAAAGGTCAGGCGCGGCCGTGATAGTTCCCATAGCCGCCGTAGCCGCCATACCCTTCCGCCCCGAACGACACGTGGGATTTATTAAGCAATAAATTGACATTGGGGCAAGCATTTAGAAGCGCGAGCGCGTCTTCTAGGGTCCGGCGCTGTGTCTTTTGTGCCTCAACCACCATGACGATTTGGCCGACTCGCTGGGCGAGCACGGTCGATTCCGTGCTGGCCAGGACCGGCGGCGAATCGAAAATCACGATCCGCGGCCGGTGCGCCAGGGCGAGCTCGGAAATGAACTCGGTCATGCGCGGCCCGGCCAGGAGCTCGGTCGAGTGGTTGTGATTGCGGCCGGCGGGCAGCACCCACAGATTTTCGCGTTCGGTCGGCAGCAGCACCTCCGACAGGCGCTGCACCTCGCCGGCAAGATATTCCATGAAGCCGTGGCGCTTCTCCAGCCCGAGCGTATCGAGCACCTGGCCGCGATGCGGATCGGCATCGACCAGGATCACCTGCAGATGCCGCTCGGCGGCAATGCTGAGCGCCAGGTTGAAGGCGGTGAAGGTCTTGCCCTCGCCGGGCCGGGCGCT